>SAMEA3387468__coassemble_1985_pt1 | contig 57468 bp, 45 predicted proteins | sample SAMEA3387468__metabat2_high_PE_012 | metagenome-assembled genome bin SAMEA3387468 (sample SAMEA3387468) | Felis catus | biome: Faeces | place: United Kingdom | collected 2012
GCCGTTCCGTACTCTGGGCGAGCTGGAACTGGCCACGTTCCAGTGGGTCTCGTGGTGGAACACGAAGCGACTGCACGCTTCCCTGGATTACAAGACACCACAGCAGGTCGAGAACGAGTACTATGAACACCAGACGGCACAAGCCGCCTCACTGTAAGGGCGGAACAAAAAACCAGGCCAGTTCACCCGGCCTCTACGGACTCTGATGCAACACGACTGTGACACAAGTTCAGGAATGGCTATAATCCGCCGTTCTGAGACTTAGATCACGGTCACAAAGTGTCAGAGTTCGTACAGACCGGGCGTGTCCCGACCGCGCCACACGAGAGCTCAGCGGAACAGCGACCCACCATCCGCCACGCGGTCGGCGGTATCCGCTGCCACCGCTTCCCAGGAGAACAACGGCAGCAGCTCCTGCGGCGTCATCGGCCGCGGCTCGCCCAACAATCGCAGCAGCCACGCGCAGTAGCCGACCACGGCACGCGGGTCGTCGCCACGCTCGCGCATCGCCCCCAAATCCAGCGAGTTCAGCCGCTTCGCCATCCGTCGGCCATCGGCCGCATCGATCAACGGCAGGTGCGCGAACTCCGGCATATCAGCCGACCCCAAGCATCGCCGCACATACAACTGAATCGCCGTGGACCGCAGCAGGTCGCGCCCGCGCACAATCTGCGTGACGCCCATCGCCATGTCATCCACGCTCACCGCCAGCTGGTAGGCGAACAACCCGTCGGAACGACGCACCACCACGTCGCCCAACTGCCGCGGCAGATCGAAACGTTGCGGCCCGAACACGCGATCGTCGAAACATACCACGCGCGGCAATCCCTCGGTCGGCGCATCGCACGCAGCGCGGTCCACACGAGATATGTCAGAGTCCGCGTGTTCCGACATGACGGATGTGTCAGGGTCCGGGGCCGCACAGGAGGCAGGGTCCGGGTCCGCATATGCATCCGGCACGGCCAGACGCCAGGAATGCCGATCACCTCGGGCCACGCGCGACTCCCGCTCCGCCGCAGGCAGCCTGCGGCATGTGCCCGGGTAGATCAGGAACCCGTCGCCCTCATTCGGCGCGGATGCGGCGCGGATGTCCGCGCGCGAGCAGAAGCACGGGTACACCAGCCCCTGTTCCCGCAGCCGCCGCAGCGCCTCCTCATACGCATCCAGCCGCTGCGACTGGTAGACCGGCTCGCCGTCCCAGTCCAGTCCGAGCCACGCCAGATCGTCCATAATCCAACGGTCCGCGTCCTTGACCACGCGCGGGGCGTCGATGTCCTCGATGCGTAGCAGCACACGCCCTCCCGCGGCACGCGCGCCCAGCCAGGCGGCGAGCGCCGCATACGCGTTGCCCAGGTGCATGCGACCCGTCGGCGAGGGGGCCAGACGACCGGTTATGGGGGCGGCGTTCACTCGCTCACCCACAATTCCTCGTCCAACGGCCATTCGTTGGGCACGCAGCCGAGCAGGTCCATCGACTGCTGTTGCATGAGCGGGGCGGGTTGGTTGACGGCGGGGCAGGTCAGCTCGTTGTCGAGGTGCCCCAGGCGATGGCCGACCTCGTGGTTGATGACCATCGTACGGTAGCGTTCCACGGTGCCGCCAGCGTTGAGCCAGCCCTCGGTGGCGTTGTTCCAGCGGTCGATGTTGATGATGACGTCGTTGCCGACGCGGCAGCTGTACTCGTCGCTGCATTCGGTGGAGAACGACGTCATCTGGTCGGCGGCGGCCAGGGTGAGGGTCATGCTGCAGGCGTTGGGGTCGGTGTTGGGATCGGCGCCTTCGTTTTCCTGGAAGATGACGCCGGCGCGGGGCCAGCCACGGGGGTCGTTGAGGGTGGAGAAGACCATGTTGGCGAACTCGGTCAGGTCGCCGACCTCACCCCTGGAGGCGACGCAATACGTGTACGTGATGACCCCGTTGCCGCTTTCAGATGCGGTTTGCTCGGCTTTGGCGAGGATGTCGGCGCGTTCGTCGGCGGTCAGCGGCTCGGGGGTGGACTGCGGGCCGGAGGAGTCTGTGTTGTCCTTGCCGTCCGTGTCATCCGACTGCGATTCCGTGGCGGCGTCCTTGCCGGGGGCTCCGTCCTTGCCGGAACCGGAACCGGAGTCGTGGTCGCCCGTGCCACCGGCGGCCTGCGACTGCGTTGAAGATCCGGCATCGTTGGCGCCGGCGCCGCCGTTGCCGGCTAGGGCGCGTACGCCGAAGACGATACCGAGCACGATGGCGAGAACAACCAGCGCGGCCGAACCGAAGACCACGATGCGACGGACCAGATAGACGTGAGATTTGCCGGCGGATGATTTGGCGGCGTTGTTGGCAGCAGACGACTTGGCATTACCGGCGGACGTCACACCATCGGACGTCACACCATCGGATGTCACACCGTCGGACGTGGCTGCGGGGGCCGCGGACGTGGCCGACGGGCGCAGGTCCCTGATCACTTGAGATCCCAGCGAAACGATGTGTCGAGCAGCGCGAGCGATGGCGCCGCCCGCGCGGATCGCGGCGGAACGGATGGCCCCAGTCGCACGGACTGCGATCGGCCCCAGCTGGGCTGCTCCCCGTCGCAGGACGCGACCGATGGCGTCGACCGTGCGGGTTGTGAAGGAGCGGACGGCGGGCCACACCTTATGGGTCAGCACATGCAGGGCGCCGGCGAACCAATCGCGGACAGCTCGAATAACGGTGCTGGCGTTGGAGCCGGGCTTGCCGCTGCCGGGCTTGCCGCCTCCATTTGCAGGCTTGTCAGCGTTCACGCCACACACCTCCTCGAAACTCTCACGCCGAATCCAGTATAGACGTCCGCTCGCTGGCATGCGGCCTATGATCCTTTTGACGCGCAATGCCGCACAACCTGCATCAAAAGGACCTTTTACAGCAGGTCCAGAGGTCCTTTTGACGCATAACAACCACAGTCCTACATCAAAAAGACCCGGCGGGGCCGCCGCAGCTAAATGCACAACGCATATTTAGCGCGGCAGCCCCGCCAGGCCACCATAACAGGAACCTGTTCGATCAGGCGAACAGCGTGCAGAACAGCCACGCGCCGACGATCGCGCCCAGGATCGGGGCGACCACCGGAATCCATGCCTCGCTCCAACGCGAGGAGCCCTTGTGCGGGATCGGCAGCAGCTGGTGCAGCAGTCGCGGCATCAGATCGCGGGCGGGGTTCAGGCCGGGGCCGGTCGGACCGCCCATCGAGGTCACCAGACCCCACACGATGAAGCCGACCACAATCGCCGCGGCGGCCGGATTCGCCGCACCCCACGGCAGGCTCAGGCAGCACAGCGCGCCAAGCACGAGCATCAGCGTGCCGAAGAACTCGTTGACGAAGTAGTTGACCTTCGAGTTGTAGGCGTCGGTGGTGCTGAAGGTGCCGAAGATGGCCTCCGCCTCCTCGGTGTCGCGATAATGCGGGTAGTAGGTCACGAACACGATCAGCTGGCCCGCAAGCGCGCCGAGCAGCTGGGCGATGATATACGGGAGCACTTCGTTCCAGGGGAACATGCCGTTGATGGCCTGGGCCAGCGTCATGGCCGGGTTGATGTGCGCGCCGGAGACGCCTCCGAACATGAGCACGGGGAACATGACGCCGAAGCCGTAGCCCATGGCGATGGTCAGCCAGCCGGCATGATGACCCTTGGTGTTTTTCAGTTCCACGTTCGCCACGGCGCCGTTGCCGAACACCATGAGGACGGCCGTGCCGATGAATTCGGCTGCCAATTTGGTAAAGAGCGAGTATTCCATGCGGATCCCTTGTCTTCTCTCGATACTCTCGTATTACAGGCGACGAGACTTCGTTCGGCGCCTAAAGAACATCGATTACCTTACCTCGCCCGCTGTACGAGGCACAACCTGGCCGTCAGGCGGCATCCGGCTCGATGGAAGACGGGTCAACCCGCTGGTACACATCAACGGTATCCCAGTGATCCTTGACGAAGGGGTTATGCGCCGGCTGCGCAGTATGACGCCGCTCGATGGGAGTCCGATCCCAGGTGTCCACATACGTGTACTCGATGCGGCCGGGGGCAAGTTGCTCGATGAATCGGTCCCGATAGTAATCGCGCTCGGACAGCAGCGTATCGACCAGATAGCCAGGCTCACCAGAAAAGTTACGCAGACCGCGATAGTACAGCAGCTTCTGCGAGTCGCGAACCACAACCGGCACCGTATCGATACGCAGCAGTTCCTTGAACATGATCATCCTGCCGACGCGACCGTTGCCGTCCGACAACGGGTGCGTGGATTCGAACATCCAGTGGGCCTTCGCGATCGCATAGGGGTCATCCGTAAGATTCCGGTATAGCTCGTAGACCACATTCATGGCGGCCGGCACGTCAGCGGGGAGAACGGTATGGATCTGTTCGATCTCACTGATCACATTCGGCAGAATCTTGTATCCGCCGATATTCCTGTCCGGATTCGATTCCTGGCTGGTGCCACGTTTCAGGATCGACTGCATCGTGCAGACCATGGTCTTATCAACCGGATCGTCGACATGATCAAGCATCCAGTCAAACATGCGGAAGTGATTGCCCATCTCGATGACGTCATCGGCGCGGATGATGTCATCCGGCCCATCCGCCAGCACCGAACCGGTAGTGAACAGCTGGGCCGTCTGCTCCGGGGTCAGCGTGGAGCCCTCCATGTGGTTCGAATTGTACCCCATGGCGATCTGCGTGTTGTAGTACAACCCATGAGACACCCGTTCGCTGCGCTCCCGCACCAGCCAATCCACAAGTCTGCTCATAGACGCTCCAATCCATCGCCCGCACGTTGCTCATACTCATGTTGGACGAGAGCCCAGGGCTCGTATGGTACATGAATACGAAAAGGTCCCGACCGCGAACGGTCGGGACCTTGCGGGTGCCCCCTCAGGGATTCGAACCCTGGACACGCTGATTAAGAGTCAGCTGCTCTAACCAACTGAGCTAAAGGGGCTTGCTCAGCGGCTCTCTGTTTTCTTGAGCCAAGTGATTACTATACTCAGAATTCACCGACTCGCAAGCTTCGGCGTGTCACGCTTCATGATTTGCCATCAAATGCCGCGTCAAGCCGGCCTGTCGATGCATCCCCCCGCACGCGCCATAACGACAAACCCCGCCGTCCGCCGTGCAAAAGCGGCGAACAGCGGGGTCGAATGCTTAAGCTCAGACTCGTTTCAGCCTAGTGACCGGGTCTTACTCAGCCACAACCTTCACGGTGAAGGAAGCGGTGATCTCCGGGTGCAGAGCCACGGTGGCGGGGAACTCGCCGGTGGTCTTGATGACCTCGACCTCAATGGCCTTCGGATCGACGGCAGCCTTGTCGGCCAGAGCCTTGGCGATCGCGTCGGCGGAGATGCCACCGAACAGCTTGCCGGACTCGGACACCTTGGCGGCGATCTCAACGGTCGTGCCCTCGATGGCGGCCTTGGCGGCGACGGCATCCTCGCGGGTGGCGACGGCCTTGGCCAGACGGGCGCGACGCATGGCCTCGATCTGGGCGGCGGCACCCTTGGTCCACGCGAAGGCCATGCCCTGCGGGATCAGGTAGTTGCGCGCGTAGCCGGCCTTGACGGTGACCACGTCACCGGACTGGCCGAGGTTGGAGACAGTCTGGGTGAGAATAACCTTGGTTTCAGCCATGATGCAATCCTCCTAATCCAGATCAGCGACCCGAAGTGGCGTACGGCAGCAGAGCCATCTCGCGGGCGTTCTTGATGGCCTTCGAGATCTCGCGCTGCTCCTGCACGGTGACACCGGTGATACGACGGGAACGGATCTTGCCGCGATCGGAGATGAACTTGCGCAGCAGCGCAACGTCCTTGTAATCGATCTCGGTAACCTTGGCAGCCTTCAGCGGGTTCGGCTTCTTCTTGAACGGCTTGACCGGCGGCTGCGGCCTCTTGCGTGACATTGTGATGTTCTCCTTACAACTGATTCAGCGCAATGATGCGTATTGGAAGGTACGGTTTAGAACTCGGGTTCCTCGGAGTCGCCGCCGAAATCGGACGTGGCCCCGAACGACGAGAAGGAGGAGCCGGAACCGGCATCGCTCCACGGATCGACGGCCGGACCGGACTGTGCGGCCATGGGCGCCGAAGAGGCGCCACCCTGGTACCCACCGCTCTGGTAGGAGGCTCCGCCGGAGTACCCGGCACCGCCCTGATACCCACCGTTGTTCTGGAATCCGCCGTTGTTGCCTCCGCCGAATCCGCCGCGATTGCCACCCGAGAAGCCGGAGCTCTGACGGGTGACCTGGGCGGTGGCGTAGCGCAGCGACGGGCCGATCTCGTCGACCTGCATCTCCACGACGGTGCGGTTGGTGCCATCGTTCGCCTGATACGAACGCTGCTGCAGACGGCCCTGTGCGATGACGCGCATGCCCTTGGTCAGCGACTGGGCGCAGTGGTCGGCGAGCTCACGCCAGGCCGAGCAGCGCATGAAGAGCGCCTGCCCGTCCTCCCACTGTCCGGACTGCCGGTTGAACGTGCGCGGGGTCGAGGCGATGGTGAAGCTCGCCACGGAAGCACCGCTACCGATGGTGCGCAGCTCAGGATCCGCGGTGAGGTTACCGATGACGGTGATGACGGTCTCGCCTGCCATGTCGTGCCTTCTTACCTAGTACCTATATTCCAGCTTGGTTGCGCCGTATTGACGACTTACTTGACGTCCTTACGAAGGATCTTCGTACGGATCACGGATTCGTTGAGGTTGAGCACACGGTCGAGCTCGTTGCTCGTGGCGGGCTCGCAGGTGTAGTTGACCACCACGTAGTTGCCCTCGGTCTTGCCGGCGATCTCATAGGCGAGCTTGCGACGGCCCCAGATGTCGATATTCTCGACGGAACCGCCCTCGTTGGTGACGATCTCCAGATACTGCTCGGTCAGCTTCTTCAGACCGCGCTCATCCAGCTCAGGATCGGCAATGAACATCAGTTCGTACTTATGCGCAGACATCACCCACCTCCTTCGGACTATTCGGCCACGGACCTTCCGTGGCAGGAGTGTGTTTGCGTGTTATCCGCAGATACTCTGCGGGCAACCGTGCAAGGATAACCCGCGGCACAGACATTGAGGCATGCTCGATACCGGCGTCCCCGCACCGCTTCCGCGTAGCACGCCACCCGCTACTGCAGATCCACGGCTATGCAGTCATCGGTGCTGTACCCGTTGGCCGGGCACCATGCGGTGGCGTCCGCGGCGCTGCCGAATCCTTCGCCCGACAGAATGACGTAGAAGTCCGTGGTACCGTTCTCCTGGTAGGTCGGATAGTCGCCCGACCAGATGAACAGCGCATTCGGGTGCTTCGCGCGCCGCTGCAGGAACTGTTCGTAGATATCCCGATATTTCCAGGTTTTCCCTTCCACTTGCATACCATATTGCTTGCTGGACAACTGCGTGGTGAATGTGGAGTAGAAGGCGTTCGCCGCGGTCGTGTCATGATCCAGCTGCCAGCTCATGGCCAGCTGCGCATACCGTTCGATATCCGTGTCCGCAACGTTCGCCCCGCCCAGCGCCCCGCCGACGGCAGCCGCGGAAGCACCTGACGCCGTAGCATCCTCGATAAGTTCAACGCTCGCGTTTGAAGCATCGATCTGATCATACGGACGCCAATACTGCACCGTGGTGAATGCCAGATCGGCCTGTGCCGTTCCGTCATCGAATTCCAGTGGAGCGTCTCCAAAGTCGTAGATGGCCGCGGCCACAACGTTGCCGTCATCCTGTATCGTGACCTGCACCCCTACGGCGGAATATGAGGAGTCCCCACACGATTCCGATTCGAAGTCCACGCTGGCGATCAGCGAGGTTCCGTCGAGTCTCACATCCGACAGTGACGCATCCGGCACCGCGCAGACAACTGTCCGCGATTTATCCCCCGCCGAAGCGTGCCCCCGTGCATCGGCGTCACCGGAATCGGCCGTATCCCCCGCGTCATTCGAGTCCGACGATTCAGATGATTCACCGGATAGCGGTGTTCCGACGGCACCGGACTGTGCCGAGGCATCGTCGCGCAGCACGAACCACCAGACGCCGAATGCGGCAATCGCAATAACCGCCACAGTCACAGCCACGATCGCCGCCACGGCACCCTTAGTCATTCCGCGTTTCCGCTGCGGTTCAGGTTCGACAGGGACCGCCGAAGCAACCGCAGCGGGAAGCGGAGACAGCTTCGCGCCGCAATGCATGCAGAAGCGCATCGAATCATCAATCGCGGCACCGCACGCCGGACAGACCGTAGACGGATTCGTAGCCGCCGGCCGAGCAGGCTCCTGTCTGGCAGCGCCGCACCGCATGCAGAATTTATCCTGCTCCCCCATGGGAGCGCCGCAGGATTGACATGGCATCATTGCATCCCCTTTCATCCGATTGTCCACCGGCTGACGGTGCCAGTATAAGACCGCTTCTCTCATGTCGGTAGATATGTACCGTCTCCTGAAAAGTGTGGCTAGCATGGGATACAAGAAGAGAACAACCCATTTCCGAAGGGAGTCATCATGTTCTGTCCTCACTGTGGAGCGCAAATGAGGGAGGGGGCAAGGTTCTGCGCGCAATGTGGCCAGCCGATACCCACGCTCCCCACCCCAACCGCCGCGCCTACCAATATGGAAGAGCCTGTGGTGGAAGCAACGATGCCCATGCCTCAGTTCTCCGGCTCCTCCCAGCCGGTTTCCGAGGAACCGACGGCGACCGAGCCGATGGTAACTGAACCGATGGCAGCCGAGCCGGCAGTGGCACAGCCGACGGCGACCGAGGCCGTCGCGGTGCCGGCACCTGACGCAGCGCCGGCACCCGTTGACGGATTCGTTGAGGCCGGTGAATCCCCCGCACCGGCGTCGAATGTCGAGCCCGCAGTCGAGGACATTGCAGGGGACGACACCACGGCTACGCCGCAGGCTCCCCTTGATGAACCCGCAGAGGCGCCGGCTCCCGACGACGCTCCGACAACGGCAATCCCCGCTCAGGAGCAGCCGACCATGGCCATACCGATGCCGGCGGAGCCAGCACAAGCGGAGCCAGCACAAGCGGAGCCAGCACCGACGAATTATCAGCCCGCGCCCGAACAGCCGGAGGCACCGCAGACCCCCGATTTCCAGGACCAGTCCGCCGCCGGACCGGTGCCACCTGTTCAGCAGGTGCCACCCGTTCAGCCGACCCAGGCACCGATTATCAACACGCAGGCCATTACCTCCAATGCCACGGTCAAGGAGCTCACCGCTCCCGCGGTGCTGCAGACCGCCGGCGTTTCCCTCGGTATCGGCCTGGGGTCGGCCGTTGTCATCGCGCTGATCAGCGCCATTGTCTGCCTGGCCGGCTCCAGTCAGGCGTTCTCCGGCATGGGCCAGTTCTCCTCTGTCATGTCGTATAGCAGCATGGGCGACCTCGGTTCGATGGTTTCCGGCCTGAATTTCTTCCAGCTGCTGGTCATGTCGCTGATTATGGGAGTCTCCGGCACGTTCTCCCTGAGCGCGTCCGCCGCGGGAATCTCGCTGGATTCACTGGCGAACGTCTCCCTGTCCATGCCCGTTGGGCTGTCCGGCGTCGCCCTGATGGTCGGCGCGGCGTTCGGCGCCTACTGGTTCGCCCGGAAATCCGGCATCCGGTTCGCGTGGACCGGCGCAATCAGCGCCGCGGCCGTCGGCCTGGTGACCTCCATCCTGTATCTGGTGCTGGGTGCGGTCTTCCCGCTCAGCCTCAGTGTGGCCAGCGGAGGATACGGCGCTTCCGCCTCGTTGGTGGGTGCGACCTTCCGAACCTTCCTGATGACGTTCCTCATCGCGGGACTCGGCGCACTGGCCGGCTACGCGCTGGCCCAGTTCGCCCCTGATTCCAGCAACGTGTTCATCGCCGCCTGGCGTTGGATGCACCGCACGCGTGGCTTCGTGCGCACCATTGCGGAGTCCGTCATGGTGTACGCTGTGGTGTTCACCGTCATCGGCGTCATTGCACTGATTGCCATGGCCATCTCCGGCAAGGATCCGTCCACGTTGGCGCTGGTCTTCTTCCTGTTCCCGTTCCTGCCGATCGCCACCTTCGTCATCGGCGCTCTCGGATCGTTGGATGTAACGATCACCGGCCAGCAGTCTACCGGTATTTCGGTATTCGCCTCCGGCATGGGGAATGCGCGCTGGGTGTTCGTGGCACTCGTCGTCGTGTTCATCGTCGCCACACTGTACATCGCGCTGCGTGCCGCCGCCCGCAACATGTATGACCGCGCCTACGCCGATTGGAAGCATTCCTGGAAGTCGCCGGTTGCGGCATTGGTCGCTTGGCTGGTGATCGATTTCGTCATCGCTTCCATGAACGTCACGGCTTCGGTTTCGACCCAGGGCTCGTTCTCGGCGGCGTTCGGCCCGGCCATGTGGTTCTTCCTGGTGGCGGCTATCTGGGCTTTCCTGGTTGAGGTGGTTGCGCTGACCTTCGGTCCGTCGCTGGTGACTTCCATGCCGGGCCTGTGGAAGGTGTTCGTCGGTGGTACCGTACAGCAGACGCCACAGAATGTGGCGGATTATGTAGCGGCCTGCTCACCGAAGAAGGCCAACGCCGCGCAGCAGCCGCTGCATCAGCCGTCCGAATCCGATACCGCCTCGGAGCAGACTTCTGTCGATTCCGTCGGAACCACGCCGGTAGCCACAACACAGACATGGCAGCCCCCGACCGCTGTTCCAGTGTCCGCTCCGGCGGGGCCGGATACCCCCGATACCGTCAACGCGACGCAACCGATTCCGGTAGCACCTGCGCAGCAGACAACGCCGACACAGCAGATTCCGACAGCTGCCGCCATGCCGGCGCCCACCGATCAGGTGCCGCCCACCACGTCCGCCGCTGCGCAGGTGCCGCCCGTCATACCGCCGGCCGCTCCGGCTGCGCCGAAGGGTAAGCCGCTGACTGCCAAGCAGAAGACCGGCATCATCATCGGCGCGGTTGTGGTAGGCGCGATCGCCGTGCTTGGTATCGCCTATGCGGTGCTGAATGCCACGGTGTTCAGCCCCCAGTCTGTCGCCGACCGCTACGTGACGGCGCTGTCCAGCGGTGACTACGAGGAGGCGAACAACATCGCCGACCCGCAGCTCGACCAGGACCAGCGTCTGCTGCTGACGAACAAGGCCGCGCAGACCGAGAACGCAACCATCACCAACGCCCGAGTCACCGGTATCACCGACAGCGCGGACGGCTCCAAGCTTGTGAACGTGACCTACACCATCAGCGGAGAACAGGTGAATGACACCTTCACCATGGCACCCGCCGGATCGCGGTTCCTGATCTTCCGCGACTGGACTGTCACCACGCCGCTGCTTAAGGAGATCACGGTCTCCACCGACGCTGCCACACCGGGACTGACCATCAACGGCGTTGAGGTCGGCGAGGAGAACGCCGTCAGTGGCTCCTTCGGCTCGGATCTGGTGTTCAAGGTCTATCCGGGCACCTACCGCATCGCGGTCACGGAAACCGACTTCATCACCGAATCCGGCGACGGACCGGCCACCGTAAGCACGAACGGCTCTACCTATGCCTACACGAGCGTCGAGGCAACCGACGCACTCGTTCAGGCGGTTCAGGATGGGCTCGACGCACAACTGCAGACCTGCGCTGCCTCCACCGAATTCGAACCGGAAGGCTGCCCGTTCAGCATGTACACGTTCTCGGAGGATCACTACCGTAACGTGACGTGGAGCATCACCGAATCGCCCGAGGTTGACTACATCGACCTTGGCTCCGGCGAGTTCATGACCAGCGGCGGCGAAGCCACCGCGACCTACGAGTATCGTCAGTACGACGACAGCTGGGAACCGGACGACTACACCGATTACATCTACGTCTACGGATCGTTCACGATCGACGGTGACCAGGTGAACGTCACCATGGACACGTACTGATTCGGATGACCGGCTGCAGGCACCCACCATGCAGCCGAGTCTGACTCACACAATCCATGACGTAACAGGCAACCCGCCATCCGCTCCTGGGTGGCGGGTTGCCTGTATATTGGATACGGTTGTAACGCGGCGACGGCAGACCATATACGTCAGACTGGGTCGCGCAACCGCACAGGCCACATAGAGGCTACGGAGAAAGGCGGAACATGTCGGCGATTCTCGAAGGCACACCGGATAAGCGACTGGCGCTGGTGACGGGACGTGCCTACCCCGAACAAGCCGAGGAAACCGCCAAATACCTGGGCACCACCGTGCTCGAAACCACCGCCTACGACTTTGCGAACGGCGAGATGTACATCCGCTTCACCGAGCCGGTGCGCGGCGCCGACGTGTTCGTGATGCAGTCGCACACCGAACCGATCAACACGTGGGTGATGGAGCAGCTCATCATGATCGATGCGCTCAAGCGTGCCTCCGCCCGTTCCATCACCGCCGTCTGCCCGTTCATGGGCTACTCGCGGCAGGACAAGAAGCATCAGGGCCGCGAGCCGATCACCGCCCGCCTGATCTTCGACCTGTTCCGCACCGCCGGTGCCGACCGCATCATGACCGTGGACCTGCACGCCGCGCAGGAGCAGGGCTTCTTCAACGGCCCTGTGGACCACCTGACCGCCATGCCGGTGCTGCTCGACTACGTGCGAGGCCATCTGCCGCTGGAGAACACCACCATCGTTTCCCCCGACGCGGGCCGTATCAAGGTCTCCGAACAGTGGGCCGCCAAGCTCGGCGGACTGCCGCTGGCCTTCATCCACAAGACCCGTGACACCACGCGCCCGAATTGCGCGGAGGCACATGGCATCATCGGCGATGTGGCCGGTCGCGACTGCGTGGTGGTGGACGACATGATCGACACCGCCGGCACCATCTGCGAGGCCGTACGCACCCTGAACAACGCCGGAGCAGCCTCCGTGACCCTGGTGGCCACGCACGGCTTGCTCTCCGGTCCGGCCGTAGAACGCCTGAGCCAGTGCGGCGCGCGCGAGATCGTACTCATGGACACCGTGCCGGTGCCCGAGAGCAAGCGCCTGCCGAATATGACCGTGCTGTCCGTGGCGCCGCTGTTGGCCGCCGGCATCCGCTCCGTGTTCGAATCCGGTTCGGTCAGTACGCTGCTCAACGGCCTGCCCGAGGACATGCGCCCGCGCAACATCTACGCGTAAATCACCGCGACTATATCGACACAAGTTCGAACAAGAATGCACTTGATCAAGCATCTGCCACTGATCAGGTGCATTTTTCATGTCGGTCAAGCCGACGGTGATGTTACGTCAACTGCACCTCATACTGTCTGATACTGTCTGACGCATAATCGGCGCTGCACAGCCAGCAACGCATATCCCCGCATATCCCCGCATATCCTTATGCACAAGATTGCATACTACCGCTCGCGCCCGCGACACGCACATAATCATGTAAGCCCTGCAACGTCAACGGTTGGCGTATACTCGCTTCGGCAAACAACCAATGCATACCGATTGCATACCATAGGAGAACATCCCATGACCGAAGCAGAGAAGAAGACTGCCGCCGAATCGACACAATCGAATGGCGCGAAGTCCAAGACCCCGCTGATTATCGGCGCCGTTGCGATCGTTGTGGTCGTCATCGCCGCAATCGTGGCGTTCCTGACGATGAACCAGGGCGGCGGCAACACCGAGGAAGCCCTGTCGCTGTGTGAGCGCAACGCCGCCGCGATCGAAGTGCATCAGAACTCGCTGACCACCGTGCAGGAGTCGGCCGACGCACTGGACCTGGATGGGGCCGATGAGGCCGCAATCGAGGCCCTGGAAACCGCCCAGGAAGAGGTTGACGTCCTAGGCGAGATGCCGGTCTGCCCGACTGACGGTTCGGTCAAAGACATCGAAGCCGTGACCGAGGAGATCAAGACGTACTCGAACGATCTGCGGCGCCGCCACCAACGATCTCGACGCCGCAGTCAAGGCCCTGGCCCCCGCCGAGGAGTAAATCCGGCCTCGTCGTGCCCGGTTCAACCCGGAATCGGGCACGGTCTTACGCCAGGGTGCCGTGGGCAAGACGGCCCTGCACCCATACGGCGCGGATGTTCGCCGGCGTCGAGAGGTTCATGATCTTCTGGAATGTGATCGCCGGATCCTCGTCGTTCTCGAAAATCGGCAGATCGTTGCCCGGCGCGTGCACGTCGATCAGCTGCACATCCCACGCGTAGCCGGCTTCCAGGCGTCCGGCACGTGCACCCAACGCCTCCGCGCCGCCGACAGTGGCCAGGTAGAACGCTCGGTCGAGGGTGACCAGAGCATCCGCCACTCCCCCGCGCTCAGCCGCCTCACGCGAAGCGTCCACGCCGGATTCCAGATTGCGGGAGACGATCGCCGCCAGACGGACCATCGCGTGCACGCTCGGATCGTAGCCGCCGGAGATGTCGGTGCCCAGGCCGACCGTCACGCCCTGACGGCGATACCGACGCACCGGCGCCACCGCGTTGGCGAAATACGCATTGGACAGCGGGCAGTGCGCCACGGCCGCGCCGCGCCGGGCGAACAGGTCCGCATCGGATTCGGACAGGTACACGCAGTGGTGCATGACCGTGCGATCCGTCAGCAGGCCGAACATGTCGAGCGCCTCGGTGTCCGACCGCCCATAGCGCTCGAACACCGTGTGGTGCTCCCAATCGCTTTCCGAACAGTGCGATTGGGTGAAACAATGGTAGCGGGCCGCCAACTCGCCCAGTCCCTCCAGAGCCGCGTCGGTGCAGCTGGGGATGAACCGCGGGGTGATAACCGGTTGGACGATCGGCGGTGCCGCGTCAAGACCGCTGTCAGGTACGAACTCACGCACCTCGTTGATGAACCGTTCGGTTTCCGCCAAGGCCGTGGCGGTGTCCTCGCGGTAGTACTCGGGATTGGATTCCGGGTCGTCCATCACGACCTTGCCGATGAAGCCGCGCTGACCGAGTTCGGCGCAGACATGCGCCAGGTTGACGGCGGCGGCGCGGTCGATGGTGTCATAGTACAGGACGCTGGTGGTGCCGCGGGCGAGTGCGGCCTGGACGAGATGGCGATGGGCGCGGTCGGCGTACGCAAGGTCGGCGAAGCGGGCCTCCGTGGGGAACGTGTAGCGGCCGAGCCAGCGTTCGAGCGGTTCGTCGAGCGCGGCGCCGGCCTGCGCCCACTGCGGGGCGTGCAGGTGCAGGTCGGAGAAGCCGGGGAGCAGGACCTGGCCGTCGGCGAGGCTGGTGAGCCGGTTGAGCCGAGCCAGTTCGGCGCGGATGGCGTGGTACTGCGGGTCGTCCGGTGTGAGGACGGCCGCGATGACGCCGTCGGTGCCGACGAGATACAGCGACTGGGGGCGATACGCAACATGGGTTTCGTTCTCGCTGCTGTAGGCCGGGCCTTCGACGGCGAAGGCGATGGTGTTGAGATCCGGGATGGGATTGGTGGCGATCGGTGTGCTGCAAGATTGGTCGACCATAGATTCCACGCTCCTCGTCATGATGTGATTGATAAGGTTCAGCTTAACGTAATGGAACTAGAAGGCGGATTCACGCATCAATAAGTCATGCTTCCACGTAGTCGGCGAGTTCACGTTCCTTGGCGGCGATCAGGACGAAGGACTGCACGTACTGGCCTTCCTTGTTCCTGCCGTAGCAACGACGCCACTTGTTGCCGTAGCAGTCGGTGAATTCAAGTTCGACGACCTCATGCCGCATATCCGCATAGACGGGTTTCCACGCCGATGCATCGCCGTTGATGCGTTCCGGTTGAGTCCATGGGAAACGTTTCTCGGTGGTGTCCACGCGCCAGTCACCCGGACGAATCATGCGCCAAGAGGTTTTCTTCCCCGGAGCGACGTGTGGATTGCCGTTGCGACTGGAGTCACGGTTACCTGTGGCATTGCCGTATGAGAAATCCTCGTTCGGCCATTGCGCCCACACTCTGACCTCATAGATGGAAGCCTCAGTCGGCACGCTAAGTTCCACCGCATAGTTTCCGCCGTTCTTGACGGCGAATGCCTCTACATGGGCGATTTCACGCTGTCGATCCAGGAACAGCGCACGATTGCGAGCTTCCGTCAGTTCCCGTTCATGCTGCTGCTGTTCTTGCAACGCCAACTCGTCCTGTTTGGCTTCCTTCCGACGCTCCTCCTGCTCCTGCCGCAATGCCAGTTCACGCTGCTGCTTGGCCTCGTCGTACTGCCCTTTGGCATAGATGCCGGCAATCACAGCGAACGCTGCCATAACCAAGTTGCTGATGGCACTCACCACGTCGTACCACATATGAGACTCCCTCGCCTTAGCCGTTCATACCATGCCACTATGCACTGGTCACAGTCACAGCCTAGCTCATTCGTCGGCGACTCCGTAGCCCGTGCAAGCATTCAAGACCGCACAGCAGCATAAGGATGACCAGCGGGAAGAAATACCTGTGCTGCATGCCATCGACTACGGTTACGCCCACCGGTGTGTATTGCAGCCACAATGCCACATACGTCAACAGCATAATCCCTGTCGAAACCGCGGCCGCGCACCACCAGAACACCAGTAGACGTGCAGGCATGGCACGCGCGATGCTTGCCACCAGCAACAACACTGCGACGACTACCCACAATGCCCAAAACATCATGATGACCAGACCGTCGGGCTGTCGGCCAAGATTGGCCCTACCGTGAACAATCGCAGAGAATACCGCCCGCAGCACCTCCATCATGCCGTCCGGACCAGAAAGCATCGCCGTTTTCTTCTCTACCATCTGAGCATAGGAGACAATCATGGGAGTGTTCACGAACCAGCTCGTCGCCTTCAACCATGAAAACAGCCACAAGAACGCCAGAACATTACCCGCTGCACAAATCCACAACCGGGGATCCCGCCAGATGCTTGAGACACAGTTAATCCGGACACTCGGCCCTTCAATCGGGATGGCGCGTTGAACCCATGGAATCAACAATGCCAATACGACTATCGGCGTGTAGACAAACTTCCCCATCGCCAGCAACACCGACACACAAGCCACTGCCGCGCAATACCCGTTCGACACCCGTTGATGCAGCGACCGAAACACCATACAGGTGAACAAAAACGCCAGAGCCTGAGTAAAAGAGTCAGCTGAAATCGCGAAAGCACTGTATCTGATGAGTCGCGGACATATCATCGCCAATCCGACAACGATACGCCACCGCGGCAGTAGCGCTACAGATATCGCCGCACATCCCGCATATGTCAGCAGCATCAGTAATTCGGCAAGATGATACGTGACGTCGGCGGAGAACCCCGCCAGTTTTCCAATGCCGAACGCGACAAGTTGCGGCAGGTACGCGACAGGACTGTTGGTGGCGGTGTTGTTATACGGCACGTCTGCTCCCGATTCGTCGGACACATTGATGGAGTCCGGACGGACGACAGTGGGATCGTAACCGTCATAATGCTGTTGGGAATACTCGATCCACTCCCAGTCGACGCGCCCGCCAACATTACCGGTTCCGCCGTGCAGGTAACTGACGGAATCGACCGGTCGTGCCATCACGTCGCCGTTGACGATACCCGATATCCGATAGATATGCGACCAGATATCCGGGACGTGGCCGGGAGCCGTGGTCAACATATACCACCCGCCAATCAGTACCACTCCTATGGCGGTCACTAACGGCATCAGTTTGCGGATCTTTACACTTAACCCCTTCTTCTCCATATTCACCCATTATGGCACGAACCACGCGCTATCTAGCACTTCTACCGCATAGCTGCGGCGGACGAGTCGCACCCGTACAACTTTCAGTGCCCCTGCAGCCGGTATTTCTCCTCCGTTGATGCTTTGACCGGCTCACACCAATCGCGATGTGTCCGGTACCACTCGATTAGTGTGTCGAGTCCGGCCGCAAAACAAAGGCGACAGACTTTTCATACGGATAGTCAGCTACAATATTCTGCGGTAGATGAACACTTGGTAAATAGACGGTGACATGCAGCAGACAATCATTGGCGATTCAGACATGGACGAGGCCGAGGCAGAGAACGAAGCGGCCACGGATTTCAACGAGGACAGGCATGCCGATAACGCCGGCAATAGCGACAACGTAGTTGATGACGCCGAACATGCAACCGCGCTCTCACACATTGCCTCGCTCCTGCGCTGTTACAGGGACAAGCAGCGGACAGCCGACATCGCCGAACATGGCAAACAGCTCTCTCGCCTCGACGCACTCCTGCACCGTTACGAGGACAAACTCCAAGCAACCGACAACCCAGACGCTACAAACACTGCAGGCAGCGCAGATGTCGTGGATGTCGAAGCGGCCCCGCAGGCCGAATCACCAACGCCAACCGAACAAATCGAACAATCCCAACCGACAGCACGGGAACGACTTGCCGCCGCAGTTCAGGTTCTCAACCATATCGGCCGCGGCATCCGCACGGTATGGGGCAAACGCCCCAAGCTGTCGTACGCGTTGTATGCCATCGTGTTCATTGTCATAACAGCCGCTGCGGTACTGTTCCTGCAGTGGAGCGTATACAACCCGATTGAATATGCCGACGATGCGCAGGTTGACAACACCACGCGGATCATGGGCACCATGGCCGGGCAGCTGACCAAGTTCGTCAGCCAGATGTGGCTGGAAGACAAATGGCTGTTCCTGCTGAACTTCCTGGTCGTGGGTCTGATGTATCTGGTCGTCGTCACGTTCCTGAATCGCTTCTGGGTGGCCACCGCCATCTTCGGCACCGTCATGGTGGTGTTCTCGATAGCCAACCGGTTCAAATACCTGCTGCGCAACGAACCGATCATCCCGGCCGACCTCAGTTTCATCTCCAGTGGCAACACCGGGGAGATTATATCGTTCATCCCCGAGGATGGTACGGACCTGGTGAATGCCGCCATCATCGGGTTGACATACTTCGTGGTCATTTGCCTCGTTCTGCAGTTCCTCGACCGGCGCAACGGTCTGATTCCTTGTCATTGGCGTCCGTCGCGATTCCTCAGGGTACGGAATGTCATCGCCGTGTTCGCCCGCATTGCGGCGTTTGTAGCAACTGCGTCCCTGCTGGTTTCGTTCACGTGGAACCTGAATGTTCCGAATTCTTGGGCACAGCAGTGGGCGCGTGAATTGGGGGACTCACCCCAGCCATGGAACGCGATGGCCGATGCGCAATCCAACGGCCCAGCAATCAACTTCCTGCGGCTCGCCCATGCCAAAACCATGGAGCAACCGGACGGATACTCCGAAGAGACCATGCAAGCCGTCGCCGAACGTTACACGGCCGCAGCAGATAACATCAACACCACCCGCACCGCCAATCTCACGGACAACACCGTGGTCATGATCCTATCGGAATCATTCTCCGACCCCACGCGCATTCCCGACGTGGCATTTTCCATCGATCCGATGCCGAACATCAGGGCAATCAAGAGTGCCACGACCTCCGGTCTCATGCTTTCCCCAGGGTACGGTGGTGGCACGGCCAATATTGAGTATCAGGCGCTCACCGGCTTGAATATGGCGAACTTCGACGAATCGATGCTTTCGGTCTACCAACAGCTGGTGCCCTCCCAGGAAGAACCGTATTCGTTCAATCGGATCTGGTCCGAGCAGTATGGCGAGAGCGGATCCGTCGCGTTCCACCCGTACTACAAGAACGTGTACCTGCGGGACCACAACTATGACCGATTCGGGTTCTCCGAATTGCTGACATTGGACAGCGATCCGACCATCGAGCATCAGGACCGCATCGATGCCTCGCCGTATGTCAGCGATGCTGCGTCATACACCAATGTGCTCGATGTCATAAACAGCCAGGATCATCCGCAGTTCATCCAGCTGGTCACCATGCAGAACCACAGCAACTATGGAGACTATTACGCAACTAACGAGTTCAGGGAAGCGGATCTTTCCCTGTTGGATGACAACGAACGGTGGCAGATCGAGAACTACACTAAGGGACTCAGCCTGACTGATCAGGCGACAGCGGACTTCCTGAACACACTGAACACCATCGACAAGCCCGTGACCGTGATCTTCTACGGCGATCACCTGCCGAGCATCTATACCACGGCCAACGCCGATATGGACAATACACTGACGTTGCACGAGACCGACTACTTCATCTGGTCGAATCAGGCTTCCGCAAGTGCTGGCGGCAAGGTGTCCGGGGAACACACCGCGTTCTCGTCCTCGAACTATTGCATGTCCTTGGCGGCGGAACACATGAACGCCGCGGTGTCCCCGTATCTGGCGCTGCTGACGGAACTGCAGCGGGAGATTCCCTCCATCAGCCGTGTTGGTAGTGCCGCCGTGGGATGGGGCGAAGGCGATGCCACCTATCTGGATGAGAACGGCAACATCATCGACCCGGATACGCTGACGAAGCCGGCCAAACAGCTGCTGCATGACTATCAGCTTGTGCAGTATGACATGACCGCGGGAGACGGATACCTATACCAGACCGAGTTCTTCGATGTGGAGGAGTCCGAGCATGTTCCGCTGATGCGCGGTCAGGTGCCGCAAGCCTATGTGTCCCCGCAGACCTACGATCCGTATGTGGATGTGTGGTATCAGGAGTATTGGTACTGACGGAGGGTGCGGTTCTTGGTGTTGGGCAGGCGCTCTCGATGCATAGCCGCTCAGTGCCCTTGCAACCGGTATTTCTCCTCCGTTGCGGCCTTGGCCGGCTCCCACCAATCGCGATGTGTCCGGTACCACTCGATTGTTGCGTCGAGTCCGGCCGCAAAGTCCGTATACTGTGGCCGCCATCCGAGCTCACGTTGGATCTTGCCGGCGTCGATCGCATACCGCTTGTCGCCACCCGGTCGGTCGTTGACGTGGTCGAATGCGTCGGCAGGATGCCCCATCCGTTCGAGGATCATCCGCAGCACTCCTCTTGTGCCATACTAGTACTGTCCGCAAAACTGTCGCCGGGAGACCCATCATGACGCAGGATATCCAACCTCTTGTTTCGATTATCGTCCCTGTGTACAACGCCGAGCGGTATCTGCGATACTGTATCGACTCGATTCTGGGACAGTCATATGTGAATCTTGAGGTAATCCTCGTTGACGATGGGGCGACGGACAACTCCCCCACCATTTGCGACGAGTATGCAGCGAAGGATTCAAGGGTTGTTGTCATCCACCAGGAGAATGGGGGAATCGCGAAAGCCCAAAACGCCGGACTCGACGCGGCGCATGGCGGGTATATCGCGTTTGCGGATAATGACGATATTCTGGATCGCCGCAATATCGAGTATCTCCTTCACGCCTTGCAGAGCACCGGCGCAGACATGAGCAAGGCCCGGTGGCGTCAATTCGGAGTATCACAGTTGGATGCCGTTGCAGCCGAGGCCGCAGTCGGCGCAGATGAACCGTCCAAAATCACAGTGTTCAAGAATCCGCTGCGCGCCTACCAGACTGTGTTCTGTAAGTCACTAAGAATGTTGGGCGATTTGTTCGGCAGAAACACCGAGGCCAGATATTTCAATGAAGCAAACTGGTGCAGGTTATATAAACGCGAGCTGTGGGATGGGATTAGATTCCCCGAAGGAATGTATGCTCAGGACGTGATGGTTGCCGGCCAGCTCTATCTGCGCATGGACAAAGTGGCCGATGTAAATGTTAACCTGTACAATTGGCTGCAATCCCCAGGGTCAGTAACACATACAGAGCGAAGTTTTGGGTTTTATCATGATAATTTTGAAGCCGGAGTTACCAATTTTCAATTATGCCTAGAACAACGTGTACTCCCGCGTAGAAGCTACTACACAATGATGGGTTCCTTTAGTGAAGAAACCTCAGCTTTAAATTCCAATACTGTTAACCGCCGACAATACGATGCCGATGAGACCATCCTCCATGAACTGCTCTCTCAACTTTCGCTCATCAACCGTTTGCTGTGCAGCATCACCCGGCTAATCCGGTTATTAGAAAAATACATCTATGACCGCAAAATTAAAAATCTTAAATAAATCAGCGATATACAATCATAAATTAACATAAAATCATGACAGAAGCACGAAACTCAAGTATAGAATTACTGCGAATTATAGCAATGATGATGATCATCTCACACCATTATATTGTGGGATCACAGATTAATACATTAGCTCAACCGATATCATTTCACAAACTATTTGCGGATTGCATATTACGACCCGGCGGAAAAATTGGCGTAACAATCTTCTTCCTGATTACAGCATGGTTTTTATCATCAATGAAAGAAGCATCATCTAAAAAATGTTTTAGAAAAATATTGCAGATAGAAAAAGAAATGCTTTTTTATAGTATTACGATTTGCATATTTTCCTTTTTGTTTTTGAAAGATTATTTTTCCAATAGATATTTTCTAATTTCCTTTTTTCCGACAATATTCCGCTTATGGTGGTACCCTACAAGTTATATTGTTTTTTTATTACTTTTTCCTTTCCTGCATATTGGACTACAAAGAATAGGAAAAAGGTCTTCACAAAAGATTATGTTGCGTTTCATTCTTCATCTAGGGTATACTCGCAGGAATTTTTCCTGATATTAACCTTGATATTACTGCTCAAAATATGATTATATTTATTTATATCTATATACTGATTACATATTACAGATGGTACATGAAACCCATAGCAGCCAAAACATCTGTCGTATTGATACTTGTGTCTTTCCTTTTTATTGTCCTCAACATCACAACATGTGCCTTATTATTTAGATACTCAAACAATAACTACTTTCTCACAATATCTGACACCTGGATTTCTCACGAATGGAAACTGCCGGTTTTAGGCGCAGCATTTGGTATCTTTAACTTATTTGTACAAAAACACTTTTCATCCAAAACAATAAATACTATTGCCTCCACAACTTTCGGCATCTTCTTATTTCATAACCATCCATTAATCAATGAGGTACTTCGACATTCTCTTTTCGATTTTTCTACTTATTATTTTTCGAAAGTTTTTTATATATTCTCAATTTTAACAATTCTGATCGTGTTCTTCTCTGGAATGATATTGGATTTCTGCAGACAACTTCTTTTCAATTTATTATCGAACCCTCTTGCGGCATTTGATACCCGGGTTTTACACATATACAATTCTCTGACAATTACTGCTTTTAAACTAATCGATAACTTGTCAACTATTCATCATTAAGCATCCAACATTGAATCCCTGTCCTCAATTTGCACGCGCAGGCAAGATAATCCATAATCGTCATGTTCAACAATCTATCAATAATTTCGACATGGGTATTACAGAAGATGATAGATACAAACCTATATCTGCGGAGCCAACAGATCTTTTCTTTTTGAGTAAAATAGAAGCAAGAGTTATTCGTTTATATCAATTTCGTAGAAAGGCTGAGCATTGAGAATAGCGGTTGCTGGCACTGGATATGTTGGCCTATCCATTGCCGTTTTGTTGGCGCAGCATAATGAGGTCCGCGCCTTGGACATCATCCCACAAAAAGTTGAGTTGCTGAATCAGCGAATCAGCCCCATTGTGGACGCAGAAATTACAGCTTTCCTTAATGCAGATTCAGATGGTTCACATCCCCTGAACCTCATGGCTACAACTGAAGCCGACCAAGCATACAATGATGTCGACTATGCCATCATCGCCACACCGACGAATTACGATTCGCAAAAGAACTTCTTTGACACCTCCAGTGTCGAAGACGCCATCGCAGCGGTGCGACAGTATGCCCCTCACGCCTGGATCGTCATCAAATCCACCATTCCCGTCGGATACACCAATCAACTTCGCAAAACGCTGAACGATGACCATATCCTGTTTTCACCGGAATTTCTCCGCGAAGGACATGCACTGTACGACAATCTTCATCCAAGCCGTATCGTAGTGGGTGCTCCGCATGACGACGAACAATCGGTAATCGCAGCGAAGAACTTCGCAGCGTTGCTTGTAGCGGGTGCCGATGCCGCGGAATCGGAACGAACAAATGCCGATGGCTCGTTCGGCATTCCGGAACTTATCGTCGATCCCACGGAGGCAGAAGCCATCAAATTATTTGCCAACACATATCTGGCATTGCGGGTGGCATATTTCAATGAGCTCGATACTTACGCTGAAATGCGTGGGCTAAACACTCGTGCCATTATTCAGGGAGTCTGTCTCGATCCCCGTATCGGTGACGGATACAACAATCCCAGTTTCGGATACGGCGGCTATTGTTTACCCAAGGACACCAAGCAACTGTTGGCGAACTACGACAAGGTCCCACAGAATCTCATCGAAGCCATTGTCGATTCCAACCGCACTCGTAAAGACTTCATCGCCTCCGATATCGAACACCGTTTAGGAGGCATCAACAAGCCCATTGTCGGCATCTACCGCCTAACGATGAAGGCAGGCTCCGATAACTTCAGGCAATCCGCCATTCAGGGTGTAATGAAACGACTGAAGGCACGTGGCATCACTGTGCTGGTGTACGAACCCACATTAGATGATAGCGAGTTTTTTGGCAGCAAAGTAACTCACGACCTTGAATCTTTCAAACAACAATGCCATATTATCGTGGCAAATCGTTGGAATTGCGATCTCGATAATGTCAAGAGTAAGGTCTATACGCGAGACTTATTCCGGCGCGATTAAATGATAGGGGTTATGGATACGTTTCCATAACCCCTATCATTCAGCAACTGATTCCAGTGACTGATTCGCTGGATTCCTATTCAATCACCAACCCGAGTAATTGTCATCGCCCTATCGCTCAACAATGCATAATCCCGATTACGCGGATCACGAATGACAAATGAACATGAATTTTCATCGTTAGTGAATGCAATCATCTCCGTATGCTTCGGATCATTATCACGCGGAATACGGAGAGAAACAATAATACGGAATTGCCCATTATTGAACAGATTAAGCGGCATCTCAAAACTCATACTTGATTTGCCAAACTTTGTGATTTGCATAACTTCATCACCGGAATCATAAGTTATGCCTCCACGTTTCGTATCATGTAACGCAATTGCCAAATAGGCCTCACGCTCTTCGTGGAATTCATACTCTACATCGAATTTGAAAACATCAGAGCTCTTGCAGACAAGTGGAGAACATGGAACAACCTTCAGCAGTGGCACACGTTCATTCAGACCCGTTGGATACTTCGATGCATCGTTTTCTAAAGTCTGTCCGGACGCTGAAGTTTGAATGTTCTCCAATGTATACCGGTCGGCCACATCATCTTTATTGCCACTGACGACTATTTCGCCATCCTTGATCAAGATAGCTTTATTACAATATTTTTTGACCGAATCCATGCTATGCGTCACCAAGATAACTGTCTTGGTGGGATCTTTCTTGATCTCCGTAAAGAAATCATTGCATTTGCGCTGAAATGCCTCATCGCCGACAGCCAGGACCTCGTCGAGAACAAGGATGTCACCTTGGGCTTTAATCGCGACAGAGAAAGCGAGTCTGACCTGCATGCCGCTGGAGTAGTTTTTCAGTTTCTGGTCCATGAAATCTTCCAGTTCGGCGAAATGTACGATATCGTCATACATCACGTCAATCTCATCATGGCTGAAGCCCAATAAAGCGCCATTAAGGTAGACATTTTCTCGTCCAGTCAATTCGGGGTTGAACCCGACGCCAAGTTCAATGAACGGCACCAGTTTGCCATTGACCGCAATATTGCCTTTATCAGGAACGTAGATTCCTGAAATGAGTTTCAGCAATGTCGACTTACCGCTGCCGTTGCGCCCTACGATACCGAAAAAGTCACCTTGTTTCACTTCGAATGAAATATCACGCAAAACTTGCTGGATCTTGTAACCTTTAATGCCCTTGGTCCAGTTGATAATGGCTTGCTTGATTCCGGAAGCCTGTTCCGTAGGCAGACGGAACGATTTGGCCACATGCTCGACTTTCAGCGCAATGTCATTAGAATTCGTCTTTTCAATCATTAGAGCACCTCGGCAAACTTTTTACTATGCTTGCGGAACACATAGATACCGAAGCACAAAATAACAAATGTGAGAGCAACGGGAATCAGCCGAAACCACCAACTCCCGATAAGGTTCCATACGGTAGGCGTTGTATCCGGAGCGATAAGGTTGTGTCGGATGTCTTGAATCGTCTGCGCGGGCGGGCTCAGCAGCATGATCTTACATACCAGAGAACCGGCATCCGATCCGATTCTATCAATAATCATGCTCAGCGGGTAGATAATTGGCGTGGCATAGAAAAAGGCCTGCATGGCGATCTCCCAAATATGCTGGATATCCCGAAAATACACGTTCAGTGTCGCCAAGACCAGTGCGCATCCCAAAGCGAGTATGTAAAGTTCCAAGAAATTAAGAGGCAACAGAATTACCCGCCATGTAAAGTGAACAGTTCCGCTGAAAATGCAGAATACCAGAACCACACACATATTAATCGCCAAACTAATCAGCGATCCAACTGTCGCAGAGACGACAATGATGTACTTAGGAAAATTGACCTTTCGAAGTAAATCACCTCTGCCCGTGATACCGTTGAGTCCCATGGTCGTGGCCTCAGTGAAGAAATTCCACAGGCTGATGCCCAGAAGTAATACCAACGGATATGTCGGCGTGCCATCTGAGAACTTCAGGAAATGCACAAACACCACATACATAACGCAGAACAACATCAACGGCTTCAGTACTGACCAGGCAATGCCAAGGAATGATCCTTGATATCGCAACTGAAAATCGGTTTTGACGAGTTCTTTGAGTATCACCCAAGAGTAATGGTATCTATCAGCAATTTTTTTGAATATCGTCATCGTACCAACCTTATTGATTGTCAATGAGTATGGCTATGGCCTATTTCCGTCCTTTGATTGCTTTGCCTAACGCGTTCCTAGTATTTCGGTACGCATTGACCGGCCACCATGCAACGCGATACAACACATTCGTCACCGGTTCCGGCAACGGCTGCACAAAATAACGTGTAAACCACTTAAGCCCTAAATGCGCCTTGCGGCGGACAAACCGCTTTACACGCCCGTTATGGCTTAGCTGCTGTCCAAGGGAATTCGCGGTCTGCAGCAACGTCTCACCTTGTCGAAAGGGCCCCATTTCTCGCAGTAAGGTATTAGTCGCATGGAATAAAGAGTCAACTTCCAACCGCGCATAGCGATCTGACATGACCCAAGCAGGATAGTACCCTTGAGATTGCACGACATACCCGTTGGCGCGCTCGATGGCATGTGAGATAGAGCCGTCCCCTCCCATCTGCCCCTCAGGCAGAAAATCCTCATAGGTCCACCCAGCTTCAAATAGTGGTTTCAACGCCGCCACACGGAACCAGTAGCAAGAACCAATCGCCGATACCGTGGGCTTTGAACTGTCTAGAGGAACATGAACATTCAAACAATCTTCCAATAGTTCTCTCGTTGCCGGGAAATTCGGCCCCCAATCCACCGGTAAAGTATGGGCGAAATAGAGAGCATGGTAAGGCGGCGGCGGGCACACTAACCCCAGTCTCGGATTACTTGCGAACAACCGTAGAATATTACGTACATATGTACGACTACCCAGAGTGTTCTCCATCAATTTATAAGCAAATCCTTGAGTTTCCGTACCATGGTGGCCGGCTTCTTGGTTTTGACTTGATTTTTTATCATGGGCAAACCCGATGATGTCGTATTTACCCCCGAGTACCACGTCACGAGCAGCAACTAGCAAAGCGGAAACATCGCGTCCGCGATTTTGTACGGAGATAAATACCGGCTTGCGTTTAATACCGTATTCATCGAACTTTTGTCGGATGCACTCAAATTTATCTTCTGTCGAGGTGATGTACAAATCCACATCATCGGGAAGTTGCGCAATGTAGTGCATTGTATTGTCCAACAAATCTAGGAAAAAGATATGGAAAATGAATGATGCCTTGAGCCGTATATCCGGCTCGGGATTATTCGCTTTAATAGGAAGGACATAATCAAGATGCATAGCGCGGCGGATGTCATCAATGTTGTAAGACGGCAGAATCGCATCCCAGATATAATTTACGTCATAAGTCGTATGTTCGCTCAGAAAATCATACAAATCCATAGCAGGCTGACCAGCTGTTTGGTCGAAAGTAAATTCGTAAGGAACAAAGAAGCTACGTCGTTTGAAAACCGGGCACCTGTCGTCCTTCAGTAATGTTTCCGGCATATATAACAAAGGGTAAGAAGAAATACCGGCATATTTACGCCAGTTCACGTATGAATCCCAAGTGAATCCCAAATCCGCAAAATGCTTAGTGAACTGCATCTCATGTTTGCGTGTCACCTCGGCATAGCTCTTCCATAACGGCATATCCTCCCAATATCGATGGAATGCCTCGGACGTTACCAATGAACGCCTATAGACATGCCAGTACGCTTGCAGATGTGTAGGAATTTCCTCATCGCCAACTGTTTCACCAGCATAAGCCGTGATTCCCCAGAAATCAATTGGTCTTGAACTCATCTCCCGGAACATCTCCCGGAAGGGGTACACTGGCCCTAAAACCGTATCGTTTAAGCAAATAACCTCATCAAAATTTCTAAGTTTCTCCCACCCAATATGCAGCAAGGCCATTTTGTAAGCAGCAACATCCAGCCCCACGTTTTCTCGCACAAGTACAGTGTTCGTGTATTGCAGAAACAGTTTCCGAGATTCATCATCAAGACTCCCGTTAACGACCACAACTAATTCGCGAATATTCTTCATCAAATCGTCCAGAAAATACCGGATGAAAGAAGCAGCATGCCCGCGCTTGTCATAAAAGCAGAAAATGGCCAGACGGTTGTCCGAATCCTGTTCAATAGTCTTGTCAACGGCCGATACCGTGTCATTTGTTTTCATAAGCTGATCCTTCAACAATTCAATGGACTTATCTGCCGACGACTGAAGCAAATCCAAATGCCTGTTATCAACCGATAGGTTCGAAGGATTTGGAAATCGCTCCATACAGAGAAAGCCACGGATGTCCATCAACTGAACAAGCTCACTGTCATCGCGACCGTTGCTCAGCCGTTCTCTCTCCGCATATTCAAGGATTAATCTGTTCAATTCGCCTACGGCTATATCCGTTCCCCAAATACGTGCAAATCGCAAAAAAGCTTCTTGGCGCAGCGTTATATTGACGCGCAGGATAAGCTCAGTAGAAATGTGCTGAGGCAGTTGTAAAGCCATCCATTGGACAGCCTGTTTGCATATCTTCCCGCCATATTGGTTGGCGAATTTTGCAGATTCTTGCAGAACTTGCAAAATATCTTTGACATTTTGTGTAAATTTATCTAAATTCTGATGACTAGATCCAGTTACCCCTCTTCCCCATTCATAATTCAAAAGATGTTTCCCAAGAGAAATACACTCTTTTGATTGACTGCATAGCGCCAAGAACTCATACGCATCTTGCATACGCCCCATACGAGAATCCGTCATCTTATCAAAGGCCGCGACAACTACTTCTCGTTTTACAACAATGCTGATCACAGTCCACAAGATTCTATTCTCGTTATCAGAAAATGCCGCTTCGATTATTTCATTTCCAGACAATGAACCGAAATTCCTGTTGAACCCCTGTTCAAGGACATTTGCGTCAGCAGCATCCTCCTTCGCCTGAGGAATAACATCTCTGCCGAAATAAGCGATATCCGCGGAGGTATCATGTAAACTTTCTGATAAAAACTGCAAAGCGTCGTTCTTAAGATCATCATCTCCGTCGACGAACAGCACCCAATCGCCACTAGCGTGCGCTGCCCCAAATTTACGTACTAGGTGACTTCCGCTATTGATTGGCATCGTCACAACGGAAAAACGCGAATCATCTCCTATTGCATGGTAGATTTCGTCCAATGTGTTATCTGTACTGGCATCATTGATTACAATGACCTCAAAATTGCGATACGTCTGATTAATAAGACTTTCCAAACATTGGCCAATATAAGAAGCCACGTTATATGCCGCCACCACAATGGAGAACTTCATCAATTTTCCTCAATCTCGTCTCTGTGCATCCCGATTTCCACCACCTCACAGTACTTTTTGTGCCGGAGAGTCTAATCCATATATCGCGGCCCCGTGATGATTTTATCCTCGACCACATCCTTCAAATGCTTGCCATAGGGACTCTTGCCGTATTTCTCGGCAGATGAGAGCAGCTGATTCTTATCGATCCAACCATTCTCATAGGCGATCTCCTCAGCCACGGCGATCGGCAATCCCTGCGCGCGCTGCACCGTACGCACGAACTCGCCGGCTTCGAACAACGAATCCATCGTACCCGTATCCAGCCACGCATACCCACGTCCCAAGGTACGCACGTTCAGGGATCCATCCTCCAAATACATGCGATTGAGATCGGTGATCTCCAACTCGCCGCGCGCGGAAGGCCTGACCTGCTTGGCATAATCCACTACACGCGAATCATAGAAATACAAACCGGTCACCGCATAGTTCGACTTCGGCACAGCGGGCTTCTCCTCAATGCTCACCGCCTTATGATCCGCATCAAACTCCACCACACCGTAACGTTCGGGATCATCCACGTAATAGCCGAACACGGTGGCCCCGCCTTCCTCGGACTTCCTCACCGCGCCACGCAGCGTACGCGTCAGACCGTTGCCGTAGAAGATGTTGTCCCCCAGCACCAAAGCGCAGGGCTCGCCGGCGATGAACTCCTCACCCAGCAGAAACGCCTGCGCCAGACCGTCCGGCGACGGCTGCACCTTGTACGAGAAGCTCACGCCGTACTGAGAACCATCTCCCAGCAGACGTTCGAAATTCGGCAGATCATGCGGCGTGGAGATGATCAGGATATCCCGGATCCCCGCCATCATCAGCACGCTCAGCGGATAGTAGATCATCGGCTTGTCATACACCGGCAGCAGCTGCTTCGACGTCACCGTCGTCAAAGGGTACAACCGTGTGCCCGAACCGCCTGCAAGAATAATACCTTTCATATTCCGCTACCTCTGGTGCCATAGTGTTATATTGGTCGTCTTCACAAAACTATACCTGCGTTTACGGCAGATACCGAATCTTTGAGATTTCTACAAAAGTCTGTACAAGCTTTCCTTGCTATCATTCATGGAAAATACTTCCAATAGCTGACCAATAGCTGATTCAGAGCAATACACGAACGGCTACTGAAGCAGAACCTTTCCCCAAAATGACATCCGCAACAGTAGCCGTATTAGACAAATACTCTCAATGTGCGATTACATGTTCAAGTATTCTTCCAACTTTTCTTCCCAGTCGGCGGGCTTGTAGCCGGCGTTCTCGATCTTGGTCAAGTCGAGTGCGCTGTGCTCGGGCCGAGGGCTGATCGGACCGGCCGAGTTCGCGTAGTACTCCTCGGTGGTCACGGGCTTGACCTTGTCGCCGTTGCCATTGGCCAGGTCGAATACCTCCTTGGCAATCTCATACCAGCTGGCCACCCGACCAGAACCGGTCAGGTTGTACGTACCGTATCTGGCGTCGGTGTCGAGCAGGTGGAAAATCGCGGCGGTCATGTCCGAGGTGAATGTGAGGCGCCCGTACTGGTCGTCGACCACGGTCACTTGGGCGAGCTTGTCTTCCGGATCCGCGACACGGTCCGACAGGTTCTTCATGGTCTTCACGAAGTTATGGCCGTCGCCGATCACCCAGCTCGACCGGAGGATGTAATGCCGCGGGCAGTTACCGACGGCGATGTCGCCCGCCGCCTTCGACTGCCCGTACACGCCCAACGGCGCGAACGCCTCCGACTCATCATGCCGCTCGACGGTCCCGTCGAACACATAGTCCGAGCTGACGTGCACCAATGTGATATTATGCTCCGCGGCCACGCGCGCCAGAAGCGCCGGCCCCTGCGCGTTCGCCCTCCACGCCGCCACACGCCCCTCAGGAGTCTCCGCCCTGTCCACGGCCGTATACGCGCCGCAATTGATCACCGTCCCATACAGACTCCAGTCGAACCGACCGTACTGCTCCGGGTCGGAGAAGTCGAACGTGTCGATGTCGTTGAACTCGAAGCCCTCGAGATGATGCTCTTCCACATATTCGCGGATCGCACGGCCCAGCTGCCCATTGCAGCCGGTCACCATCGTGCGCTGCGGTGCCATCGGCTTCGCGTCCTTCAACATCGGGTGATGTTTATCCGCCTCGGACAGTTCACACTCCTCGAGCGGGATCGGCCACTCGATGCCCAGATCCGGATCGGCGAGGTTCACGAACGTGTACGTCCTCTTCAGATCCGCGCTCCAATGCGCGTTCACCAGATACGTGTACGCCGTGCCGTTCTCCAATGCCTGGAAGCTGTTGCCCACGCCACGCGGGACATAAATCGCCTTCGAGGGGTCAAGGACGGTCGTGAATACCTGACCGAAGCTCTCGCCCGGACGCAGGTCAACCCACGCGCCGAAGATCCCGCCCGTCGCCACGCTGATGTACTTATCCCACGGCTCCGCATGAATGCCGCGCGTCACGCCACGCGTCGCGTTGAACGAGATGTTGTTCTGCACCGGACCGAAATCCGGCAGGCCAAGCGCGGTCATCTTCGCCCGCTGCCAGTTCTCCTTAAACCAGCCACGATTATCGCCATGCACCGGCAGATCGAACACCAGCAACCCCGGAATATTCGTCTCCGTGACCCTTAAATCCTTCTCGAAATCCATAATCCACTCACTTTCCCGGGAATCCCCGGACTATCCCAACAGACACGACAGCGGGGCACGAGCCTTTTAGACACGTACCCCGCCGGACGAATCACTGGCCTTGGGCCTTGTAGCGGGCCTCGGTAGTCTCCTTGGTCTTCTCCCACCAGCTGCGGTTCTCCGTGTACCAACGGATGGTGTCGCGCAGCCCGGATTCAAAGTCCGTGTGGGTCGGCGTCCAGCCGAGCTCCGTGCGCAGCTTCGTCGCATCGATCGCGTACCGACGGTCATGGCCCGGACGGTCCTTGACATGGTCGAAGTCATTGGGATCCTTGCCCATCATCTCAAGAATCATGCGTAGCACGGTGATGTTGTTCTTCTCACCATCTGCGCCGATTAAATACGTCTCCCCGATACGGCCCTTCGTCAGGATCGTCCACACGGCCGAGCTGTGGTCTTCAGTGTGAATCCAGTCGCGCACGTTCAGACCCTCCCCGTACAGCTTCGGACGGATGCCGCACAGGATGTTCGTGATCTGGCGCGGGATGAACTTCTCCACATGCTGATACGGGCCATAGTTGTTCGAACAATTCGAAATCGTGGTCCTTAAACCATACGTGCGCGTCCACGCGCGCACCAACAGATCCGACGCCGCCTTCGTCGAACTGTACGGGCTCGACGGATGATACGGGGTCGACTCCGTGAACTTAGCCGGGTCATCCAGTGCCAAGTCGCCGTACACCTCGTCCGTGGAGATGTGATGATACCGCACACCGTACTTCCGGGTGGCTTCCAGGAGACGGAACGTGCCCTCCACGTTCGTCCGCAGGAACGGCTCAGGATCCGCAATCGAATTGTCGTTATGCGACTCAGCCGCATAATGCACAATCGCATCATGACCCGGTACGATCCGATCCAGCAGATCCGCATCGCAGATGTTGCCATGCACGAACTCGACACGATCCTCCGGAAGCCCGGCGATATTCTCGATGTTGCCCGCATACGTCAACGCATCCAACACCGTCACATGCGTCTCCGGATGATTGTTTACCACGTAATGAACGAAATTACTGCCGATGAAGCCGCAGCCACCAGTTACAATAATGTTCTCGGGGAAAAACGTCTCTACCATAGTTACATATTACGTCATTCCATGAACATTAGCGCTCATAATCATCTTTTCTCTTCAATGATGCAGATTGGACGTTGTTTTGTCTCAAGATAAGTTTTAGCAAGATATTGTCCTAAAATTCCCAAACAGAAAAGCTGCAGACCACCAATAAAAAGAATAACACAGACTATAGATGGCCAACCCGCAACTGGATCGCCAAAACAAATAGCTCTAACGAAAACAAAGATGACACCTATAAAAGCAAATGCACAACATATGATGCCCAAAAAAGAAGATAATACTAAAGGTGCAGTCGAAAAACCTACAATACCTTCTAACGAATATTTAAATAAGCTCCAAAAATTCCATTTTGTTTTTCCAGCAACACGTTCAATATTATCATAGGAGATCCAATAAGTCTTAAATCCTACCCACGAAAAAATACCTTTCGAAAAACGATTCACTTCAGATAGAGATAACACTGCATCAACAAATTTGCGAGTCATAAGCCGAAAGTCACGTGCGCCATCCACTATCTCGGTTTCAGAGATTTTATTAATAATCTTATAAAAAATCTTTGCAAAAAAGCTGCGTACAGGGGGTTCACCTACTCTTGAAATACGCCTTGTTGCCACACAATTATAATCTGTATTTTTTTGCAAAAAAGTCAGCATCTGAGGAAGTAGACTGGGAGGATCTTGTAAATCAGCATCCAAAGTGGCCACATAATCACCTTTTGCAGCTCTAATTCCAGCATAGAGTCCAGATTCTTTTCCGAAATTGCGAGAAAACGAAATGTAATGAACATTGGAGTCCAACTTATTTAGCCTACGTAATTCATCAAGTGTACCATCACTTGATCCATCATTTACGAAAACGTACTCAACATTGATTGGAAATTCTTCTTGTAAACAACTAATTACACGTTGGCATTCAGCATAAAACAGGGGCAAAGAATCCTGCTCGTTATAGCAGGGAACTACCAAACTTAGCAAGAACCGTTCCATCTGTACAATCCAATCTTCTCACCATCAACATTGATTACATATTACATATTACATGCACTGAACAACCGTGAACAACGCAAATACAAACACAACAGAGAGTACATTGGTTTTTATCTCGACTGTTTCTTTTCTGATAAAACTATTAGCAAGATATGCTGTCAGAAGAATTAGCGATACATCCATATAGATGTATACTCGCGCCCCCGAAGCAAATACAGTCGGAGAATAGCCCATTATCACTGCGGAAAGAAAACCCGACAACGGAATTAAAATAGAAGTAAAGTAATTTAACGACCAACTACTATACAGCCAGTATATTTCTAGAAATATAGTCAAACAAAAAACAAGTTGCAAGAACAGTAGAATAATTCGACCTGCTGTGATCTGATAAGAGCTATGATTCAAATAAGGAATCAACCAATTAGGTAAGTAACTCTCAATATAAGAAACAAAGTATCTAAGCACTATCAAGAAAGATGTAATTCCAGTAACTACAACTTTCCATTTCGAACTTCGCCTCCGATAGCATATTGCTATAGATACAAATATAACTACAGCAAAACAACACATTATAGAATTGGCATGATACAAGTATCGATCTAATGTAGTCGTAATGCCCAGCCACGCTTTTTCAAAGAAAGACAAATCATCAAATGGCACGTTAGATATGTAATGCACTGAATCAGGCCACCAGTTCAACGCCTCCTCCGCGCTTCGCACAGTATTTCCCGGACAAGTAACAATAAAAAGCAAACTTAATGCAGATATAGCAAAGTGCAGAAGAACGAATACCGACCACTTCTTATATCTAATTTTTATATACATAATAAAAATTAAAGTATACCCAAATAACAATAATGCCATTTGCTCAGCATTCGCAGCGAACACTGTCGAAAACAAGGACCCAATCACTAATGATTTTTTATCATTATATTTGTTTGTAGTATCGCCTAGTTCTCTGATATGTCTAATTATCATTGATATAGAAAACAGCCCAAACGACAGCGGCCACAGATAGTTCATAGTAGTTGGAATCCAACCCGCCGACGACATATCCAAAATCGGATAACACGCTAACACTAATAGCACTATCCAGTTTAAATAAGCCGAATACTCATCACGCGTTGATATAATATTTCTAACAGAAACCGCAAGTAAAACACATAATGCAATATCGATGATATGCCACACAATTGGTATATGAGTAAATAATATTAACAGTGTTTCAATAAGTAGTCTTGAACTCCAAGTCGAATACCTCCAAACCCAATATTCCGGCATATTTTTTGTATCTAAAATATGAGAAAACCAATTAAAATCACCAGTCGTTATATCCATCTTTAGATGAAAGACAATCAGAAAGATAATTAAAATCAGTTCTGGTGAAAAGTTATATATTTTCTTATTGATGTTATTCAAAAAAAATTTCCTATCTTTTTTCATCTTGACTCCATCGCTATCTGTTCAAGCTAATTTCCAGAAAGGTCCATTGCTGCGCATCGCTATCGCTACTTGTGTAAATATGTACATTAGTTCCATTTTTAGTCGACGCACAATTTGCATCTAACGCAAGAGAATCCGATAAACTCGAAATCAACTTGTATGAATTATTCTGCTGTTTGATCGCTACCCACTTCTGTCCCTCTGTTCCCATCGACTTCCACTGCTGCACGTTTTGGCCCGCAATCGCGACCCCCGCATCCACGTCCAGCACCTTACCAGACCGCGCATTGGTCAGCGTAACATACCCCTTCTCATCATGGGACACCCGCCACACCTGCTGGTCAACACCGTCCCACCGCCACAGCTGCACGTTCGCCCCATCAGCCGGCGAACCATTGGACACGTCCAACACCGCCGAAGAACCATGCGACGACACACGATACCAACCATCGGCCAACACCGAACGATTCTCCGAAGCCAACGCATCCAAACGACCACGCGCATCCTGCGACTCTACTATTTGCCATTCCTGTGCCGGAGAACCAGTAGCCTCCCAAATTTGAATCCCAGTTCCCGCGGAAGCATTGGCATTTGTCACATCCATATACTTCCCAGATTTACTTCCATAAAAACGCAAATAACCATTTCCAGCGTCTAACGCCATCCAGCGCTGTGATTGAGTAGAATTAGAAGCCCATTGCTGCACAAACGTGCCGTTCCCAGTATTCCCACTTACAGCTTCCAGCATTTTCCGCGAGTGCACATTCTGAATTGTGTAGACCCCATTGCCTACCCTATCTAAAGTAAATATCTGCGAATCCGATTTACTCCAAGTCCAAGTCTGGAGTCTTGCACCATCCTCAGTTGACTCACCGCGAACATCAAGTATCAGACCATGTCCCAATTTTGAACAGATCTGCACAGTCTTATCCGTTGCAATATCCATCACCGATGCCAATACAAACTTCTGCGCGTCGCTGGCGTTCGGTTCATACAGCCGGATCGACGTACCGTCAGCGGTTGAGGCATTGGCAATGTCCAGCACCCAGTTGCCCAAAGCAGATTGCAAGTAATATCCGCCAGTACCGGCATCGCGCAAATACCATTGCTGCGCCGCCGTACCGTTAGCATCATATTGCTGAACCTTGGCCCCGTTGCCTGTCGTGCCGCCGCTCACGTCTAAAACCTTGCCCGATGCAATGTTAGTGATGACATAACTATCGTTATCTTGCCGTTCAAAACGGAACTGTTGGTCATCCGACTTGCTGTAACTATTCAATCTCGTCGCAGCACCATTTTCAGTCGCGCCACCGGCAATCCCCAGACTCGACGAATCCTTCAGATACGAATTAATATAATAATCCCCATCAGGAACCATCATCCGATCCTGCCTTGTAACGTTGAACGAGGCTTGGAAATCCTTATTCCCAAACGCATTCAGATCCACCGATCCCTGGATGCCTGCCACGCTCCCCTGGGACGTGTACTGCCAACCGCGATCATTCGTGGCGTAGGAGAAGTTAGTGCGGGTACCGTAGCTGGCCACCCATCGCGTCTTGTTGCGGATGTTGGCGGAATTGAGCGCAGTGTCCAGGTAGCTCGTGTACGAGTAGACGGACAGGTTGGTGTAGCCGGCGGCCTGCAACTTGGCATACCAGGCGTTCACGATGCCGTCGTACACGCTCGGGCTGGTCGGTGGCGTGTGCCCGGTCCACGTCCACCGCTCCAGGTCGTAGAACACCGGGTAGCTCAGGTCGCTTGGTTGGACACCGGCCTGCCGCAGCAGGCTCACCAGGTCGCTGCCTTCATAGGCGGCGGTCGTGCTGTCATACGCATACGAATACGAGTAAATGCCGAACGGAATGCCCAGACGTTTGCATTCGCTGATGTTGCGCACGGCCTGCTTATCAAACCCGTTGCCCCAGCCGTAACTGATGCGGATGATGGCGCCTTCCACACCATCGTTCTTGGCCTTCTGCCAGTCGATCTGCCCCTGCCATTCGGAGATGTCGATCACGCCCTTGGCCTGTTGCACGAACAGCGTGCCATCGGTCTCGAAGAACGCGGGCGTGCCGTTATACGTGCCCCAGTGGGCGCCATACGAGTTGTTCTGCAGGGCCGCAGGCCGCACCACGGCACCTGTTGTGCCCTCATCCACGGCATCCTGCTGCGATTCCGCAACGTCGCCGGTATCCTCCGTATCGGCCGTATCGGCCGCATCGTCGGGATCCGGAACGGTCGCAGTGTCCCCCATCGCATCCTTGACCTCGGCCACCTCAACCGGGATAAACGATTCGCCGTCGGTTTTGGCGAGCGGATCGGCCGGTTTATCCACCGTGCCGACGATCTGCGGATCGGTCACGGTATCCCCGGTCTCCAGGTCCATCACCCCGCCGTCGTCGGTCACGGCCAGTTCCTCCGAGACCACCGTCGCGTCGTCGGGGATCTCCTCGCTCACGGTCTGCGGCAGGTCCTTGGTCGGATTATCCGGCATCGACTCCGCTTGATCCGCGGACGGTTGGCTCTGCAGAGAAGGCGATTCGTCCGTCGACGCCAGGGAGGCCGATACCCCCGTCGAAGTTCCCGTCATTCCCTCATCCAGATTCGTGTCGGTCAGCGCATACGCAGGCACGCCAACCATCGAACAGGCGAACGCAGTGGACACCGCGACGGCGAACAGTTTGGCGAAACGGGGCGCAACCATACGATCTCCCTCACAACAACATCGACTTCCATCGAGCAACCTATCCGGAATCGACTCTATCCCATACCCACCGTATGCACCCGTGACGGCCAGGGTTTGCGCGAATCGTTGACAATTCCGAATCTGAAACGTGCCTCACACCATGATGCACGAAATCGACAGCACAAAACCCGAATAAGCAGGATCGACCAAGCGATTTGCCGCTCAATAATTCCCCAAACGAACGCAGACATCGAAATATGCGAGGGAAAATAACAGTGGATTGCGATGTTTTATCGAATGATGGCGTATTGAATTTACTCAATAGCGTAGAATAATAACCATCGAATTAATCACGAACAATGGAGGTAAATACCATGGCATCATTGCAGGGATTTCAGGAGGTTTCCCTCACAGCACCGATCAGCAAATCCGTGATGACGGTCACAGATTCCGTGGTGCGCTTCAACAAGGCCACGGCCGCGGAACTGGGTTATCCGGCGTACGTACACGTACTCGTCAACGAATCGGCCAAGCAGATCGCCATCCAGGCGTGCGCCGACAAGGATGAGAACGCGGTGAAATTCAGCAAGCCCGCGGACAAGCAGACCACATCCATCAGCGTCAAGGCCCCGGCCGTGGTGGCGGCCGTGACCGCGTTCTTCGAACTGCACAACCCCTCCGAGGACGAGATCGACTACCGCTCCATCCCCGGCGTCGGTCAGCCCGATGACAAGGCCATCATCTTCACCGTGGCCGACGCCAAGGCCGGCACGATGAAGAAGCGCGGCCGCAAGAAGGCGGCAGACGCGGAGTGATCGCGCGGTGCGGCGCTTGTTTTCAGGCGTCGCACCCGTAGAACCCGAGCGTGAGCCACAGTTCTGACACGCAATGCAATACAGTAATACACGTCCCTGAGACTGCCGGCTCACTCGGCCAGTACGACTTCCGCTCAACATACGATCAAACAGCGATGCTGCCGCCTAGGAACCAGGTCGGCCTTCCACCATCATGTCAAGAAGCACGTTGGTGTCGACAAGGCCCTTAACCACGACGCTCAACCTCTCGCTTCACATCTTCCGACGTCATCGTAGAGAGACGCGACCCCTTAGGGGCCAACGCCCGAAGCCGTTCGAACTCCGCGCGCGCCTCGACAGCCGTCAACCTGCGCGGCGCACGCTCCAACCGGACGCCCATGTCCACGATAGTCGCGCATTCCTTTCATCAAATTGCATTACCAGATGTCATATCGGCAGTCATCGGCCCACGCACCCGGAAGGATCATGGCGCCATCGGCCGCATACTCAGGCGTATACACGAACTCATCCGGAATATCAAAAATTGGTCTATCCGCGTCACGCCCGGCCACACGCACGCCGGAGCTTTTAGGTCGGAACGAGTTGACGTAATCGGCCAACGCCTCGCCAACGCTAAGACCACGCATCCGTGCGAACGCGCTGAATACGTCCAACGCATCGCTGTCCACTTCAATACGCGGCGACAAAACAGTGGAAGACATATGACCTCCCTGAGTAAGACACTTGGCACAAGTATATTCTTTCCGCCTTGGGATACGCTCCCAGTGGATACCGCCACGCATAAAGAGCGACGGAATTCCGCTCACCAATTGACCCGCCTCCCCGCAGACAGTCGGTAGGATGGAACCAACCGAGCCGAACGGCGGCGGCATATGAGCGCATCAGAGAAATGGGGCGTGCGATGGATGTGATCACGGACTGGCTGCAGCAGCATGCGGGCAAGGTCATCCTGCTGGTTATCGTGATGGCGATCGCCATGATAGCCACCAAGGTCGTGGTCCGCGTGACCAACGAGGTACTGGGCCGGGCCAGCATACCGAATGCGTCGATCTTCGCCAACATCCTGCGCGTGATCATCTGGGCGGCGGCGATCACCATCGTGCTGCAGCCGGTGTTCGGTGTCAACCCCACCACCATCCTGGCGGCGCTTGGCGTCGGCGGCGTCGCGATCTCCCTCGGCATGCAGGATACGATCGCGAACATCATCAGCGGGTTCGGGCTCATGCTCGGCAAGGTGATCCAGCCCGGCGACCTGGTGCGCATCCAGGGCACCACCGGCGTGGTCAAGGACATCACCTGGCGGCAGACCGTCATCCTCGAACGTGGCGGCAATCAGATGGTCATCCCCAACTCGGTGCTCAACACGTCATCGCTGGAGAAACTCACGCAGGCGTCGGAGGGGTACGTGCCGGTGCCGTTCACGGTGGCCGCGGGCAGCGATCTGAAGGAGGTCGAGCGGCGCGCGCTGGACGTGGTCAACAAAGCGACCGAAGGCATGCGGCTGGAGAACGTGCCGACGCTCGTCAAGTTCACCGGGTTCACGCCATACGGCATTACCGCGGAGGTGCAGGTGTACGCACGGTTCGACGTGTTCCCCTCCACCGCGGCCGATGCCGCGGCGCGGGCGCTGGCCGGCGCCGACTTCATCGAGCAGCACGCCGGCGCCGGTCCGATCGCCGCGGAGTAGCGTTCGACCACATTGCCGGAACACAATTGACAACGCAACAGGCAACCACGGATAGTGGAAACAAGAGGACGTTTGCCTCGGGGACATCCGCAGCAGCACATTCACGCAGAGGGGATAAATCAATAGGTGTTGATTTTTATACTCAATGGGGGTAGAGTGTCAGATGAAACGAAAGGAACTCATCAAACTCATCGACGAAATGGCGCGGGAACGGGGACTACGCGCCGAATGGCGTCAAGGTGGCCCACAGCATCGTACGCCTGGGCGAACGGGAGACCGCCGTACCGCGGCACCGTGAGATCAACAATCTCACGGCACGGAGCATATTGAATCATCTATCGAAGGAGTCATGATGGACGTAACCGCAATCGCCACACGCACAGGCAAATGGTGGGCCATCGAGGTACCACAGATTCCATGCCTCTACACCCAAGTCAAACACCTCAATCAGGTTGAAGACATGGTCCGAGACGCCGCAAGCGCGATGGGCAGGGATGTCGAGGCCATCACCGTTACGCCACGTCTGACAGCAGACGACGAAGCGCTCTTGCACGAACTCAATGATGCCAGGGCCGCGGCGGCGGCAAGTCAGGAGAAAGCATCGTCGCTGACGCGCACGGCCATCGGCAAATTCCGGGCGCAAGGACTGACATTGCGGGACGTATCCGCCATCATCGGGCTTACACCGCAACGGGTTTCGGCAATCGCCGCGACCATGCGCTAGCAGCCGGTCAGAATAGGCCGTACATCGACAGGGCGGTCAGCGCGGCACACATGGCGATGTAGATCACCATGCCCGGGTTGCCGAAGGCGGCCTGCCCGCCCAAGCCCTTCGGCAGCTGCTCGGGCGTGGTATAGAACTCGAACGTGCGACGCTTGGTGACCAGCAGCACCAAGCCCGCAATCGACAGGACGATCAGCAACAGCCCATACCCGGACACCAGCATCATGCCGGCGCCGTTCTGCGCCAGCAGCGCTTGGGCCGCAGCCGGATCGGTGGTGTCCGTGGTGGCGAGCGCCTCCAGGTCCACCTGCGAAAGCACCCATGGAGCCAGCACCGAACCGTTGAAGTTGACGATCATGTGCATCACAATCGAATACCGCAGTTGGCTCGTACGCATGTACACATAGCCGAACATCAGTCCCAGTCCGAACGCGTAGAAGAACTGGAACAGATTCAGGTGGAACAGCGCGAACATCAGGGCGGACAGCAGAATCGACAGCTTCTCGCCATACCGGCGGGTGCGGCTGATGATCTGCTTGCGGAACATCCACTCCTCGAAGATCGGCCCCAGGATGACGCCGAAGATGATCATCGCCGGGTCATTGGCCATGGCCAGATTCGCGATCGCGTTCTGGGCCGTGCCTCCGGAGAGAGCCATCGACAGCAGGTTGCCGATGATGTTGCCGCCATACATGATCGGCAGGCACATGAGCAGCAGCGTGAAGAACCGGCCGGGAGTCATCGGGAACCTGCGAGTCGGCAGCTCGGGCACCGCCTTCATCAGCATCAGACCCATTGGCATGGCGATCAGGTACAGCGGACCGCTGGAGATGAGGAACTGCAGCCATATCGGCGCGTTCACGGCGTTCTGCCCCATCGCCTGCACCAGCATCATGGACAGCGCCATGTTCAGTGCCACCCACACGGCCAGCATCACGCATGCGCCGGCACCGATGCGGCCGAACCGCCAGCGCGCCTGAGTCAGCCAGTCCATTGCCGTTCCTTTCCCCAAAACGGTCCAGTTCAGCCTCAGTCTAACCCACACCCCTTAACCGTCTGTTCTAGCCAGGTCAACTGTTGAAAAACCTGTGGGAACCAGCCCCGCTAAGCGCATAACTCAACAGTTGAAAAGTGGAACTGTTGAGAAGTCGGCAGAAAACGGCGCCGTTAAACGCATAGATCAACAGTTGAAAGATGGTCCTGTTGAAAAGTCATCGGAAACAGGCCATATTGCACACACAAATCAACAGTTGTCGGGGCGGCGGGCCATCCGAGCCGGCCGCCCCGACAATCCTCACACCGCCAACGCGGGCACGGCCCTGGGCGCCACCACCACATCGGAGCCGATCGCCAGACCGGCCGGCAGCTCGCTGGCCGGCAGCTGCACGGTCACGCGCAGCTGTTCTCCGCCGTTCCACCGCTGCCATTCACCAGAGCTGATCACCGTGTCCACACGGACCAACGCGCCCAGGAAGTGGATGGTCTCCACACGCGCATGCTCGCCCACGTTGGAGGTGTTCGCCTCGGCCGGAGTCAGCGTCAGCGCCTCCGGGCGAACCAGCACAGCAACCAGCGGACCTTGCTTGGAACCCTCCAGCAGCGGCACGCGCTGGCCGAACACCACAGCCTCGGAACCGTTGGAGCCGCCGGGCAGGCGATTGGTCAAGCCGATGAACGTGGCCACATATTCGGTGGCGGGACGCTGGTAGAGGTCCTGCGGAGCGGCGATCTGCTCGATGCGCCCGTGGTTCATGACGCCGATGCGATCGGCCACGGCGAGCGCCTCCTCCTGATCGTGGGTCACGAACACAGTGGTGGTGCCGGTTTCCAGCTGGATGCGGCGAATCTCGTCGCGCAGCTGCACACGAACCTTGGCATCCAGCGCGGACAGCGGCTCATCAAGCAGCAACACGCGCGGCGAGATGGCCAGCGCACGGGCCAGGGCCACGCGCTGTTGCTGACCGCCGGACATCTGCTGGGTGTACTTGCCGGCCTGATCGGTCAGCCCTACCAGTTCCAGCTTCTCCATGGCAATCCGACGGCGTTCCGCCTTCTTCATGCCACGCACCTCCAGTCCAAACTCCACGTTCTGCAGCGCGGTCATATGGGGGAACAACGAGTATGCCTGGAACACCATGGCCATGTTGCGCTTGTTCACCGGTGTGGCGGTGACGTCCTGACCTCCGACGAGGATGCGTCCGGCTTGGATGTCCTCAAGTCCGGCGAGCGCGCGCAACGCGGTGGACTTGCCGCAGCCGGAGCCACCGAGCAGCACCACCATCTCGCCGGGCTTGATGTCCAGGTTGAAGTCGTCGAGCGCCTTGGCGGCCACGCCCGGGTAGATCTTGTCCACGTGCTGCATGCGGATGCCGCCGCCGCGTTCGGTGGAGTCCTCGAGAACCGCCTGGGCGGCCTCGGTCACGGTGGCGCCCAGTTCGTTGTCGATGAACGATTCCGATGCTTCGGCAGCAGCCGCCTTCTGATCGGCGAGAGTCATGATTATTTACCTTCCTTGGATGTACGCATGGCGGTGGAGATCAGGTCGAGCGCCACCAGCAGGATCACGCCGAACAGCAGCGCGAGCAGCGACATGGCGGTGGAGACCTGTGAATTCGACTGGCCGAGCTGGTAGAGCGCGACCTGCAGGTTCATACGGCCGAGCAATGAAGCGACCGTGTACTCGCCGAGCACTACGGCGATGGAGATGAACGAGGCGGACAGGATCGACTGCCACAGGTTCGGGATGATCACGCGGAAGAACACGCGCGGCCAGGAGGCGCCCAACGAACGCGAGGCTTCCACCAGGGTCTTGACGTCGATGGAGTTCAGCCCCACCGCAATCGACCGGAACACGAACGGCATGACCAGCACCACGTACGCGAAGCACAGCCACACCGGGTCGGTGCTGAGCACGTCGGCTGACAGCCAGCGGTAGATCGGGCCCAGGCCCACCACCAGTACGATCGCGGGAATCGTCAGCGGCAGCGTGGACACCCATTCGATCGCCCGCTCCAATCGACGGGAGCGGATGTGCACGATCACCATCGTCGGCACCATCAGCACCAGCATGATCGCCACCGTGACCACGCACAGCAGCAGCGAGGAGCCGAGTCCCTCCCACAGCACGCTCAGATCCGCGCCCAGCGACTCGCCGTTGCCGGTGAAAATCGCCTGCCACGGGGCCAGACTCCACTGTCCGGACAACGGATGCCGTACCGTGAACAGCAGCATGGAGGCCAGCGGAATGAATAGAAACAGCAACGTGAGCGTCAGCACAATCGCCTTGATGATGCGCTGTTTGCGCAGACGTGCCGCACGCAGCTGCGGCGGAGTCTCAGTGGTCACTGCCATCGTCCGGCCCTCTTTTCGATGATGTGGCTGAGCAGCATCACGATCGCGACGACCACGACCATCGCGAACGCGAGCACCTGTGCAAAACCCTGCTGGTTCGGATCCATCTCGTTGCGCATCGCCCCCTGGATCATCAGCGGCACGAGAATCGCCCGCTGGGAGAACAGGGCCGCGGCGGTGGCATACGCGGAGAACGCGTTGGCGAACAGCAACAGGAACGCAGAGATAAAACGCGGCGCCAGAATCGGGCAGGCCACGCGCGTCCAGTACTGGACGGTGCTGCCACCCAGGCTTTCGGTGGCCTCGCGCCACTCCTTGCGGATTGAATCGACCGCGGGCAGGAAGACGATGATCATCAGCGGGATCTGGAAATAGCTGTAGATCACGATCAGGCCCGACAGCGAGGACAGCCAGTTCGGGTCCACGGTCACGCCGAACAGCTGCTGCAGCAGCATCGTGCCCACGCCGTTGATGCCGATGGTGGCGATGAACGCGAACGCGAGCATGACGCCGCCGAACTGGGCGAGCACCGACGAGATGGCGGAGACCATGCGACGCAGCAAGCCGTCCGGTTTGGCGCCGATGACCAGCGAATAGGAGGCAAGCGCGCCGACGACCGAGCCGATTACTGCGGAGATGATGGAGACCGCGATCGACGTGCCGAAGCTGGCGATGGTGTTCGGCTCGGCGAGTTTGGCGAAGTTGGCGAGCGTAAAACCGCCGTCGGCTCCAGTGAACGCGCCGACAACCACGATGATGGTGGGCACCAGCAGGAAGCAGGTCGTGTACGCGAAGAACGGAACCGTGACGCCGACGGTGCCGAGTTCCTTGCGGTGCGCGGCGACGAAGGAGGTAGCGGACGGGCCCGCCGTCTTACCGGAGGGCCGTCCCTGTGCGAGTGCTACAGACATGGGAATGGTGCACTTTCCTTGCCGACCGGTCGGATCAGTTACCGATCGTCGCGTCCCAGTTCTCCTGCAGCCACTCGGTGATGCGGGTGGAGTCCTCGTTGGTGTAGCTCAGCGAGTCGCCCTCGAGCACGTCCGCGTCAGCCAGGATATCCTGGTCCACGGTGCCCTCGTCGATCATCGACTGCAGCAGGATGGGGTTGGAACCGCCCTTGAGCCACAGGTTCTGGGCCTCCGGGCTGTACAGGTATTCCATCCACAGGCGGGCGGCCGCCGGGTGCGGGGCGTCCTTGTTGATGGACTGGTTGTAGTAGCTCACCACCTGGGCTTCGGGGAAGGTCATGTACTCCCAGTCCACGCCCTTGCTCTCCAGGCTGGCCTCATAGGAGGCCTGGTTGTAGGTCCAGTCAAAAACCACACCGGTCTGGCCGGAGTCGATGGTGCCGTTGGTCACGTCCACCTGGGTCAGGTTGCCGGCGTCCTTGAGCTCCTTGAAGAAGTCCAGGCCGGGCTGCAGGTTGTTCAGGTCGCCGCCCTTGAGCGCGTTGACCATCACGAATCCGTTGAACGCGGCACCAGCCTCGGCAGGCTTGCCGTTCAGAGCCACAGTGCCAGCGAACTTCGGGTCGAGCAGGTCGTCAATCGATTCGATCTCACCGTACTTGTCCTTGTTCCAGCCAACGGACATAATGCCGGTATAGTCGCCGTAGTACAGGCCGTCCGGATCCTTGAGCTCATCCGGAATCTTGTCCCAGGCCTGCACCTTGTAGGGTGCGAAGTAATCGGTGTTGGTGGAGGCCACGGCCAGGCCGGTGTCGAACACATCCGGGGCGGCGTCGGTGCCGGCGTTGGTCTTGGCGGCATCGATCTCCTCCTTGGAGGAGGCGTTCGGGTTGAGCTCGGTGACTTCGATCTCCGGATACTTCTCCTTGAAGGTCTCGATGACCTCGCCCCAGTTGGACCAGTCGTGCGGCAGAGCGATGACGTTCAGCGCGCCCTCTTCCTTGGCGGCGGTCTCAAGATCCTCGAAGGAGCCGAAGTCGGCCACGGAGGTGGCGGCGGCCCACTCCTCGTTGGCGTCGGCAGCCTGTCCGGCATTGTCGCCGCCGGCCGCGTTGGCGGAACCGCAGGCGGCCACGGACATCAGCATGGCGGCGGCAAGAGCACCGGCCGCGATCTTACGCAGGGAATTCATCTACGTTCCTTTCCTCGGTGACATTCGGCCCGGCAACGATGAGTGGCTTGCCGGCCGTTCACGATTCAGGAGCGTAGGTGGCCAAGTTAACGTCAGGTTGGCCGTCTCGTGAACCCCCAACGGATTATGGAGACCGGTCGCTGAACTTTCGGTAACACGCCGGCTCCATAGGTCAACTGTTGAAAAGATGGCGGAAACTACCCCAATTAAGCGCATAAGTCAACGGTTGAACAACAGCCTTGCAGAAAAGGTGGTGGGAACTCACCTCATGTCAGGCTGCGGGCAACACATTCAGTTGGGGATTGTCATCTTCAGTTGGAAACCTATCCGCCATCATCTCCGTCGAATACCGCCAAATATGGCTTTGCCTTCAGTTGGAAACCCGAAAAGTTTCCAACTGAAGGCAATAATCCCCTACTGAGCTCAGAGCACGCCCTCGATCAGGGTGGTGATCAGATCGGTGTAGCTGAGGCCGGTGGCATCCCATGCCTTGGGGTACATGGAGATCGGGGTGAAGCCGGGCATCGTGTTGATCTCGTTAATCATGATGGCGCCGTCGGCGGTCACGAACGAATCCACGCGGCTCAGGCCCATGCCGTCCACGGCCTTGAACGCCTTGATCGCGGTCTCGCGCACGCGCTGCAGCGTCTCCTCCGGCAGGTTCGCGGGCACTTCCACATGCGAGGCGGAGGAGTCCATGTACTTGCTGTCGAAGTCGTAGAACTGGTCGCCGCCGTCCTCGCGGCGGTCGAGCACGATCTCGCCCGGCCAGCTGGCCTTCGGTTCGTCGCCCGGCTTGGCGCACAATACCGCGCATTCGATCTCGCGCGCGTCGATGCCCTGCTCGATCAGCACGCGCCAGTCATGGTGGGATGCCTCGAACACGGCGGCGGCCAGTTCGGCCGCATCGCCCTCGCGCTCCACCTTGGTCACGCCGAAGCTGGAACCGGCACGCGACGGCTTGACGAACAGCGGGTAGCGCAGGCCGGCGGCCTCGACCTCGGCCATGATGGCCGCGGCGTCGGAGGCGAACCCGTCCGAGGCGTCAAAGGAACGCGCATCCAGCGTGATGCCCGGCGCCGTGGCGATGCCGGCGGCATTCAACAGCACCTTGGTGTAATGCTTATCCATGCACGCGGCCGAAGCAAGCACGCCGCAGCCGACGTACGGCACGTTCATCATCTCCAGCAGGCCCTGAATGGTGCCGTCCTCGCCGTACGGGCCGTGCAGCACCGGCAGCACCGCATCGATGTGGCCGAGGGATCCGACGGTATCGCCGCCGACCAGGAACCCGTCGCAGCCGCGGCTCACGTCCAGCAGCACCGGACGCGATTCCGGGGTGACCTTGACCTCGGGCAGGGCGTCGCCGCTCAGGTCCCAGCCGCGCGGGTCCTCGCCGTTGACGATCCACTGGCCGGACTTGGTGATGCCGACCGGAATCGGCTCGAAACGCTCGGTATCCATCGCCTTCAGGACACCGGCGGTCGAGATGCAGGAGATCGGATGCTCATCCGCCTTGCCGCCGTACAACACCACGATGCGCTTCTTAGCCATGCTGCCCATGTCCTTTGTCTCGTGTTTCATTCGGCCGATCAGTCGACCGATTCGATCAGATAACCGGGTACCAGCCTACCCGCAGCCGTGCTCTACGTCGGCGCTTCCGCATGTGTGCATGGACCATTTGACGCAGTAGCTTCACAAACCCGCAACAAAAGGGCCTCGCTGCTCCCGTCTGATTGCCAGCGCCGACCCAGCGAAATGGCTCCGTTCGTTCACTCCTCGGTGATATCGGGGCCGAACAGCTCGGCCAGCATCTCGCTGCAGCTGATGCCGCGATCCAGCACATGGCTCATCGCGGTGGCCAGCGGCGTCGGCACGCCAAGCTTCCTGCCCAACGCCACCACGGCGTCGGTGGTCGGCACGCCTTCGGCCACGCCGTTGCTCACGCGCGTCGCCTCCTCCACGCTCAGCCCCTTGCCCAGGTTCGCACCGAACGTGTAGTTGCGGCTCAACGGCGACCCGCAGGTGGCGATCAGATCGCCCACGCCCGCGAGCCCGCAGAACGTCTTGGGGTCGGCGCCGGCCGCCTTGCCCAGCGCGGTCATCTCGGACAGGCCGCGCGTCTCGATCATCGCGGCGGTGTTCTCGCCATAGCCTGCGCCACGCGCCATGCCGACGGCAAGCGCGATCACGTTCTTCAGCGATCCGCACATCTCCAATCCGATGACGTCGGTGGTGACGAACGCCTTGAAATAATGCGTGGTGCAGGCATGGGCCACACGGCGCGCATTGTCGATGTTCGTGCAGGCGACGACGGTGGCGGCCGGCTCGCGCGCGGCGATCTCCTTGCTCAGATTCGGTCCGGAGATGGCGGCGAACCGGTCCTCCGGCAGTCCGAGGGCCTCGGTGACGACCTCGTCCATCCGCTTGCCGGTCGTGCGTTCGATGCCCTTCATCAGGGAGACGACGATGGCGTCGCCGGGGATCAGGCCGCGGAATGGTTCGAGCGCGACGCGGGCGGCCTGCGCGGCAATGGAGACGATGATGATCTCCGCTCCCCTGACGGCCTCGGCGCGATCGCCGGTGGCGGTCATGTTCTCGGGGAGACGTTCGACGCTGGGCAGGCGGACGGCGTTGTGGTGACGGTCGCGGATGCCTTCGACGATTTCGGGTTCGATGGCCCACATCGTCACGTCGTTGCCCGCATCGGCCAGCACCTGGCCGAATGCCGTGCCCCATGCGCCTGCGCCCAGTACCGTGATCTTCATCGCTCCGCTCCTTTGCCGATCGGTCCACTATGTCTCAAGGTCTGCGGTCATCCTACCTGCAGGTATGCACGGGACTCCCGCCGCCCGGCGAACGGGCGCCGCACCAGGTTGTCCGCATGTGCGCCGCCACCGACACGTGCGCGAGCGAGCCGGCGCCCGCGCACGCCGCACATCCGGCTCACCACGCCTGGCGGCACATGTTGCGGTAATCCCAGTATCCTTCAGAGGGCATACGTTCGCCGCGGATCTCTTCCATGACCTCGTTCATGCGGCGGAAGACGCGCATCGTGAGCTCCAACACCTTGTCGGCGGGCGGCTCCTCGCCCCAGGAGTCCATATCGGCGAGCAGGTCGGCGTAGTCGAGCTGCTCGTCGTAGCACATGACCACGTTCTTGCGCGGCCACGGCCACCATTGGTTGATGCTGGCGGCGCCCCAGGTGATGGCGCAGAAGATCGGCACCTGCCGGCCCAGCCGACGGGAGGATTCGAGCGCGATGTAGCCGATGCCGGGCTTGAGGCTCATGACCCATTTCTTCGGGTCGCGGGTCACGGTGCCTTCCGGCCAGATGGTCAGCGGCCGGCCGGAGGTGATGATCTTGATCGACTCCTCCTCGATGGCCTTGGCCTGACCGCTGCGGCGCGGCACCGGCTGCATGCCGACGAGCTGGAACCATCTGCCGATCAGGGGCCACTTGGCCATTTCGGCCTTGGCCATATAGCGGGGGCGACGGCCCATGTGGAACAGGCTCATCATCGGCACGAACACGTCATACATGGTCACGTGCGAGGCGGCGGTGATGAACGTGCCGGTTTCGGGGACGCGCTCCAGACCCCAGGCGCGCACCTTGCTGCGGTTGCGCAGCACCTTGGAGACGCCTTCGAGCAGACGCTCGGTGGCCTTGGGGTTCTGTGCGTTGATTTCGGCGGTGTTGGGCGTGCGCGGACCGGTCGGATAGTAGCGGGTCGGGTCCACGAGGTGATGCTTTGCGTCGAGGCGTGCGACCTGCTCATCGCTGAGCGGCTTGACGGCTGAACGCGGGGAGGGTTTTCCTTTCGATGCCATGGTTCCATTGTGCCGCACTCCCCCGAACTTCGATTACGGCACGCACCGTTTGTCCGAATCGGGGGATTCGTTCGCAACGGTGTCATATGTGAACGCTCACTCGACAGAATCCCCCGATTCGGACATCCGAGCTATACATACCGTCGGTCGGTATGTATACTGGTTCCATAAGTCCACTCGGCAGATCGGAGCATGCGGACGAGCACGGAAGGAGAGCCCATGGCGCGCAACGCACATCCAGAAATCACACGGCGGCGCATTCTCGCCGCTGCGCAGAAGCTGTTCTCCGAAAAAGGATACGAACACACCTCGGTGCAGGACATCGTCAACGAGCTCGGCGACCTCTCCAAAGGGGCAATCTACCACCACTTCCCCGGCAAGGAAGCCATCCTTGAGGAGCTCACGTATCAGGATTGGGAGGTCAGCCACGGCCTGGTCGACGAACTGCACCAGCGCACCGATCTGACCGGCCTGGAGAAGATCCGCGAGGTCGTACGCAGGTCGGTCACCGACGAAACGCATCTGGACATCCAGCGCGACGTCTCGCAGTTCCTTGAGGACTCCACCACGCTGGCCCACAGTCTGGAGAACTGGCAGACCACGGTGGCCGACAGATTCCTCGTCCTCATCATGGACGGCGTGAAGGACGGCTCCATCACCACCGAATACCCGCATGAGGCCGCCATCCTGTTCTCACTGCTGCTCAACTACTGGGTCGCCTGTGGCCCCACCGCCGCCGACACAGAGCCCCGGATGCGGTGCGTGGCCACCATGTTGGCCGCCATCGGCCTGCCGGTGTTCGACGAGGAGTTGATCGACCTGACCGTTCACGGATTCCAGGCCATCAACGCCCCAAGCTTCTATCCCGAACCGCGCGACATCGCCAGCGACCGCAACCGCTAATCCCGCGCCCGCAGACCCTCGCGCGTCCCCGGCAGAGACCACACGGAGCCCCGCCCCCTCCGCCCATAGGTCCCCGCCGACCGCTGCCAGGCACTCACCCTGCACCCCAACGGCAGGTCGCCTGTCGCCCTCAGTCCACCATCTCGTCCCAGTCCACCACCTCGCACCAGTCCCCATCGACTTACAAAACCAACACGTCGATTCGTCGACGCCAATCACACCCAATTATTCATACCGTCGGTCGGTATGTAACAGAAAGGAGCGACCATGCATCGCCACAGCACAAACCCACGTCCCGCCCCGAACAACGGCCACCTGCCTCGCCGCCCGGCGAACCCACTGCTCGGACGCGACTACATCCTGCTCGTCATGGGGCAGGGATTATCCCTGTTCGGCAGCATGATGCTGCGGTTCGCCATGTCGATGTGGGTGCTGGACGAAACCGGGTCGGCCACGGTCTTCGCCTCGGTGCTAGCCGCGGCGATCGTCCCCACCATCCTGCTCTCCCCGTTCGGCGGCGTACTGGCCGACCGCGTCAACCGCCGCACCATCATGGTCGCGCTCGACGCGGGTTCAGGACTGCTCGTCCTGGCCGCCGCCTCATGGTTCGCCGTGCAGGACGGCGGATTCAGCATCATCGCGGTCGGCGCGCTGATGGTCTCCTTGTCGGTGCTGAGCGCATTCGAGACGCCGACCGTGCAGGCCGCGCTGCCGCAACTGCTCCGGGGATCCGGCGAGGCCGTGATTCGCCGCGGTATAGCCGTCATCAACCAGGTGCAGCAACTGTCCTCACTGCTGCCGAGCTTCATCGGCGGCGCCTTGTACGGGCTCATCGGCATCGGTCCGCTGCTGGGCGTCACCATCGCCTGCTTCTTCTGCACGGCCGCCCTCGAATGCTTCATCCGCCTCGAACCGCCGCAGAAGAACAAACCCCGTGAACCGATTCCGCCGGCGATGGACCATGCACGCTCCGACCATTTCACACCTCATCCGGACGGCACGGAGACGACCCCCTCCGGCACCGCCCGCGGCTGGATCTCCGACATCGCGGCCGCGTTACGGTTCCTGACGCATGAGCGGCCGAATATCCTCCGGCTCATGCTCCTGGCCTCGGTGATCAATCTCTTCGCCGTCGGCTATTCGGCCGTGGGGTTCCCGTTCATGATTCGCACGGTATTGGGCTTCGATGCCGCCGTGTACGGCATCTGCGACGGGATCATCGGCATCGCCGCGGTCATCGGCGCCATCCTTGCCGGCCTGTTCGCCGCCGCGCTGACCATCGACCGCATGCCGACGGCCATGGCCGCACTCGGCGCGGTCATCCTACCCGCAGGCGTCGGCTTCCTGCTCCCGTTGGGCAACATGGCCAAGCTTATCGCGCTGGTCTCATCCTGCTGCCTGGTGAGCCTCGCGTGCAGCTTCACCAACATCATCGCCATCCCAGCCATCCAGATACGCACACCGGAGACCATGACGGGCAAGGTCATGTCGCTGTTGGCCAGCTTCGCTACCTGCGCGCAGCCGCTCGGGCAGATGCTGTACGGATGGTTGTATGACACAGTGGCCCCGGAATGGATCCTTGTGGGCACCGCTGCGGCGATCCTCATGCTATCCGCCGTCTCCGCCCCGTTGTTCGCCCACTTTGACGGCCCCTCGCACGGTTGACATCACGGCCATCTGACGGCTTCCGCACCATATGTCGCCCCGTTCATTGCGGCAATCCTCCGAGGCTCACCCGATGACGCGACGTTGGGACGCTCCTTTCGCTTGGGATACGGTCACATGCGCATTCATCATGCTGACAATCAGGAATTACGCATCGCCTCGGGCATCGGCGGACCTTCGTGATCGTGGTGGCCGAAGCGCCGGGCCAGGGCAGCCCCGACGTCTTAGTCTACGGTTAGCCAGATCGGCAGAAGGGAAGCCTGCGCCACCGAGTTCGATCAACTCACGACCGCCGATCAGATCGGTCATCTCGTGGCGTGAGCCCATCCGGGTTCACCGTGCATGGCGTGTGGTCATTGCCCCGGATATGCGACTTTCCGAAACATACGGCTCCGCTGTCGCCTCCGCACTTGCCGATCGACAAGCATGGAGGCGACGGCGCTACGTGAATACGGGAACGGACGAGCCCGTAGGCGTCCGTCCGCTGCCGGCCGATCAGTCCACGTCGGCGCCGAGGGCGGCGAGCTTGCCGCGGAAATCGGCGTAACCGCGGTCGATCAGCGAGATGCCGTGCACGTTCGACGGACCGGAGGCCGCGAGCGCCGCAATCAGGTGGCTGAAGCCGCCGCGCAGATCCGGCACGTCGATGTCGCGACCGGTCAGCGGTGTGGGCCCGAAGATGACGGCGGAGTGCTTGTAGTTGCGCTGCTGGAAGCGGCACGGCAGCGAACCGAGGCATTCGCGGTACAGCTGCACGGTTGCGCCCATCTGTACAAGCGGCTTGGTGAAGCCGAAGCGGTTCTCGTACACGGTTTCGTGCACGATCGACAGACCCTTGGCCTGGGTGAGCGCCACGACCAGTGGCTGCTGCCAGTCGGTCATGAAACCGGGATGCACGTCGGTTTCGATGGCCACCGGGTTCAGGTCGCCACCCGGATGCCAGAAGCGGATGCCCTTGTCGGTGATGTCGAATTCGCCGCCGATCTTGCGGAACACGTTGAGGAAGGTCATCATCTCCGGCTGGGTGGCACCCTTGACGAAGATGTCGCCGTGGGTGGCGAGCGCGGCGGACGCCCAGCTGGCGGCCTCGATGCGGTCGGTCAGCGAGGTGTGCGTATACCCCTTGAGCTCCTTGACGCCTTCGATGCGGAAGGTGCGATCCACGTCCACGGAGATGATGGCGCCCATCTTCTGCAGCACGGCCACGAGGTCCATGATCTCGGGCTCGGTGGCGGCGCCGGACAGTTCGGTCTTGCCCTCGGCCAGCACGGCGGCCAACAAGGTCTGCTCGGTGGCGCCGACCGACGGGTACGGCAGATGGATCTTCGCGCCCTTCAGTCCGTTCGGTGCGGTGATGTGGATGCCGTCGGCGTGGTCCTTGTCCACATCGGCACCGAGCTTGCGCAGGGTTTCGAGATGGAAGTCGATGGGCCGGCCGCCGATGTTGCAGCCGCCGAGCGCCGGGATGAATGCCTCGCCGAGGCGATGCAGCAGCGGTCCGGAGAAGAGGATCGGGATGCGGGAGGAGCCGGCGAGGGTGTCGACGTCGGCCACGGACGGCATCTCGACATGGGAGGCGTTGATGGTCACGATGCCCTTGTCGCCGTTGACGTCCACGTCCACGCCGTGCAGGCGCAGCAGGTCGGATACGACGTGCACGTCGCGGATTTCCGGCACGTTCTTGAGCACCGACGTGCCCGGCGCGAGCAGCGCGGCCACCATGGCCTTGCTGACGAAATTTTTCGCGCCACGCACCTTGATGGTGCCGTTCAACGGCTTGCCGCCCTCGACGTGCAGGACGTCTTCCTTGTTCTCAGCCACGGTCCAACCTCTTTTCATGAAAAACACACTGTATTCCAGTGTGCCACAACGCTTGTGGCGACGCGGTGAAATGCGCCAGAAGCGGTAACGTGCTTCGCCGCACTGTCCCTTTTGGGGAATCCGGCCCCTCCCTACCGCGCGGGAGAAGACCGCGCAACGGATGAAGACAGGGAGCGCGCCGCCATCTCTCATCGGAAAAGACGCAACCATAGAGCCAGCCCGGCCACGGCTCCGCACTAGGGAGAGGACGGGGCAATAGGACGACGAGACGACTCAGCGGGACTTGATGCGCCGGGCCAGCCGCGCGTCCCACATGGCACCGGTGGCGCTCATCACGGCGTCGGCGCCAGCCGTACGGTAATCGTCGTAATCCGACGGTTCCACCACGCCGCCCACGCCGATAATCGCGAAATCCAACCCGAGTCGTTCACGGATCGCAGCCAGGCGCGCGACCATATCGAGTCCGGCGTAACGGATCGCATGCCCGCATACGCCGCTGCGTTCCCGGCCCGCGCCGGGCAATGCCTGGTTACCGTTCGCGTCGACGAGTCTGGCGGAGATCGTGTTGATGGCGGCGATGGCCTGCACGGTGCCGCGGGCCACGGTCCGCCGCACCATCAGCTCCAACGCCGAGTCGTCGGTCACGCGCGCATAGGTGTAGTGCCCCGCCCTGGAGTCCTGCGGCCACGGTTCCGTTGCCACCGGCGGGATGTACGCCAGTTTGATGATGAGAGGACGATCGGCGATCTCGTTCTTGACCGCTTCGGTGATGCGACCGACCAGATGCGGATCGTGGCACAGCAGCCGATTGTGTCCTTCGTTGGGGCAGCTGGTGTTCATGGCCATCAGTCCCGCGCCCGTCTCACAGACCAGCCGCGCGGTGGTCACATGATCGGCGATGTAATCGTCGGTGGACATGCCTTCCACGCGCGAACCCTGGAAGCTGGGCACCAGCAGTTGTCCGCGACCTGCCGCCGCGATGGCCCGGCGCATATCCGGCTGCCAGATGTCGGGGTCGCGCGAGGGCACACCGAAGGAGTTGGAGATGGAGATTGGCGTCTCGTAACGGGTGTCGGTGAGCACGCCCTCGTCAAGTTCGGGACTGCCCGGAGTCAGGAGGCCGTCGGTGGACCGGGGATGCACGGCGAGGACGTTGGGGAATGCGTTGCAGCCCCAAGCCCGCGACCGCACGGTTTTGTAGACGGCCAGGTCGAAACCCATGCGGAATGCGGCGGTGGTGAACCGTTCGTTGAGCAGCGGTCCGGCGGGGATGCCGAATGGCAGGTTCACCGGGAAGCCGAGGAACGATTCGCACGACGACGCTGCAGATTGATTGCCCACCCGCGCTGGATCCGCCAGCGCCTGCGCGAAGGCGCCGAACGGGCCTTGCGCGTAATTGTCGTCATAGGTGCGGTTGACGTCGTAGAACGGCTCGAAAGACTGGCTCATGGTTCCATCTTGTCACACGCCACCCCCGCAATGTGGTTGTTTTCCGATCCGCGACCAACCACATACGCGCGGCCGAATGCACCGCAGCCATCAGGCTAGACTCGCCGTATCCGCCCCGCATTTGGCACTGTCCCCATGCTGTGTTATGGTTATATCTTGTGCTTGAGATGCGTCTGCATCGAGAACACCATGGAGGATTCGCCTAGTGGTCTATGGCGCACGCTTGGAAAGCGTGTTGGTGTAACAGCCTCACGAGTTCGAATCTCGTATCCTCCGCCATCAGGGTTTTGAGCCATGCTCAAAACCCTTTTTTATTGCCAACGACGATGGAATTTCAGGGGTTATAGGCGGGTTATAGGCCAGATTGTGTGTCCGGTGGTGAGGTCATTCGGCCTATAGGGCCT
>SAMEA3387468__coassemble_2011_pt1 | contig 43410 bp, 33 predicted proteins | sample SAMEA3387468__metabat2_high_PE_012 | metagenome-assembled genome bin SAMEA3387468 (sample SAMEA3387468) | Felis catus | biome: Faeces | place: United Kingdom | collected 2012
CCCCCCGTGGGATTCGAACCCACAACCCACGACTTAAAAGGACGCTGCTCTAACCGTTGAGCTAGAGGGGCAACAAACTGACATTATACAACGCGACACGCCGAAGAGGCAAACGCGCGACTTGCTTCACGTTTTTAAGCGTGAAATGTGCAGTCATAAATTAAGTGAACGCAAAACCGTTGTTCATCGGCAGTCTCTGAGCAGGCATTTCGTCACGACTATGCGACAACGCGCCTTCCACGTGGCGAACCAGATACAAGGTGCCGCACGTAGGGGGCTGGCGGCGTACGTGGCGGACTATACTCGCAGACGACGGTATCCCGACGGCCCGCGGCCCACCGCCGGTTCCCGCGGACGCGCTTGCAGTACCGCCCCACACCATACAATCCCAAGAAGGGAGAAGTCATGAAGAAGCCCATGAAGACGAAGGCTCTCTGCGCGGCCGCCACGGCGGTGCTGTTCGCATTGGTTTCCGCACCGTCGGCCTATTGCGCGGAAACCGACGCCCCGGGAGCCGACGGACATTCGGCGGCCCCGATGTATCTGGAATGCTCGCCGGCGTTCCAGTGGCTATGCGATATCTTCGGCCTGTGACGCCATCGCGCCTCTCGGGAGTTCAACGTGCAGACTCCACGTGATCCCGTCATCCGACTGGCTCCATGTGCCGCCGTTACGATCCACGAGTTCCCGGTACCGCCGCAAACCGCTTGACAACCCCACCGCTCCGCTCTGCGAGTGCGCGTTGAGCGCGGACACGATAATCGCCTCGCCCGTCTGCATCACCGAAATGGTGTAGCCGCCAGACGGCGAGGCATACTTGACGATGTTGCCGGCCAGTTCCCGCAACAGCCCGCAGATCATATCACCGCGTTCCGGATCCGGCTCCCACGCCAGATGGGTCGGCACTAATATGCTCCCCTGAAACCCCATAAGGCTCAGGCTTCGTTGCTGTTCCGAGGCGATGCCGCCGAGCTGACGGGTGAAATCCTGCGGTTCACTGGGCTCCCCGTCGTCGGGAAGCGATGATTCCAGCGTTCGGATGACCGTACGGGTGTGTTCCAATGCGGATGTGGCCAGATCACGGATTTGCCCGCCGGCCTGGCCAACGCCCACTTCCCCGTGTTCGAGTCTGTCGGTCATCATGATGATGGAACACAGGTCATTGGTGGTGTAATCGTGCAGTCGGCGCGCGGTTTGCGCGTTTCTGCCTGCCGCCGCACGACGGATGCGCTCCGTATCCCTCTGCCGTGTGAGCCGGAGCGAGATGCCGGCCAACGCGGCTATGACGCAGAGCAATGCGAACGACAATGGGGTCCCCTGCCCCGGCCGGTATTCCTGATGGTGCAGCACGGCAAGCAGCACGGCATACAACACTCCTGGAACGCAGGCAGCCACGCCCAGCTTGATACCCAGATAGCCGAGGAATCCCGCCGCCGCCAGGCAGGACAACAGATACGACGCGGGGAATGGCACCGGGGAAAGCGTTCCCGCCAGCAGCACCAGGAACACGGTCCAGCAGCCGATGCGGGGCCGCACCGCCATCCACAGATCCGCCACAACGCACACCACCAGCAGGACGCCGATGCCGACCGACGGCCCGTGGCTCATCAGCACCATGCCATCGACCAGATTTACCACCAGGCATACGCCGCTGATGACGAGAAACCAGAAGTACAGGCCGTGCCGAGACAGCCAACCCTCATCGCCCATGTCCTGCTCCCCCTTCTTCCGCAGGGGCACCGCATGCGACGCCCCACCCAACCTTGCTATACGCCGACGTACCTCCTCCGTATGTCGCATATGCACACCCTACACCGTCACCCCGCGGCCGTGCGGCCACATGGCCGGCGTAACCGCGGGACGCTCACAATCCGTGTGTCTTGAGCTCGGCCACCAGTTGCACGTAGAACTCGCGCACGTCGAATCCTTCGATGTTCTCACGGTTCAGATCGATCATATCGGCATGCGAGATACCGCGCCGTCCGGTCGGCTCCAACCAGATGAACCGTTCTCCCCACGGGAACGAATCACGCGCCACCAGCCCGTCGTTCGGCCCGTCGAACCAGGCGACCAGCGGATAGGTGAAATTCAGCGGGAACTTGCCGTGCGTCGCCTTGACCAGCCGCGAGCCGACGCTGCGACATACGATGCCCGCCGGCGGCTCGTCCAGATCGCCCATCGCAGCATTGAGCCGCATGCAGCCCGCCTGGGTCAGATCATGCACCGCGGCCATGAAATCCGGGGCACGGTCGCCCAACCGCCGCGCCGCGGCGTTATAGGCCGAGGCGACCCGCCGCTGGGCGGCCGCGGGGATGTGCCCCAACAGATAGTCGGCGAACCCGCAGCCGCGATGCGGGGTGTTGATGGTGGTCAGCGAGGCGACCAACGGTCCGATGCCGCACCGTGCGATCGCGTACCGGAGGTCCAGCCCGCCCTTGGAGTGGGCGATGACGTTGACTTTGCCGCACCCTGTTTCGGCCACGATGCCGCAGATGCGTTCGGCCAGTTCCCCGGCGCTGTCCGGCACCGATGCGGCGGATTGGTGGTTGCCGTACAGCACGGTGGCGCCGTTGCGTTCCAGTTCGGAGGGCACTCGCCCCCAGTAGTTGAGCAGGTTGGAATCGCGGAAGAAGACGCCGTGCACCAGCAGGATCGGGTATCGGGTGGCGCAGACGCGTTGTTGCGCGCGGCTGGCGTTCAGCTGTTCCTTGGCCGTTTCGAAGATGACTTCACGCTCGACGATGCGGATGGTCCGCCGGAGCGCGATGAGGTTGGCGACGGGTATCCACCCGCAGAGGACGCCGATGACCCGCCATTTGAGACCGAGCTGCACCGATGAGAGATAGACGGTGACGATGCCCGTCCAGAACACGATTGTCTCGACCACGGCGACAACGGCCGTGCAGCCGAGCCAGGGTCCGATCGGCCACAGACCGGCGATAACGGCGGCCAACGCGGCGGCGAGGGCGATGACGGCAACCAACGTGGTCCACCAGAACACCTTGAGCACGGTCACGCCGAAGCGGCATGCCTTGAGGTGCAGCGCGCGGGGTCGATCGTTCATACACCCATTATCCGCCCATTGGGCGGGCATCAAAAGGTCCCTTTGGCGCATGGGAACGGATCTCATATGCGTCAAAGGGACCGATGCGAGCCAATCAGTCGCTACCGGAGCGCGGCATCCAGCCAGCGCCGACGCGCGGCGATCAGTTGGTGCCGATGCTCATCGTCTCGGGCAGGGTGCTGCCGCCGTCGATGACCACCTGCGAACCGGTGAGGTAGCTGGCCTCGTCGGAGCCGAGGAACGCGAACAGCTCGCCGACCTCGGTGGGCTTGGCCAGGCGCTTCATCGGCACGCCGACCGCGATGTCGTTGATCGCCGACTCCGGATCCTCCGGGTTCGATTCGACGGCCATCTTCTCCACCATCGGGGTGCGCGCGTAGCCGAGCTGCGAGCAGTTGACGCGGATGTGTCGGTCCGCGTATTCGACGGCCAGGCAGCGGGTCAGACCGACCAGCGCGGCCTTGGTCATGGCGTAGGCGGCCTCGCCCGCGTCGGCCACGATGTCGCCGGTGACCGAAGAGGCGATGACGATCGCGCCCTTGCCCTCCTCGAGCATGTACGGGATGGCGGCCTGGCAGGTGTTCCACACGCCCTTGATGTTGACGTCGATGTGGAAGTCGCGGGTCTCGTCGGTCATCTCCTCGAACGGGGCCAGACGGCAGACGCCGGCGTTGCAGCAGGCCACGTCGAGGGAGCCGAATGCCTCCTTGGTCTTGGCGGCCGCGTCGATCATCTGCTGCTTGTCGGCCACGTTGGCCACCACGGTGATGATCTGGGCGTCCGGGTACATGCCGCGGATGCGGTCGGCGGTCTTGTCCACGTTCGGGTCGAGGTCGACCATGCAGATCTTCGCGCCGTACTTGACGTACGTCTCCGCAATGCCCTCGCCGAGTCCGGCCGCGGCGCCGGTGATGATGGCGACCTTGCCTTCGAGCTTGCCCTGAACCATGGTGATAACTCCTTTGTATGTTGATGTTGGTTTGCGGTTACGGATTGGGTTGAGATCAGAATTCCTGTTCGCCGTCCGGCGTTTCGATGACGACCGACGTCTTCTTCCAGCGGACGAAGACCATCCACAGCCAGATCAGCACGCCGACGCCCAGATAGACGCCGAACGAGATCCACGAGCCGACGCCCTGGCCGAGCGTGCAGAAGAACGCGATGGCGATCATGATGACCATGGCCAGGATGCGGAAGAAATCGCCGCCCTTGACCACGTTCTTGTTGTTCTTGTACCACTCGGGATGCTTATGGCGCATGCGCACGGCCGAGACCATCGTGATGGCGTAGGCGCAGGCGCAGCCGAACGACATCAGGTTGAAGAAGTCGTTCATGAACGTGCCGGCGTTCTGCAGCAGGATGAACACCAGGCTGATGACCAGCAGGAAGATGTTCGGCAGGATCGGCTGCTGATGCTTGTTGACCTTGGTGAATGCCTCCGGCAGGAAGTTCTTCTTGCCCATCGAATACAGCATGCGCACGGTGGACATCCAGAAGCCCAGGATGGAGGCGGTCATGCCCATCAGGATGGAGACCAGGCCGTAGACCACCGGCCAGAAGCGCCAGCCGAGGATATTCTGCATGGCGGTGATGGTCATGAAGCCGTTGGCCGCGTCGCCCGCCAGCAGTTCGTCGGCGGGGGCCAGACCGGCCACGCAGAAGAAGAAAATCGCGTAGATCGCGCCGCAGGTGATGACCGAACCGCAGATGGCCTTCTTGGCGTTCGAGGTCGGGAAGTCGCCCTCCTCGACCATCTGGGGCACGGTTTCGAAGCCGAAGTACGGGGTGATCAGCAGGGCCATGCCGATGATCCAGCCGGGGATGCCCAGCGAGGGGTCGATGTTCGTGAATCCGAACGATTCCACGATGTTCGAGAAGCTCCAGTGCCCGCAGGTCAGGATCAGCACGGCGGTGATGAGCGTGGTGATGATGTTGGCGAACAGGCAGGTGGCCTGCGCCTTGACGAGGAACTGGATGTCCTGCATGCTCATGATGAACACGAGCACGAGGAACACCACGGCGATGATCATGGTGGTGCCGAAGCTCAGGTTCAGGCCGAACAGCTTGCTGATGAACGTGGCCACGGCCATGACCACGGCGGGCGGCACGGAGATCCAGGCGGCCATGATCAGCCACGAGGCCAGGAATCCGACGTGTTTGTTGAATCCGACGGTGTTGTAGATCAGCTCGCCGCCGGCGGTCTTGAACATCGACGAGATCTCGCTGTAGACCAGCGCGGTCGGCAGGATTGCCACGGTCATCAGCGCGAATGCCAGGAACGTGCCGGATCCGCAGTAGCCGAAGAACACAGAGTCCCAATAGCTGACATAGGTGAAGATCGAACCGGTTGCAACGGTATACACGAACACCAGTTTCAGGCTTCGTTGCAGACCCTTGTTCCCGGCCGGCTTCTTGTCTGTCTCGGACATTGATTCACCCCTTTGATATGCGTAGGGTTGTTGGCGCAGTGGAGACGATGCGTCATTGCACCATCGACGTCTCGTCATCGAGCCGGTGGCTTACGCGTCAGGCACCGACGGGGATGCCGTTATCCTCGGGTCAGGGTGCCGGGTGCGCGGTTGCTAGGCGTCGTCGCCGTTCCGCTGTGTCATGTGGACATGATGCATCTTAGGCCGTGCTAAACGTTTTAGCAAATCGCCCGGCCTCGCCGATACATCGTTGCACCGTTCCGCTCGGGGATAAACCCCGCACCAGCGGCGAACCGTATACAGTGGGAGCCATGACAGAGCACACCGATTCAGCCCGCCTCGAACCCGGCCAGATGGCCCCGGACTTCTCCCTCACCGCCGACGACGGTTCCACTCTCCGGCTCACGGACCTGCTGGCGCGCGGCCGTAACGTCATCGTCTACTTCTACCCCGCTGCGATGACGCCCGGCTGCACCGCAGAAGCCTGCGATTTCCGGGACAACCTCAACCGTTTGACCGCCGCCGGCTATGAGGTGGTCGGCATCTCGAAGGACGAGCCGTCCACGCTCGCCCGGTTCCGCGAGCGCGATCATCTGACGTTCCCGCTGCTGTCCGATCCGGATTGCGCGGTGCATCGGGCGTACGGCGCGTATGGCGAGCGCAAGCTGTACGGCAAGGTGCATGTGGGGGTGATCCGTTCGACCGTGGTGGTGGGTCCGGACGGGCGCGTGGTGCTGGCGCGGTATAACGTGCGGGCCAAGGGGCATGTGGCGTCGCTGCTCAGGCAGTTGGGCGACTAGTCGGGGCGATAATCCCCCGTGCTGTGCGCCACTGGGACTACAGTGGCATCCTATGTCTTGTACCACGATATTGATTGGAAAAGCGGCCAGCTACAACGGGGCGACGATTATCGCGCGCGATGACGACTCGGGGTCGGGCCGTTACGATCCGAAACGGTTCGTTGTGGTCCGTCCCGAGGACCAGCCGCGCCGTTACCGTTCGGTGCTCAGCCATGTCGAGATCGATCTGCCGGACGATCCGTGCCGGTACACGATCGCGCCGAATGTGCTGCCGAACCGCGGTGTGCTGGCCGAGGCCGGCGTCAACGTGCACAATGTGGCGATGAGCGCCACCGAAACAATTGCCGTCAACGAGCGTGTGCTTGCGGCCGATCCGTTGGTTGAGCTGCGTCCGGCGCAGGGGCAGCCGGGCGATGCCGATTACGTGCCGGAGCGGCCGGGCGGCATCGGCGAGGAGGATATCATCACGCTGGTGCTGCCGTATGTGGCGACCGCGCGCGAGGGTGTGATCCGGCTCGGCGGTCTGCTGGAACGGTACGGCACGTACGAGTCGAACGGCATCGCGATCAGCGACGCCGACGAGATCTGGTATGTGGAGACGATCGGCGGCCATCATTGGATCGCCCGCCGTGTGCCGGACGACTGCTACGCCACGATCCCCAACCAGTTGGGCATTGACGAGTTCGATCTGGACGACGCGTTCGGCCAGCGGCGCGAGCACATGTGCAGCGCGGATCTCATCGAGTTCATCGAGCGCCATCACCTTGATATGGCCATGAACCGCGGCCCGCACCATCTGGACACGCGTGCGGCCTTCGGCACCGCCACCACCAAGGATCACATCTACAACACGCCGCGTGCCTGGTACATGCAGCGGTACCTGAACCCGGGCGAGGACTGGGATTCCCCGAACGCCCGGTACACGCCGACCTCGGACGACATCCCGTGGTGCCGCGAACCGGAGCGCAAGGTGAGCGTCGAGGATGTGGACTTCCTGATGAGCTCGCATTTCGAGGGCACGCCGTATGACCCGTACGGCACGCTGGGCACGCCGGAGTCACGCCACCGTTACCGTCCGATCGGCATCAACCGCACCGGGCATATGGTGGCGATGGAGCTGCGTGGCGACGTGCCGGCCACGCACCGCGCGGTGATGTGGGTGTCGTTCGGTTCGGGACCGTTCAACGCGGTGGCGCCGTTCTATGCGAATGTGCTGGATACGCCCGCCTATCTGCGGGATACGCCGGCCGAGCCGTCCACCGATTCGTATTATTGGTCGATCCGCATGATCGCCGCGATGGCGGACCCGCATTACATCGAATGCTCGAACGCCATCGAGCAGTATGCGGAGCAGGTGCGCAGCTTCGGGCACCGGCATGTGTTCGACACCGACGCGGCACTGGCAGGTGCCGGCGCGACGGATGGGATGGATGCGGCCGCGGCACGGCTCACCGAGGCGAACGAGGTCATGGCCGCGTATCTGCGGGAGCGTACCGTCAGGCTGCTGGCGGATGTGCTGTACACGTCCAGCAACCTGATGCGCAACTCCTTCGCCATGTCCGACCGCTGGGTGTAGTCCCGTCAGTCGAGGCCGAGGTCGTAGGCGGCGGCCTCGTCCCTGCTGCTGAAGGTCTTGAAGGCCATGAGCGTGCGGGTGCGGGTCACGCCGTCGACCTTGGCGATGCCGCCGGGGATGATCTCGGTCAGCTGGTCGATGTCGTCCGCGTTGATGACGGCGACCAGGTCGATGTCTCCCGCCACCGAGTACACCTCGCGCACGCCGCGGATCTCCGCCACGGCCCGGGCGGCCTCGTTGGCCTTGCCGCTTTCCACATCGATGAGCACAATCGCGTTGGTCATGGGATCCTCCTTCGACACCCGGTGGCTGCGTAACCGCCGTTGCCGCTCATTATAGGGAACACAGGCCGGGGCGGCCCCGCGGTGTACGCTGTGCGGACAAGTCCCGGGAAACGAATGGGGCTCCCGACCGGCGATTGCGGTCGGGAGCCCCACCAGTAGTCTCATCGGAGACGTCATTCTCGCGTCAGGGACAACCCCAGCGCCAACGGCGAATCGATCGGACGGCCCTCACCGTCGGGTGTCAGCCCCAACAGCAGCGAGGCGACCGCCACCGACGAGGCGGCCGACCACGCCTGCGGATGGCAGGCGGCCGGATACGGCGCGGGACCGCCCTCGCCGGCATCGCCCGCGTACAGTTCCGGAATCTGGTAGCCGAACGCGTCGGCGGCACGCACCAGCCCCTCGGCGATCCGCACGGCTTCGTCGATGTACCCCTCGGCGGCCAGGCCGAGCATGACGATGGCGCTGTCGTGCGCCCACACCGAGCCGCAATGGTAGCTTTGCGGCCAGTATCCGCCGCATTCGCCGCTCATCGTGCGTACGCCGTACCCGCTGAGCATGTCCGGGCCGGTCAGGCGAGCGACCACGTCGCGCACACCCTGCTCGTCCAGGATGCCGGTGCCCAGCAGGTGCCCGATGTTGCTGGTCAACGAATCGACCGGCCGCTTGTCTTTGTCGAGCGCGATCGCCGGGTAGCGGCCGTGGCCGTCGTCCACCCAGAACCGTTCGTTGAACCGGGTCTTGAGTCCCGCCGCCCAGGCGCGCCACGCCTCGCCGCCGGGACGGCCGAAGCGGTCGAGCAGGTCGGCGCCGATCATCGCGGCCTGGTAGGCGTAGCCCTGCACCTCGCACAGCGCGATCGGCCCCTCGGCGATGCGCCCGTCACGCCAGCGCACCGAGTCGCCGGAATCCTTCCAGCCCTGGTTGCTCAGGCCATGGCCGGTGCGGTCGATGTATTCCAGGAAGCCGTCGCCGTCGCAATCGCCCCAGTCGCGCAGCCACGCGAGCGCGGCCTCCAGGTTCGGCAGCAGCGCGCGCACCTCGTCCTCGGGCGCACCCCAGCGCAGCGCCTCGCCCAGCGTGATGATCCACAGCGGCGTGGCGTCGATGGTGCCGTAGTACAGCGGCGGCAGGCTCATGCCGTCGGAGGCGAACGCCCCCGCCGACACCAGCTGTTCGCCGCGCAGCTCGTGCATGATCTTGCCCGGGTCGGCGTTCGTCTCCGGATCGGAGGCGGTGGCCTGGAAATGAGCGAGCGTGCGCAGCGTGCCCATGGCGGTGCGCGTGGTCAGCGGCAGCAGGAAACGGGCGGCCCACAGCGAGTCGCGGCCGAACAGCGTGAAGAACCACGGCGCGCCGGCGGCGAGGAACTCGTCGTCGGGCAGCGCGGGGATTGCCATGCGCAGGCCGGCGAGGTCCTCCAGCGACGTGCGCACCCAGCGCGATACGCGGCTGTCCGCGGCGCAGACGGCCACATCCCGCCACGGGCACGGCGTCGATGCGGCCTGCACCACCATGTCCGGGGCCATGGCCACAACCTGCAGTCCGATGCGGACGGTGCCACGCGCCGGCACCGTGAGTCGCCATGTCGCCGTGCCGGTCAGGCCGTCGACGCCGATCGCATCCGGGGCCGCGCCGCAATCCGCGGACGGGCCGATCGCCACGTGCAGGTCCCCGGCGTCGAGGGTCATCCCGTCGCCGGCCGCGGCCATCGTCACGGCACCGGCCGCGGCGGCGGCCGACGGCACGCCGCCCTTGACCTCCTGCATGGTGGCGATGTCGCCACGCATCGCGATGGATACCTCCACATCGATGTCGCGATCGAGTACGCTGCGGATATCGATGCTCTCCGTCAGACGGTCCGCCGACACCGTGCGCCGTTCGTCCAGCCGCAGCTGGGGGTCCACCGTGACGCCTTCGATGTTGCGGGCGACCATCGAGACGACCCCGCCGTTCTGGCGGATTCGCCGCCAGCTGATGGGCGTGGGGCGTTCGCCGTTCACCGCGACGGCGATATCCGAGAGGATGCGGGTATCCGCCAGGTAGAACCCGGCGATGCTGGCCGCGCCGGCGTGCACGCCGTTGCCGGACATGGTGCCGTCCGGATCGCACCACAGCTGTGCGGGTGCGCACACCAACGCCTTCATGTCGTGCATCCAGGGCTGACGGGGGGTGTTCTGCGTAGTCATTGTCTCCTCCGTTGTTGGGGACGTGGGGTTGATGTCATTCCTTGACCGAGCCTTCGGAGGCGTTCATGATCTTCTTCTGGAAGATGAAGAACAGGACCGCGACCGGGATGGTCATGACGACGGCGGCCGCCAGCTTGACCGGGTACTGGTTGCCTTGGCTGAGAGCGCCGCTGGCCAGTGAGGCGACGCCCTTGGTCAGGGTGGTCAGTTCCGGGGATTGCGTGGAGACGATGTAGTGCGACAGTTCGTTCCACGACCCCTGGAAGGACAGGATGGCGATGGTGACGATTGCGGGACGGGCCATCGGCAGCACGATCGACCAGAAGATGCGGAAGGTGCCGGCGCGGTCGATCATGGCCTGCTCCTCCACGGAGCGCGGGATCGATTCGAAGAAGTTCTTCATGATGAACACGCCGGAGGCGTCGATGAGCAGCGGCAGGATCATGCCGGCGTAGCTGTCGTAGATGCCCAGGGTGTTGATGATGAGGAACTTGGGGATGAGCAGCACCACGCCCGGCACGCTCATCACGGCCACAAGCAGCGCGAAGATGGCGTTGCGGCCGGGGAATTGCAGGCGGGAGAGCGCGTACCCGGCCAGCGAATCGAAGAACACGCGCCCGAGCGCCACCACAATGGTCACGATCAGCGAGTTCTTGAACCACACCGGGAAGTCGGAGTGCATGAACAGCCGTTCGTACGCGGCGGTCGTCCAGGTCTCCGGAATCAGCGAGACCGGGTTGGCGGTGGCGTCGGCATCGGTTTTGAACGAGGTGGCGATCTGGATGATGAACGGCATGATGTAGATGAACGCCAGCGCGGCCAGCAGCACGTACAGCAGCACGCCGCTGTGGATGAAGCGCTTGAATGCCGATTCCTTGTTGGCCATCTCAGGCCTCCTTCCGTGCGCGAGCCGTTGCGGCGCCGGCGGCCGACGCCGTCCGGCTGCCCAGCGCCATGACCTCCTCGCGGGTCATGGCGCGGGCCTCGGCCTTCATCGCGTCATACTCGGCCTTGCGCCGGCGCGACATCTTGCGGTCCTTCATGATCTGGCGCTGCGCCCACGTCATCACGATGATGATGAGGAACAGGATGAACGAGATGGCGGCGCCGCGCCCCCACTGCTGGCTGTTGAACGCCGCGCTGTACGACAGGTACGCCGGGGTGAGGGTGGTCTTGGCCGGCCCGCCCTGCGTGCCGGTGTAGATCTGGTCGAACACCTGCCAGGTGCCGATGATGCCCAGCGTGATCACGGTGAAGATCGTGGGCTTGAGCTGCGGCACGGTGATCTTCCACAGCCGCTGCCAGGCGGTGGTGCCGTCCATGATCGCGGCCTCCTCGGTGGCCTCGCCGATGCTCTGCAGCGCGGCGATGAACATCAGCATGTAGGTGCCGGAGGTGGTGAACACCACCATGAGGATGATGGCGAACATGGCCACGGATGGTCCGGACAGCCAATCCCATATGCTCACGCCGAGGAATTTGGTGCCCGTCAGCGCGGCCGGCCCTTCGGTGATGCCGAACTTCGACAGCAGGATGTGAATCAGGCCCTTGGGGTCGTTGAACCAGTTCGGCCCGTTGATGCCGAACCATTTGAGGATGGCGTTGATGGTGCCCGAGGCGTTGAACAGGAACAGCCAGAGCACCGTGATGGCCACGGAGCTGGTGACCGACGGGAAGTAGAAGGCCGTGCGGAAGAATCCGCGCGCCTTGAGGATGCGCCGGTTGAGCATGACGGCCAGCAGGAGGCTGAGCAGCGTCTGCAGCGGGATGACCAGCAGGGTGTACCACAGGTTGTTGCGGATGGCGGTGCCGAAATCGCTTTGGGCGAGGCCCGGCTGGGTCAGCACTTCGGAGTAGTTCTCCAATCCGACGAAATCCACGTTCGAGCTAAACGGTGTGCCGCGCCCGGACCAGTTGGAGAAGCTGACCCACAGCGCCATGATGATCGGAATGACCAGGAACACGCCGAGGATGATGATCATCGGCGCGCAGAACAGCCATCCGGACAGTACTTCGTTGCGACGGTTGATGCGTTGCCGTTCAGGCTTCCCTGCCTTCTTCGGCGTCGCGTGGTCGGTGCGACTCATTTGACTTCACTCCCCTCCGTTGGGTTTGCTTTGAAGGGGACGGGACCTGCGGCGTCCGGATACGCGGATCCGTCCGGATGCGCGGTCCCGTCCCTCACGGCGGGCGACCGGTGTGCGGCCGCCCGCGTTCGGCCGTTCCGGTTACAGGATGGCCTCAAGGTTGGTCTGCACGCTGTCCAGGATCGACTTGGCGTCGCCGTTGTGCAGGCCTTCGAGCTGGGCGTTGAAGTCGGCGATGACGTCGGCGGCACCCTGCGCGGTCGGCACCGTGACCGAGTACTCCAGGCCGTCCATGAACGCGCCGAGTTCGGGGTTGGCCTCCTTCCAGGCGTCGGCCAGGGTGGTGGTGGCCGGCATGATGCCGAAGGCCTCGGCGAAGTCCATCACCACGTCGTCGCTGGTCAGGTATTCGACCAGGTCGATGGCGCCCTCCTGGTTCGGGCTGTCGGCGGCGATGCCCCAACCGTTGGTGAAGTGCATCGTGCCCTTGCCCGCGGGACCGGCCGGCAGTTCGACGACCTTGTAGTTGACGTCCGGATAGTCCACGGACATGCTGCCGGTCAGCCAGTTACCTTCGATGGCCATGGCGGCCTTGCCGGAGCCGAATGCCTCGCCGCCCCAGCCGGTGCCGAGGTCGGCCGCGTACGCGGCGACGCCGGAGTCGAGCAGGGTCTTGACCTCTTCCAGACCGGCGACGGATTCCTCGTTGTTGGCGATCGCCGTGGTGCCGGCGTCATCGACCAGACCGCCGCCCGCCTGCTTCATGAACACGCCGATACGCGCGTATTCGCCGCTGAAGGTCAGGCCCTTGCGGTCGCCGGAGGTGAGCTTCTGGGCCGCATCGGCCAGCTCGTCCCAGGTGGTCGGGTAGTCCGCGTCGGTCAGGCCGGCCTCGGCCCACATGTCGGTGTTGATGAACAGCTGCAGCGTGGAGACGTCCTTCGGAGCGGCGTACAGTTTGCCGTCGTAGGTGAAGGTCTGCAGCAGGTTCTCGTAGAAGTCGCCCTTGTTCTCCAACTCGTCGCCGTAGGCCAGCAGCGAGCCGTTGGACGCGAATCCGGCGAGCTGTTCGGGGGCCAGGTAGAACACGTCGGCCGGATCGCCGCCGGCGAAGCCCTGGGAAAGCTGCTGTGCCATGTCGCTGGCCACGCTCACGGTGGCCTTCTGCCCGGTTTCCTCGCTCCAGGCGGCCACGGCCTTTTCCACGGCCGCGGTCTCGGCGTCGCCGGACGAGCCGATCAGCACGGTCAGCTCCTGCGAGGAGTCGTTGGTCAGTCCGCCTTCGGCGCTGGCGTTGCCGTCATCGCTGAACCCGCTGCCGCCGCCGCATCCGGCGAGCATGAGCATGGCCGCGGCGGAAGCCGCGAATACACCGGTGATCCTCTTCCTCATCGTTGAGTCCTTTCACTCAATGTTTCCGTTCGCTGTTAGAACGTTCTAATTTTGCCGCACACGACATTGCTATCCAATTTCACAGCAACCGAAGCAATCTCCGCCGCCGTTCGTCGTCGAGCTGCACGAATTGAATTTTTACGTTCCAAAAGCAGTTTCACCATACCATCAATCATCCATATCCGTCAAATCGGCCGACACCCTTACAAAGCGCCAAGCAATGCGCCGTGTACACTCGAAACCAGCATCCGTCATCGTCGATCGATGCCGGTTCGAACGATACAATCCCCACCGCGGAAGGAGCCCCCATGGTCAGCATCAAAGACGTCGCCCGACGCGCCGGGGTCTCGCCGCAGACCGTCTCCAACTGCCTGAACAACCCCGCCATCGTCAAGCCGACCACCCGCGACCTCGTCACCGCGGCCATCGCCGAACTCGGCTACACCCCCAACGCGTCGGCACGGCGTCTGCGCACCCAACGCAGCAACACCATCGCCATCGGCATCGCGCCCGTGGCCTACTCGCGCATCTACGACCGCCTGCTGCACGCCCTGGTCACCGAGGCCGAGGCGCACAGCATCCGCGTCATGCTGTACAAGACCGACTCCAAACAGGACGAGATCCGCCAGTTCGACGCGCTGATCCGCGGCGGCGACGTGGACTCGTTCGTCCTGACCGACACCTCGCACGACGACCCGCGCATCCCCTGGCTCATCGAGCACCGCCAGACCTTCGTGCTGTTCGGACGCCCCTGGGGCCTGCCCGACATGCACGACCCGCAGGTCCCCTGGGTGGATGTGGACGGCCGCCGCGGCATCGCCGACATGACCAGGCACCTGATCCTCCACGGGCGCAAACGCATCGGGTTCATCGGCTGGCCCGGCATCTCCGGCACCGGACACGACCGGTGGCTGGGCTGGCGCGACACACTGCTGGCCGCGCGGATGGCGCGCCCCGACGAGCTTGAGGGACTGTGCGCCTACGGCGAGGACCGCATCGGCGAGGGCATGACCGCGTGCATGACGCTGCTCGACCAGCGTCCGGACGTCGACGCGATCGTCTGCGTCAGCGACACGCTCGCCACCGGCGCGATGATGGCCCTGCCCCCGGAGTGCGACGTGGTGGTCACCGGATTCGACAACACCGCCTCCGCGCAATCACTGGAGTTCCCGACGGTCGACCAGCCGCTGACCGAGAGCGCGCGGCAGATCGTCCGCATCATCCTCGAACGGCTCGACGCCCGCGATGGGGCCCGCGCCGCGGAAGCCGGCGGAGCTGCCGGCGCCAACGGGACCGCCGGAACCACCGGAACCGCCGAGACCAAGGAGACAGAGGAGACCGAGGAGACGGCCACCCGGCGGACGCCGGAGAGCCGGGACGGCCTGCACGTCCTGCTGCCACCTCGCATCGTCGTCGATTGACACGGGTCCGCGCCGCAACCCCGGCATCGCCACGCACCCGCCGCGCACAGCCGCCCAGCCGCACAGCCGCGCCCAGCCGCGCGGTCGCGCACAGTCGTCCAGCCGCGCCCAGTCGCGTCCGGTCGCACATGGTCGAGTCCGGTCGCGTGCGGTCGCACACGACGACCGGAACCCGCCCGCTACAGACGCCCCGAACGCGAGGGGTCGATCGACATGGTCTGGAACCGGTGCTCCATGTAGGCGTTATCGTAATGCTCGGCGAAGAACCACGTCACCGGGGAGTCCGGCTCGTTGCCGGACACCCGGCCGTACCAGCAGTCGAAGGCCATCAACGTCATCGCGGCGTTGACGAGCATGAACACGAACACCACGGCGGTCAGCGAATACCGCACCTTCCACGGGATCCGGTTGATCAGCCACAGGATCCGCGGCAGCAGCAGCTTGATCCACACCACCCCGAGGAACCCCCAGAACACCATGTACTTGCCGGAGGTGCGCCCGTCGATCGAGAGCCATTGGCCGGTGTAGTCCCAGGCGGTGATGCCGAACGCCACCTCCATGAACCAGCTGACGAAATACTCGAACGCGCCGCCGATCACCGCGCTGGCGCAGAAGATCAGCATCGGATGCGAGCGCCACAGCCGGTTCAGACATGCGGTCAGGACCACCGCGCCGCAGCCGTAGATCGGGGAGAACGGTCCCCACAGCAGTCCGGCGCGGTCCTGCCACTCGCCATACACGGCCAGGTGGTAGATGGTTTCGACCACCAGGCCGAAGACGCAGCCGATCATGAACAGCCAGAAGATGTTGAAGAATTCCAGCTCGATGTAGCCCTTGCCGCTCGGATCGCGCCCGAGCATGCCTTTGGCGATTGCCTCCTCGTATTCGCTGCGCTCGTCCATGCGCCTGAGGGTGCGCTGCAGTCGGCGTTCCTCCAGCAGGGCGGGGTCGAGCACGATGGACAGGGTGGTGAGGATGGCCAGCTGCGCGATCGGCGGGATCAGGTTCCATCCGACGCCGGCGAGCGCGAGGGAGAGCATGCCTTCGGCGATGCTCATCGGGATGATGGCGTAGGCCCAGCGGGCCGCGTGTTTGCGGCGGTTGCACAGCAGGAATATGCCGAAAACCACCATGCAGGCGGATGAGACGAGCATGACGGCGACCTGGATGCAGGTCAGGATGAAGGTCAGGTCGAGCACGTCGATGCCGGTGGCGCCGGTCAGGACTTCCACGATGCCGCGGATGGCGATGAACGTCAGTCCGGGGACGGTGACGATGCCGCTGATCAGGACGAGGACGCCGTAGATGCGGGCGATGAGGGGTAGGCGGCGGTCGTCGATGTCCACGCGGCCGTCGCCGTTGGTGTCGCCGGGCAGGCGTGGTTGCCGGGTGTGGTCGTCATGCGTCGTGGTTTCCATTGGCACCACGGTAGCAGACGGGCGGCGGCGCGTTTCCGTTGTGCGGGGGCGTTATCGGGCATCGGGCGTCAACATGCCCAAGCCACCCCCACCTTGGGTGAACGGCCGCGGCTGGGGGCCGTGCGGCTCGGTATGCTGGCCGAAACATATGTGGCGCCGTGTTCGGTTCGACGCCCGGGATCAGGGAGCGTGCCGTGCGCAATGTGTTGTCCGTGTTCGTCCGCGATGTCCGCCGGCTGCTGCGCGTGCCGGCGGCGTGGGTGATCGTGCTGGGGTTGGCTGTGTTGCCGGCGTTCTACGCGTGGGTGAACATCATCGGGTTCTGGAATCCGTATGGCAATACCGCCGATGTGCGGGTGTCGGTGGCCAACCGGGACCGCGGCACCGAGTCGGCGCCGATCGCCGGCGTCGATCTCGGCGACCGGATCGTCGATTCGCTTGGGGACAACCACGATATCGGCTGGGCGTTCGTCGACGAGGACACCGCCATGCGGGACGTCAAGTCCGGCCGTTCCTATGCGGCGATCGTCATCCCCGAGGATTTCAGCGACCGGCTCGCGGGTCTCATCACCGGGGACGGCGAGCGGCCGGCGCTCGAGTACTACGTCAACGAGAAGGCCAGTCCCATCGCGCCGAAGGTCACGGACACCGCCGCGAACACGGTCGACCGTCAGGTCAACGCCACGTTCGTCTCCACCGTCAGCGAGGTGGTGGCACAGGCCGTCAAACAGGCCGAGGCCCAGGCGTCGGATTCCGCGGACGCCGCCCGCGCCAAGGCCGACCGGGCGCTGGCGGACGCGCAGGATGCCGTCGCCTCGATCCGCTCCGCCATCGCCGACGTCACCGATGCCGACGACCCGATGGATCTGACGGGTGTGCGCGCCACGCTCGACGATGTCCGCCGGCTCGGCGCCGACGCCGCCAGCGGGCTGGACGGCCTCTCCGGCCTGCTTGACACCACGCGGACCGCGCTCGGGCAGACCGTCGGCACCGCCTCCACGGCGTTCGACACCGGCAACGCCCTGCTCTCCCAAGCCAATGCCAAGGCCACGGGCGCTCTGGCCTCGGCGGCGGGAGCGATCACCGCGGCCAACGGCCAGGTCGCCGGCAGCCTGGCCACGCTGCAGGACATCACCGACCGCAACGCCACGCTTCTGAACAATCTGAAGGCCCTGGTCGAAGCCCTGCCGGATTCGTCAGGCACCATCATGCAGGCCATCGACCAGCTGCAACAGGCGAACACGACGCTGGACGGCACCATCGAAAGCCTGACGGCGCTGAACGGCACCATCGGCGCCACCGCCACGGACACCGGCGCGCTGGCGGACGACCTGGGCACGGCCACGCAACAGGCGTTGGACGCCTCCGCGCAGGCCCGGTCCACCCTGAACGCCGACGCTTGGCCCGCGCTCGGCAACGGGCTGGGTGCGCTATCCACGGCGAGCGGCACGCTCGGCGGCCAGCTGTCAGCGCAGGGCACGCTGATCGACCAGGCGTCACTGATCGTGGATCAGCTCGACCAGGCGCTCCTGCAGACGACAACCGCCCTGTCCGACACCGACGCCGCCCTGGCGCGCGTGCAGACCCGGCTGGGCACGCTGCGCACGGATTTGGACGCGTTGTCCTCCGCCGGCACGCTGGACGCCCTGTTCGGCGGGGACGGCACGCTCGACGAGCGCAAGATCGCGGATTTCATGCTCTCCCCCACCGTGCTGGACGAGCATGCCGTGTATCCGGTCAACTCGTACGGTTCCGGCATGGCCCCGCTGTTCACGAATCTGGCGATGTGGGCGGGCGTGTTCATGCTGGTGGTGCTGATGAAGCTGGAGGCCGACGACGAGGGCGTCGAGGACCTGACCGCCACCCAGGCGTATCTGGGCCGTTGGCTGCTGCTGGCGGTCATGGCCGCCGCCCAGGGGCTGATCGTGACCGTCGGCGATCTGGTGATCGGCGTGCAGACGGTCAGCCCGGTCGCGTTCGTGGCCACGGGGGTGATCGCCTCGGTGACGTACAGCGCGGTCGCGTACATGCTGGCCACCACGCTGCTGCATGTGGGCAAGGCCCTGATCATGGTGATGATCATCGTGCAGATTCCGGGGGCGGGCGGCATGTATCCGATCGAGACGATGCCCGGGTTCTTCCGCGCCCTGCACCCGTTCTTCCCGTTCACCTACGCGATCGACGCCCTGCGCGAGACGATCGGCGGGTTCTACGGCGACGTCTGGTGGACCAGCATGGCGCATCTGCTGGTGTTCGCCGCCGTCGCGTTCGCCGTCGGCATCGGCGTCCGGCCGCGGCTGACGAACGTGAACCGGCTGTTCGCCCGGCAGATCGCCCAGGCCGGGATCCTCAACGGCGAGCCGGTGACGCTGCGCGGCCACGAGTATCCGATCGGCCAGATCCTGCGCGTGCTGAGCGACCGTGCGGAGTATCGGGAGGCGATCGTGCAGCGGGCGGCCGCGTTCGAGGAGCTGTATCCGCGGCTGCGGCGCGGCGCGACGATCGCCGGGTTCGTGGTGCCGGTCGTGCTGGCGGTCACGTTCTCGCTGACCACGGACGCCAAGCTGGCGATGCTGGGCGCGTGGACCGTGTGGGTGTTGCTGATCATCGCGTTCCTGATGGGCATCGAGCTGGTGCGCGACCATCTGAGCCGGCAGGTCGAGCTCGGCAATCTGGACGACGAGGAGATCCGCGTGCAGCTGGCGTTGCGCGATCTGGACCGCGTGCGCGCCCGCCGAGCGCGGCGGCGCAGGCGCGCACGCCGTGCGGACCGCACGCGGGAGGCCGCGCGCCGAATCGTCGAAACCGATCTGATCGGGTTGCATGATTCCAAGAGGAGGCACCGGGCATGAGGGATATCTGGCATCTGTTTGTGGACGATGTGCGCCGGCTCACCGGCAACGTGGTCTCCGTGATCATCGTGATCGGCCTGGTGGCGATCCCCAGCCTGTTCGCCTGGTTCAACATCGCCGCCAGTTGGGATCCGTTCGGCAACATGGGTGCGATGCGGTTCGCGGTGGCGAACGACGATGAGGGCTACCAGTCCGACCTGATCCCGGTCCGTGTGTCGATCGGCGCCGAGGTGGTGGACCAGCTGCGCGCCGACTCGCAGCTGGATTGGACGTTCACCACGCGGCAGGACGCGATCGAGGGCACGAAGTCCGGGGAATACTATGCCGCGCTGGTGATCCCGAAGGATTTCAGCGCCACGATGATGACGTTCTTCACCGAGGACGCGCACCACGCCGTCATCGAGTATTACAGCAACGAGAAGAAGAACGCGGTCGCCCCGAACCTGACAGGTGCGGGCGCCGACGAGGTGGCCGCGCAGGTCAACGAGATGTTCGCCGAAACGCTGACGGGCACCGCGTTGGACATCGCCGCGGCGCTGGTCCGGCAGCTCGACCGCCCCGAGGCCCGGAACGCGATGGACGATTTCCAGGCCAACATCGCCGACTTCGCCGCCCAGTTGAACGACACCGCCGACTCCCTCGCCACCTACCGCGCGCTGACCGACACGGCCCAGTCGCTGCTGGAGAGCTCGTCGGCGCTGGTCGGGCAGACCGCCACGGCCATCGACGACGACGCCGAACCGTTGGGCGACGCCCGTCAGGCGGTCCGCGACACGGCCGACGCACTCTCGGCGGCCGCGGGCACGGTGACGGACGCGCTGTCCGCCAGCGCCGACGGGTTCACCGGCGTGCGCGACGACCTCGACACGGTGTTCGACGACGCGCAGGGCAACGCCACGGCCACCGCCGACGCGCTGCGTCAGCAGTCCTCCGCGGTGAGCGACCAGGCGGCGCTCTACCGGCAGCTGCACGATACGCTGCTGGGACTGCCGGGCGCGGCCGACAACCCCGACCTGACGGCCGTGGCGGACGCGCTGCAGCGCACCGCCGACCAGCTGGACACGCTGGCCACGGCGTTGACCACGGCCGCCGACACGGTGACGCGGGACGCCGACGCCGCGCTCGGACAGCGGGAGCAAATCCGCACGCTCATCGACCAGGCCGTCGCATCCGTCACCGACGTCTCGGACGGGTTCGCGGCCGACATCGCCCCGCAGGTCGACCAACTCACCGCCGCCGTGCGGGACGCCTCCTCCGTGCTGGATCAGGACACGCAACGGTTGGATTCCACGGTCTCCACACTGGAAGGCGCCGCGGCGGACGCCGGCGCCACGGTGGCGGACATCCGCACGATGCTGGACGACACCGCCGCGCACCTGCGCGAGGCCGGCGCCGGGCTGACCACCTTCCATGACGATCTGGCCGACGCATTGACGAGCGGCGACGCCGACGCCGTCCGTTCGCTGCTCGCCGGGGACGCGTCCTCGCTGGCCTCCGCATTGGCCGCACCGGTCGAACTGGATCGCAAGGCCGTGTTCCCGGTGGCGAATTTCGGTTCGGGCATGGCGCCGTATTACACGTTCATCCCGTTGTGGACCGCGTCGATCCTCATCGCCCTGGCGGTCAGGACCTCGCTGGCGGACGAGCAGCGGCGGCGGTTCCGCCGGCTGCGGCCGCATCAGGTGTTCCTGGGACGCTTCGGCGTGTTCGCGCTGATTTCGCTGCTGCAGAGCACGGTCAGCTGCGCGGGCAGCCTGCTGTTCCTGCGCGTGCAGGCCGTGCACCCGCTGCTGTTCATGCTCTCGGGCTGGGTGGGCGGACTGGTGTTCGCGTTCTTCATCTACACGATGGTGGTCAGTTTCGGCAACATCGGCAAGGCGATCGGCATGCTGATACTGGTGTTCCAGGTGTCCGGGTCGGCCGGCTCGTACCCGCTGCAGGTGCTGCCGGGGTTCATGCAACGGCTGAGCCCGTTCCTGCCGATCACGCACGCGATCAACGCGATGCGCGCCGCGATCGCCGGCATCTACCAGAACGACTATTGGATGGAACTGGGCAGGCTGCTGCTGTTCGTGCCGCCGCTGCTGCTGCTCGGCCTGCTGCTGCGCAAGCCGCTGGTCGGGCTGAACCGCCAGTTCGGCGAGCAGCTGGAACGCACCAAGCTCATCGGATGAGCTGCGACCGACCCGCGCGCTACTGGACGACGGAGGCTTCCTGCCTCGCCACGTCAAGGGCGGCGTTGAACGCGTCCGACGTCCAGCTGGCACCGGCCACCTTGTCCACCTTCAACCCTTCGAGCGGCTTGCCCACCACCACGCCGGGCACGGCTTCGGCGAACGCCTCCTGATGGTGCCTGGAGATGGTGGTGAACGGGTGTCCGACGACATCAACATCGGTGACGGCACCGTCCGCAATGGTCAGATACACGTCGATGGTGTCCTCGCCGACCGGCCCATACTGGCCCTTGACCGCATAAGTGCCGTCGGCGTAGACGCCGGTATCCCGCCGGGCTCCGCCATTCCCGCCATCAGAACCGTCCGACGCCCCACCGTCGCCCGCATCCTCGGCGGTGCCCGTTCCTGTCATCCCCGAATCCGCCGACTGCCCGGAATTCCCGGCGAACTCGTCGTCCATCGGCACGGCTTTGGGTTCGCCGCACCCACCCAACAAGGCGGCGGTCACCGCCAGACCGGCCACCGTCACGCCGATTGCGCGGCCGGTAAACGCCACTGCGTTCCGTTCCATATCGCATATCCTTTCCGTTCGTCGTCACACCGTTACCGCCGAATCGTCAAACCGACGCTGCCCGCCAGCGAGGTTCGGGCTCTCCGTCCCCGGCTGCCGCACCTATTCCGCCTGTACTCACGCCCCGGTTTTCGCGACCTTGGTCGGGTCGGCGAACGCCATTGCCGTCTCCCCTGTCTGCGCGCCCTCCACCTGCGCCCCGGTGGATGCCGGTCGCCCGCCCGCCGCCTCATACGCGAGCCGGGCCGTTTCGTCGTTCCACCGCTCCCCCACCAGCACGCCGTGGTTGAGCATGATCTCTCGTTGCGCGCAGGAGGCGACCAGCGCGTCATGCGTCACCACGATGATGGTGGTGCCCTGCTCATGCAGCTGCCGGAATCAGCGCGAGCACCACCGCCGAAACGAACCAGAACAGCGTCTGCCGCATGGCGATGATGCGGCGGTTCGACGAGGTCATCCGGGATACGCGCTGTGCGCTCACGCCCAGTTCGCCGTCGTTGATCGCATCGGCGAGGGCTTCGAGATGCCCGTCATCGGCCTGTGAGGCGAATTCGATGACGTCCGGACCACGGTCGCCCGCCAACGCGACGACGTCGTCCACGGTCGCGTAGATGATGCCGTCCTCGTTGCCGCCGGTTTCCAGGATTCCGGCCACGCGATACCCGACGCCGCCGGTTTCCAGAATGTCGGTGGACACACGGCCGTCCCTCATCTGCCCCGCGACGCTGCCCGAGGAATCCTCCGACGAGGTTCCGCCGCCGGCGTCGCCGGGAGCGCCCGCATTGTCCGCGCGGTATCCGATGGTCACGGTGTCGCCGATCTGCAGGCTCATCGCTTCGGCCGCATCCGAACCGACCAATACCTGCCCATCGCTCGGCCAGTCGCCGTCGACGACCCAATGCCGGTTGAGCGCGCGCGTCGCGTCGACGGTGATGCCGGCCAACACATACGATGCCGCGTTGACGCGTACGGTTTCATACCGGTAGGTCGCCGCGTCCGCCTCCGCCGCGACCCGCACCTGCGTTTCGACAGTACGGACGACGTCGTCGTCCATGCCTCCTTGCGGGCCGGTGACGATGAGATTCGCGCCGTACGCCCGCATCTCGTCGCCCATCTGTTGCGGCACGGTCAGGCAGATCGCGGCCAGCCCGAACAGTGTGACGGTGCCGACCATCGAGGCGACCACGACCTGTCCGATCAGCTGCGCCGCGCCGACACCCAATCCGGCACCCGCGAGCGCGCCGATCAGTGCGATCACCGCGGTTTCCAACAGCATGAGCCGCGACACCGCGCCGTCGGTCGCTCCGATCGCCTTGAGCAGCGCGAGTTCGGAGGACCGTTCCGTGATCGAGGCGGCCATCAGGTTCGCCACGGCGATGGCTGCGGCGAGCAGGCTCAGGCCGGTCATGACGATCATGACCGCGCGAGTCTTGTTGAGTACATCGCCTTGCAGTTCGGAAATCTGACGGATCTGTTTGGCCACGGCGTCGGGGAGCACCTCCTCGATCTGGTAGGCGATCGACGAGGCGTAGGCGGTGCAATACCAGGTTTCCCATTCCTCCTGGGTGACGGCCGCGGGGTTGCGGGATACTTTGCGCGCCAGGTCGTTTTCCGGTGTGGTCAGCGCTTTGACCTCCACCTCGTCGACACTGCCGGTCAGGCCGCTCAGTTCCTGCAACGTCGCCGAGGGAACATAGACGGCGCCGTTTTCCTCGTCGCCCGAATCGTAGATGCCGACGACGGTGACGGTGGCCGCCGTATTCCCCCCGGGATAGGGTGATGGTCATACCCGGGGCGTCGATGTGCAGTTGGTCGGCGAGGTCCGCGCCAATCATCGCCTCGTCGGCGTCGTCCCGCGCCCAGCGTCCGTTGATGGTCCACCACGAGCGCATACCTTGTACGCCGACGACCGAGGTTTCCCCGGTGGCCAGATGCAGTGTGGTGTTGAACCAGGTGCCGACGACGGGCACGGTTGCGGCATCGCCGCCGGTGCCGGCGGTGATGTCCGCGTGCAGATTGAGTTTCGGCGCGAAGTTGGTGATGTTGTATGCCCAGAAGATCGTTTTGATCTTCTGGATATCGCTTTCCTTGAGGAAGGAGGTCGGTTCGGTGTCGCTGCCGTCCACCGTCTCGTACAGGTCGGCGACCACCGCGTCCGATTTGGGTTCGATGACGATGTTGGAGCCGTAGGCCGAGAGTTCTTCGTTGAGTTTGTCCCCTACGTCGAAGACGACGCCGAGCATGGCCGTCGCCACCGCCGAGGATAGGCAGATGGTGATGGCGACGAGCAGCCGTCGCCGGAACTGCCGGCTGAATGAGCGGAAGATCATGCGCAGGATGAACACCGGAACCTCCTTTCGTTATTGGAAGTGCGCGGACAGCGCATCAAGGTCGGCGGCGTGGATGATGGCACCGTCGTCGACCTGGTAGGGGAACGGTATGGGGTTGCAGCCGCCTTTGAACCCGATGGTGGCCAGGTTGATCGCCACGTCGCAGCGTTTGCAGATGATTTTGCCGTCCTGCTCGTAGTAGCCGGCGTCGCCGCAGGTTTCGCAGGCGTCCAGGCCGACGCCGTACGCGCCACCGTTCTTGAGGATGATGATGAACCGCATCTCGGTGCCGTCGGCCGCCGTGTATGCGAAGCGATGCAGATGCCCGTCCTCCACTTGGGAGAAGGGGATGGTGGCCACGCCGTCCACAAGCGAGTATTCCTCCGGTTCGGAGATGACCGGCTGTTTGTTCAGTTCGTAGGTTCCCCATGCGAGCAGCGCTGTCAGCGCGATGGCGGCCGCCATGCTCCACGCGCCGGCGGCCACGGCTCGACGGCGGAAGGCGATGCGTGCGCGAACCCCCGCCTCGTTCAACGGCGGGATTGCGGCGTCTCCCGGCAGGCGGCATCCGTTCGGCGTGGTGCGCAGGCCGATGATGATTGAGGCGACGGCGGGGATGAGGAAGGCCAGCGCCTGTGCATAGGTCATCCACAGTTCGTGGTTGTGCAGCAGGATGAGCACACGGAAGGCCGGCCCGTGCAACACCAGGATCATCATGTTCATCAGCAGCGAGAACAGTTCCGTGGCGTGCATGACCAACTGCAGGATGGCGACGATCAGCGCGGCGGCGGTGAAGGCGCGGCGGATGTCGGGGGTGCGCAGGGTGTGGAACACCACCGCCACGATCAATGTCATGCCGATGCCCAGCAGGAAGCCCAACGCGCGCAGCAGCATATCGGAGGTGAACGGTGAGTCGCCGGTGTCGACGAAATTCGTCAGCTGCAGGATCACGTCCGGCATCGCGAAGAATATTGTGACCGCGATATCCGCCGCGGCGATGCCGTTCGCCACGGTCATCCGCAGGCGGGCGCGACGAACCGACGCATCATCCTTCTCGTCTGCGGAAACGCGGCTTGCGGATGTCCGACGCCACCGTTCGACGATGCCCTGGGAGAGAACGATTACCGCAATCAGCGCGACGTCGAGGATCACGCCGAGGATCAGCGTCGGCAGGTTCACGGTGGACCGCCGCGGTGATGCCGCCGATCCACATGCCGCCGGCGTCCTGTGTCATCGAGTAGATCGACTGGTAGAAAATCACCGTTTCGGCACCTTCGCGGAAGACCGCCAGGAAGCTCAGCAGGGCGAGCGAGACGATGCCGGCCGCGCCCAGACGTTCCGGTGTGGGGTCGGTGCCCGCCGTGCCGCCGATGCGTGCGACGGCGGCTTCGGTTTTAGCCCGGATGTACCGGTTCCACGCGTCGACACTGGATTTGTTGAGCATCCAGTTGCTGGTGTACAGCAGCATGCCCATCGCCACGAGCGCGCACACGCCTTCCATGATCTCCTGCTGCGGTCCGCTGCCACCGAACAACGCCATGAACACCGCGGCGATGACCCCCGATGCGGCCAGGCCGGCCACGACGCCCAGGTAGATCCACCGCACCAGACGGCGGTTGCCGGATTTGACCAGATAGGCGATGATCGCCGCGACGACGAGCAGGGCCTCCAGTCCCTCGCGGATCAGGATCAGGAACGCCTGACCGAACGAGCTGGTGATCAGGCGCGTGAACCCGCCGACCTCGCTGCCGGCACCGCCGTCCAGCGCTGCGGCGTCCTCGACGAGCATCGTCTTTAACTCGTCGACATGGGCTTTCGCATCCGCGGTGTCTCCGGCGACCATGGCCTTACGGCTTTCCTTGAACGTGCTTTCCACCTTGGAGACGCGGCTGCCGCCGATGGCGTTCATCACGTTCTTCTCGAACCCCAGCTTTTCGTAGTACTGGTAGTAGGCCTCATTGACGAGTTCCGCGCCTCGCTCCCCGTCTCCGGATTCGCTGGCGGCCAGCGAATCGTCGAGCACGGACACCATTTCCGTGGCCACATCCGACCAGGAGCGGGTGCCGATGCCCTCGTTCTTGTGCACCTTGGCGGCATCCAACGCCTCGCGTTCCTTGGCGGTCTGTTCCTCGCGCATCCGCGCGTAGTCGCGCGGATCGCTCAGTTCACCGTTCCCATCCAACGTGGCGCCGCATTCCCTGACATCGTCAGCGAGCGCGTCGCTCAGGGTCTCGATGTCGGTCCGGCGATTCTGCTGGTAGACGAGACGCTGTAGATCCTGGAATTGCCGGCGCTGGTTCTGGTATCGGTCCGCGCCGATGGTGTCGTTGACGACCTTGGCGAAGTTGGAGGCCACGTAGTCGGTGTTGTATGCGACGTTGAACGCGGAGGCCGCACCCGCGGTCGCCGTCAACGTATTCGGCGACGCCTGCGTCGAGGTCCGCGACGATTGTCTGGGCGATCTGCATCCATGATTCGGTGTCGGCCGGCTCGTCCGCGACTGCGGGAATCATGAGCGACAGCGCGGCGGCGGCCGTCAGTATCAGGCCGAGCAGTGCGGCACCGATTCGGGTCATGGTTCTGGTCATGTCGGGCCCCTTCAGGTTGTTGCGGATCGATGTGCTTCAACCTATGGGGTGTTATCCGAAATGAAAAGACTTGACTTTTGGTTCGCTGCGAGGTAGCGCGAGCCTACAATACGCTGTTATTTGTCTCATATTGCGGACATCTGGCGCGTCCGTCCGGGCGATTCTATGATGGCCGGCATGGTGTTTCCCCACTCGTTGATTCTGCCCGACACGCTGGGCACCGGTCTTGTCGTCCAATCGACGGCCCCATGGACGACACGTCGATACGTGCGTTCGTCGACAAGTACGAACGCACGCTGTCACGGTTCCGATCCGACTCGATACTCGCCGCGATGGCCGGCGCCGCACATGGCGGCAGTTTCGATTTTCCGGACTGGTGCGAACCGCTGTTCGCCCTCTACGAACGGCTGTGCGAGGCGACGGATGACGCGATCGACCCCTGCGTGGGCGCCGCCTTGGCACGCTTGGGGTACGGCCCCGATCTCGCCTTCGAAACCGGAACGTCGGATTCCCAACGGATTTGGGTCGCCCATCCGACCTGGCGCCATGACGTCGAACGCCACGGCACCACACTGGTCACCGCAAGACCCGTCCATCTTGATTTCGGCGCCTGCGGCAAGGGGTATCTCGTCGACCTCATCGCAGCCATGCTGACACAGCAGACGACCGTACGACCGGGGTACGCACCGGATTTCGTCATCGATGCCGGCGGCGACATCCTGGCGCATACATCGCCCCCAATCACCGTGGCGCTGGAGGACCCGCACGATACCAGCCGGGCCGTCGGTATCGCGCATATCGATCACGCCGCCATCGCCGCTTCGGCGCCGAGCCGTCGCCATTGGCGGACGGCAGGCGACGAACAGGTGCATCACCTGCTCAACGCGGTGGATGGCCTGCCGGTCACGGATATGGCCGCCACCTGGGCGGTCGTGGACATGCGCCCCGGCGGAACAGCCCGCAGCGCAAACCGTCCCGCCGGCGGATACTTCCCCACGGCATTGGCGGACGGCTTGGCCACGGCGTTGTTCCTCACCGACCCGGAACGGCTCGCCCAACACTTCGATTTCGCTTGTGTCACGATCCGCACCGATCGCGTCGCCACCCGCAGCCGGCATTTCCCCGGCACGCTGTTCACCGGATGACGCCCCAACACACCCCAACCTGCCCTCAGCCCAAGCAGGCCCATCGCCTGCGCAAACGCGCATAAACGCCCGGAGCGGTGCCGCAAGACACGGTACCATGGGTAGATATCCGGCAGGGAGGCGTCACATCATGGGATTCGAACAGGAAGCGCTCGACGAGCTGATCGAGCACATGCGCGGCCGTGGAGCCGCCATGCAGGAACGGCTCACGCACAGCACAAAGGGCGAGCCGCTGGTCCTCCACGAATTGGCCGTGCACGGCACACGCACGCCCTCACAGTTGGCCGCCGCCGCCGACACCACATCAGGCCGCATCTCCGCGGTGCTCGCGTCCCTGGAGAAGAAGGGGTTCATCACCCGCACAACCGATCCGAACGATCGCCGCGTCACGCTGGTCAACATGACCGAGGCGGGTCGGGCCGCGGACCAACGCAACTTCGAGGTGCTCTGCTCCACCGTCTGCTGGGTGTTCTCCCAGATGGGCGAGGAGCACACCCGTCAACTCGTGGACCGGATGAACGAATTCGCCACCTACCTATCGCTGTGCGGCCCGGACGGCGCCCGACCCACCCAGGAGCAGATCGACGAGGCCTTCGGGGCATCGGCCCATGGCGAGTAGCCCCCCCCCGCAGGTGCACCGGCCGCGACGTCGCGCATAGGCCAGGCGTAAGATGCATTTCCGCATCATCCGGGTCGTCAGCGGCCCAAGGCACCCTTGAGGTCGCGGTTCTGGAAGTGCTCGTGCAGCAGACAGTAGCCGCCGAACAGCACGAGCCAGACCAGGCCCGCTATGCCTGAGCCTCGCGTGTCGTCGGCCAGGAACAGGGTGGCGTACACGAACACGAAGAACGCGATGGCGATGGTGTTCGTGACCCGCCATGCGGGCATGACGAACCCGTCGGCGGCGAAGTCCGGGGACTGGCGGTACTTGCGGTGCGCCACCATCGTCAGGATGTAGATGAACAGGAACACGGCGCTGGACGCGGACGAGAACAGCACGAACGCGCTGGAGACCTGCGGGAACGCGTTGATGACCGGCGAGAGCATGATCAGCGCCGCGGAGACCAGGATCGCGCGTGCCGGCACCTTGTGCGAGGAGACGACGCCGACCTTCTGCAGAGTGGGCGAATGCGACTCCGAGGCGATCTGGTACAGATGACGGCCGGCGGAATACAGCAGCGAGTTCAACGCCGAGCTGGCGGCCGTGATGACCACGAAGAACACAAGCGCCGAGGCCCAGTTGAGACCCGCGTACTGGAACACCATGATGAACGGGGAGGCGAACGAGCCGTCCTCGTTGGCGGTGAAGTTGCGCCACGGCACGATGGCCATGATCGCCACCAGCGCGCCCACGTAGAAGATCAGGATACGCACGATGATCTGGTTGATGGCCTTGGGCAGCACCTGACGCGGGTTCTTGGTCTCGGAGACGGTCACTCCCACGAACTCGATCATCTCGTAGGCGAAGAACACCATCTGGAAGCTCATCAGGAACGCGAGCCAGCCGTTCGGGGCGATCGAGAACCCATCCAGGATATTGTCGAACCCGGCGTGACCGGCCGGCGTGGGCGCGTCGGCACCATGGATCTGCACGGACGGATAGTGGTAGCCGATGACGATCATGACCACGGCAGTGGCGATCATCGCCACGATCAACGTGATCTTGATCATCGAGAACCAGAACTCCACCTCACCGAACACCTTGACGGCAATCAGGTTGATGCCCACGAGCGCCACCAGGAAACAGGCCTCGATCAGCCATTTCCACGCGCTCACATCGATGCCGAAGGTCTCGAAGAAGGTCACGAAATACGTGGAGACGGCCGTGATCTCGGTCATGCCGAGCAGCACGAGCGCCACCCAGTACGACCACCCGGCGAACTTGCCCCAGCCATGCCCCAGGTAGCGTTCCACGAAATTGATGAATGTATGCTGGCTCGGGTCGCGGTACATCATCTCGCCGATGGCGCGCATCAGCAGGAACATGACCACGCCGACCAGGATGTACACGAACACGATGCTCGGGCCGGTCAGGCTGATCGACTTGCCGGACCCCAGGAACAGACCGGTGCCGATCGTGCCGCCGATCGCGATGAACTGCACGTGTCTGTTGGACAGGCCGCGCTCCATCTCGTTCTCGGAATCCAACGCCTCCACCGAGTCCAGCCCGGCCGTGCCGGCCGCCGACGAACGCGGCCGCAACTCTTCCCGTGTCTCTGCCATGGGTGGCAGTGTAGCGGGTACATGTAAACAATGCGTGTTACGTTCCGCGATGCGCCCCATATTGTCCCACGTTCCTCTTATGCGCGCGGCCGGTGGCGCCGTATTTGGCGACGTCACCGGTCGCGTCCGCAAGCGCCGGAACGCATCTACTCCACCGACTTCAGCGAGCTGACCGGATCGATGCGGTCCAGAACGGGGTTAGTGATCAGCTGCACGAGCAGCGCGAACACCAAGGTGGCCGCCGCGGCGATCAGGTAGCTCCACCAGCGCACCTCAACCTCGAAATAGATGCCCGGCATGCTCAGCGCAGCGGTCAGCAGCCCGCAGACGAACCGCCCCAGCGGCAGCCCGACCAGAATGCCCACACCGGTGAGGATCATCATCTCCTTGTTCACGTAGGTATGCACCTCACGGTCGGTGAAGCCCAGGACCTTCAGCGTGGCCATCTCGCGCACGCGCTCGGACACGTTCGTATTGGCCAACGTGAACAGCACCACCAACGCCAGGCTGCCCGCCAGACCTATGATCAGCGCCACAACGGCGGCCATCAGGTCGAACCGGAAGCTGCGGCGCATATCCTCGCAACTCATCGCGGTCAGGATCGAGGGATCGTCCTGCAGCTCCTCCGCGTAGGCCACCTGGGCGTCCCCGTCGCCGTCGAACAGCGCGTACATGGCGTTCCACGTCAGCGGCGAGTCGTCGCCGAACGCCTGCCGGTACGCCTCCTCGCCGATGTACACGTCGGAACCGATCACGCCTCGGTTCACGGCCGTCACCGTCACCTCGCCATGCCGCATGTTCCCGTCGGTCAGCGACACCGTATCGCCGGCCTTCACGCCGAGCGCGTTCGCCGCGGACTGCGCGACGACGACCCCGTCGTCGGCCAGCGTCAACGCCGCGCGCCCGTGTTCCGCATCTTCAAGCTCCACCATCTCGGACAGGTCCTCGCCGCCGCCGTCCGGGATCACCATCAGCTGGATCGTGGCGCTGCCATCATCGTTGGCGAGCTCGCCGCTTTCCAGGCGCACGCGCATCGTATCGGTCACATCCGCGTTACCGGCCACCAGATCGGCCATCGCATCCGCATCCGCGTCGTTCGCCACCACCAGCAGGTCGTAGCGGTACAGGTCCTCATACTGCTTCGGACCGAGCGCGTCGACCGAATCGTTGATGCCCAGACCGCAGACGATGAGCGCGGTGCAGCCGGCCACGCCGCCGACGGTCATGATCAGGCGGCTCTTGAAGCGGAAGATGTTGCGCGCCGTGACCTTGTTGAGGAAGCTCAGCCGCTTCCACAGCGGCCGAATGCGTTCCAGCAGCACACGGGCGCCGGCCTTCGGGGCCTTCGGACGCATCAGCTGGGCGGGGGTCTGCCGCAGCTCGCCCGCGCAGGCCACGGCGGTGGCCACCAGCACGGCCACCACGAACAGCGCGATGCCCAGACTGCCGTACAGCCAGTCGTATTCGAGCGTGATGCCGGGGATCACATACATGTTCGCCAACACCACCAGCAGCAGCGAGGGGATGCCGAGGAACCCGACGAGCAGGCCCAGCGCGCCCCCGATCAGGCAGGCGAGCACCGCGAACAGCAGATACCGGGAGGCGATGGTCAGGTTCCCGTAGCCGAGCCCGGTGTAGGTGCCGATCAGGCCGCGCTCCTCCTCCACCATGCGGGTCATGGTGGTCAGGCTCATCAGCACGGCCACCAGCAGGAACACCACGGGGAACGCATAGCCGAGCGTCTCGATGGAGGAGACGTCGGAATCCAGCGACGAGTAGCCGCCGATCGACGAGCGGTTCTGCACGTACCAGCGGGCGGCGGCGATGTCGTCGATGGTCTGCTGCTGCTTGGCGAATTCCTCATCGGCCGCGGCGCGCTGTTCGTCGAGTTCGGCCTGCGCGTCGTTGAGCTGTTGCTCGCCATCGGCCAGTTGCGCCTCGCCATCCTCGACTTGTTTGAGGCCATCCTCCACCTGCTGTTTGTTCGTGGTCAGCGTGGCGGCCTGCGTCTCCAGTTGCGTGGCCTGCTGTTCGAGCGCGGTGGCGTTGGCTTCCAGCGTGGATGCCTGCGCGTTGAGCTCGGCCTCACCGGCGGCCGCTTCCTGCTCCTTCTGGGTGAGCGTGGCGTTCTGCGCGTCCAACTCGGTTTGCCCCGCGGCGATCTGGTCCAGCGCATCCTGCGCCTGCTGCCGCTGGCTGTCGAGCTGGGCTATGGCGTCGGCCAACTGCTGTTTGAGGACCGCCAGCCTGTCGCCCGGATGCGTGTTCGGGTCCACAGGAATGCCCGCGGCGGTCAACGCCTCCACAATCCGGTTCCAGGTCTCCTCATCGATCTGACCGGGGTCGGGGATGCCGTCCAGGAGAGTCTGCGCCTGCTGCGCCAGCGTGAGCATCTGTTCGACCTGTGCCAGGCCGCTTTCGGCCTGCATACGCCCGGCGTCAAGCTCCTGTTGCGCGGCGTCGAGTTGCGCCCGGGCGTCGGCAAGCTGCTGTTTGCCGGCGTTCAGCTGGGTGCGGGCTTCGTTGATCTGCTGGCGGCCTTGGGTGATTTGCAGGCGACCGGCGGCGATCTGCGAGCGCGCGGTTGCGATCTGGGTTTCGCCGGCTGCTATCTCGATTTGCGCGGATTCCAGTTGGCTGCGGGTGTCGGCCAGGGTCTGGCGGTTCTCGTCCAAGGTGGCGCGTTGGTCGTCGATCTGGCGCTGGGCGTCGTCGAGCTGGGCGTAGGCGTCGGTTTTGGCGTCATCGAGTTGCCGTTGGGCCTCGTTGACGATGCTTTGGCGGCGGGCTTGCTGCCTATCGTCCTGCACGGTGTGTTCGATGCGGTCGATGACCTCGTCGACGATGCGGTCGTAGTCATCGCTGAAGGTGCCCTGTTCGGCGGCGCCCTCGACGGTCAGGCTGATGGCGGTGTAGACGTTGCCGGTGACGCCGCTGCTGGGGGCGAAGAACACGTAGTCGGCGGTGGTGGGGCTGCGCAGTGCGGAGGTGACATAGCCGGTGGGGTTGGTCAGGTCCTTGGGATCCAGCACCTGTGCGGTGATGGTCAGCTCGGTGGGGAATTGCGGCGAGGTTTCATCATCCGCGCGCTCCCCGTTCGCGTCCGAATCCCCCGATTCGTTCGCTTCGTCCGCAGCCGTCTCCCGCTGTTCGTCCGAATCCCCCGAATCGTTCGTTTCAGTCCCGGCTTGAGTGGCATTTCCGTCCGAATCCCCCGAATCGGACAGATCGACTCCGAACGAGGTCGCGGTGTCGGCGGGGGTGATGGTGATGGTGTCGCCGATGCTGTGGCCGGAGTCGATGAGGAATTTCTCGGTGACGGCAACCTCGCCGGCCTTGGCGGGCATCCTGCCTTCCTGCAGGTAGGGCTGGTCGAGTCCCGCGACGCCGATTTCGGTCATCGTCACGCTTTTGTCGGTGCCGCCGACGTCGGTGGTGGCGCTTTGGGTGCGATCGGGCTGGACCACATCGACGCCATCGATGCGGCGCAGCGCCATGACGTCGTCGTCGGTCAGGCCGTAGGTGGACAGGACCTGGATGTCGTGCAGTCCTTGCTCGTCATAGAACCGGTCGGCGGCCATGAACATGTCGCGGCAACCGGCGTAGATGCCGGTGAGCACGGATACGCCGAGCAGGCAGATCACGGCGATGGAGAGGAACCGTTTCCAACTGCGCAGCCAGGAGCGCAGCGTGTCCTTGCCGTAGGCCAGGGCGATGGCGCCACCGTGCGGGCGGCGGCTCCGCCCACGGGGGGATGCGGTGAAATCGGTGAGGTCGGCCGCGACCACATTCCGTTTCACGGCATGTTTCACACTATGGCGAGAGTGTTTCACAAGACGTTTCACACCCATCGCGACCACCACCTACCATTCGATGTCGGCGATCGGAGTCGGATCGGGATTGACCTCCTCGCCGGTCACCTTGCCGGAACGGAACCGGATCACCTTGTGCGCCATCGGGGCGAGCGCCGAGTTGTGGGTGATGATCATCACCGTCATGCCCTCGTCCCGGCAGATGTCCTGCAGCAGCTGCAGGACCTCCTTGCCGGTCTCGTAATCCAGGGCGCCGGTCGGTTCGTCGCACAGCAGCAGTTTGGGTTTCTTGGCGATGGCGCGGGCGATCGAGACGCGCTGCTGCTCGCCGCCGGACAGCTGCGCGGGGAAGTTGTCGAGCCGGTCGGCAAGTCCCACCTTGCCGAGGGTGTCGGCCGGGTCGAAGTGGTCGGGGCAGATCTGGGAGGCGAGTTCCACGTTCTCGAGCGCGGTCAGATTGGGCACCAGGTTGTAGAACTGGAAGACGAAGCCGATGTCGTTGCGGCGGTAGCCGACTAGCTCCTTGGACCTAAGGCCGGTGATGTCCCGGCCGCCCACCACCACGCGGCCGGAGGTGGCGGTGTCCATGCCGCCCAGGATGTTCAGAGCGGTGGTCTTACCGGCGCCGGACTGGCCGAGGATCACGGTCAGGCGGCCTTCGTCGGCCGTGAAGCTGGCTTCGTCGAGCGCGCGGATCACGCTGCCGCCGGAGGGGTATTCCTTGACCACCTTGTCAAATTCGATGTATGCCATCACGCACCTCCCGGACCATGCTTGGAACTGCTATACTATCCAGTAAACCAACACAGTGTCGGTTTGGCAACCGACAGTCGGGTTGCGAGTTGTCGGATTAGCGGCGAGGGAGACGCCATGGCAAGGGAGCTGGTCGAGAGCCGCCGCACGCAGTACACGCGGCGGGCGTTGCGCGATGCACTCATCGAACTGCTGGCGGACAAGCCGCTCGCACGAATCACCGTGCGCGAGCTGTGCGAGCGGGCCGACGTGAACCGATCCACGTTCTACGCCCACTATCCGGATCTCGACAGTCTGTTGCGCGACATCGAGGAGGACACGATCGACTGGGTCGACGGCACGCTCCAGCAACTGCTCGAACGGCCGGATCCCGACAGCGTCGGCCGCGTCATCGAACACGTCTGCCGGTACATCGCCGACAATCGCAGCCATCTGCGTGTGCTGATGAGCCCGCAGGCCGACCTGAGGTTCCAACAGCAGCTGCTCGGTCTGATTTACGGGCGCATCGACCTGGCCACACAGCTGCAGGGCACCGACCCGCAGGAGGCCGAGATGCGCATGCACTTCGCCGTCTCCGGCAGCATCGGTCTGCTCCAGCACTGGCTGGCCTCCGAACCCACGGCACCCCCCGAAACCGTGGCCCGCATCATCACCACCATGGCCCTGCCCGTCCGCTGACGCCCAGTGTGCACCCACTCAGCGGACACCGCATGTTCTATTATCTTCATTCGTTCTATTACAGGAAGACACAACGCACGCATCCATTGATTCTCCTTGCATCTTATCGATCGCATCGACCATATCTTCTTTTCTATAAATTTTCTATAGTTTTCTATTTATTCTATTTCTGATATACTGAAACAAGCGACAAGGAGGCACTATGGCATTCCCCGCAAACCCATTCAAACCGACGGCTGGCGTGATGCCGCCAGTCCTTATTGGGCGAGATCACGTCTCCTTGGATTTCTCAGAAGCCCTAGAGGACGGCCCAGGCGCTCCCGATCGACTCATGATCATCACCGGTCCACGCGGTTGCGGCAAAACCGTCATGCTCACCGAACTGGGCAGTATCGCCAAGCAACATCATTGGGATGTCGTGGACGAAACCGCTTCTGAGGGACTATGCGACCGGCTGATCGCCCGTATCGCCCCGGATCCCTCGGCCATATCGGGGGCATCGTTCCGACCCACAGCATTCGGTTTCAGTCTTGGAGAAATCAACATTGCCCCGGAGCTGCGTCCCCTGACATTACGCGACGCCATGCACGCACGGCTCAATAAACTCGGCAAGAACAGAGGACTGCTCGTCACCATCGACGAAACACAGGACGCCGATCAATCCGATATCACCGCCATCGCCACCGCGGCGCAGCACATGTTTCGGGACAATGCTGAAGTCGCCTTTATCTTTGCCGGATTGCCTTCGCTGACTTCCGACCTTCTCAATACCAAAGTGTTGACGTTCCTTCGTCGAGCCTCCATTAAATCCTTGGGAGACATTCCGCTGGACGAGGTACGTACCGCATTCGACTCCACGATTCGCAGCGCAGGCGTCCATATCGATGATGGAGCCCTCGATCTTGCCACGAAGGCGACCAACGGCTACCCATACATGATCCAACTCGTGGGATACCACATATGGCGGGAAGCTCGGCGACGCGCCGATAACACAGACAACACCATCAGCCGGACCGATGTCATCCGAGGCATCGAACACGCTCGAGCAAAGCTGGGAGAAGGGGTGTGTGCTCCGATCGTCAGCGCAATCTCCGGGCGAACGCTTGATTATCTTCATGCCATGGCCGAGGATGACGGCCCCTCAGCCACCTCGCATATCGCCCAACGTTTGGGAGAATCCATGGATTACGCCAACAACTACCGTTCCCGCCTTATCGCGGAGCACATCATCAAGGCCGTTGGCCGAGGCAAAGTGGATTTTGCGGTGCCATTCCTTCGCGAATACCTGCGGCAAATGCCCGACCGAAACGGCATAGCCCTACGCTGATGAACAAATACCAGACCAAATACCACTGAAAGGTGGGAACATATGGCAGACAAGAACGTAACTATCAAGGACGTGGCGTTGGCGGCCGGGGTTTCAACCAAGACGGTGTCCAATGTCATCAATGGCAATGACGACCAGATGCGTCCGGAAACCAAAGCGCGGGTCAAGAACGTCATCCAACGGCTGGGCTATAAGGTCAATCATTCCGCGCAGACCCTGAAACGCGGCCGTAGCGGCGTCATTGGATTCGCGGTGCCGAATTTCGATCAGCCGTTCAACGGGTATGTGACCGATCTGCTCACCGATGCCGCACGAGAACGTAAGTACGGCGTGGTCGTGAGCACCTACGGCAAACTTCCCGACCGTTTTGACACATTCGTTCAGGAGGCACCACGTCTCAACGCCGACGGATGGATCATTCTGGCGGATTCCCCCATCGAACGCCACTCGCTGATATTCAGACAGCAGTATCCGATTGTGATTATCGGCGATTATTCAGCACATGGCTTGTTGGATATGGTCGCCATGCCGAATGTCGAAGCCGCCAGGACGATGACGACGTGGTTGCTGGATTGCGGATGCCGGCACGTCGCGTTCATCGGAGCGCCGCCGTCGATCGTACCGATATCCGAAAACGACGCCTTCAGCTCCGACGACCAACGCCTCAATGCTGTGTTTGCCGCCGATGAAGGAAACTCCCATCTCCGACTTCAGGGGTATCTACGAGCACTCATCTCACGCAACGTACCAGTCGATTGGCGATACATCCTGCCATGCGAACGCCTCACCACAGGAGATGGCGCGGCCACCGCCTTCACGATGATCGACCGCGGCATTCGCCCTGATGCCGTGGTCTGCGTCAATGACGCCGTGGCACTTGGCGTGATTTCCGCGCTGACTACCGCCAATTTCTCCGTACCTGGAGACATTCAGGTCACCGGCTTCGACAGCATTCCGGATGGCGAGTTCTCGGTTCCCCCACTGACCACGGTCGATCCCCGAACCGACCAGTACATCACCATGGCGTTGGATGCGCTCATCCAACGCATTGAGCATGACGATACGCCACCCAGCACGTTTACGTCCGGATTCCGCATCATCCAACGGGATTCAACCCTTCATGAATAGTTATGCGTCGCGGACGGGAGGAACGGAACCGTTCACGACGCATAACCGTCATATGGATACCTGCCGCACGACGCATAGAATGCGCTCCGCACGCCGAATACCCGCGTCGCTCATCGTTTCACGCCGATGAACACATCCCATGGATTGATTGCGATCGACTCGTTCGCCGCAACCGCCGTATCATCAAGCAACCGGGTTGTTTCGAATGGCAGATTCACAGACACGGAAGACGACGAGTAGTTCAACAAGTAGATCACTTCCTCGCCCATCTCGTTGACCCCTCCTCGCACCGTTACCATACCGGCGAGTTCCTGACGCCAATCCCACACGCCAGCGGACTTGGCTTCCTCAGCAATCACGGATTTGAGCGACTCAGCATTGAACATCGTGCCAATCCACATCGCGGTTCCCTTACTGAACCGATGGCGGGTCACCGCCGCGTATCGGCTCCACGCATAGTGCTCATATCCGGCCACTACGTCAGCACCATCCGTTACCTCCGGCACCAGCAGCTCCATGAACCGCTCGGCCTCAGCTTGCGCAAGTTCGCCGTCCAGGCGCACATGCTGTGGACGCGTGAACAGGTTGTAGCTCATACCGAACACGTCCGTCAACCGATGCGGCGCCCTATCCTGCCATACCTTGATGTCACGATCCGCCACAAACGAGCGGAACGTGGCAACCACATGCCCGCCGTCTCGCACATATTCGCGAACTGCATCGATGAACCGCTCATCCGTGGAATACAACGCCGGCACCACCACCATCGCATACTCGCTCAACCGCTCGGCGGACACCGTTTCCGGCAGGAAGTCGCACTCCACGTTGAGCTCATACAACGCGTCATATACCCATCGCATCACGTCGTTGTACGTCAGCAAGTCGGAAACCTGTTCGCTGTACGGGTACGGATCCGGCAAACCGGTTTCGATCGAGAACCGACTCAGCGCGCTCAGCGACATGTTATCCACTACAATCGCCACCTTGTTACGCTTAGTCAGGTTCACCAGACGAGAACCGATGCGATTCACTTCGGCACCGAAACGACCGGCCTCCTCGTAGACTGGGTTCGGCTCGAAATCATGAGACAGCAGGCCCTTCCAATACGTCTCGAATGAATTATGGATGGAATGCCAATGCCAATACATCACCGAATTCGAGCCGGAAGCCAGATGTGAATAAGCCTGCAGACGCAACTGCCCGGGGTACGGCAGCCAGCCCGTCTGCCCTTGTGCCTGCGTTTCCAGTTGCAGGTAGTTCCGACCGCCCTTGAACGATCGTGCCAAATCACCGCCGAGGGCGATCTCCTTGCCCGTCAACCGGTCCTCGGTGTGGTGGTAGATGTCCACGCCGACGATATCAAGATGTTCGGAGGTTTGGAAATCATCGGCCCACGGCTGTAATCCATACGAATATCCGCGCCATTCCAGGTCGTAGTTCTGGGTGACGAATTGATCGTCGCGCGCATATTCACGTACGATTGCGGCCTGCCAACCGATGAAGTCGGACACTAGTTTGCGGCGGAATTCGTCGAATGCGCCGGCAATGGATGCGTTGATCGTGCCGGTCGCATCGGGGAAATCCTCCCACGCATCGACCCGGTTCGACCAGTAGTCCAAACCGAATGCATGGTTCATCGCTTTCAAGTCGCCGTTGAATCGTTTGCGCAGATATTTGACGAAAGCACGTTGCACACCTGGCGAGACCACGTCATAATACTTGGTCTCGTTATCCACCTGAAAGCCGATTACGGACTTGCGGCGAGCCACGTGTCCGCACAATGCACGAATCACCCGTTCGGCATAGAACCGGTAGGCAGGGCTGGTGATGTCCATGAGCTGACGGGCGCCGTACTGGTTCTGCCCGGCATGAGTGACGGCGAGCACCTCCGGATGTGACAGTGTCATCCACGAAGGCACCGCATAGGTGGGCGTACCGATGATGACGTCGATGCCGGCCTCTTCCATCGCATCGATCACCTGGTCTATGTGCGAGAAATCGAACTCGCCCGGTTGGGGCTCCAACGTGCTCCAGGTGGATTCGGCGATACGTACGGTATTGATGCGCGCGGCCTTCATCATTGCGATGTCTTTGGTCAGCCGATCCTGCGGCATATATTCGTCGTAATATGCCGCGCCAAACAGGATGTGGTCGATGGCTGTTGCTGAAGTCATGGTTTTCTCCTTGTACAGGGCTGCGGTCATCCGGCCGAAACGGATAGGATCGGGTCAAGATCGACGGTGCCGAACTGCACGTCCGCACCGGAGAAATCGGCGCGCAGCAGCAGGATTCGTGAGGTGCCGGCAATCTGCATAAGGTTGCGGCTGAAGCCGCCCTCCAACGATGTGGCCGCACGGACCCATACGCCGTCGCTGCGGCCGGACCGATTGACCCAGATGTCGCCGCTGCCGCAAGCGTTATAGACGATCGCGCCATCGTCCATGCGCAACAATACCGGGCTGCCCCCGCATGCCAGCGTGCCGCCTTCGTTCGGCAGTTCCGTGATGCCACGCTGACGTATCTCGCCGAATGCAAGCGGAGAGTCAGCGATCTTGTACTGAACGTCATCGCCGCCGCCCCACCATTCGTAAGTAATCATCCACTTGCCGTCAGTGGTCGGCACCACGTTGGTCATGCCAGGACGCCCGTCTCCGCAAGCGCCGTCGAGGAAGCGGGTACCCGCCTCGTCAACAACAGGGTCGCTCCATGATTCCGTATGGTGTCCATTCCACAAACGGTGCACCAACACTTGCCCGCCCGGGTCGGCAGCGGTATCGTTGTCGGATGTCTCACGCATCACACCGTGTTCGTCGATGATGTCGTATTCGTTCTCGTCGGAGTAATAGCAGACCAGCTGACCGTCATACACCATCAGATACGGTTCCCACACCGGATCGACCTGATGATTGACGTTCCGCGAGGAGAAGCGCTCGCCGATGGCACGAGCACTGCCTCCCTGCCAGCTGCCTTCGGCGATGACGTTTTCAACGCTCCAGGTCTCGCCGTCATCGATGCTAGAGAACAGCACAATCGCCATATCCGAACGGTCGCCGTCGCTGTCGTTGTACCACGCATCGCCGTTGACCGTCTTTTGCTCGCGGTAGTACCAGTCATCGCCGGAAACCACGCTTGCCAGCAGTAAGGTTCCGATTTCGAGATCGCCAACACGTTCCGGCAACACATACAGGTACGGGTTGGTCCAATTGCTGATGTACCGCGCATACCGGGGATCGTCGGTGAGTTCGGCAGGAGGTCGGACTTCCGAGATCTTTCGCCAGGTCACACCTTCATCGTCGCTGGCGTATACCCAAAGCGACTCCCCAACCGGGCTGCCGACCGCACGCTCGAACGTCATGATAATACGGCCGCACGGCAGTTGTGCGGATTTCGGGTAGACGATGCCGCCGGCATGGTCGCCACCCTTGTTGCTGCGCTCGTCGGGGGCCATGCGATACAGCGTTTCCGGACCAGTAACAGCTGGAATCCGCTTGTTGTTCATGAGGATACCTTTCAGGTTTGAATGCCATCACCACAGGATGGTGGCGGTTCCAGATCCAGTCATGGATCCGGAACCGCCACATGTTGTCCAACAGACACATGTGTTACTCGTTGACCGTGTAGCCCTGCTGTTTGCCGTATTCGATCAGGTCCTGCTCCCAAGCCGCCACGGCGTCGGCGAAAGTCGCTTCACCGAGCGCGGCTGGGCCGAACGAATTGCCGAAAATGCTGCGCGCATACACGTCATACGGCAGGAACTGCCAGTCGGTGGACACTGCTGCCGCCGATTCGGACAGCACCTCGTTGTACTTCTGATCGCCGAAGTACTCGTTGGTGATCTCCAGGAATTCCGGGGATTCCAACGTGGCGTTGTCGGCGGGGAACTGGCCTTGGTCGACTCGGATATCGATGCCTTCCTCGCTGTGCGCGGCGAAATCGATGAACTTCCAAGCGGCTTCGGCCTTATCGCTGGATGCCATGATGCCGAGCGTGGAACCACCGTCCTCGCCGTTCGACGGATCGCTCTCATCGAAGACCGGCGTTGCGGCAGCACGCCACTTTCCGACGGTATCAGGGGCGTTGTCGTCGAACATCGACGCCATCCAAGCGCCAATGGTCAGCGAGGCGCAAGTACCATCATTGAGCTTGCGCGACCAATCGTCCGACCAGCGCGGCGTGTGGGTATCGATCAGATCCTCATCAACCATGCGCTGCCACCATTCAACGACCTGCTGTACGCCTTCATCACCGGTCAGATTAATGGTGAGGTTCTCTCCATCCACTTGGAACGGAGTGCCGCCAGCCACCCACATCATCAGCTCTTCAGGAGCCGGTTCGCCGGAATCGCAGGTGATGTAATAATCCGGACCAAGCGAGCGAATCTTCTTGGCCGCCTCATAATATTCCTCCATGGTTGTCGGTGGTTCAGTTACACCGGCCCGATCGAAGACCTCTTTGTTATAGAACAACGCCATCGGGCCGGAGTCCATGGGCAAGCCGTACACACCACCGTTGATACTGACCGAGCTCCACGTACCCGGGGTATAGAAATCGCCGTATTCGGCTGCACCGAATTCGGACAGGTCCATCAGGCTATTCGATATCGCATACTGAGCCACGGCATAGTATTCCACTTGGGCGATGTCCGGAGCACCCGAGCCCGCGCTCAACGCGTTGTTCAGCGACGTGTACTGATCAGTTGCAGTCCCGACGTTTGTGATGTTGATAGTGATATCAGGATTTTTCTCCTCAAAGGCCTCCGCCACATCAGACAGCGTAGGCTCCCACGCCCATACTTCCAACGTGGTCTTTCCGGAGGCACCCTCGCTTCCGCCGCCATTACCGTTTTCGTTGCCTCCACAGGCAGCCATAGACAATGCCAACGTTGCCGTCAGTGTACCCGCCATGACCTTCTTCATAGACTTCATCGTCGTATTACTCCTTAGCTTGTCACGATGTATTTTGCATGTCGTCTCGTCAAAACCGCTTCTGTTGCGGATCAATTGGATCTATGAGTATGAGAACGTTGTCGGCTCCTTTCCCTCATTCTCGATCGTTGCCCTCTGATCACGTTCAATCATGTCTCGCCAAGAGAGGACGCCTCGGATACCGCCGGGGTTATTCTTTGACGGCGCCGGCGGCGAGACCGGACTGCCAGTACTTCTGCAGCAG
>SAMEA3387468__coassemble_2012_pt1 | contig 43250 bp, 29 predicted proteins | sample SAMEA3387468__metabat2_high_PE_012 | metagenome-assembled genome bin SAMEA3387468 (sample SAMEA3387468) | Felis catus | biome: Faeces | place: United Kingdom | collected 2012
GATTTGTATTGCGTCGATTTGGATTTCGAATTGATGGGCCGTTGGGCGGTGGAGCGCGCCTCCGCGTTGGGGCATCGGCACGTGTTGCTGTTGGGTGATCGCGAGGCCGCCTACGACAACGGTTCCAACTTCATCATACGACTGCGTGATTCGGTGTTCGCCGCGGCCTCCGAATGCGGGATGACGGTGGATTTCTGTCCATCGGTGGGCAGGAATGCCGCCGAGGTGGAGAAATCGCTCGATCGGGTATTTGTCGACGGACACGGGCCGACCGCCATTTTCGGGCAGTGCAATCTGAACGAACTGGGGCAGGTGGCGGAATACCTGCGTGAGCGCGGCCTGCTGATTCCCCGCGACGTGTCGTTGCTTGCCTTGGGCACCTATGGGAATGCCGCATCCATGTCTCCGCCGCTGGATGAGATTCCCATGCTGCCATTTACCACGTGTCCGAGGGCCGTTGACGTGCTGATGGATATCATCGAGGGCAAGCGCGAACTGGCAGGCGGCGTGGAACTGTTGCCGTCGAAATACCTGAAACGCGGGTCGATGGGTCCTGCTCCCGGTCGCACAGACTGACGTGATGGCGGTTGGCGAACCGCCCATATGGCGGAGTGTCGGCGGGATCGAACAGCGGTGATGTGCATTTTTATCGAAATTTATCGAAACGATTCGACAATTAGTAAGCTCTTTGAATAAACTATCGGTTGACGCAATCGAAACGATTCGAATGTGTCGTAAGCAATGAAGCTAGGAAAGGTGCGAGAATGAATGGATTGAAGAAGCTGGTCGCAGCCGGTGCCGCCATGGTGCTGGGCGTAACATGCCTCTCCGCCTGCGGCGGTGGCGGGGAAACCGCTCAGGAGGAGAACCCGACCTCCATCAAGATCTGGCACTACGAGGAGGACAATAGCGCGCAAGGCAAGGCCTGGGCACGCGCCATGGAGATCTTCGAAGAGCAGACCGGAGTCAAGGTCGAATTCGAGAAGAAGTCCTTCGAGCAGATTCGCCAGAACGCCTCGCAGATCCTCAACTCCGATGAGGCCCCGGACGTCATGGAATACAACAAGGGCAACGCGACCGCCGGCCTGCTTGCCAGCCAGGGGCTGCTGAGCAACCTCAACGACTACGTCGACCAGTACGGCTGGGATGAGAAGATCACCGGCTCGCTCGCCGACACCGGCAAGTACAACGAGCTGGGCGTCATGGGCTCCGGCGACTGGTACGGCATCACGAACTACGGCGAGGACATCGTGATGTTCTACAACCAGGACATGTTCGACCAGTACGGCATCGCCATCCCGACCACGATGGACGAACTCGAGGACGCCATGCAGCAGTTCGTGGACGCCGGCGTCACCCCGTTGTCCGAAGGCGTGGCCGAGTATCCGTTGCAGCATCTGTGGTGGCAGCTGGTGCTGCAGAAGGCCGATGAGGACTTCATCAATGCCTACGAGATGTATGACGGCGACGTGGATTGGCACGGCGAAGCCACGACCTACGCCACCGAGACCATCAAGGATTGGGTCGACAAGGGTTACATCTCCAAGGATTGCACCGGTCTGAAGGCCGAGGACGCCGGTCAGGGGTTCATGAACGGCACCTACCCGATGTTCTTCTCCGGCACGTGGTGGTTCGGCCGTTTCCAGAGCGACATCCCGGATGTCAACTGGACGTTCAGCCTGTTCCCCGAAACCGATAAGGTGGTCGGCTCCTCCGGCAACCTGTGGGTCATTCCGGAAAACTCCGCCAAGAAGGATCTCGCCGCCCAGTTCATCGACATCACGCTGAGCGACGAAGTCCAGAACCTGATGGGCAACTCCGGTGGCGTGCCGATCGCGGCCGACCCGGAGCAGATCACCGATGAGAAGTCCAAGGAACTCATCACATCTTTCAACGACGTGCTCGCGAACAACGCCCTGGGCTTCTACCCGGATTGGCCGACCTCCACGTTCTACGACGAGCTCAACGCCTCGCTCCAGGAACTGGTCAACGGCACCTCCGACGTGGACACCGTGCTGACCCAGATGGAGGACAACTACAACAAGGGCGTCGAATCCGCCGGCGTCAAGCAGTGAAGTCAGCACGCCATCAGCTGACTGAATAGGATGGATGGCGTCCTTGCGAAGGGCGTCATCCATCACGATTCACGCATCATGCCACATGATGCCCAATAGCATCCATCCCGTCCAGATTCGGCGCACAGCGGCGCCGCAAACCCGGCAACGAAGTCGGGCCCGTGTTGCGGGTGGTTTCGAATGTTTACGGAAAGAGCAGAAGTATGAGCATCCATCATACAAAAACCAAGAAAACCGGTGCGGAGAAGACCGCTCGGGAAAAGGGCATGTCCCGTATCCCCGGCAGCCCCTCCAACCGGTTCTGGGTGTACCTGATTCCAGGCACCCTGGTGCTGCTGTGGATCATCATCATTCCGGCGGTGTGGAACATCTACCTGAGCTTCACCAACTATCGCGGCATCAAGCCTCCGGTGTGGTGCGGCCTGGACAACTGGGTCAGGCTGATGCAGGACGAGACGTTCTGGACATCGTTCCGCAACTCGATCTGGATGATCATCGCCATGGTGGTCATCCCGATTTTGGTCGGTCTGGTCCTCGCATCCCTGGTGTTCGACGTCGTGCAGAAGAAGTTCGGCGCGAAGGTCGCATCAACCATGCGCGCGGTCTACTACTTCCCGCAGCTGCTGCCGATTTCTGTCGCGGCGCTGGTCATGGGCTGGATCTTCCGACCGGAGAACGGCGCCCTGAACGCGCTGCTCGAGGCCATCGGACTCGGCAATCTGCAGCATGACTGGCTCGGCAAGCCGGACACGGCGCTGATCTTCCTCATGCTCATCATGATCTGGATCCAGCTGGGGTACCCGTTGGTCATCTTCATGTCCGGTCTGCAGCGTGTGGACCCCGAATTGTATGAGGCGGCCAGCCTCGACGGCGCCAACTGGTGGCAGCGTTTCCTCGCCATCACGTTGCCCGCCATCAAGCCGGAGATCTTCGTGGTGGCGCTGACCTGCACCATCGCCGCGCTGAAGGTGTTCGGTCCGGTCTACATGCTGACCAGAGGCGGTCCCGGCACCAGCACCATCGTGCCGTCGTACTACTCGTATACGCAGTTCTTCCAGTCCCAGCAGGTCGGCTACGGCGCTGCGATCGCCACGGCGCTGACCATCGTGGTCATCATCGTGTCCATTGTGTTCACCAACCTTCAGGAGAAGGTCGCCAAGGAAGATGAGGAGTAAGGCGTCATGACTGCAGTAACCCGTAAGGTCCGTATTCCTCGCGCCAAGAAGAACCGCGCGCCCGGCGATTGGCTGGTGCTGGCGCTGCTCATCATCGGCGGGCTGATCATGCTGTTCCCGTTCATCGTGCTGCTGCTGAACGCATTCAAGACCACCACGGACTACAATTCGAGCGGCCCGCTGAGCTGGCCCTCCGAATTCAGCACCGAAGGCCTGATGAAGTTCTGGAACCGCGTCAATTACCCGGAGAAGCTGTGGAACAGCATCTGGACCTCCGGACTGGTGGCGGTGTTCGCCGTCATCCTGTCGATGTTCAACTCCTTCGCGCTGGGCATCGGACGCGTCAAGGGCAGGCGCTGGATCATCCTGTTGATCATGCTGGCGAACATGCTGCCGCAGGAGGCCATGCTGTACCCGCTGTACATCATGTTCAAGGAGCTCGGCCTGTACAACTCGCAATGGTCGATCGTCATCATCTTCACGGTGATCCAGAGCGCGTTCGGCACCTACCTGCTGTCGTCCGTGTACGGCACGTTCCCCAAGGCCATCCTGGAGGCGGCCACGATCGATGGCGCAAGCCGATGGACGATTTTCAAGGACATCGTCTTCCCGATTTCCCGACCCACGCTGAGTGTCATGCTCGTATTCTTCTTCATTTGGACGTGGAATGAGTACATGATCCCGATGGCGTTCCTGATCGACAATTCCACCCAGACCATTCCGATCGCGGTCAGCTCGCTGACCGGTGATCGTCTGATGGACGTGACCACCACGGCCGCCGCGTCGCTTATCAGCATCGTGCCCACGTTGATCTTCTACCTGATCTTCCAGCGCACGCTGGCACGCGGCATCACCACCGGCGCGGTCAAGTAAGGTCATCGCCGGACGATAAACAACCATATGCACACTGTGCGGCTCCGGATCGTCTCCGGGGCCGCACACGAACACAGGAGCAACCGATATGAAGTTCACTAACGGCTACTGGCTGATCCGGGATGGCGTGGAACCGCTGTATGCTCGTGAGGCCTATGAGATCGCCGCAGACGCGGAGACGGAGAGCCTCGATATTCTGGCGCTGACCGCAGTGATCCGGGACCGTGCCAACACGTTGAACCTGCCGACGTTCAACATCGATATCACCTCGCCCAGCGAGGGTGTCATCCGGGTGCGCGCGGCGCACTGGCTCGGCGCCACCGACTATCCGGGATTCCCGCTGAATGCCGATCGGCCCGGCGGGCGCGACTATATCAGCGTCCGCGCCGATGGCGAGGGCGATGGCGAGACCGGCGTCAACGGTGCCAGCGTGGAGCTGACCAGCGGCGGACTGACCGCTCGTGTCGTCAAAGGCGCCCCATGGAACCTGACGTTCCTGGCTGATGGGAAGGTCCTCACCGAATCACGGGGCAAGTCCCTCGCTCGGTTCAAGCTGCGTCCCGACGCCGTGGTCGTCGCCGAACCGACCGGCGAATTCGGCGTGAGCATGGATGGGTCCGCCTATGACGAATCGGATGTCTTCACCGCCATCCAGCTGCATCTCGGCGTGGGCGAGCAGGTGTTCGGGCTCGGCGAACGTTTCGGCGCCTACGTCAAGAACGGGCAGAGCATCAATATCTGGAACGAGGATGGAGGCACCGCCAGCGAGCAGGGATATAAGGATATCCCGTTCTATATGACCTCGAACGGCTACGGCGTGCTCGTCAACAATCGTGGTCATGTCTCGTTCGAGGTCGGCAGCGAGAACACCGAGACCGTACAGTTCTCAGTGCCGGGCGAGGTGCTGGATTTCTGCGTGATCTACGGGCCGACGCCTAAGGAGATCCTTCGCCGCTACACCGCCCTGACCGGGCGTCCGGCCGATGTGCCGGCATGGTCCTACGGCTTGTGGCTGACCACGTCGTTCACCACCAAGTACGATGAGGCGACGGTCAATTCGTTCATCGACGGCATGGCCGAGCGCGATATCCCGCTGAGCGCGTTCCACTACGACTGCTATTGGATGCGTGAATTCCATTGGACGGATTTCGAATGGGACAAGCGGTTCTTCGGGGACATCGAGTCCACGCTCGAACGGCTGCACAAGGACAAAGGCCTGCACATCTGCGCCTGGATCAACCCGTATATCGGCCAGCGCGGCAGCATGTTCGCCGAGGGTAAGGCCAACGGGTACCTGGTCAAGAAGCCCAACGGCGAGATCTGGCAGACCGACTTCTGGCAGGCCGGCATGGGACTGGTCGACTTCACCAATCCCGCCGCCCGTGAATGGTTCAAGGGCAAGGTCAAACAACTGCTGGCGCAGGGCGTTGACGCCATCAAAACCGATTTCGGTGAGCGCATCCCGCGCGACGTGGTCTGGTATGACGGTTCGCCGAAGCTCTCGATGCACAACTGGTACACCCAGCTGTACAACCAGACCGTGTTCGAGGCGATCGAGGAGACGTACGGCAAGGGCCGCGCCTGCCTGTTCGCCCGCTCGGCCACGGTCGGAGGTCAGAGCCAACCGGTGCACTGGGGCGGCGACTGCGAGTCGACGTTCAACGGCATGGCGCAGACGTTGCGCGCTGGCCTGTCTCTGGTGAGCTCGGGCTTCGGCTTCTGGAGCCACGACATCGGCGGTTTCGAGGGCGCCTTCCCCGATCCCGCGGTGTATAAGCGCTGGCTGGCCTTCGGCATGTTGGGCTCGCATTCCCGCCTGCACGGCTCCACCGTCTATCGCGTACCGTGGCTGTTCGACGAGGAGGACGAGAAGAACGGCGTGGTCAACGCCCCCGGCCAGACGGCCGTGGACGTCGCCCGTGAATTCGTGCACCTCAAACTGTCCCTGATGCCGTATCTGTACGAGGTCGGTCTCCAACCGCACCGAAACGGCACGCCGGTCATGCGTTCGATGTTCATGGAGTTCCCGGACGATCCGACCGCGCGTCCTCTGGACCGCCAGTACATGTTCGGACCGTCCCTGCTGGTGGCGCCGGTGTTCACGTATTCCGGCGAAGTGACCTACTATCTGCCGGCCGGCACGTGGACCAACTGGTTCACCGGGGAGCGGGTGCGTGTGATCAACGGTGCGTGGCGTACCGAAACCTACGGGTATGACACGATTCCGCTGTGGGTGCGTGACGGCAGCGTCGTCGTGACCCATCCCGGTGCCGAGACCCCGGAGTATGAGTACGGCAAGGATGCGCTGGTATCGGTGTTCCTCGATCAGGTCGATACGGCCTCGGCCACGGTCGAGGACGAGCACGGCGACAGCGTGGTCTTCTCGGCACGCCGTACGGCGGAAGGCGTGGAAGTGACCAGCTCCGACGGTCGTGCGTTCCATGCCCGCCTGGGCGCGGGAACCGTGGTCGATGCGCCTGACGGGCGGGTTGTGCTGCAGTCGTGACGGCAAGCGTCAGGTATTGCAGCCACGCAGCGTGAAGGGCAGGAGGCACCGGCCGCTTCCGGGATCATACTCGGAGGGGTCGGTGAATCCTGCCCATTCGTTTTCCGGGAAAATCTGATCGGAGAATCTGATCCATTCCTCCGGCAGGTTGACCGACCTGTCGGCGAGCCAATGGTATTGCAATCCGTCCATCGCGGCCATGGCCAAGGCGAATACGTGGTGCAACCGCTCCTCGGTGGTTCCGGGAGGCAGCACCCAATCCATGGAACGGACCAGTTCCCAGTTGCGACGATGATGACCGATGAAGAAATCGTGGGCGGGATGTTCGGGGTTGAGGGCCTCGCCGTACAGCATCGAGAACAGCTGGACCATCGCCGGGCGTTGCAGGTTGAACATCACGATATTCAGGCAATATCTGGGGTAGAAGCATACACGGTGCCCGTCGCAGTCGGTGATGGTGGCGCTGCCCGCGTTGTATGCATCGGCGTCCGGGGTATCATACGCCTCGTTGAGCACCATGGTGAGCAGTTCGTTCTTGGATGAGATGTAATGGTAGAGCGCCGCTTCCGTGATGCCGATCTCGTCGGCGACATCCTGCAGCGACATCCCCCAGAATCCTTTGATGGCCAGAACCTTGGCCGCCGCCTGCAGGATCTGCCGGTGACGTTCGTCTGGGCTCATGCGTCTGCGTTTGGCGAAAGTGGTGCCGGAGGTGGTATCGCGGGCGGTGCCCTCCTTGCCGGTACGCGCCGCCTCGGGCCATTGTGACTGGTCGTTCAGAAGCTGCTCCCATGCCGCGATGCGCATGCTCGTCACTCCGCGTGGCAAGCGAAGTTCCGCCGCATCCAGCGGCGAAACAGCTCGGGCCAGATCTGCACGCATTCCTCGACGCCCACACCGTTGCGCCGCGCGGTATCCGCGGTGCCCAGCGACAGCCCGTGCCCGCCGGAGGGAAACAGGTGCGTCTCGACCGGCACATGATGCGCTATCAGCGCGTTGACGAACAGCATCGTATTGTGTACAGGCACACTGCTATCGGGGACCGTATGCCAGATGAACGTGGGCGGCGTGGCATCGGACACCTGATGCTCCAAAGACAGTCGTCTGAGCATTGCCGGGTCGTCGCGGCGGTCTCCCAACAGTGCGGCGAAGCTGCCGCGATGCGCGTACTCGCCGGATGTGATCACCGGGTATCCCAGCATCAGGCCATCCGGACGAATGTCGGAGGGCGCATAGCCATGTGCCTCCAGAATGTCGTCGGCTCCGGAGGTGCCGAGGCTGGCCGCCAGATGTCCGCCGGCGGAGAAACCGGCCGCCACGACCGCCTGCGCGTCGACATGCCATGCATCGGCATGATCACGAATCGTGCGCATCGCCTCCGCCGCCTCCAGCAACGCCACCGGGTAGCGTGACGGGGCCACGGAATACCGCAGGACGAAGGCGTGGGATCCAAAACCAAGCATTGCCAGTGCGATCGGCTCGGCTTCGCGGTCGGAGGTCATCTCATAGCCGCCGCCGGGGATGATTAGCACGGTGGGGCGTCGGCGGGAGGAGGTCATCTCTTCGGAATTGTCGATGACATATCCACGGAGTGTGGCCGCGGTACCGTCGACGCCGGTGATGGTACGCTCGAGATACTGCATGATGAAATCCTTGGTGTGATGTTGTAGTCAGCGTATCACAGCGCGTAGGGGCTGACGTGGAAAGAGCGGCGCCGCGCACCGGAACGGTGGGGAACGATGAAGAACACCCTCCCGATGCGCGGCGCCGCAGGGCTGTAAGCGGCGCTGGAACGGCCGGTCAGAACGTGACCTCGACGTGCACGGTGTTCGCGTCGCCATGAGGCAGCGGCACGATCGCACCGTCGACCGGCGCGCCGTCGACGTTCAGGGAGCGTGAGCCGGTGCGCGTCATATGAATCGTATAGGTCACGCCGCGGAACACGCGCTTCACCGTCAGCTCGTTGAAGCGCGACGGCAGATGCGGTTCGACCTTCAGGCCGTCGAAGGTCGGGGTCACGCCGAGCAGGAACTGGGAGACGTCCACGAACGTCCAGGCGGCGGTGCCGGTCAGCCAGGAGTTTTTGCCCTCGCCGGTGGTCGGCGCCTCGGGGCCGGCCACCATCTGGCAGTACACGTAGGGTTCGGTTTTGCGGATGTCGGACTTGTCCTCCACATAGGCGGGGCAGGTGCAGCGATACACCTCGAAGGCCTCCTCGTCGTTGCCGGCCACGGCGTTGGCGATCGAGATCCACGGGTTGTTGTGGCAGAAGATACCGCCATTCTCCTTGTATCCGCGCGGGTAGGAGGAGATCTCGCCCAGTTCGATCCGGTAGGTGGAGTACGCCGGGGCGAGGATGGCGGTGCCCCAGTCGCAGGTCAGACGGTCCCTGACCGACTTGAGCGCCTGCTGCGCCTTGCCGTTCTCCAGGCCGATGCCGGCCATCACGCACATGCCCTGCGACTCGATGTAGATCTGGCCTTCGGTGTCGGTGTGGGAGCCGACCGGGCGCGAATAGGCGTCGTAGGCGCGCAGGAACCACTCGCCATCCCAGCCGGCGGTTTCGGTGGCCTGCTCGACCTGCGCCACGGCCTCGCGCACGGCCGCCGCCTCGGCGGCAGCGGCGTCCGCGGACATGCCGCAGTCGGCGCCGAAGCGTTCGAGGATCTCGGCATACTGGCGACTGTACAGCACGAACATGCCGGCGATGAACACCGATTCGGCCACGCCCGTATCGTTGTTCTCCACGGTCTGGAAGCTCTCTCCGGGCTCGGAGGAGAAGCAGTTGAGGTTCAGGCAGTCGTTCCAGTCGGCGCGGCCGATCAGCGGCAGGCCGTGCGGGCCGCGGTGCTGCATCGTGAAGTTCACCGAACGGCGCAGGTGCTCGAGCAGTGGCTGCTCGGAACCCTCCTCATTATCGAACGGCACCGGTTCGTTCAGGATGCTGGCGTCGCCGGTTTCGGACAGGTAGGCGAACACCGAGGCGACCAGCCACAGCGGATCGTCGTTGAAGCCGCCGCCGATGCCCGCGTTGCCGCGCTTTGTCAGCGGCTGGTACTGGTGCCAAGCGGAGCCGTCGGGCAGCTGGGTGGAGGCGATGTCGATGATGCGCTCGCGGGCGCGCTCCGGGATCAGGTGCACGAAGCCGAGCAGATCCTGGTTCGAATCGCGGAATCCCATGCCGCGGCCGGTGCCGGACTCGTAATAGGAAGCGGAGCGCGACATGTTGAACGTGACCATGCACTGGTACTGGTTCCAGATGTTGACCATGCGGTCAAGCTTCTCGTCGCCGGAGTCGACGCTGTAGGTGCTCAGCAGGTCGCGCCAGTAGGCGTTGAGCTCGGCGAAGGCGGCGTCCACGGCGGTCGGGTCGGTGAAGCGGCCGAACAGCTCGTGCGCCGGGCGCTTGTTGATGATGCCGACCTTGGCCGGATCGTTCGGATCCTCCCACTTGTTTGCCGGGTCGACCTCGATGTAGCCGAGCACGAACACCAGCGTGCGGGTCTCGCCCGGGGCGAGCTGCACGCGCGCGCGCGGCGCGGCGATCGGCGCCCAGCCATGGGCCACCGAATCGTGGGCGCGTCCTTCGGCGATGACCTGCGGGGTGTCCCAGCCGTTGAACCTGCCGAGGAACTCGTCGCGGCTCGTGTCGAATCCGACGGTCGGCGCGTTCACGCCAAAGAACGCGTAATGGTTGCGACGTTCCTTGAACTCGGTCTTGTGGTAGATCACGGTGGTCGCGTCGGTGCGCTCGACCTCCACCTCGCCGGTGGAGAAGTTGCGCTGGAAGTTGCTGGAATCGTCGAGCGCATTCCACAGGCACCATTCCACGGAACCGGTCACCTCAAGCGTGACGGGCGCGTCGCCGTTGTTGGTCAGGTCCAGACGATTGACCTCGGCGGGGGTATGCAGCGGCACGAAGGCGGTGAGTGTGCTGGCCACGCCGACGCGCTCGGCCTCGAACACGGTGTAGCCGATGCCGTGGCGGCAACGGTAGACGTCCAGCGGGGTCTTGGCGGGCAGGAACGTGGGCGACCAAGTCTCGGCGGGTGTGCCGTCCTCGTTCATGCGGGTGATGTAGTAGTTGCGGGCGCCGTTGTCGCCGGGCACGTTGTTGTAGCGATAGCGGGTGATGCGGCGCAGTTTGGCGTCCTTGTAGAAGCTGTAGCCGCCGCCGGTGTTCGAGATCAGGGAGAAGAAGTCTTCGTTGCCCAGGTAGTTGATCCATGGCAGCGGGGTGGCCGGGGTCTCGATCACGTACTCGCGGGCTGCATCATCGAAGTGTCCGTATCGCATGGTTCCTCACTTGCTAGTGGTATGGCACAGGCTGCGTCGCCGGTGTCGGGCGTCGTTCCGGCTGTTCGGAGCACCGCCACGGTTGGGATGGCCACTAGTGTATCACGTTGTTTATAAACTTATAAATAACGTGATGCGCCGTGTCAGAGAGGGGTTTCGGGACGTACGGCATGGTGAGGTGTCGGGGTAGATGGCGTCGGGGGTGGATGGTGCCGGATGTGGCGGCGGACGGCGCCGTGCGATAGCGGATTGCGCGTGAGGGTGTCGAGAGCAGCGACGCGAGTGCCTATGTAAGGGCGGTGACGGATGGTGTGGGTGGGTGTCGGGCTGTGTGATGGACGATGCCAGATATCGTGGTTAGGGGTGGTGACGGTTGGAGCCAAAATGACTCCGTCTAGGCTCCGTCTGTCACCGCCCCGCAACTCGATGTACCGCCGCCGCGTGGTCAGCCGTCGTATGCCGCGGAGGTTTACTCGCCCACCACGCTGATGCGTTCGCGGACGTGGTTGCCGTTCACCGCCTCGTCCACCATGGCGATGGCGTAGTCGGCGTAGCTGATGACGCTTTCGCCCTTTGCGTTGAGCGTCAGTTCCTCGCCGCCGAGGGAGTAGGCGCCGTTACGCGCGCCGTCGGCCTGGAAGTCGGCCGCCGGGCTGATATAGGTCCAGCGCACGTCGTCGCGGCTGCGCAACTCCTGGAGGGCCTGGCCCATCGCCGCGGCGAGCGGCTTGAAGGCGTCCGGGAAGTCCGGGCCGTCAGCCACGCACGCGGTGTGTTCCGGATTGGTGTACAGGCTGCCCGCGCCGCCGACGACCAGCAGGCGCGTATCGGTGCCGGAGAGGATGTCGCACAGGTGCTTGAGCGAGGTACTGTGTTGGGGCAGCGTGTCCTCGGTCCAGGCGCCGAAGGCGTCGATGACCGCATCGAATCTGGCGAGGTCGTCTCGTGTCAGGTCGTACAGGTCCTTGATCAGGGCGTTCGGGGCCGCGCTACGGTTCTCGCCGCGCACGACGGCGGTGACGTCGAGTCCGCGGTCTACGGCCTCCTTGGCGATGAGCTGTCCGGCCTTGCCGTTGGCGCAGATGATGGCGATCTTCATGGTGGTTCCTTTCCTGCGGCGTCCGTCCGCACGTGCCTGACGCGGGCGTTGCCCGTGTGGGCTATGCCGCGCCACGCGTGACATGTCTGTCTGACGTGCCCGTCTGATGTGTCTGCGTGCTGTCTGACGTGTCTGTCTGACTTGGCTGCGTGCGTACTGACGTGCCTTGCTGGGCGTCTGACGGATTCGCCGTGTTGTAACTATTTTTATTACAACAAAGAGCATGCGCCCTCGTTGTTGTAATGTCAAGTGTTACATCGAGGGTTTTCGCGAAGAAGTTGTAACAATTGTTGTTGCACTGCTGCGCGACGGTAGAGTAAGACGGAAGCGCATACAACCAACAACCGGTGCCGCGAGACGGCCGCGACGGAAAGGAACGGACCCATGCAGGTCTCCACTCGCTTCTCGATGGCCATGCACACCCTGCTGTGCATCGGCTACTTCTCCGGCAAGGTCAAGACCACGTCGGCATTCATCGCCTCCAGCGTGAACGCCAACCCGGTGGTGATCCGTCGCGTGCTCGGCCAACTCAAGGAAGCCGACCTCGTCACCGTGGAAGCCGGCGTGGGCGGCGCGTCACTGGCCAAGGATCCCGCGGATATCACCATGTTGGATGTGTTTCGCGCCGTCGACTCGTTGGACGGTGGCAACCTGTTCGACTTCCACACCCATCCCAACCCGGACTGTCCGGTCGGCGGCCATATCCACGAGGTGCTGGACGGAGAGCTGGCCGACGCCCAGGCAGCGTTGGAACACCGTCTCGCACAAACCACACTCGCCGACCTGTTGAAACGCCTGAACTAGCTCACGTCGAGCAACGACCGCGGGCCGGCGCATCGACCGGTTGCGGGATACTGGATGGTATGGAAGACGTGCAGCACCTGACATATGCGATGACCCCCGACGGTTCCGACGACTCGGCCGCAGCCATGGACCATACGACTGCCATAACCGGTACTGACGATTCCGCGGCCGACGTTGGCGACTCCCGGTCGTCGGAACGCACCGCGACGCGTGCGATTGCCATTCCCCGGGGCACTGTGGTGCTGGCCGCCACGCCGATCGGCAACGACGGCGACGCCTCCGCGCGTCTGATCGCCCTGCTGGAGCACGCCGACATCGTCGCCGCCGAGGACACGCGACGGCTGTACGCGCTTGCCAACCGTCTCGGCGTGCACGTCGGCGGCCATGTCGTCGCCTACCACGACCACAACGAACGCGAGAAAGCCGACGGCCTGCTCGACCGGGTGGAATCCGGCGCCACGGTGCTCGTCGTCTCCGATGCGGGCATGCCGACGATCAACGACCCGGGTCTGGCGGTGGTGCGCCGGGCCATCGAGCGCGGTCTGCCGGTGACCTGCGCGCCCGGCCCCTCCGCGGTCCTGGACGCGCTCGCATTGTCCGGCCTGCCGACCGACCGGTTCTGCTATGAGGGATTCCTGCCGCGGAAGCACTCGGAGCGGATGCAGTACCTGCGCACGATGCGCGCGGAACGCCGCACGATGGTGTTCTATGAGACGTTGCACCGCATCGACGAATCGATGGCGGACCTGCTGGAGGCGTTCGGACCGGACCGTCCGATGGCGCTGTGCCGCGAGCTGACGAAGGAATACGAGCAGGTGCGGCGCGGCACGATCGGCGAGATTCGGCAGAGCGTGGTCGATGACCCGCCTCGCGGGGAGATGGTGCTGGTGGTGGGTGGCACATCCGAGACGGACGTGCAGGCCGCCGCTCCGGTGTCGCTGTCGGTGGCGGATTTGGCGGTGTTGGCGGTCGACCGCGCGCTGGAGGACGGGCTGCGCATCAAGGACGCCATCATGCAGGTGGTGGAGGAGCATCCGCTGCCGGACGGCTCCTTGGCGAACCGCAAGCAGGTGTATGCCGCGGTGCTGGCGATGAAGTCGTGACGGGACCGGGCTCAGGTCTCATGCGAGCGAGGCGAGCAGGATATCCAGTGAGCGCCTGACGTGGGGGCCGCCTTGCTGCGAGATGTATTCCAGGAGATCGGCGTCGGCATTGGGGTTGGCCACAATCCAACGTCGCAGCTCCGGATGGTTGCGGGCTATGGCCCACAAGGTCTCAACCGGCGTGTCCGGTGCGCAGGCGATGGCCGGCGTGGGCTGCAACGGCGGCGGGGGAACCGCGGCCGTTGCCTGTCGGATGCGCTGCAGTGTGAGGGCGTGCAGCCGTTCTTGTGTCGTAGATGCGCTGCGCTGCTGCGTGTGCGTCTGTAGTCGTGCGAGTCGGGTGGTCATGGGGGGCTTCGGTGCTGTATGCGGTCGGGGGTGGTCAGGCGTAGTCAGAAACAGGGCGCGAGATATTCGAAGAATGTGCGGGCGCGAGGGGCGTTGGCCCAGTAGCGGTTCTCGTCGAGGATGTCCAGGCAGTCGCGTGGTTTGCAGCGTCCGGAATCCATCATGGCGTAGATCATGGCGGCGGCTTCCCTGCCGGGGTGTTCGGTGGCGGGGAGCAGTGCCAGATCGCATGCCGTCCGCGCCGGCGTGGTGACCTGCAGTGAGCCTATGGTGGCGATGTGGTCGCGCGGGGCCTTGCGGTTGAATACCCGTACCCGTCGCCCGCGTATCGGGGCGCGGTAATGCGAGGTGGAGATGACGTCGATGGTGTCGGGGAAGCGACCGCCCAGCCAGACCCATGCGGCGCTGACGGCGCAGGACACCGTATTGAACGGCTTGAGGATGTTGGTGATGTTGGCCCTGCCGAACAGCGTCTCCGCGTCCTCGGACAAGTAGGCGCTGTCGTCGTCGAGCTGGTGGATCGCGCCGATCTCGGCGAGGCGGCGCATACTCATGGGGCCCGGAAGCGCGTCGTCGCGGAGCAGCGGGAACATGGCTGCCGTGGTTGATGATGTCATGTCCATGGTTCGACGGTACGCGTCGGCGGTGGTTGGTGCCAGCGCCGGAGGGAAAGTTGTGGATATGTGGATAATTGCCGGTGGACCGCGCCGCATGGTGCGTAAGTCGGGGTTGGTGAACTGTCCGCGCTGAGCCTGATAATCGGGGCTATGACTCATGTACTGGTGAATGTTGCCTGGCCGTATGCGAACGGCCCCCGCCATATCGGCCATGTGGCCGGATTCGGCGTCCCCTCGGACGTGTATGCGCGCTACGAGCGCATGAAGGGCAATGACGTGCTGATGGTGTCCGGCACCGACGAGCACGGCACCCCGATCCTGGTGGAAGCGGAGAAGGAGGGGCTGAGCGCCCAGGAGCTGGCGAACCGGTACAATCGCGTGATCGCCAAGGACCTGTGTGACCTGGGCCTGAGCTACGACCTGTTCACCCGCACCACCACCGGCAACCACGAACGGGTGGTGCAGGAGCTGTTCAAGCAGTGCCTGAAGAACGGATACATCTATAAGGGCACCCAGAAGGTGGCGATCAGCCCCTCCACCGGGCGCACGCTGCCCGACCGCTACATCGAGGGCGAATGCCCGATCTGCCACACCGACGGCGCGCGCGGCGACCAGTGCGACGCCTGCGGCAACGAGCTGGATCCGGACGAGCTGATCAACCCGGTCTCGAAGATCAACGGCGAGACCCCGCGCTTCGAGGAGACCGAGCACTTCTTCCTGGACCTGCCGGCACTCGCCGAGGCGAATCTGGCGTGGCTCAAGACCCGCACCGACTGGCGCACCAACGTCATCAATTTCTCGATCGGCCTGTTCAAGGAGGTCAAGCCCCGCGCCATCACACGCGACATCGACTGGGGCATCCCGGTGCCGGTGGACGGCTGGATCGACAACCCGAACAAGCGCCTGTACGTGTGGTTCGACGCGGTGATCGGCTACCTGTCGGCCTCGATCGAATGGGCCCGCCGCTTCGGCGAGACCCCGGAGGACTGGCGCAAGTGGTGGTGTGACCCCTCCACGCCCGGCTACTACTTCATGGGCAAGGACAACATCACCTTCCACTCGCAGATCTGGCCCTCCGAGATGCTCGGCTACAACGGTGCCGGCTCCAAGGGCGGCGAGGCCGGCAAGCTCGGTCCGCTCAACATGCCTGAACAGGTGGTGGCCAGCGAGTTCATGACGATGGAGGGGCGCAAGTTCAGCTCCTCGCGCGGCATCGTGATCTACGTGAAGGACATCCTGGCGCGCTACCCCGTGGACGCCGTGCGCTACTACATCTCGGTGGCCGGTCCGGAGACCTCGGACGCCGACTTCACCTGGAGCGAGTTCGTGCGCCACAACAACGAGGAGCTGGCCGCCAGCTGGGGCAACCTGGTCAACCGTGTGGCCAACCTCATGCACAAGAACTTCGGCGAGATCCCTGCGCTGGACGAATCGAAGATGACCGACGAGGATCGCGCCCTGCTGGAGGAGACCCGGACCGCGTTCGCCACGGTCGGCGACCTGATCGAACGCCACCGCCAGAAGAACGCGCTGACCGAGGCGATGCGCGTGGTCGGCGACATCAACAAGTACATCTCCGCCACCGAACCGTGGAAGATCAAGGACGACCCGGCGCGACTGGGCACCGTGCTGCACGTGGCCGCGCAGGCCGTGTCCGACGCGAACCACCTGCTGGCCCCGTTCCTGCCGCATTCCGCGCAGAAGGTGTGGGAGGCGCTGGGCGGCACGGGCGTGTTCTCGCCGCTGCCGCGCATCGAGGAGGTCGAGGATCTGGACAAGCCGGGCTTCACTTACCCGATCATCACCGGTGACTACAAGCTCGGCGAGACGGTCCGTCCGTGGGCCAGCGAGCCGATCGTGCCGGGCACCCCGGTGGCCAAGCCCACGCCGATCTTCGCCAAGATCCCGAAGGAGGCCGTCGAGGAGGAGCTGGCGCGTTTCGAGTCCGAGCTGGCCGCCCGCCGCGAGGCTGAGGCCCAGCGCCTGGCTGCGGAGAAGGCCAAGCTGCAGGGCTGAGACGCGGAATCCGGACGGATTCATGACAACGAAAAACCGTGTACCCCAGGATCCGGGGTACACGGTTTTTCGCGTAGACGGGAAAGGAGAGAGGAGATCAGTACTTGTACAGCTTGAGCAGGCGGGCCTCAGGCATCGGTCCGAACTCGACGCTCATCTTCTCATCGCCATTGAGCACGCGCGAGGCAACGAATTGGCCGTCGGCGATTGTACCCTCCTGGTAGGAGACGATGCCTACCTTGCTGTTCTCTCCGATCTTGGCGGTGAAATTCATCGAGCACATCATACCGACCATCAGCAGTGTGTCGTCATCAAGCTCGAACAGCGCGCCGGAAGCCAACGGCTGGGATTCGGCCTTGGGGGAGAACGCGACCTTGAGATCGTAGTTCTTCAACGTCAAGTAGCGACCGAAGTCCGTCTCGCTCTCGCGAACCCAGCTGTGCAGGCGATCGGTGCCGCGGTATTCGAGCAGTAGCGGCTTCATGCCCTGGATGAGTTCGTAGACGCGTGACAGGTACGGCTTGCTGTTGGTGATGTCGAAGGACGAGGGGTCGATGTTCAGCGCGATCATCACGCTCATCGGCGGCTTTGGAATCGAGTCGGGGTCGAGGGCAAGCTGTTCGATGCCGAATGGCGAGTAGCCGATTGCGTTGTACTTGGTGAACGCGTGCAAGGCGTACGATGCGGTCTGCGCATCCTTGCGGACCTCCGGCACGAATAGCGGGTTGCCTTCGTAGCTGTAGTCGTTCATCGCCTTGGCGATGGTGGGCACGTAGATGTCGGGGGCAAGCGTGAACAGCGAAGGTGCCATGGCTTTCCAGACGCGGTGCGTCGGGGTGGACGGGCCGCCCGCCGGGTAGGAACCCGGGTTCCAGGGATACTGGTACAGCCAGGAGTTCGTATAGGCGGGGATCGGATGTTTGGCCATGCCTGCCGCAGCGATGCGTTCCACATCCTTGGCATAGTGGTAAGCCATGAAGTTTTCGCCGTCGTGGCCCGGGAATTCATCGGCCCACGGGGTGCCCGCGGCGACGCCAAGCTTCTCCGCGAGGTCGGCGGGGATGCCCTGGGCGAATAGCTCGTTGGCCATGTCCGAGTAGTCTCGGTCGGAGCCGAGCAGGCCGATCTCGTTCTCGACCTGCATGAAGATGAATGTGGTCTGGTCGCGGTCGAGCTCGGCGATATGCTCCATGAGCTTGGTGTAGGCATTCGCATCTTTCTCGATGGCAGCCTCGCACAGCGGGGAGATCGAGTCGAGCGGCTCGCCGTTGACCTTGCGGGCGCGGAAGTAGGTGGCGGTGTCAGTCTTCATCCAGCCGGGCACGTACATGGACTCGGCGTTCTTCCACAGACCGAACCACAGGCCGATGATCTTGGTGTCATGCTCGCGCGCCTGCCTGGTGATGCCGTCGACCAGCGTGAAGTTGAACTTCCCCTCCTCCGGCTCGATCTGCTCCCAGTACAGCGGGATCACCAGGGAGTTGACGTGCATGCCTTCCAAGTTCGGCCAGACGTTCTTCTCCATATAGTCGAGGCTGGCGGCCGACGAGTTCTGCAGCTCGCCCGCGGTGGCCAGGAACGGCTCGCCGTCCACGAACAGTGTGGGGATGCCGTTCACGTCTTCGATGTGCGGAATGGATTCCATTGTTCCTCCTTTGGAAAGTGGTCCCCTTCATTACACCGCGGCGCAAACGGACTGTCTATCGCAAAAATAAACTATTTATACTAAAAAATTAAGAATAAAGTGAATTAATTGTGCAGATCGCTGATATTTGCAGTTTGTCGGTACTTTGCCGGTGTGCTGCCGGAATGCTTCCTGAACACCGAACAGAAATGGCTCGCCGATCGGAACCCGCAGTCGGTCGCGATGTCGGCGATGGGCCTGTCGGGGAATTGCAGCAGTTGCAGACGGGCGTTGACGATGCGGGTGACGGTCAGGAAATGGTGGACGGTCTGCCCGACCGTCTTCTTGAACAGGCTGCAGAGGTATTCGTTGGATACGCCGGCCTCGGCCGCGATGTCCTCTATGGACAACGGCTCCATGTATCGCCGTTCGATTGCGGAAATGGCGCGGTCGACGATCGGGTTGGCGTTGTAGGTGCCGATGTGCTCGACCTGGCTGATGCGTTCCGACAGGCCCAGCAGCAGGTGGAAGCATGCGGCGGCGATGCCGTTGTGGTCCTGACGGTCGCGCATGTAGAGGTGGAACATGTCGGCGATGCGGTCCCGGAAGAAATCCGGATCGGAAAAGTAGTATGCGCCGGAGTCGTACATGCCCAGCTGCATCAACAGGGTGGCGCACATCGGCCCCTTGAATCCGACGAAGTGGACGGTCCAGTCGTCACTGAGCGGCCGGTAGGTGTGAGTGACGTGCGGATGCAGAAGAAAGCCCTGTTTCTCGCGGATGACCATACGCTGATCGTCGACGGTGAGGGCGCCGCTGCCGCGTTCGCAATAGAACCATTGGTACAGGCTCATGCCGCGTGGTCGGTCGATGGTTTCCTGCTTGTGGTTGTAGCCGAGGATATTGACCTCAAGCGGCATGACGTCTTTGCCGCGCTTGCGGTTACTTAGTGTGATAATCACGATATCTCCACAAAAAAATTAATTATTTACTATCAATATTATTTTATTGCGATGGACGACGATTGACTTCGGCGCTGTAATAAGACTGTTCAGACCAAAGGAGTTTGAAACATCGGCCCGTCACCTCAATGGGGTGTCGTCCGTCGATGAAGCGGTTCGATTGTCGAAGGAGATGGTATGGCTGCTGCTTCCGGTAGCTTGGCGTCGAAGTATTTGCCTCGTATCGGTTATATGTCGACCGAGATGGGCACGACGTTCAGCTTTTACATGATCAGTTCGTTCCTGAGTGTGTTCTACACCGACGCCGTGGGTCTGACCCCGATGGTGGTGAGCACGCTGATGCTCGTGGTCCGTGTGATCGACGCGGTGGTCGCACCCGTATTGGGCGGCATCATCGATGGCACGCGCAGCAAGTGGGGCCGTTGCCGTCCGTGGCTGCTGTGGGGTCTGCCGTTCCTGGTGCTGCTGTCGATCCTGACGTTCTCCGACTTCAACTTCTCGGGCGCGGGCAAGGTCATGTACGCGTACATCACCTACATCGGCCTCGAGCTGGCATTCATGCTGGTGGATACCTCGAAGGCCGCGCTGGTGAATACGATCACCGCGGACGGCCAGGAGCGCGTGGTGCTCAATTCGTGGCGTTCGGCCGGTGGATCGATCATCAACATCGTGCTGTCCGCCATCACGATGCCGATCATCCTGTTCCTGGGCAACGATTCGGGCGCCTACCAGATCACCAACGTGATCTACATCATCGTGTGCATCCCGCTGATCCTCGCCGGCTTCTTCCTGTGCAAGGAGACCGTGGTCGACGCGACCACGAGAGGCGAGAAGGTGAAGTTCTCGGAATCCATGGCCTCGCTGGTGAAGAACCCGATGCTGCTCCTGCTGGTGGTCTCGAGTGTGCTGGGCACGGCCGCCTCGCTGTCGCGTATCGGCACGCAGGTGTACTACTACCAGCATTCGCTGCAGCGTGCGGATCTTGCCGGCACGATCATGGTGGCCTATCAGGTGGGGCAGTTCCTGGTCCCGTTCGTCGTGCCGACCGTGCTGCGGTTCCTGGGCAAGAAGATGGGCATGATCGTGGCGAATGCTTTGGATGGCGTCGCGCTGCTGGTCCTGTTCCTGATGGGGCCGAATGCGAACCCGATCGCGGTGATCGTGTGCACGTTCTTCGTCGGGTTCTTCGCGATGAGCGCGCTGATGAGCTTCTCCGCCACGTCGGACTGCATCGAGTACGGCTACTTCCGCAACGGCAAGCGTACGCCGGGCGCCTCGGTGGGCGTGATGACGATGAGCGTGAAGCTGGGCCTGGCGATCGGCGGATGGCTCGGGCTGTTCCTGCTGGGCTTGTTCGGCTACCAGCAGGGCGTGGAGGTGACCGAGGGCATGCGCGAGAGCATCAACTTCGTGGTCAACGCGGTGCCCGCGATCCTGACGTTCCTGAGCGTGCTGCCGATGATCCCGTACTCGCTGACCAACAAGCGCATGGACGAGATCAACGCCGCGAACGCCGAAACCGACGCCAAAGCGGCTGAACTGCAAGGTGCCGATAAGGCCTGATCGTCAATCGCAACGTGAGCCGCTCGACCATCTCGTCCGAGCGGCTCACGGTTCCCGCCGTCGCCCGGCATCCGTGGGAGCGGGCGTTGGCATGCAAGCAAATGTGGTCGTAAAGAGAACAATCGGTTCATCGACGAACCGTCGGAAGGCGTGGCGCGCGCATAAGAGCAGGCCGAAGTGTTGGGTCCATCCATCGGTAGTGAGCGATGATTCAAGCGAGGAAGCGCGGGCATCGCGCCTTGGGTGTGTCTTGGAAAGGAATTGTGGCAATGGCTGCTGCAGTAGGTGTGAAATCCAAGTATTTGGCTCGTTTTGGTTATATGTCGGCTGAGATGGGTACGACGTTCAGCTTTTATATGATCAGTTCGTTTCTGAGCGTGTTCTACACCGACGCCGTGGGTCTGACCCCGATGGTGGTGAGCACGCTGATGCTCGTGGTCCGTGTGATCGACGCGGTGGTCGCACCCGTATTGGGCGGCATCATCGATGGCACGCGCAGCAAGTGGGGCCGTTGCCGTCCGTGGCTGCTGTGGGGTCTGCCGTTCCTGGTGCTGCTGTCGATCCTGACGTTCTCCGACTTCAACTTCTCGGGCGCGGGCAAGGTCATGTACGCGTACATCACCTACATCGGCCTCGAGCTGGCATTCATGCTGGTGGATACCTCGAAGGCCGCGCTGGTGAATACGATCACCGCGGACGGCCAGGAGCGCGTGGTGCTCAATTCGTGGCGTTCGGCCGGTGGATCGATCATCAACATCGTGCTGTCCGCCATCACGATGCCGATCATCCTGTTCCTGGGCAACGATTCCGGTGCCTACCAGATCACGAACGTGATCTACATCATCGTGTGCATCCCGCTGATCCTGTGCAGTTTTCTCTTCTGCAAGGAGACGGTCGTCAACGTCAATGTGTTCGATAAGCCCGTCAGGTTCTCCGAATCGCTGGGTTCGCTGGTGAAGAACCCGATGCTGCTCCTGCTGGTGGTTTCGAGCACGTTGGGTACGGCCGCGTCGCTGACCCGCGTCGGCACGCAGGTGTACTACTACCAGCATTCGCTGCAGCGTCCGGACCTGGCCGGCACGATCATGGTGGCCTATCAGGTGGGGCAGTTCCTGGTGCCGTTCGTCGTTCCCGCGCTGATCAAGGTTGCAGGCAAGAAGATGAGCATGATTGCCACGAACCTGCTGGACGGCGGGGCGTTGTTGGTCCTGTTCCTACTCGGTCCGGACGCGAATCCGATTCTGGTGGTCATCGGTTCGTTCTTCGTTGGATTCTTTGCGATGACGGCGCTGATCATGTTCTCCGCCACGTCGGACTGCGTGGAATACGGGTATTGCCGCAACGGCCAGCGCATGCCGGGTGCCTCCGTGGGCGTGATGGCGATGAGCATCAAGTTAGGGTTGGCTGTTGGCGGATCGCTCGGCCTGTTCCTGCTTGGCTTGTTCGGTTACCGCCAGGGTGTGGTCGTGGACGAAGTCATGCGCGAGAACATCAACTTCGTGGTCAATGCGGTGCCTGCCATTCTTACGTTCCTGTGCGTGATTCCGCTCATTCCGTACAAGTTGACCAACAAGCGCATGAAGGAGATCAACGCTAAGAACGCAGAAGCCGACGCCATACTCGCCAGTCGGAATGTCGGCGTCGATTAGCGTCGATTGACGTGTCCACGACGTGGATAATGATACGGTTCGAATGGCGTTGTCTAACCGTCACATCCCCACCACATTCCTCTCAGCGAGCTTTGAGGGAAACGCTGAAGTTCCTCCAAGCAACGAGCGGTTATATGAATGATGTCAGCAGTTACAGCTGGTGACGAGGTTCCGGTGGAACCCCATAACTGAACCCTTCTTCTCTCTTCTCTCACCCGGCGGCTCCCTCCGCCGGGTTTCTCTTTATTCGGGTGGGATCCAACATGAACGCAACGTCGTTTGCGTGCAGCCGTATAGCTGCGATAGACTAATCTGCAAGAAATTAGTCTATATTCTAGTCTATGTGGGGGGCTTATGATCAGGGATCTGTCGGAAATGCCTTCACTTGTCCACTTCCTGTTGGCCGATGCGGAAACCGAGGTTGTGGAATATAAGGAGGCAAAGCGGAACTTCGATTTTGAGCGTCTGGGTAAATACTTCTCAGCGCTCAGCAATGAGGCGAATCTTCGAAATGCGGAGTGCGGCTGGCTTCTGTTTGGGGTAACTGACAAGAGGGAGATATGTGGCACCACCTATCGGCAGGAGCAGCGCCGGCCGAGCGTCGGGCTTCGGAGCCTTAAGCATGAGATTGCGGGGAATCTCAACAACGGTCTCACGTTCGAAGAAATCTACGAATTCGACGTAGACGGGAAACGTGTGGTGGCGTTTCAGATACCGCCGTGCGAGTTTGCCTCTCCGACAACGTGGCGTGGTATTCCGTGGTCGCGGGAGAATGAGTCGCTTGTGCAGATGCCCCGGTTCAAACTGGAGGCGATTTGGGGACAGTCGCGCCCCGACTGGTCGAAAAGGGTGTCATTCGAGGCGAATCTCGACGACCTCGATCCTGAGGCGATTCGATTTGCATGCGAGCGTTACGTTGACAAGTACGCTGTGAAGCAGTCTGCCGTAAAGTCGCTTGACGAAGGGGAGATACTTCGCAAGATGGGTTTTCTCGTCCACGGCCACATCACAAACGCTGCGATTGTGCTTCTCGGGCGCCCCGAATCGACCGTCTTCCTCGGAGGGGCGGCCCCCAGAATCACGTGGACTCTTTACGCCTCCGATGGACGCGTGGAGGCATATGAACATTTCGATCCGCCGTTCATTCTTCAGGTGGACAAGGTGCTGGGGAAAATCAGGAACGAGCGATACCGCTATTTCGATAGTCGGGTCACGCTATTCCCTACCCTCGCCGACAAATACGACCCTGAGGTCATCCGTGAGCTGTTGCATAACGCCATCGCCCATCAAGACTACCGAAATTCGGGCAAGATCAACGTGTTGGAATACGAGGACCGCCTCGTGTTCAAGAACGAGGGTTCCTTCATTCCTGGAACCATCGAAAGGGCGCTGGAACCCGGCTATAAGCCGCCGTATTACCGGAATCGCCTGCTTGCGGATGCGATGGTCGATACGGAGATGATTGATCAGAACGCTATAGGTATCAGGAATGTTTACGAAATCCAACGCGGCAGAATGCTGCCTTTGCCCACCTACGATCTTTCGGAACGAAATCGTGTCTCGGTCACCATTTATGGCAGGGTTCTTGACGAAGCGTATACGCGATTGCTCGCTGCGGAGCCGGAGATGGACCTTGAGACAGTTTTCATGCTTGACCTCGTTCAGAAGAGAAGTCCCATCACTCGGGAACAGGCGAGGGTTCTTCGCAGCAGGGGCCTTGTCGAGGGCCGCTATCCGAAGCTTACGCTCTCGTCGAAAGTCGCGGGGATTATCGGTACCCATGAGGAGTATGTGCGGCGGAAGGGGTTAGACGCGAGCATCTGCAAAGAGCTCATCATAAAGCTTCTGCGTACTCGTTCATGCACGCGGGCGGAAGTTGTTTCCGCCATATCGCACGCACTCCCGGAAGACATGAACGACGCACAGCGCAAGAAGCATGTGAGCTATTTGCTTCAGGAACTACGCAAGGAGCGCCGCATCAGGCCTGACGGCGCACGGGGGAACGCACAGTGGATGTTAGACGAATAGACTAGAGAATAGACTAATAGTTTGCGTTTCTAGTCTGCTCGGCGGGCTCATCAAGCTGCATGCGTGCATTTCCTTCGCTATTTGGAATTATGTCATCGAGGCGTATTCCCAGATTGGCGCGTGTCCTCAGTTGACTCTGGCGGGCAAACCGGCGGTGTCGTGTTTCGTCTTTTCGATGGAGGGTGGGTTGAAGAAAGGTAAACGATGTACTATGGTGATGGATGCGATGGCGAGATATCGCGGCGGACACTGGCTTGACGATGAGGATCGGGCGGAGCGAATCCCCGCATGAGAAAGGAACCACACATGCAGTATCGCAACGTCGGCAAGGCCGGCATTAAGGTCAGTGAGATCGCGCTGGGCAGCTGGATGACCCGGCTGGAGGACACGGCCGCCGTGGAGAACGCGGCGCAGATCGTACGTAAGGCGTGGGAGGCCGGCGTCAACTTCTTCGACTGCGCCGACGCCTATTCGGGCGGCGACGCCGAGATCTTCCTCGGCCGCGTGCTCAAGGAGTATCCGCGCGACGAGGTGGTCGTCTCCAGCAAGGTGTTCTTCCCGACCGGCCCCGGTGCCAACCAGCATGGCCTGTCCCGCAAGCACATCCTGGCCAACTGCGAGCGGAGCCTGAAGAATCTCGGCATGGATTACATCGACCTGTATTACTGCCACCGCTTCGATCCGACCACGCCGATGGAGGAGACCCTGCAGGCGCTGAGCGACCTGGTCGACCAGGGCAAGATCCTGTACTACGGCGTCTCCGAGGAGTGGAGCGCGGCCCGGCTCGAACGCGCCCAACGCATCATCTCTGAACGCGGCCTGCATCCGATGACGGTCGTCCAACCGCAATACCACATGATGGACCGCTACATCGAGCATGAGATCATTGAGACCTGCGAACGCTACGGCATCGGCATCACTCCGTTCTCGCCGCTCGCGCAGGGCCTGCTGACCGGCAAGTACCGCAAGGGCCAGCCGTTGCCGGAGGGCTCCCGTGCCACCTGGCAGTCCGACCATCAGATCAACGACCTGCTCACCGAGGAGAATCTGGACAAGGTGGAGGCGCTGCGTTCCGTGGCCGATGGCCTCGGCCTGCCGATGCCGGTCATGGCGTTGGCATGGATCCTGCGCCTGCCGGTCATCAGCTCGGTCATCGTCGGCGCCAGCAAGCCCAGCCAGCTCGAATCCAACCTGGCGGCCTCGGGCGTGGAGCTGCCGGCGGACGCGCTCGCCGAAATCGATCGTATCCTCGGCTTCCGCCGTTTCGAACGCCACATCGGCTGACGGTTAGGGGAGCGGACAAAAATGGTGTGGCCCAAATTCGTTTGGGCCACACTTAAGTGGTCTTTTTGATGCACGGTGCCGGTACTGGTGCGCCATATGGACCTGACGGGGGCAGGCAATCACGAAAAAACCATATATGTCCGCATGGGGCTGAGCAACCGGAAAACGTTGCGATGACGCGGCAACACGCGGATGTAGCACAAGGTTGCAGTCGGTGATGGTTGTTCTAGAATGAACCGCGTTTGCGAATCCGAACAGGGGGTTCGGCCGGGAGAAGAGCCGGTGACGGGACTACTCGAAACACGACGGACGTGAATCGTAGCGGCCGCGGAATGGCCGCACAACAAAACCGAAACCGAAAACCAAGCAAACACAATCCAAGAGTCAGCCGGTGACCGTCGAACGAGACGGTGGCGTAGCCATGCCACCGGATTCTGCGCGGACGTGTCCGTCCAGCGGCGCCGACGCCTCGCGGATTGCCTACCTACCACAGGAGTGAGGGCTCCCATACCATGTATGTCGATCCGAACCGCAACCAGCAGGCCAGCAACCTCCGTTGGATCCTGCCGTACTGCAAACCCGACCTGCCACGAGTGCTCGGCGCGGTGCTGCTGTTCATCGTCAATGACACGATGGCGCTGATCATCCCGCTGATCACCGGTGTGATCGTGGACCAGGTCATCACCGGTGGCCACGCCGACATGCTGACGCGGCTGTGCCTGATCATGATCGTGTTCACGCTGATCCGCGTGGGCTCCCGCTACGGCTACCAGATGTTCATGGAGCGTTTCGGGCAGAACACCATCTTCCGTCTGGTCTCCGACCAGTACGAGAAGCTGCATCAGCTCGACTTCACCTACTTCAACCACACCCGCGTCGGCGACATCATGAGCCGCATGACCTCCGACACGGACGCGATGCGCCACTTCCTGTCCTGGACCACCTACAACATCCTCGACTGCGTGGTGATGTTCGTCGGCGCGATCTGCGTGATGTTCGCCATCGACTGGCGGCTGGCGCTCGCGCTGGCCTGCGTGACGCCGTTCATCTGGATCTTCGCCCGCCAGCTGTCCAGCCATGCGCGGCCGCTGTTCCTCGACATCCGCAACTCCCTCGCCTCGCTCAACTCCATGGTGGAGGAGAACATCGAAGGCAACCGCGTGGTCAAGGCCTTCGTGCGCGAGGACTACGAAACCGAGAAATTCGACGAACGCAACGACGACTACATGCAGCGCAACATGGCGCAGGCCTACAACTCCCGCCGCTATCTGCCCTGGCTGGACGGCTGCTCGTTCTCCCTGCAGCTGATCACGCTGGTGTTCGGCGGCTGGCTCGTGATCAACGGATACATGACCCTCGGCAACCTGGTCAGCTTCAACAGCTTCTTGTGGATGATCGACGGCCCGGTGCGCCAGTTCGGCTGGCTGCTCAACGACCTGCAGCGCTTCAACGCCAGCTGCGTGAAGATCCGCCGCCTGCTCACCGCCAAGTCGCGCATCGTGGAGAAGCCCGACGCGGAGGAATCGGTCAAGCAGGCCGTGACCATCCAAAGCCAGGTCGGCCAGCAGCGTGCGGCCGCCCCCGACCGCATCAGCGGCGAGATCCGGTTCGACCACGTCAGCTTCGCGTTCCCCGACGACCCGAACACTCCGATCCTCAAGGACATCGACTTCTTCGTCCCAGCGGGCACCAAACTCGGTATCCTCGGCGAAACCGGCGCGGGCAAGTCCACGCTCGTCAACCTCATCTCCCGGTTCTACGACCCGACCGTCGGTCACGTCGTCATCGACGGCATCGACGCGCGCGACTGGCCGCTGACCACCCTGCGTTCGCAGGTGTGCGTCGTCGCGCAGGACACGTTCCTGTTCTCCGACACCATCGGCGGCAACATCGCCTTCGGCGCCGGCAACAACCGCGACGAGAACTACATCCGCCGCATGGCCGCCATCGCCGGCGCGGACGGATTCATCCGCTCGATGCCGGAAGGCTACAACACCGTCGTCGGCGAACGCGGCGTCGGCCTGTCCGGCGGGCAGAAGCAGCGCCTGTCGCTCGCCCGCGCGCTCGCGGACGACCCGGCCATCCTGATCATGGACGACACCACCAGTGCCGTGGACATGGAGACCGAGGCCGAGATCCAGCGGCATCTCAAGGAGATGGGCGGGTCGAAGACCATCATCACCATCGCCCACCGCATCTCCTCGATCAAGGACGCCGACCTGATCCTCGTGCTCGAACACGGGCAGATCGTGGAGCGCGGCGACCACGCCAGCCTGGTCAAATCGCACGGCCGGTATTGGGAGATCTACAAGAAACAGCTCGGCATGCAGTCCGGGCGTTCGCAGGGATACGACGAGTAAGGAAGGAGGATTCGACCATGGCACAACGCAATACCTACCGCGAGGACGAGGCGCTTGAGGAGCAGATCAACCTCAAGGACATCCTGCGCATCGGCGCCTATCTGAAGCCCTACAAGGCCGACGTGTTCCGCATCCTGGCCGTCGTGATCTTCATGAGCTGCATCGCCGTGTCCATCCCGTACATGACCAAGATCATGATCGACCAGATCATCCCGGCCGGAGATATGACCGGACTGCTGATCCTGGGCGGTGTGTTCCTGGCGGCGATCGTCGTATTCGAGCTCTGCCTGCGGTATCGCACGGTGGCGATCACGCGCGTGGGCCAGCTGATGCTCAAGGACATGCGCCGCGACATCTTCACCCACATCCAGACCCTGCCGTTCAGCTACTTCGACTCGCGTCCGCACGGCAAGATCCTGATCCGCGTGGTCAACTACGTGAACACGCTGTCCGACACGCTCTCCTCCGGCCTGATCAACGTGATCTCCGACGTGTTCACGTTCCTGATCACGTTGGTGGTCATGTTCGTGATCGACTGGCGGCTGGCCCTGTTCAGCCTCATCCTGTTCCCGGTGCTCATCATCTGGGTGCGCGTGCTGCAGTACTTCCAGCGCAAGGCATACCAGAAGCTCTCCAACAAGCAGAGCAACCTGAACGCCTACATCCACGAGTCGATCGCCGGCGTCAAGACCACGCAGACCTTCGCTCAGGAGCAGGCCCAGTACCGGACCTTCCAGGAGCAGTACGCCGACCAGCGCACCGCCTGGATGCACGCGGTGCACATCCAGTTCCTCATGTGGCCCGGCGTGCAGACCATCTCCGTCATGACGATCTCGTTCATCTACTACGTGGGCGTGATGGGATTCGGCGGCGTGAGCGTGACCACCGGCGTACTCATCGCGTTCGTGGGTTACGCGAACAACTTCTGGAACCCGGTCATCAACATCGGCAACTTCTACAACCAGCTGATCACCTGCTCTGCGTACCTCGAGCGCATCTTCGAGACGCTCGACGTGGTGCCGGAGATCCGCAACAAGGAGAACGCCTGCGACCTGCCGCAGATCCGCGGCCGCGTGGACTTCAACGACGTGGTGTTCCGCTACGAGGAGGGCGGCCGCAACATCCTGAACCTGGTGGACTTCCATGTGGAGCCGGGCAGGACGATCGCGCTGGTCGGCCCGACCGGCGCGGGCAAGACCACGATCATCAGCCTGCTGTCCCGGTTCTACGACGTCTCCGAAGGCTCGGTGACGATCGACGGCTATGACGTGCGCGACGTGACGCTCGAATCACTGCGCCGCCAGATGGGCGTGATGTTGCAGGACACGTTCGTCTTCTCCGGCAACGTGCGCGAGAACATCCGCTACGGCAGGCTGGACGCCACCGATGAGGAGATCGAGGCGGCGGCCAAGGCCGTGCACGCCCATGAGTTCATCATGGAGCTGCCCGACGGGTACGACACCGTGGTGGAGGAGCGCGGATCGACGCTGTCCGCCGGCCAGCGCCAGCTCATCGCGTTCGCGCGTGTGCTGCTCGCCGATCCGCGGATCCTGATTCTGGATGAGGCCACGTCGAACATCGACACACGCACCGAGGAAGCGCTGCAGGCGGGTCTGAACCACCTGCTCAAGGGGCGTACCTCGTTCATCATCGCGCACCGTCTGTCCACGATCGAGAACGCGGACGAGATCTTCTACATCGACCACGGGCAGATCATGGAGCACGGTTCGCATGAGGAGCTGCTGGCCGAGAGAGGCGCGTACTACCGCCTGTACGAGTCGCAGTACGCGATGATCCGCGCCGCGCACAACGCGGATCTGTGAGCCGCGGCCCTGCTGGAACGGATAATCGCTTCATTGGGCGGATGATGGCTTCAGTGGGCGCCTCGCGGGGGATTTCCTCCGCGAGGCGCCTTGATATTGCAAGGATTAACGGGCCGGGTCTCGGCTGTGGGGCGCCCACTGAAGCGTCAACCCGCCCAGTGAAGGAAGATTGAGGGCGGAAGGAGACGCGTTGCTGGCGAGGGACTTTGGCCGCTCCGGTTCGATTTCGCCAGTTGTGGAACGAGGCGAGATTAACACCTACCGTTATCCGAATATGCCGTGATGTTCGAAGAATCGGGTCTGAATCATTTGTAAAATCCAGTCTGACTAATTCGAAAAAGCCTTAGTGAATCATTCGAAAAAACCATAGTACAATAGTTGAAAAAGCAAGTTTGCATTGTTCTCATGTGTAGGATGTGCGCTAGGAGCCACCCGGTGCGCGCAGTCGTGGCAAGGGAGGGGTCATGTCGGAGTCATATGTTCCGCGCATCGTGGACGCTGCTGTCCGTGACTATCTTGAAGCGTTTCCGGCGGTCTGCATCGAGGGGCCGAAATGGTGCGGTAAAACCACAACGGCCAGTCAGCATGCGGCTTCGCAGTTCAGCCTTGCTGACCCCTCTGGCAGCTTCCGTAACCGGAGTATCGCGCAGCTTGATCCCGCGCTTGCGTTGGAAGGTGCGGAGCCGCGGTTGATTGACGAATGGCAGGAAGCTCCCGCATTGTGGGATGCTGTGCGGTTCGAGTGCGATAGAAGTGTGGAGCACGGGCGTTTCTTGCTGACTGGATCGGCCACGCCGAGAGCGGCGCAACGGCCGATGCACAGCGGTGCCGGGCGCATTGCCCGGCTGCACATGTCATCCATGACATTGATGGAGCAAGGAGTGTCCTGCGGCAAAGTTTCGTTACGAGGATTGTTCGCAGGCGAATCATATACGGCGAATTCCAGCCTTGATCTGGAGAGGATAGCTTCGCTTGTGGTGCGCGGCGGATGGCCCGCGAATCTGGGGATGGACGATTACCACGCCGAATTGACGGCCCGCAGCTATCTTGACGCTGTGGCGGATGACGACTTGTCTGCGGTCGACGGCGCGGCACGTGATCCTGCGAGGATCCGTCGGGTGCTGACCTCACTGGGACGCAACGAGGCTACGTTGTCCAGCAAGGCAGCGTTGCTGCGGGATACCGCCGAATATCTACCCGAGGACGCCGAGGGCAAAGGTGTCAAGCGCAGGGGAGGACGCGGCCCGGTTGCATTGTCCGAAACGACGCTGGACGACTATCTGGGTGCGTTGAACCGTATGCACGTTATTGAGGACATCCCTGCATGGCGGCCTGCCCTGCGTTCGCCGGTGCGCATCCGCGCGGCCATGAAACGGCATCTGGCCGACCCTTCGCTGGCTGCGGCGGCTATCGGCGGTACCGCGGAAACGTTGCGGACCGATCCGAAGACGTTGGGGTTCCTGTTCGAATCATTGGTGACGCATGATGTGCTGGTATATGCCCGTGCCATGGATGCGCAGGTGATGCACTACCGGGATGATTCTGGTCTGGAAGTGGATCTGATCGTGGAGATGCGGGACGGGACGTGGGGTGCGTTCGAGGTGAAGCTGGGTGCCGTGCAGATTGATGAGGGAGCCGCCAATGTGCTGCGGCTTGATCGTAAGATGAGCGAACGGGGGCAGCGTCCTGCTTCGGTGAAGGCCGTCATCGTGGGGGTGGGGAGCTTCGCATACCGTCGCGACGATGGCGTGCAGGTTATTCCACTGGATACGTTGGGCGTGTGAGCGGCGCTGATAGGTGTACGACGCCCATGGGTTCGCGCATTCGGCATACGCCGAGGACGGCGGTGTAGACTGAGCGGGAACGCATGCGGTCGCCATGGTGGGATGGAGGTGCTCGATGTCGGAGCGGAACGACGATGATATGACCGGTATGTCAGGTGACGCCGGGCGCCACGATGATCCCGGTGCGCGCGAGGGCATCGTCTTCACCGCCGAACAGCAGGAGGCCCTGGCGGGGCTGGCCGGCGGCAATGCCTATGCCAAACAGTCGAAATGGAAGACGCTGCACGAACTGCCGATGAAGGACAAGTGGCCGTTCTTCGCCCAGCATTTCCTCGGTGCCACCGTGGCCATTGTGGCGGCCGTGGTGGCGGTGATCGCGTTCGTGGTGAATTTCGTGACCCAGCCGCCGGATCCGCTGCTGTACATCGCCGGCGTGAATATGTCGCAGGGGTATACCGAGCCGATGGAAGCCCTGGAACGGCGGTTCGTGGCCGATGAGGGGCTGGACTCCGAGCTGGTCACCTACGATGCGAACTTCACCATCACCGAAACCGGCGTGAGCGGCGGCATGGTGGACGGCAGCTCCCGGTTGTTCACAATGGCCTCCGTCGGACAGGTGAACACCATCATCACTGACGAGGAGACGTTCCGTGAGTTGTGTCAGCGTGGATTGACGTCCGCGCTGGAGGAGGTGCTGCCCGCGGACCGGATTGAGGCGTTCGAGTCGGCGGGGATCACGGTCGATTCCGGTGTGAAGGATGCACAGGGCGATCGGTTGCCGCTCAAGGGACTCGATCTGGACCGTTCCGCCGAATGGACGGCGGACGGCGACCTGCCCGAAGATGCGGTGCTGTGCTTCTCCAACGTGACGGAGACCGGCGTGGAATACCCGCGGGCGTTCGTGGAATTCCTCGATTTCGCCTGATTTCGACGACTGGTACCACATCCGTGGCTACAGTCCACCGCATCGACGATTTGTCCACCTACTGGCGATGGTCCGGTTCGCTATCGTGGACGGCGTCCCTCATCGGAATATGACGTGACGCGCAAGCCGGTACGGACCTATGGGCGGACTGCGCAGCACATATGGAACATATGCGGGCCGGAGCGTCGTGCACAGCGATGTCCGCCGAGCCATCCGCGCCCGGAATGCACCTGTAAGGAAGGAAACCCCATGCAAGAGCACAACGCACAACACAGCCGTCCGCTGGAGGTGTCCCGCGTCACCGTGACCGACGCGTTCTGGCACACCGAACAGGAGCTGGTGCGCACCGCGGTCATCCCCTTCCAGTGGGACGCGCTGAACGACAACGTGCCCGGTGCCGCCCCCAGCTACTGCATGCACAACTTCAAGGCCGCCGCGCGCCAGAACGCGTCCAAGGCCGCCCAGGGCAAGGCGTTCGTGCCCCCGACCTACACGTTTCGCGGCTTCGAGGCGCTGCCGGAGGATCCCGCGCACCCCGATCCGGACGCGTTCTATGGCTGCGTGTTCCAGGACTCCGACTTCTCCAAGTGGATCGAAGCGGTCGGCTACAGCCTGGCGCAGCACCCCGATCCCGAACTCGAGGCCACTGCCGACGCCGCCATCGACATCGTCTGCAACGCCCAGTTGGACAACGGCTACCTGGACACCTACTACATCCTCAACGGCATGGACCGCGCGTTCACCAACCTGAAGGACCACCACGAACTGTACTGCCTGGGGCATCTGGTCGAGGGCGCCGTGGCCTACTACCAGGGCACCGGCAAGGACAAGCTGCTCAGGGCCGCTTGCCGTTACGCCGACTACGTGGACTCCGTTTTCGGACGCGACGAGGGCAAGCTGCGCGGCTATCCGGGGCATGAGATCGCCGAGATGGCGCTTGTGCGGCTGTACGAGACCACCGGTGAACGCCGGTATCTGGATCTGGCGCGCTACTTCGTCACCGAACGCGGACGCTCGCCGCTGTATTTCGAGATGGAGGACTGCCGGCGCGCCGAACTCGACGGCACGGCGGTCGAACCGAACATGAACCTGCCCAAGCCGTACGCCTACTATCAGGCGCACGAGCCGGTCGTCGAGCAGACTGAGGCCGTCGGGCATGCGGTGCGTGCCGCCTACTTCTACTCGGGCGTGGCCGACGTGGCCCGCCTGACCGGCGACTCCGACCTGCTGGCCGCATGCGATCGGCTGTGGCGCAACATCGTGGACCGCAAGCTGTACATCACCGGCGGCATCGGCGGCACACACATCGGCGAAGCGTTCTCCTATGACTACGACCTGCCGAACGACACCGCGTATTCGGAGACCTGCGCGGCGATCGCGCTCGCGTTCTTCGCCCGCCGCATGCTGCAGATCCGCCCGGTGGCGGAATACGCGGACGTCATGGAGCTGGCCCTGTACAACACCGTGCTGGCGGGCATGGCGATGGACGGCAAGAGCTTCTTCTATGTGAACCCGTTGGAGGTGGACCCGACTGCCTGCCATCGCGACGAGCGCAAGTTTCACGTGAAATCCGTGCGTCAGAAATGGTTCGGATGCGCCTGCTGCCCGCCGAACATCGCCCGCATCGTCGAGTCGATCCAGCAGTACGCCACTACGGTGAGCGATGATTCGTCCACCCTGTACACCCATCTGTACATGGGCGGTGAGGCGACGGTCGAACTTGGCGGCCGGGACGTGACGCTGGTGATGGATGCGAACCTGCCGTGGCAGGGCGACGGCCGTGCGGTGGTGCGGATTACGGACGGTGCCGACTCGCCGGACGAAGCGGACACGTCGGTTTCCGCGACATTGGCCTTCCGCCTGCCGGCCTGGGCGGGCGGCGAGGCGGCGGCCGACGCGATTCGCGTCGAGGGTGCCGCCGGCAGCCGCCTGTCGCGCGAGGTGCATGACGGTTACCTGTACCTCACCGGCGAATGGCGGGATGGCGATACGGTGACGTTCGACTTCCCGATGCCGGTGCGGATGCTCGCCGCGAACCCGAACGTGCGCGAGGACGCCGGCAAGGTGGCGTTCATGCGCGGACCGGTGACGTACTGCGCCGAGGGTATCGATAATGGCGCGGCGTTGCACCTGTTGCACGTGGACGCTGCGGCGGTCGCGGCCGACCCGGACGCGGTGCGCATCGAGCGGACCGGGTTCCACGCCGGAGCCGAAGGTCTGGATGAGCGAGGAACCGGCGAGGTCGAATCCGTCGAGCGTGACATCGTCCGATTGACGGTTCCCGGCTGGCGTGAGTCCGGTGACGTTCGGAGTGTTACCGGCGGCCCGCTGTATGCCGCCTGGCATCCGGCTGAGCGCGAGTCCGCGTCGATCACGCTGATCCCGTACTTCGCATGGGCCAACCGCGGCGAGACCGAGATGACCGTCTGGCTGCGTGTGTGAGCGTATGGCGGTGATGGTTGGGCGGCTGGATGGGCCGGTGGCGTTCCAATCGGTCGGGCGGTTCGTGTCCGGGCCGGGGTGGCGGCATATGCGGCGCACGATGGACCAGCATGAACTGGTGTTTGTGCGCCGGGGTGTGCTTCCGATCCGTGTCGGGGAACGCCGGATGCACATCGCCGCGCATGAGGTGGCGCTGTTCCCGCTTGGTGTGGAACATGCCGGCACCGAGTCCATCACTGCCGACCTGGAGTTCTATTGGATGCATTTCCGGCTGCCCGTGTGTGCCGTTGCACAGGCCGATGCCGGCCGGACGGTTGCGGGGTGTGCCGGCGGCGTGGACACGGCGGCGGAGGTGGGCGCGGGGCATTGTACGGTCGGTGGAAACGGCGATGACGGGTTGCGTCCCATGATGGCCGGCAGTGCGCTGCCGAAGGATGACCGGTATCTTGTCCTGCCTGATCTGGCCGAGGTCGCAAATCCGGATCGACTGTCCGTCATGTTCGCCCAGATGGTTGATCTGTTCGCCGAATTCGGCCCATACCGTAACGCGTACTGCGATTACTTCGCCACCAGCCTGTTGCTGGAGGTCTCGGCGCAGGAGCGGGCGCGGAGATCGGGGCGGACATCGGATTCCGGGCTGGCGGCCATGCGGTCGGTACGCGCATGGCTGAGGGCGAACGCGTATGAGGATGTCACCGTGGCTGGTGTGGCCGAACGGTTCCACTACACGCCCAGTTACTTGACCTCGCTGTACCGGCGGGTGTTCGGCATCGGCGTCGCCGAACAGATCGCCGAATACCGGATCGACCGGGCGCGCGAACTGCTGTCGTCTACCACCAGCCCCGTGACCGATATCGCCGTCGAGGTGGGATACGACGACCCTAAGTATTTCATGCGTGTTTTCAAACGCCGTACCGGCCTGACGCCGACCCAATACCGTGAAGCCTTCCCCGCGCGCCTGTTCAACACGGAGTGAGGCCGGTGGATTCGCGGGCGATGAGGCGGTGGCCGACGATGGCGCGGGAGGCGGGGCGACGGTCTGTGCCATCGGCATGGTGTGTCTCGTCGATGCGCCGGATCAGTGCGTCCAGCGTGAACCGGGCCAGCTGGTCGAAATCGATGGCGATGGTGCTCACCGAGGGGGTGGCGTACGCACCTTCGGCGATGCCGTCGAACCCGATGATTCTGACGTCCGCCGGCGCGCGCAGGCCGATATCGACGTCGTACTTGCCGACCCGCAGACGAAACGTATCTTGCTGGGAGAATGCACGTGGCGCAACTCGTTCAACGAGACCGAAGCCGTGGAGGCGCTTCTCGGTCGGGAGGGGCTCATCCCCGGGTACGACGATACGCGGTTCATGGTTTTCAGCAAGCATCCGATGTCTAACGCCACCCGCGATAGGTATGCCGGTAAGGTGGACTTCGTCACCGCCGAGGAATTGTATCGGCGCTGATGCCAAAACCTGCGCGGTCGTCGAGTCCCTGACCGTGGCCGGATCAGTTGGCGAAGGTGTCCTCGATCGCCTCGTACTCGGCCTCGGTGATCGGCAGGATCGCGCCGTGGCGCTTCTTGAGCCGGCCGAAGTCGATGTCGTCGGCCGCCGCCCAATCCAGCGGGTCGCGTGACCCCAGATCCGCCGAACGGAACGGCGTGTACCCCTTGCCCTCCGCATACTGATCGCACATCAGGCCGTAGCGCATCGGACGTCCGTTCACCGTCGCCACGTCGTCGTCATTGAACACGAACAGCTCCGGCCCCTCCAGATAGTGCTCCGAATAGCGGCCGTTACCCAACAGATCGGTGAGCGTGCCGACGAAACTCCACTCGTTCGGGTCGTCGGTGCGCAGCACCTCGCGCGCGACCGCGTACGGGTTGCGGGTCCTCTCGATCGTGATCTCGGAATCCTTGGACACGCGGTACCACCAGCCGTCATCGTCGCGCAGCATGGTGGTGTCGATGATGACGTTCTTGCGGTCGATCCACTTGACCGGGTCGGAGAACGTACGGAAATCGGCGGTGGTGGCGTAGTACATGTTCGTCGGGTCGCCGAGTTCGTTGTTCAGTGCCGCCGCATCGCTGCCCGCGGGAGCGTCCGCATTCGTTTTGGTGGCCCAGGGCGGTGATTGCTGCCAGCGATACTGATAGTATATCAACCGTAACGGTACAACGTTTTCGTACAGGTCGTCGCCGACCCGCGCCCAAAGGCGATCGGCGCGGCGGAAAGGGGAATCAATGAGCGCAGCGACCAAGGCATGGCGTCCGCCGATGGGCTGGAACAGCTGGGATTCATACGGCACCACCGTCACCGAGGCCGAGGTGCTCGCCAACGCGCGGTTCATGGCCGAACACCTGCTGGACGCCGGGTGGGATACGCTCGTCATCGACATCGACTGGTACGACCCGACCGCCCGCGCCCACGGCTACAACGAGAACGCGCCGCTCATCCTCGACGAATACGGCCGGCAGCTGCCCGACCCGCAGCGGTTCCCGTCATCGGCCAACGGCCGCGGTTTCGGGCCGATCGCCGAACAGGTGCACGCGCTCGGCCTGAAACTCGGCGTGCACATGATGCGCGGCATCCCACGCATCGCCGTCGAGAACAACCTGCCGGTGCTCGGTACCACGTACACGGCCCGCGACATCGCCGACCTCGATCACGTATGCGTCTGGAACCCCGACAACTACGGCCTGAACCAGAACCATCCCGGCGCGCAGGCTTGGTACGACGCGCAGATCGACCAGTTCGCCGCATGGGGACTCGACTTCCTCAAGGTCGACGACATGCAGACCCCGTTCCACGCCGACGAGATCGCCGCCTACCATCGCGCCATCGCCAAAGCCGAAGCCAAATACGGGCGTGAGATCACGCTGTCGTTGTCGCCCGGCGGCTGGGTATCCACCGGCTACGTGGACTTCCTGCGCGGCAACGCCGAGATGTGGCGCATCTCCGACGACCTGTGGGACCGCTGGGAGGACATCTACCAGCAGTTCGCACGCCTGGCCCGCTGGGCGCCGTTCCAGACCACCGGCCACTGGGCCGACGCCGACATGCTCCCGCTCGGCCACATCGGCCTGCGCGCCGAGCGCGGCGACGACCGCGACTGCCGCCTGACCCCCGACGAACGCCGCTCATTGCTCGCCCTGTGGTGCATGGGCCGCAGCCCGCTTATGGTCGGCGGCGACCTGCCCACCTCCACGCCTCAGACCATCGCCGCGCTCGCCAACCCCGCGCTGCGCGAGGTCACCGCCGGGTCCCGCAACAACCACGAGACCGTGCGCGAGCGGATCTTCGCCAGTTGGGACGACGAGAGCTCCTACCGCGGCGAACTCATCGTGTGGGCCGCCGACGCCGTCGACTGGGCCGACGGCACAATGTCCGCGCACGACGGCGGCCACTACGCCGCGCTGTTCTGGACCGGCGACGATGCGTACGAGCTCGGCCGGAACATCGAGTTGCAGTCGATTGTGGGACTGGACGAACGCGACGGCCGTTGGACGCTGACCGACCTGTTCGCCGGCATCGAGGACGGCGCCACGCCCGCCGACGTGCGGATCGAGGGCGAAGGAGCCGACCGTGTGATTCGCGGCACGATCCCGCCCCACGGCGTACTGTGGATCGCCCTCGATCCCAGGTGATGATGGCCCTGTGGTCGGACGATGAGCTGCGCCGGCCACGGGGCTTCCTGGCGTGGGCTGGATCGGCGTAGCTCAGCCGAGCTCGATGGGGCCAGCGTTTTTAGCATGGATGTGGGCCGGGCCATGTTACCCGGTCGTGCCGTGCTGATATTCGGATGTATGTAAAGCGTGTGATATGGCTTGTCGAAGCATCTGAACGTGTGCGCTGTGTGTCGTCTAAACGTCTGAACGTATGCTCGTTCCTTGACTTGGCGAAGTCATCTCCCTCATGAAATGTGACGATTGACCAAAATCTCCCTCATAAAATGTGGTTTCTGTTCAAAATCTCGCTCATGAAATGTGGTAAACTGCTTAAATCTCACTCATGAAATGTGGGTGGCAGCGAAAGAACATTGCAGGGAGGCCGGTTTCGATGTATTTGCAACGTAAGGTGGACCGATTCCTGGCACAATGGCATGCCGCTGATGATAGAAAGCCTTTGGTCATCAAGGGGCCTCGACAGGTGGGCAAGACGGAATCCATACGGCGATTCGCGAAGCGTCACTATAAGAACGTGGTGGAGATCAACTTCGTCGAAGAGCCGAAGTACCGTGCGATTACCTCCGACGGGTATGGCGTGCAGGATGTGGTTCGCAATATCTCACTGCTGGATCCCAGCAAGAAACTGGTGCCGAACAAGACGCTGATTTTCTTCGATGAGGTGCAGGACCACCCCGACATCGCCACCACCTTGAAGTTTTTCCATATCGACAAGCGGTTTGACGTCATCTGCAGTGGGTCGATGCTGGGAATCAACTACCAGCGCATTGAGAGCAACAGTGTCGGCTACAAAACCGATTATGAGATGCATTCGCTTGATTTCGAGGAGTTCCTTTGGGCGAAAGGCTACAGTGATGACGTCGTCGAGGGAATGTTCTCGCACTTGGTTGATTTGAAGCCTTTTTCGGATACAGAGATGGACCTGTTCCTTTCCCTGTTTGTTGATTACTGCACGTTGGGAGGCATGCCCGCGGTCGTTGCCGCCTACATAACAAGTGGCACGTTCTCTGACACGCTGCAGATACAGCGACAGCTGGTACTGGACTATCAGGAGGATATCCAGAAATACGCAGTTGGCCTGGACCGTGCAAGAATCCTCAATGTGTTTAAGCACATTCCGATTCAGTTGGCCAAGGACAACAAGAAATTCCAAATTAGCAAGGTTGCTCGTGGGGCACGGTTCAAAGACTATCGCGGTTGCATAGAATGGCTGGAATCGGCTGGCATAGTGAATGTCTGCCACTGTCTGTCGTTTCCCGAATTGCCGCTGAAGGGGAACTATGACGAAAACAAATACAAGATTTATTGCGCAGATAGTGGGTTATTCGTATCCATGCTGGATGATGAGGCGAGCGACGATCTTCGCGCGAATCGTAATCTCGGAGTTTATAAGGGTGCTCTATACGAGAGTATCGTGGCAGAGGCCCTGCGCAAGAGCGGGTATGAGCTGTACTACTACAAACGGGAGAATTCTACGTTGGAGGAGGATTTCTTCGTTCGGACCAGAAACAATCTGGTGCCGGTGGAAGTGAAAGCCCGGAACGGTTCCGCCAAATCCATGCGTACGCTGCTGTCGTCCGATTCGTACCCGGATATTCAATTCGGGATAAAGCTCAGGGCGGGCAATGTGGGTTCCAGCGATGGTCTGCTGACGTTGCCGTATTTTATCACCTTCCTCCTGCGCCGATTGTTGCGGGCATATGATGATGGCGACACGGTCGAACTGTTTGACCGCGGCGTGCGCTGAAGGATGGCGAGCCGACTGCGGATGCCGATACGTAGGTACGTGGCGATTGTGAATCGATGGCGGGCCGGTATGTGTTGTCTGCATATCGGCCCGCCTCGCCAACCAGCCGGACGTCAGATCATGCCGTTCAGGCCATGATCGGCGCCGTTGCGGGCGAACAGCGGCAGCACGTCGAGCGGCGCGTCGACCGTGACAGTCCTGCCGCCGGCGTACTCGGCGCTGTCGTGCAGATTCGTCCACGTGGTCGACTCGTCGCCCGGCAGATAGACCTCGCGCGAGCGTGCGCCGAGCTCGGTGACGGGTGCCACGAGCAGGTCCGGGCCGAACAGATACTCGTCGGCCACGTCGGCTGCGGCCTCGTCGTCCGGGAACTCGTAGAACAGGCCGCGGGCGACCGGCTGGCCGTCGGCGTGCGCCTGCGCGAACAGATCGCGCGTATACGGGCGTAGTGTCTCCCGCACCGCGATGTACTTGCGCACGATCCGTTCGACGTCTTCGCCGTAGCTCCACGGCTCGTTGTCCGCGCCGGTGTGGATGTGGTCGATCGGGTTGCCCTTGCGGTCGAACGTCGGCTTGCCGGGCACCTTGGTGGCGGGCGAACGGTCACCGTGGTTGCGCATCACCGGTGAGAAGCAGGAGAACTGGCACCAGCGCACGTACAGCTCGCGGAAGTCCGGGTCATCCGGGTTGCCGCCCGCGAACCCGCCCATATCGGTGGTGAACCACGGGATGCCGGCCATGCCCATATGCACCTGGCAGGTGATCTGCGCCTTGAGGTCGTCGAACGTCGAGTGCACGTCGCCCGACCAGACCAGTGAGCCGTAGCGCTGCGAGCCGGCCCAGGCAGCGCGGGTCAGGTTCACGATCTCGTTCTCGCGGCCGATCTGCAGCTGCCCGTCGTAGAACGTCTTGTTGTACAGCTGCGGGTACACGTTGCCGACCTTGTTCACCGGGCCGATATGGAACAGGTAGTGGTCGTAGTCATAGTCGCCGCCCCATTCGGGCTCGGCCTCGTCCAGCCAGAACGCGTCGACGCCCATGTCGGTGTAGTTGCGCTTGGCCAGGCCCCACACGAAGGCGCGCGCCTCGGGGTTCGTGGCGTCGAGGAACTGGTTGTCGCGCGGCCACCACATGCCTACATCCTTGCCCGAGGTCACGTGCGCCAGGTAGTTGTGGGCGCGCATCTCGTCGTAGTTCTCGGACTCCAGGTCGATCTGCGGCCAGACCGACACCATGAGCTTGATGCCCATCTCATGCAGTTCGTCGGCCATGGCCTTCGGGTCGGGCCAGAACTCTGCGTCGAAGCGGAAATCGCCCATCAGCGGCCAATGGAAGAAGTCGATGACGATCAGGTCGATCGGGATGTTGCGGCGCTTGAACTCGCGGGCGGTCTCGAGCAGTTGCTCCTGGTTCCAGTAGCGCAGCTTGCACTGCCAGAAGCCCAGGCCCCATTCGGGCATGACGGGCGCGTGGCCGGTCGCGTCGGCGTACTGGCGCTCGATCTGCGCCGGGGAGTCGCCGGCGGTGACCCAGTAGTCGATCTGGTCGCAGGCCGCTGCCTGCCACTGCGTGCCGGTCTTGGCGAACGTGGCGCGGCCGACCGCCGGATTGTGCCACAGGAAGCCGTAGCCCTTCGAGGAGACGACGAACGGCACCGACACCTGCGAGTTGCGGTGCGCCAGTTCCAGGGTCGTGCTCTTGAGGTCCATGACGGGCTGCTGGTATTCGCCCATGCCGTACAGGTGTTCATGCGGGTCGGCGTCGAATGTGACGGTGGTGCGGACGCCGCCGCCGGGCAGCGGCTCGTACTTGCGCGCCTTGAGCCGCAGCGCGCCGCCGTCGTCGGTCTCCTTGAACAGCACGGTGCCGTCGGCGTCGGTGAACGTGAGCTCGCAGCGGCCGTCCCAACGGGGCATGCGCGCGGTCACGGTGATGCCTCCGTTGGTCAGGGAGGCATGGGAGCCGTCATCGGCGATGACGATGGTCGGTGCGGGGGCGTCGGCGGGCGGCGGCAGCAGCGCCCAGTCGGCGTCGGCGATCGGCTGCATGAAGCGGGCCCGGACGCGGATGCTGTTCGCGCCCCATGGTTCGATGCGGACGGTTTCGCCGTCGCCGACCCAGGTCAGGGCGCCGTCGGCGGCGGTGAATGGCGAGGTGATGGTCATGGAAGCTCCTTCGCTGTGTTGGGTGGAATGCGTCCGCGGGTTTATGCGGTCGGGGCGATGCTGCTCCGCCGGGATGCGCGGGATGCATTCCCTGTCGTCACGTGAATTGTAGCGCTAAAATTTCGGTGCGGCAAGCACGTGTGGCTTGGGCGGCGATATCAAGGGGTGCGCCTGCGAATCACAGGCGTTCGCCGCTGCCACGCGATTCGAGCCGGTACCCGAGGGTGATCGTCCGCGGCGGTGCGGTTCCGTCATCCGTGGGGACGTCCGGCCGCTGTCCGATGCGCTCGATGAGCAGATCCAGGC
>SAMEA3387468__coassemble_2013_pt1 | contig 42754 bp, 32 predicted proteins | sample SAMEA3387468__metabat2_high_PE_012 | metagenome-assembled genome bin SAMEA3387468 (sample SAMEA3387468) | Felis catus | biome: Faeces | place: United Kingdom | collected 2012
AATCGACACCATGGGCACCCGGCAGGACTTCGCGCATTTGACCCTCGGGTCGTCAAGCGTAACGTCCAGCAGCAGAATGCCATCCACCAAACCGCCATCGCCCATGCGCATGAGATCCTCGGTCTCGTCCTCCCCCATCAGCAACAGCAGGTCATACCCGTAACGCCGCGCACGCTGAGCCATAGCAAAGAAGAACGCCGAATAATTCGTATAATCGGTGTATTCGTGCATCGGCGAACTCAGCGCCAGGATGTTCGTTCGCTCGCCGCGCAGCATCCGGGCCCCGGCGTTGGGGAAATACCCCAAATCGCGCGCGGCCTGCATCACCCGGTGCTTGGTCTCCTGCCGCACCGAGCGTTTGCCGCTCATCACATAGGAAACGGTGCTGATCGACACCCCCGCACGTTCGGCCACATCCTTGATGCCCGCCATATGACAACGCCCCCTCTCCATGCCGAGCGACCGCGCAACAACGAATAATCATCTATCATATGTCCGGATCGGCCGCATCCGCACAGGGACTTGACAACGCGTAAATCCCATAACACCCATTAGCACCCGTAAAAGCACGCGTTGCACCTTCCATCCCCGACGCGCAGCGGCACCATCCTGTGGTTATGCAATGGACTTAATCCGGCATGCCGCGCCATATGAAACGACGTGCAACCATGAACGCCTCGTGAATGTCTACGCCGGAATTTGCATTTGACCAGAGGTCGCACTATAGTGGCCGATGTTGTCCTGCGGAGCAAGACAACATCCACGGGGCTGTAGCTCAGTTGGTAGAGCGCTTCGTTCGCATCGAAGAGGTCGTGGTTTCGATTACCATCAGCTCCACGAGGACCCTCCGGATTCCACCCCGGAGGGTTTTCTTTTTCCGGATCTATTACAGCGTGTGTTGCCTCAGCCAACCGGTACCGCGAATTCGAGTTGCTGGAACGCGGCGCTCAGCAGCACCTCATCAGAACCGCACCGCCGGAACGGCGTCTTTTCCAGGTACCGTTCATATTCCGTGTCGTTCTCGAACCGCAGATAATAGCCGGCCACCAGACAGTACAGTCGCGTGCGCCTCTTCTGCCAGCAACCTTCGGTGGGGTCCGCCTCCAACGACCATTGCAGGCATTCGTTCCACACGGCGCGAACATCGCAGTCGTTGCCACATCTAATCCGCAGCCCCTCCAGCACCTCACGGGCACCCTCGAAGCCATCGTGCCCCGCAGCGGCGAGCGCGTACAGTGCAAACGCCAGCACCGCCATGAACGGCGTCAGGATATGCATCAGCATCGCCCGCTGCACCTCGCGCGACGGCACGGACGGAGGCACGGCCGGCGCGTCGAGTGTATATCGCGCCGTATCGGGGCGGGCGCGGCGACGCAGCAGAGCCGAGCATGCGGCATCCACCACCGCGAGCAACGCCCGGCACTGTCCGGCGAAAGCGTTTCTCAGGACCAACTGCTGGAACGGTTCGCATGCGGCGCGGTACAGCGCTTCACGTTTCAGCCGGACCTCGTCCTCCGCCGCCGAGGATGCGGATGAGACCCAGCAGCGTCCGACCTGCTCCTCAACGGTTCCGCAATCCCCTTCCGCGGAGGATGCGCCCGGTACGGATACAGGCTCGCCGCCGAGGACGGCGAGCACCATCCGGCGGTAGTCCTCGGACATCAGACATGATTCCGCTACGGCTCGCGGCACCGGCTGCGGCATGACGAACCGCTGCCGCACACACCATGCCGCCAAGTCGATCAGCAGCACCGCATGCAGTTGCCGCCGCCATCCGTCGCCGTCGACAACCACGCCGCCGATCCCGTCGTCCGACCCGCCCGCAACCGATGCGGCGATCGTCACGGCCTCACGCAGGTCGTTGTCCATCGCCCCTTCATGCACGATCAGCTCCAGCCATACGGCGTTCCGGGCCCGGTCCAGTTGCCCGGCATCAGCGGTGTCCAGATACCGATTGCAGGCGTTCTCGAATTCCGCGACAGCCATCCGCCGCAGCACCCGCAGGTTGCCGGGCAGCAACGCGCCGTCCGCGCGTGCCCCGTCGATGACGCGCAGCTGATGCCGGTTCGTGCCGCCCTCCAGCATGCAGTCAGTCCACATGGCGGGCCATTGGCCGCCCAGGTTGAAGTCGAACCCCAGAGATAGCCGCACCAAGTTCCATCCGACCTGTTCCCGGTCGTGGCATTCATCGGCATCGAACCCGTTGCAGTACAGACTGTCATTGCCCACCACATGCCGGTAGGACACCTCCAGCATGCGCAACGCCTGCCGTTCGCGCTGCTGTGAACGGATGCCGAGCATCATGCGCAGCATGTAACGCACCAATGTCCGCCATTGCCGCAACGAGAGGTCATTGGTCAGCGCGGCCACGATATCGATCGGCACCGCGGCACCACGCTCCCCTTCATACGAGGCGTCAACCAGGATCTTGGCCAGGAAGCACAATGCGAAGGTCGACAGCACGGTGCGCTCGTGGTACATCAGGTCGGTGCTCGGCATCTTCTGGATTGTGCATTCCAGGTATTGGGCGTATCGGCTCCGTTCGGGAACAACGCCGTCCCGTGGCACTTCCCCGCGCTCCATGGCCGCGTGTTCCAGCTCCGTCTGGCAGTCCTTCCAGCGCCGCCGATGTTGTCCTCCCAGTAATCGTGCAGTGTCTGTTGCACGGCGTCATACAGTCTGCGGCGTTCGCCCGCGCGCAACAGTCGTGCGTCCATGGCCTCCATGAATTCGTATGGGGTGTCGATGTACACGCCGTCGCACAGCAACGCCGCGAAGGCGATGAGGATGTCGATGTTCGCCTCGGGACGTTCCGTGTATCCACGGCCGCGGCCATGATCTCGTCCACGATTGCGTCCGTGCCCGTGCTCCCGCGCCGAGGACAGCGTCTCCTTGTCCGATTCCGGGCGATGTTCCGGCAGTTCGTGCACGAACTGCGCTACCAGGTTGCCCAGTTCGTGGCGGAATTCGTCGCCGGTACCGCCGTGGCCGAACCATCTCCACCATATGTCGGCGAATCGGTTCAGCGCATCAAGATCGGCTACCTGCTCCAGCTCGTAGAGCCGCCATTGCGCATCCTCCAAGCCGGGGTACCGATCCCGGCGAATCCGTTCGAGCAGCGTACGTCCGATGCCGCACCGTTCGCCAAGTCCCGCGGTCGGCAGATCGGCGGAATGCTCGTGCGGCACCCATCCGTCCGACTGCGAACTGCGCACCAGGATCACCAGATGGTCGATGTCCTCCCGATACGCCATCGTCCATTGGGTCATGCCAAGCCGGTCCGCAATGGTCAGCAGCTCCGCCCCGCCCTCGGTGCAATCCACCACGCAGGTGGAGCATCCGCGCGCGGCGGCGGCCTGGAGCTCAGCCTCATCCGGTTCCGTCATCGGCATGCGGTCCGCCCGTAAAGCGCGGGCCGATGCGCGCAACAGGTCCGTATCCACCATCCACCGCCCCCTGCCGTACCGGCACAGAGCCTCGCCGGACAAATAAAGCACCGGTTCCACGCCGGGGTCGCGACTGGGCGCGTTCAGCCGCAAAGGCGCGAAGAACCGCTGTCGCAGACGTTCACCGCCATCGTCCGCTGCGTGGACCGGCAGCGTCAGCAACGCCATCAGGCTCTGCCGCAGGAACGGAGCCATGGCGGCCAACGATTCCGGGATTGCAATAACCGTGCAGCTGCGCCGCCCCTGATGCCCGTCACTCTCCACGGACGGGCTGCGATCGATCAGGCGCAGGGGGAAGCAGACATCCGTGTCCGGGAACCAGTCGACGGTGCCGCCGCTACCGTCATGACCGTAGCGGTGCGGCCGCGCGACTTCGGGGATACGGACGGCCGCCCGCCGGTACCAATCGGACAGCGTGCTCATGACTGATCCCGATTGACCCGTTCACGGTTCTCGACCATCTCGCGCGCCGACGGCAGCCAGGTCAGGAACGCGTCGATCTCCTCGTCGTCGAGTTCGCCTTCCGCATATGCCTTGAGCTTCGAGTACTGACTCAGCCCCGCGCGCGCGGTCAGCTCCAGCAGATCCACGAACACCCCTTCCGGGAATGGGTCTCCGATGCGATAGGGAATCGTGCAGTTGCAGATGATCTCGCCGTCGCTGTCCAGCTTCACCTGCGCGAACCGCATGCCGAACGCCTCCGTGCTGACGTACGCCTGGGCGAAGGGCAGCGTCTCCGGCGGGATGCGGAACGGATACAGGATGCGGATCTGCACCGAGTCCGCGTCCGGCTCGAAGATCACCCGTTCGCTCACGAAATGACGCTCGTAGTCGGACACCGCGTATTGCAGCATCCACGCATCATCGTCATCATCGTCGCTGACGAACACACGCGTGAACTTGCTTTTTCGTCAACCGCTTGATGGTCGCCCATACCTCACGCACCCGATTGTCGGGCACACGGGATTCCTCCGACGCCTCGCCCGGGACCGCCGGGTCGACGGCGCCGCTGACATCGCCGTTGATGGATTCCACCGTCATCATCGTTCTCCTTGCGTTGTTGTGTCGCGCCGTAAGCGCGGGTTCTAGATAGAAGTGCAACACCTTCTTCGGTAAGAACTTGAACACCTCCAACCCTAGGCAGGTGTTGCACTTCTATCTAGAACCCGCGAACCGCCTCGTAGCACAGGCGCGATTCGGCCGTCCGGCGACCGCCGGGCGACGTTGCCGCGCCTGTCGCGGCGCGGCCAAACAGAAAGGCGCAGACATGCGCAACTCAGAAGAGGGGCCGCGCGGCGGCCTCGTGGTCTGGCTGATGGTGGTCATCGTCGTCAGCCTCGCCGCCAGAATCGACACGATCACAGCAGACATCGCAGTGCTGTCAATCACAGCATACGTGATTAGGCCACACAGTCGCAGCTAGCGACCCCGGCTTGCGGTGGGGCAATCCCGCCGCAAGCATTATTCGCGCTAATCGTTAGGATGCGTTGTCTTGGAGTCGGATATGTCGGCTCTGCCAACACCGGGTACAAGCACAGCGAATACAGCGGCCTTGACAATCAGACCGACGATTCCCTTGATTGTAAACAACGCGCCGCCATATTGCATGAATTCGGTGAGAGCAAGCAGCACGATAAAAACCAGCGTCGAGACACCCACACGAATCCAAGAGCGCGACGCCTTCCGATTCGACCCCTTCTCATCCCCGCGGTTCTCCCGAACCATCATCATCGCCTTCTTTGCGTATACAGAACGGACTAAAAACTTAGCCTTCTATAGAGAATCATAGGCGTTGACAAACCCGTGTCAACAATGAATCCAACATCTCAATAGGTTGTTTTACAGACAAGAAATTCCATAGTGCGCCGCTACTCACCGGACACTTACAGCGAGACTTCAGCTCACGACTACTCGCCCACGGCAACACGCTGGCTTTTCAGCGCCTCCACCTCGTGCTCCAACACGTCGATGCGCCGTGCCTGCTGCATGATGATCAGCTGGTAGATGCCTTCGTTGCCGCGCGTATCCCGCTTCGAGGCGCGCCGCGGCAGCGCGTAATCCACGGCATCGGGGCTGAACGCGTCGTATGCCCCGGACGAATCGGCTTCCGGCAGTTCCACACCGACCGGCGGCACCCACCGCTTGTCGCGCGGCGCGTCGAAGCGGTCGTCGTCGTTCACGGCGCCGAGCACCCGTTCGTCGTGACCGTACGTATCCTTCCAGCGGGCGATGCACCGTTCGATGCGCTTGTATCCGATCAGGGAGGAGTCGAGCCCCGCCATGCGGAAGATCTGGGCCGGCGAATCGCCGGAAAGGTACCGTCGCACGCAGTGGTTCTTGAAATCCTCCGCGTATACGATCCGTCCGCGGGTGACGTGTTCCACGGCGGGCAGTTTCGACAGGTATCCGATTTCCCGTGCGCTGAATCCGCGCACATCCGCGTCGCGTGTACGAGTCATGCCGATTCCCCCTTTTCGGACCACGATAGTTCCCCCGAACAAACCGCATTTTTCTCACCATGCGGCGCTGTTCACCGCGTGGCGAGCCGCCTGCGCACGATCACGTCCAGTGCGGCGGCGTCGATGCCGTCGTAGGAGTCGATGGACAGGAACTGGCCCAGGCCGGAGGTATCGGTGCGGATCCAACCGGTCTGCGCGATCACGGTGGCACCCGACGCCACACCCGAACGCAGGCCGGAGGACGAATCCTCGAACACCACGCAACGCGGCATATCGTCGGTGCTCAGTCCCAGCCGGCTAGCGGCCTCCAGGTATGGCGCGGGATCGGGCTTGTGCGCCACGGGGTCGTCGCCGCACACGTATCCGGCGAACAGCCCCTCCGACTGGCGCATGACATTCTCCACAATCGGCCGGGGCGAGGTGGACACCAGCATCGACGGCACGCCCGCATCCTTCAGCGAATGCAGCACGCCCAGCACGCCGTCGATCCATGGCAGGCCCTTCAATTCGGATTCGTAGACGTAGCGTTTGAGCTGCACGTCGATCTGTTCGACGGACAGCGCACACCCCTTGGCGATCATGCGGCGGGCCACGTCGGGAACGGGCGTGCCGGAGCCGGCCCAACCGTCGTCCTCATTCCATTCGCCACCGTTGGCGTGGGCGATTTCGATCTCACCCTGGTGCCACAGCGGCTCCGAATCGATCAGGGTGCCATCCAGATCCCAGAATACGGCCTTCAGCTCCATCATTGCCCTCCGATGTTCGACTGTTATCAGCCATCTCACCAAAGGTCCGGGACGATTCGCCGCAGGGCGGGTGGCACCATCGCGCCCAAAAACATTGCATTGCATACGCAATATGCGATTGGTTGCCGATCCGCAACTAATCGCATATTCGAAAGTAAGTCCCATTCACGCCGCGTTCGCGGCTTGCCCGCATTCCACCGCTTACGCCATGCGCCAGACGACCACGGCCTGGGACCCGCTGCCGTCGTCCGTCCCACCGTCGTCATACCGTTCGCGACGCGCGGGCAGCGCCCGGAGGTCGACGTGAATCTGCCGCCGCCACCGACGGGCGCTGCCACTGCGTTCGATCTCGACGATGCCACCATCCGCGTCCGCGGCGAACACGCTGGAGCCGGAGGGTTTGCGCAGACGGGCCACCTGCCGGTGCAGCTCGCGATTCTCCTCCTCAAGGTCGAGGATGCGGGTGATGCCGGCCAGATTGATGCCCTCGTCCTGGCTGAGCTGCTGCGCGTGCGCCAGACGTGAGACGTCGCGCAGGGAGTAGCGGCGGGCGCCGCCGTCGGTCCGCTGCGGCACCACGAGCCCGAGACGGTCGTACTGGCGGAGGGTCTGCGGGTGAATGTGGGCCAGTTCGGCGGCGCGGCCGACCGTGAACACAGGCAGCTCGACATCGAACCCCACCTCGCTGGCACCGTCGAGGTGCGCGCGTCCGGAGACCAGCGCCACAGCGCACATCTCATACAGCTGCCGCACCTGCTGCGCCACCCGTGCCATGACGTTCTCCTTTCGCTTAGATTGTTCGAGTCATTCGGACTGTGATACAAGTCGGTGGTACATAATGGCGAAATACCGCGGCCGGACGACACCGACTTGCATCACAGTCCATACAGGAAGGCGACGTGGTACCCGAGTGGGGACGCCGCCGTATCGTCCGTCTCGTTTACCGTTGCACGGCCAGGTCCTCGGCGAAACCGCCGGATTCCTTGTCGAATTCCTTGGCCGCACGCTTGAGCCCCATGCCGGGCTTGGCGGGAACGCGAATCTCCACGCGGCCGATCAGGTCGCCGGCACCGCGCGAGGACTGCACGCCCTTGCCCGCCACGCGAATCTCCGCGCCGCTCGACGACCCGGCCGGCACCTTGAAAGTCACCGGTTCGCCGTCGATGTCCCGCGCTTCGACCTTGGCGCCGCACACGGCCTCGCCCACGGTCAGCGGCAGGGGCATGACCAAGTCATGGCCGCGCATCGTGAAACGGTCGTCGGGCTTGACGCTCAGCTCCAGGTACAGGTCGCCGGCCTTGCCACCGTTGCGGCCCGGCTTGCCCTTTCCGGCCAGACGAATCTTTTGACCGTCCTTGACCCCGGCGGGGATGTGTGTCTTGAACTTCTTGCCGTCCACGCTCAGGGACACCGTGGCGCCCTTGACCGCCTGACGGAACGTCAGTGTGACCTTCGAGTTGCGGTCCTCGCCGTTCTCGGGGCGGGGCGCCTCCTGGTACCCACCGTACGGCGACCCGCCATAGGTGCCGCCGGCGGGTCCGGCACCGCCACCGAACATCGAGAAGATGTCGTTGATGTTCGTCGGTCCGCCGCCGTTGGTCTGGAAACGGATATGCGAGCCGTTGCCGCCGCCGAACATCGAACCGAAGATGTCGGAGAAGCCGCCAGCGTCGAACCCGCCGCCCCCGGCACCGCCGGCGAAGCGCGCCCCGCCCATGCCGAACTGGCGGATGGCGTCATACTTCTGGCGGCTGTCCTTGTTGCTCAGCACGTCATAGGCTTCGGAGATGTCCTTGAACTTCTCCTCGGCCTCCTTGGTTTTGTTCAGATCCGGATGGTATTGGCGAGCGAGCTTACGGTAGGCCTTGGTGATCTCCTGGTCGCTGGCGTCCTTGGAGACACCGAGGACCTTGTAGAAATCCTTGGAGAGCCATTCATTCTCAGCCATTCTCGCTGCCTCCTTTCGTTGCGAAAATCATGAGTTTGTACAGATGCCGGACGTCCCGCGAATGGGAGGGACGCCCGGCTTACGGATAGATGTCGAATCGGTTACGCCTGCGGCGAGGCCACAACCACGCGCGCGGCGCGGATTACACGGTCGCCGATGCGGTAGCCCGCCTCGACCACGGTGTCCACGATCTCCTTGTCGGCGGTCGGGTCCGGCTTGTGCAGGATCGCGTCGTGACGGGTCGGGTCGAAGTCCTCGCCCTTCTCGCCGAACTTCTCCACGCCGAACTTCTCGAAGGCCTTGTCGATCTTGGCGGAGACGGCCTTGAAGGAGTCGTCCATCTCGCTGTGCTCGCGGATGCGGTCGATGTCGTCGAGCGCGGGCAGCAGTGCGGTGAGCACGTCGATGATGCCGTGCTGGCGGAAGCGCTCCTGCTCCTTGGCCGCGCGGTTGCGGTAGTTGATGAACTCCGCACGCTCGCGTTGCAACGCCTCCAGGTATTCGGCGGCTTCCTGCTTGGCCTTGCCCAGCGGGGTCAGCGTGTCCTCGGCGGGCTCGGATCCGGACTCGGACTGGGACTTGTCGCCGGAGTCGGCACCGGCGGCCGCATCCTGCTCGGTCTGCGCGTCGCCGTCGGCCGGGACCGACGCCCCGGTCTCGGAGCCGTCTCCGGCATCGCCCGCACCCGGCGCAGCCTGGCCGTCGGCCGGGGCCGTGCCGTCGGCGGGGGCCGACCCGGCCGGGGCCGACGCCGCGGTCTTGTCCGCGAAGTCGTCGGCGTCCGGCAGGTCGTTGAGGTAATCGTCCTTGTTGAACTCAGCCATGATTACCGGCCCTTATTACTTGTTGTCCTTGTCGTCGTCCACGACCTCGGCGTCCACCACGTCGTCGTCGCCACCGTTGTTGGCGGCACCCGACGCGCCCGCGGCACCGGCGGCGTCCGCAGCACCCTGCTGGGCGTACAGCGCCTGGCCGATCTTCTGGGCGGCGGTCATCAGCTCGGTCTGCTTGGTCTTGATGGCCTCGATGTCCTCACCCTTCAGGGCTTCCTTGAGCTCGTTGACCTTGTCGGTGACCTCCTTGGCCACGTCGTCGGAGAGCTTGTCCTTGTTGTCGTTGACGAGCTTCTCGGTCTGATAGGCGAAGGACTCGGCCTGGTTGCGGGTCTCGGCGTCCTCACGGCGCTTCTTGTCCTCGGCCTCGTGGGCTTCGGCCTCCTTGACCATGCGATCGATCTCGTCCTTCGGTAGGCCCGAGCCGCCGGTGATCGTCATCGACTGCTCCTTGCCGGTGCCCTTGTCCTTGGCGGACACGTGCACGATGCCGTTGGCGTCGATGTCGAAGGTCACCTCGATCTGCGGGATGCCGCGCGGGGCCGGCGCGATGCCGGTCAGTTCGAAGGTACCCAGCGGCTTGTTGTCGCGCGCGAACTCACGCTCGCCCTGGTAGACCTGGATGAGCACGGACGGCTGGTTGTCCTCGGCGGTGGAGAACACCTCGGAGCGCTTGGTCGGGATGGCGGTGTTGCGGTCGATGAGCTTGGTCATGATGCCGCCCTTGGTCTCGATGCCGAGGCTCAGCGGGGTCACGTCGATCAGCAGGACGTCCTTGCGGTCGCCCTTGATGACACCGGACTGCACGGCGGCGCCGACGGCCACGACCTCGTCCGGGTTCACGGACTGGTTCGCTTCCTTGCCGCCGGTCAGCTCCTTGACCAGGTCCTTGACGGCCGGCATACGGGTCGAACCGCCGACCAGCACCACATGGTCGATGCCGCTCACGCCGATGCCGGCGTCGGCCAGCACATTGTTGAACGGGGTGCGGCAGCGGCCCAGCAGGTCGGAGGTCATCTCCTCGAAGTGGGCACGGGTCAGGGTCTCGTCCAGATGCACCGGGGTGCCGTCCGGGGTCATGGCCAGGTACTGCATGGAGATGGTGGTGGAGGTCGAGCTCGACAGCTCCTTCTTGGCCTGCTCGGCGGCTTCCTTCAGGCGCTGCAGCGCGATCTTGTCCTTGTCCAGATCCACGCCATACTTGTTCTTGACCTCGGTGACCAGCCAGTCGATGATCTTCTGATCCCAGTCGTCGCCGCCCAGACGGTTGTCACCGTTGGTGGCCTTGACCTGGATGGTGGAGAAGCCGTCCTCATCCTTGCCGATCTCCAGCAGGGACACGTCGAAGGTGCCGCCGCCCAGATCGAAGACCAGGATGCGCTCGTCCTCCTTGCCCTTCTCCAGACCGTAGGCCAGGGCGGCCGCGGTCGGCTCGTTGATGATGCGCAGCACGTTCAGACCGGCGATGGTGCCGGCGTCCTTGGTGGCCTGGCGCTGGGCGTCGTTGAAGTACGCCGGGCAGGTGATGACCGCGTCGGTCACCGGCTCGCCCAGGTAGGCCTCGGCGTCGCGCTTGAGCTTCATCAGGATCTGCGCGGAGATCTCCTGCGGGGTCCACTTCTTGCCGTCGATCTCAACGGTCCAGTCGGTGCCCATGTGGCGCTTGACCGAGCTGATGGTGCGGTCCACGTTGGTCACGGCCTGGCGCTTGGCCACCTCGCCGACGAGGATCTCGCCGGACTTGCTGAACGCCACGACCGACGGCGTGGTGCGCGAGCCCTCGGCGTTCACGATGACGGTGGGTTCGCCACCTTCCAGCGTGGCGATGCAGGAATTGGTGGTTCCCAGATCGATGCCTACTGCACGTCCCATAGTGATGTCTCCTTTATGTTCGGTTATCCGTTACGTTCGTCGCCCAAGTCCTGGGTCCGGCGGCCGTTGCGCCGCCCGATCCCCGACCGGAGGATGTGCCCTCGTCTTGGGCTTTCCAAAACTTGAGCCTACACCACTCAACTTTGTAACGCAAGTTTTTATTCCCGGATTTGGTGGGAACTTTTCAGGGAATCAGCCCGAGGGGCAAGTTCGCACTACTTCGGGTTTGGAATATCAATTGGCGGAATTCCGCCAGCCCGTCACCGAAACCCGTCAATAGTGCGAACGCGCCCCGCGGCCTTATGGTCGCGGGGCATGAAACGACGGGGCCTGTCTTCAGCCATATAGGTCATGGCGTCATACCAGGCTTTTCGGGACGTCCACGACACAAGTTGAAAAAATGGCAAATTGAGCCTCATTTTTGGTTGAAAAAATGGCATACAGACCACCAAAGACGGTTGGAAAAATGGCATCGCAACACTACAATCATAAGAAACACAACATTTTGAAGGAGGTACAATGCCTGACCTCGAACGAAGAGCCATGAAGCTCATGGAGTCATGGCACAATGCGCCGAACCGAACGGCGCTGCTCATTGACGGTGCCCGCCAGGTCGGCAAAACGTACCTTGTCCGCGAATTCGCACATACCCACTATCAGCATCTGGTCGAATTCAATTTCATTGAAGACCCGGACCTCACCCGTATGTTCGGCAAGCCACGCAAAGCCGACGACATACTGATGCGCATGGAACTCGCCTCCGACGAACCTATGCAGCCAGGGAATACGCTGGTCTTCCTCGACGAGATCCAACAATGCAAGGAAGTCGCCACCGCCATCAAATTCCTTGTGGATGACGGTCGTTACGACTTCATACTCTCCGGCTCGCTGCTCGGCGTGGAGCTGGAGGATATCCGATCGGCTCCCACCGGTTATCTGACCGAGATCCGCATGTTCCCGCTGGACTTCGAGGAGTTCTGCTGGTCGCAGGGAGTCAGCGAGGATGTATTCGCCATGCTGCGGGACCACTTCGAGCGACGGATCCCTGTGGACGAGTTCGTTCACGACCGTTTGAAACGCCTATTCTCCCAATATCTGGTTATCGGCGGCATGCCCGCGGCCGTGGCATCGTTCACAGACAATAAGAGCATCGGCGATGTGCGCACCATCCAGGAGAACATCACACATGAATACCGCCGCGATATCAGCCAATACGCGCGCAGGGAGGACCGGCTGCACATTCGCTCGATCTACGACCTCATCCCAGGCGAATTGAACAACCCCAACAAACGCTTTACATTCTCCAAAATAGAGAAGAACGCGCGATTCCGAACGACCGCGGCGGATTTCGACTGGCTGGCCGCCGCGAACGTGGCCATCCCCGCCTATAATGTCGACGAGCCAAAGCGCCCCCTGAAGATGTCGATGGAACGCAACCTGTTCAAGTTGTTTTACTCCGATGTCGGCTTATTGACCGGTTCGTTCCTCAAGAGCACATCGCTGGACATACTCGACGGCGTAGAAGATGTGAACTACGGCAGTATCTACGAGAACCTGGTCGCACAGGAGCTCACGGCACACGGGTTCGATGACCTGTATTACTACAACAGCAAGAAACTGGGCGAACTCGATTTTCTCATTCAGGACCGGAACGATAACGTCATCCCCTTGGAGATCAAATCCGGAAAGGGATACAAACGCCACCGGGCGCTCGACAACGTCCTCGCCGCCGACACATACCACATCCAACAAGGCTATGTACTCGGCCCAGACAACGTCTCGGTCTCCGGCAGAGTGACCTACCTGCCTATATATATGGTCGGGCTGTTCACCAACGAGTAGACGCCGGAAACAGCGCACACTCCGGATTGCCCCGTCCTCAACCTGTTGCGAATCCACGTGCCCCGCGGCCTTATGGTCGCGGGGCACGTCCAAACGACGGGCGGAAGCCGTCAGCGCTGTTCGGCGGAGCCGGAGCGACGGGACTTGATCGTCCGAACCGCCAGGCCGGTGGAGACCAGAGCCGCGGCCAGCACCACCACGCCGATGATGGCCACACCGGTCTTGCCCAGCGGGCTCGCGGCCGAGGCATTCCCGGCGGCGTTGGCGTTGCCGCCGGTCGGCTTGCCGGGGATGACCTCGGAGGTCGTCTGGGCGGGAATCTGAATCTCCTTGTCCAGCGCCACACCGGTCTGGCGGCCAGTCACCGTGACCTTGTAGGTCTTGCCTTCCGTGACCTTGTCGGTCAGTTCCACCGACGTGGTCTGCATGGTACGGACGCGCTCACCGGAAACCGGGTCGCCGTCAACGGACTGGGCGACCACCTGGCCGGTGGCGGCATCGGTGACCGCGTAGGAGAAGGAGGCGTCGCCGTTCAGGCCGGTCACGTCAAGCGAAACCTTGCCGTCCTTGACGTTGACGGCGTAATCCATGCCGGCGGACAGGTTCTTGTAGTCGTCGGCGGTGGAGGCAAGCCCCAACGCCTTGGCGATGGTGTAGAAGTTGTCGGTCTGGTCGGTCAGGCCGTTGACGCGCTGGGCGCCGGGGCCGGAGGCGGCGATGCGCAGCTGGGTGCCGGTGTGGGACATCGAGCTTTCGACCTCGTCGAACTTCGGGGCATCATCGTTGGCGTACATCTGGTCGGGCGAGGTGCCGTAGGCCACGGTGATCTTGGCGCCGTCGACCGGAGACTCGAGCACCGTGCTCAGCGCGTAGTTCGGCTGCTCCTCGACGATCTGGCTGGTGTGCGCGTGATCGGCGGTCACGATGATCAGCGTTTCGTTCAGGTCCACCTTGTCGAGCGCGGCGGAGATGGCCTTGTCCAGGTCGTCGGTCTCGCCGATCTGGCCGCAAGCGTTGGCGTTGTGGTCCTGCTTGTCGATCGAGGCGCCCTCGACCTGCAGGAAGAAGCCGTTGCTCTGGCCGTTCGGGTTGGCCTCGAGCAGGTCGATGGCCTTGCTCGTCATGTCGGCCAGGGAGGCGGAGTTGCCGTTGGCGTTCTTGTTGCCGAGCCAGTCGGGGTTGGTGGAGCACTGGATCGGGTTCTCGTCCTTGGCCGGGTCCTTCTTGGTGGCCACGCTCGGCGCGAACTGGGTCTGCAGGTTGCCGTCCGCCATCAGGGCGAGGACCGGCTTGCCGGTGTACTCCAGCGCGTTGAGCGCGTCGACGTCCTTCTCGACGGTCTCGTAGCCCATGGCCTTCGCCTGATCCCAAACGGTCATGCCCTTGTACTCGCCGCCCTGCACGGTCTGGTGCAGATACTTGGCGCCGCCGCCGATCGTCACGTCGGCGCGGGTGTCGAGCATCTGCTCGGAGATCGAGCCGATGCCGCCGTTCTCCTTGAGCTGGGCGACCTCGCACTGGTCGGCGGCGTTGTTGCTGGAGCCGTCGGTCTTGCCCTGCGGTCCATAGCAGGAGCGCAGCGTGGAATGCGACATCTGGGCTGCCGGGGTGGCGTCCTGGATTTCGGAGGTGGTCACGTTGCCGGTGGCCTTGCCGGCGGCCTTGGCCAACTCGGTCAGGTTCATCTGCGGGGTGCCGTAGACATCCACGTCCAGCGCGTTGTTGTAGGTCTTGGTACCGGTGGCCCATGCGGAACCGGAGGCCGCGGAGTCGGTGACCGGGGTCACCGCAGGATCGTTCTTATCCTCAATGCCCGCGCCGAGCGAGAACGTGGTGTACTGGCCGGTGCCAACGGTGGTGTCGCCGTAAGCGGACGGCTGTCCGATACGGTCGAGGCCATCGAACGTGCCGTTCGCGCCATGCAGGTAGTCGCGGGCGACGGTGATTTCGGAATCGCCCATGCCATCGCCGATGAACAGGATGACGTTCTTGGCCTGGGTGTTGCCGATGGTGATGTTCTCGATGCGCTGCGCGCCGCCGTGCACGGCCAAGTCGGCGGCCTGCTTGCCGTCGGCCGCGTAGGCCATGCCGCTGGCGCCGGCGAGCGCGGCGGTGGCGACGAGCGCCGCCACGGTTCCCTTCAACACGTGATGCTTGTTCACTTCTGCCTCTTTTCGTTGGCTTCACAACGAGGCCGGCCACGCTCCCCATGGGTCACGGCCACCCTCGGGATTCCGGTCATGCCGGTCTTTCCGGCCCTCCGGTTTCCTACCACGCACGCTAGGCCGCCAAACCGTCGCCCAGCTGACGGAATCGCCACGCAATGGTGAACAATCGCAATGGGCGACGAACTCTCCATGAACCGCAAGCGACTACGTATCCGGGCCTCGGTGTTACATGCGGGATTGCGGTCCTCGTCGACTGAAAGTTGGAAAAGTGGCAAATCCACCACCAAAACTGGTTGGAACAATGGCAGCACAACGCTAGACGGCGTGTTGTCGCAGCCATGCGACAACACGGACGTTTGGAGCTAACGGTCAAAGAACTCGTTGTGAAGCGTGGAGCAGCTTCGCACTACCTCCAACTTTAAAACAGGACCGGCGGAATTCCGCCGGTCCTGAATGTGAAACCCGAGGTAGTGCGAACCACCGCTGGGGATCAACCCCTCAGCAGCACCTCTTCCAAGGCACCGATCACGCTTTCGGGCATGTGCGACTGGAAGAAGTCACGCTCATTGCGCTGCTCGCGCTCCAGCGTGCGCAGTCCCGGAATCGCGGCCACACCGTAGCGGCTGATCTGCGCCATGGCATGCTCCTTGGTGGTGTACAGCATCTGCGCGTCAAACAGGATGCGTTCGCAGTCCGCCTCGGTCGGAGATTCGGCCAGGGCAAGCCCCTGCGGGAACAGCACCTGGATCCGCGACGAGGAGGGCACGTCGACCAGCTTCACGCTCAGGCTCATCGTCTCCGCATCGTAATCCACCACCGTGGTGCCGACCAGGTCCTTGTTCCAGGCTTCGCCACCGACGATCACCTGCATGGCCGAACGGGCCACGCCGCGGAAGATCAGGGTCCAGTCGCGCCGCTCCGGCACCACCGACGTGTTGCCGGTCGGCGCTTCGATGACGAACTGCGGGGAGCGCCCATCGTCCCACTGCCAGGTCATGGCGGTCACGGCCGTAGCGGCTTCCTGCGCCGCAGCGGCGTCGGCGCACACATCGTGGAACTCGCCGGAGTCCTCGCGCATGGCGAACGAGCCGTCCGCACCGGGGAAGACCACAACATCCAACGCACGCGGGTTCACGGTCATATCCGAAAGCGGGTCGGACTGCATCGGCACGATGCCGCCGGCCTTCGCGAACACCGGAATCCGGTCGATTGTGCGCCACACCGCCAGGCGGCGGCCCGCCGGATCGGCGGCTGCATAGCGGCGGCCGTCGAAGAAATCGAACCAGTCGCCCTGCGGCAGCCAAGCATCGGCCTTACCGCGCATCGATGCCTTGTCCATCGGATCGACCACCGGCGCCACCACCAGCTCGGTGCCGAACCGGAACTCGTCGGGCACCTCGTAGGACTCGCCCAGATTCGGGTTGGCCCAGTACATCGGCTCGACGATCGGATCGCCGTCCACGGCGGCGCGCCAGTTCATCGTGTACAGGTACGGCATCAGCGCCTGGCGCAGCCGCAGCACGTCCACCATCGCCGAACGCACCGGCTCGTGGAAGTTCCATGGTTCCTTGCCGGAGAACGGCGAACAGCTGGAGTGCAGGCGATTGATCGGGCTGAACACGCCCAACTGGTACCAGCGGGCCTCCAGCTCCTCGTCACGGTAGCCGAACATATGGCCGCCGATGTCGTGGCTCCACCAGCCGTAGCCGATGTTGCTCGCGGTTGAGGTGAAGTACGGCTGGAACTTCAGCGACTTCCAGGTGATCACGGTGTCCCCGGAGAAGCCGACCGGGTAGCGTTGCGAGCCGGGGCCGGCGAAGCGCGAGAACGTCAGCGGCCAACGGCCGTCGCGGGCCGAGTCGCAGTAGTGCATGTGGTTGAGCACCCATAGCGGGTCCAGGCCGGGCTGGCGGGTCACGCCGCCCTGCTGCCAGTCGATCCACCAGAAGTCGATGCCGTCGGCCTCCAGGTCGTGGTGCATGTCGAAGTACGCCTGCACGAACTTCGGGTTGGTCAGGTCGAACTCGACCGGCTCCTGGGCCTCCGCATCCACGCCGACCGTGGCGGCGGCCTTGGCGTAGGGCTTCTCGAAGGCGCGGATGCCGTCGCGCGGATGGATGTTCACCGTGGTGCGCAGGCCGCGCTCGTGCAGGCCATCCAGGAAGCGCTTGGGGTCGGGGAACAGCTTGGGGTTCCACGTGTAGCCGGTCCAGCCGGAGCCGTACTTGGGGTCGACGTCGTCCACCAGATGCCAGTCCATGTCGATCACCGACGTGGTGAACGGAATGCCTTCGCGCTTGAACCGGTCCATCAGGTCCAGGTACTCCTCCTCGGAGTACCGGTAGTAGCGGCTCCACCAGTTGCCCAGCGCGTAGCGGGGCAGCAACGGCGCGGGGCCGGAAAGCTTCTGGAAGTCGTGGACGGCCTCGCGGTAGCGGCGGCCGTACCCGAAGAAGTAGATGTCGGTTTCGCGATGGTCGCGCGGGGCGACGCCGATGCCGCCGTACGCCACGACGCCGTCGGGCAAATTGCCGTCCGCGTCGGCGGTGACGAACACGTTCGACGCGGAGTCGTCCAGCACGGCCCAGCCATCGCGGGAGATCACGCCTTGTCCGAGCGGAATCGCGCCGTCGGCCTCGTCGAGCGTGCGCGCGGTGCCGCCGAGATTGCCTTTGGGCTCGTCGCCGTAATGCCAGGTGTTGAACTGCGAGTCCGGCACGCCCTTGACGACGATGGTCAGCCCCTCTTTGCTGAAGGGCTTGCGATCGTAGGTCAGACGCAACGCCGGCGTTTCGACGACGAGCATCCCGTCGCGTTCGCCGGTGGTGTAGTCCACGGCACCGGACGGCAGGAAGGCGCGGTCGACGGCCATCAGCGTGGCTCGGTCCTCGAACTCGCCGCTGTCGGACCATTCCAAACGGATCAGGGATTCGGTGATCAGTCCGATGCGCCAGTGCTCACCTTGCAGCGTGGTGGCCGGATTCATTGCGGGATGCATGCCCCGCAGGAAGTGGTCAAAACCCTGAAAGTCCTGAGAAGACATGTGCTTCCAACTCCTTTGTTTCATTGTGTTTCAATGGATGATTACGCTTGCACGCAAGTATAGTGCAAACGTTCGCAAAACACGCCTTACTGTCATGCGCAGAAATTGCCACGCTTGCCGCGCCCTCCGGTGAAGGCCGTCACAGCGGGGCACGCCCGCCCCACCTTGTGCCCGAATCGGGGGATTCTTTCGTTGTTAGCGCAATCATAGGGGCCAAAACGTAAGAATCCCCCGATTCGGACACAAGGGACGGGACCCGGATGGCGTCCACCCGTCCGACCGAGGCCGCGGGGCTTAAGCTTCCGGTGTTTGGCCATGCCCTGGGCCCGCCCCATCCGCCTGGGAGGGGCGGCTTACTTACCGCTGCCGGTGGCGATGCCGGCGATGAACTGCTTCTGGAACACCATGTACACGATGATCACGGGGATAATCGCCAGCGAGGTGGCCGCGAACAGTCCGCCGTAGTCGGTGCCGTACTGGCCGTTGAACATCTTCAGGCCCACCGACAGCAGCATCTTGTCGCTATCGGTGATCATCAGGAACGGCCACAGATAGTCCTCCCAGTTCCACAGGAACGTGAAGATCGCGAGCGCGGCGATGCTGTTGCGGCTCATCGGCAGGATGATCTGGTGGAAGATGCGGGCGTCGCCGGCACCGTCCAGCTTGGCGGCCTCGATGATCTCGTCGGAGATCGAGCCGATGGACTGACGGAACAGGAAGACGCCGAAGCCGGAGACCAGGCCGGGCACGATGAGCGAACGGTAGGTGTCGAGCCAGCCGAACTGCACCATCATCTCGTACTGGGGGATGATCGTGACGGCCCACGGCAGCATCATCGTGCTGAGTACCGCGCCGAACAACACGTTGCGGCCGCGGAAGTGCATCTTGGAGAAGACGTAGCCGAGCACGGCGCTGATGTAGATGACGAGCACCGTCTTGACCGTGGCGATGAATACCGAGTTGGCGAATAGCCGGAAGAAGTTGAAGGTCTTCTGGATGTTGGCGTAGTTGCCGAGGGTCGTCGGCGCCGGGAAGATGCCGCCGGTGATCTTGACGATCTCGCTGTTCTGCGCGAACGACGAGACGAACATCCAGATGAACGGGACGATCGTGACGAGCGAGAGCGCGAACAGCAGGATGGTGACGGCGATGGAGATTGCCTTCTTGGTGCTTTTGGACATGTCACGCCTCCGTATTGTCGCCTGACGCCTTGAACATCAGGATCGTCAGGATGCCGGTCAGCACGAACAGGATGACGCTCATCGCCGATGCCGTGCCGAAGTTGTACTTCTGGAACGCCTGGTCGTAGATCAGGTAGCTGATGGTGTAGGTGTCGGTGCCGGGGCCACCCTTGGTCATCACGAGGATCTGCACATACGCCTGCAGGTAGGAGATCAGCGAGGTGATGACGATGAGCAGCGTGGTGGGCTTGAGCAGCGGCAGCGTGATCGACCGGAAGGTCTGCCACCAGTTGGCGCCGTCGATCTGCGCCGCCTCGTACACGTCGCGCGGCAGCGCCATGATGCCGGCGAGATACAGCACGGTGGCGTAGCCGAAATCCTTCCAGATGGTCATGATGATGACCGCCGGCATGGCGTAACGCGAATCGTTGAGCCAGCTGATGTCGAGTCCGGTGATCTTGTCGATCATGCCGAACTGCGGATCGAACATCCACATCCACACGAAGGAGACGGCCACCAGCGGGGTGATCGTCGGCATGTAGAACAGGCCGCGCAGCGTGTCCTTGCACTTGACGAGCTTGGAGCTCAGCAGCAGCGCCAGCGCCAGGCCCAGCACCACGCGGAACAGGATGGAGAAGAACGAGTAGATCGCGGTGTTCCACAGTGACTTCCAGAACAGGCCGTCGGTCAGCACGTTGACGAAGTTGTCGAACCCGACCCAGTCGTACTTGTCGATCAGCGGGTTCCAGTCGTGCAGGCTGCCCGCGAAGGCGCTGAAGATCGGGTATGCCATGAACACGGCGAAGTAGACGACGAGCGAGACCACGGCGATGTTGCGCATCGTGAAGATGCGACCCAGCACCTGCCTGGCGCCCGAGACCTCCCCGGAGGCCGGCTGCGCGGCGCGTGCCGCGCTGCGATTGACATTGGTCATGATGTGCGTTCCTCCTTAGTCCTTGCGCTCGTCATAGTGCGCGTAGCGGCTTTCCATCGAGGTGAAGTCGCTGTCTTCCATGTCGCTCATGATCAGCTCCTGCGAGTAGGCGACGGCCGAATCGACATCCTGACCCTTCTGCAACACGTTCTCGAACGCGATCTGCGGACTGGTCTCCAGGGTGGAGGGCGTCGGGCCCGGCCAGATCAGACGATCGAGGCGCGGGGCGATGGCGGCCATCATCGGGTTGTCGAGGATCTCCGGATCGTCCTGCAGGGACTTCTTGCCCGGGAACGAATTCAACACGTCGGAGGCGATGCGCATGTAGTCGTCGTTGGCCAGGATGAAACGGATGAAATCCTGGGCGACGGCCTTCTGTTCATCGCTCTGGTGGACGTTGATGCCGGGGGTGGACTCGCCGTTGTACCGGTCGTACGCGAACGGAGTCTCCTCGCTGAACGCCGGCGTGGGGAAGACGCCGTAGTTCACGTCCGGATAGTTGGTGGCCAACGTGCCGACGTAGGAGCCCCAGTCGTAGATCATCGCGGTCTGGTTGTTGCCGAAGCTCAGTTCGCGGTCATCGCCGAAGTTGACCGCGCCCACCTGGTACTCGTCGTACAGGGACTGCAGGAATTCGAGGTTCTCCTTGGTGGTCTCGCAATCGTAGTTGGCGGTGTGGCCGTCCTCCTGGAACATCAGCACGCCCTTTTGGTAGTTCAGCCCCTGCCAGGCCGCCTTGTAGCTGCCGTTGATGTTGAAACCGGCCTGCACCATCGTGTCCCCGTCGAACTTGGTGAGCTTCTGCGCCACCTCGATCAGCTCGTCCCACGTGGTCGGAATGTCGGCTTCCGTCAGTCCGGCCTCGGCCCACAGGTCCTTGTTGTAGAAGATGGCGCCGGTGTTGATGACCGAGTCGATGTACTTGACCTCGCCGTTCTCGTCGACATGGGTGTCGACGAATGTGTAGTCGGTCTCAAGGTCCTCGAGCGGAATGTCATATGGCTCCATATGCGGGCGGATCAGCGCGTCATAGGAGTTGTGGACGTTGAACAGCACCGGGGCGTTCTTGTTGCCCTTGAGCGAGAGCGGCAGCTTGGTCCAATAGTCGTCCCATGCCACCACGTTGACGTCGATGCGGACGTTGGGATGGATCTTCTCGTACTGCTGGATCATCTGGTAGATCGGGTCGGTGGCGGCCTGCCCCCACGTCCAGTACTCCACGGTGATCGGCTGTCCGTCATTGACCAAATGGTTGGGGTCGTAGGTAATGGCGTCGCCCATCACCTCGAGGCCCTTGTCCGCTTGGGTATCGACCACAGGAGAGTCTTCGGCGGCACCGCAACCGGCAAAACCGATGATGCCACCGGTTGCAACGAGTGCCGCCACCATGCGTTTGATATTCATGGACGCTTACTCCTTCGTAAGACTTTCATTATGGACAACACCAGTATATGCCACCGGTTGAACCACTGGAAACACTTGTTTTACTCAATTAATTAGACTATGTTCTGCAACCCGTTGCAATACTTGGAAAATTCTTCGGCATAAAACCGGTTCGGCTCACATCCTCCGGCGTGTCGCACCTGCATACACAGCCTGCGGTCCGCGGATCAAGGATCAGGCTCCGCCGAAACCATCGCATCCCGCACACGGCCTCAGCATTCCGCCGCGTCAATCCCAGACCTCGCGCGGATCCCACCCAAGGCGGACCCGACCCGCAGCCCCCGTCGCCGAACCTCACCGCAGACCGCTCGGACACCCGCCGCTACACCTTGACTCGCGTACGATAGAATTGCAACATGCAGTCACCCAACCATGCACTGCATAAACCAAGTCCGCAATACCGCGCCATACTGCCCCGCAGCGGCATTGCCACCGATTGCAAAGAGGACGTATGAAAGCAAGCGTCAACGATGTGGCCGAACGGGCCGGCGTCTCCGTCTCCACGGTCTCCCGTGCGTTCACCCGCCCCGAACTGGTCTCCGAACGCACCCGGAAGAAGGTGCTGCAGGTGGCCGACGAGCTGAACTTCTCCGTCTCCCGCTCCGCCGTTGCGCTCAAACGCGGCCAAACCTTCCGCATCGCACTGCTGGCGGGCGGGCATATCGACTGGTTCTCCGCCCGGATTCTGGAAGGGCTGAACTCGGTGCTGCACGACACCGGCTATGACTTCTCGATTTACGCCATCACCCATGACGAGGAGCGCGCGCGATTCTTCGAGCAACTGCCGGTACGCCGCAACGCCGACGCGATCATCGTCTCCTTGTTCAACCTCAGTCCGGACGAAACCGACCGCCTGCACGCCATGGGTATCCCGATCGTCGGCATCAACGTGGCCTCGCCGGGCGAGTTCGACGCCTCGATCGGCATCGACGACACCACCGCCATCCAGATTCTTGTCCGGCATCTGGTCACCCTCGGCCACCGCCGCATCGCCTATCTGTATGAGGAGTCCATCTCCCCGCTCCGGTTCAGCTCCTACCAGCGGGTCGCCGGGTTCACGCAACTGTGCGACGAACTCGACGGCGTGGCCGGAACCGCCATCGCCGTCAGGCACGGCGACGACTGCGCCAACGTGGCGATTACGACACTGCTCAGCCAGCCGGATCCGCCGACCGCCATCTGCGTGCACCAGGACTCATGGGCGATTCCGCTGTTCTTCCGTCTGCCACGCTACGGCATCCGCATCCCCGACGACCTGTCCGTCACCGGATTCGACGACAGCGACTTCGCCGAGGAGGTCGGACTGACCACCGTCCGCCAACTCCCCCGGGACATGGCGGCCACCGCCGCGCGCATGGCGCTGGACCTCATCAATGGTAGGACGCCTGAACACCGCCACATCACCGCACCCGTGCAGCTGATGCTGCGCAGCTCCGCCGCCGCCCCGCGCGCCTGAGCGCGCGGGGCGCGGGAAGCGCGCTGGCTCAGATCATCATCCACACGGTGGTATCGGCGGGCAGGATGAACCCGCTGATCGGCTCCGAGGAAAAGATGATCTCGCCGGCCGGCAGCTCCACGGGATCCGGCCCAAAATTGGTGATGCTGGCGAAGCGGTCGCCGCCCTCATCGGCGCTGACGCGCGAATACGCCACCACCTGGCCCGCCTTGTCGCCGAACTCGGACTCCCCGATCCAACGGATCGAGGTGTCGCCGGTCGGCGTGAGCATCCGCTGGCGGAACGCGAGCGCGCGACGGTACAGGTTGAGCATCGAGTCGGGGTCCGCGTCCTCGGCGTCGGCCGCGTGGTCCTTGTACCACAGCGGCTGGGGCAGATGCGGATCGGCGGCGGGCGTACCGTCGGGGCGCGTGGCAGGCGAGAACCCGAACGAGGCACCGGTGCCGAACTTCGCGTCCCACGGCGCCGGGGTCGGCGTATCGGCGGCGACCCACGGCAACGGCACACGGCAGCCGTCGCGCCCTTTGGCCGTACGGCCGTGGTCGGTGCGGAACGGGGTCGGGTCCTCCAGGCGGTCCCACGGTATATCCGCCACCTCGAACAGGCCCAGTTCTTCGCCCTGATACACGTACACGGAGCCGGGCAGGCCGAGCTCCATCATGATGGCGGCGCGGGCGCGGCGGGTGCCGAGCGTGCGGTCCTCGATGAAGTTCGAGCCGCTGCGCAACAGCCACGCATCGGCCAGCTGGTGGCACCACTGCGTCTTCACCTGCGGCAGGCCGTATCGGCTGGCATGGCGGACCACGTCATGGTTGCTCATCACCCACGTGGTTGTGGAGCCGGATTCCTCGGCGGATTCCAGACCTTCGCGGATAGCGGTGCGGAAGTCCTCTGCGAACCAGTCGGCCTTGGCGAACTCGAAGTTGAACACCTGCCCCAGCTCCTCCTCGGAGGCGTACAGGTGCTGGTGTTCGGGCACCACCCAGGCCTCGCCGACGGCGAAGCGCGGCGGGTCGTATTCGTTGAAGACCTCGCGCCATTCGCGGTAGATGTCATGCACCTCGGGGCGGTCCCACAACGGATTCGTGCCGTCATGGCACAGCCCCTCCAACGGGTTGCCCCTCAACGCCAGCTCGGTCAGCGGGGCGCTGTCGAGGTCCTTGGCCAGACCATGCGCCACGTCGATGCGGAAGCCGTCGGTGCCATGGTCGGACCAGAAGCGCAGGGTCCTCTTGAACTCCTCGTGGACCTCCGGGTTCTTCCAGTTGAGGTCGGGCTGCTCCTTGGCGAACATGTGCAGGTACCACTGGCCGTCCGGCACCCGTTCCCACGCGCCACCGCCGAAGATCGACTGCCAGTCGTTCGGCGGCAGTTCGCCGTGCTCGCCCCGGCCATCCCGGAAGATGTACCGGTCGCGGGCGGGGGAACCGGGCTCCGCCGCCAGCGCCTCCTGGAACCAGACGTGTCCATCGGAGGTGTGGTTCGGCACGATGTCCACGATCACCTTCACGCCGGCCTCATGCGCGGCGGCGGCCATCGCGTCGAAGTCGTCCATGGTGCCCAGACGCGGATCCACGTCACGGTAATCGATGACGTCGTAGCCGCCGTCGGCCAGCTCGGACGGATAGAACGGCGAGAGCCAGATGGCGTCCACGCCCAGTTCCTTCAAGTAAGGGATACGGTCGGCCACACCGGCGATGTCGCCCAGACCGTCGCCGTTCACGTCCTTGAAGCTGCGCGGGTAGACCTGGTAGACCACCGCTTGTTTCCACCAGTCCGCATGGGTGTTGTTCAGGGTCATATACAGCTCCTTTCGGCCACACATGATGTACAGCGCTGTCAACATCTGATCCGACGCAAATGCACCGTAATCCGAGTATCAGTGTAGCAAATAGTGCAAACGTTATCATCCGTGTTGCAGGTTCGCACTACCGCAGGGTTTCAATGGCGGCGGGTTGATATTCCGCCACGTGAAATTTCAGCCCCGAGGTAGTGCGAACACCGCCTTCATTTACTCCACTTCATCAACCACCTCAGCGGAAAATAATGTCAAGTTCTACACTTTTTTCCGGAAAAAAGTGTATACTTTTACACTAATTTCTGTTCATAACCAAGGAGGATCCCATGCCGAACATGCGTCGCGCCATCAGCCACAAGCTTCAGGCATGGAGTGAGTCATCGCACCGCAAGCCCTTGGTGATTTTCGGTGCACGGCAGGTAGGGAAAACCTATGCCATCAAACAGCTCGCCTCGGATCGCTACGATTCTTTGGCCTACATCGACTTTTCCCGGGACGCCCAGGCAGCGGCCTTATTCGACGCTTCACTCGCCCCAACCGAGCTCGTGCCCAAGCTGGAAGTTTTTCTGCATACTTCCATCAACCCCGATCGCACATTGATAGTCTTCGACGAAGTACAGTTATGCGAAAGGGCGCTGACCTCGTTGAAATATTTCTGCGATGACGCGCCGCAATACCACGTCGTGGCAGCCGGTAGTTTACTAGGCGTCGCCCTCAAACGCGAGCTGTACTCGTTCCCCGTCGGCAAGGTCGATTTACTGCAGCTGCGCCCATTGAGTTTTGAAGAGTTCCTGTGGGCACGCGGAGAAACACGTCTGGCCGACGCCATACGCGACGCGTATGAGAACGCCCCAGATCAGGCGTTCGCCCTGCATGATCGCGCCATGCAGCTTGTCCATGAATATGAGCTCATCGGCGGCATGCCGGAAATCGTCTCGGCATACGTCGCCAATGATGCCCCCGGCATCGACGCAATGGAATCTGCGCGCAACAAGCAGCAGGAAATCAACGTGGCATATCTCGCGGATATGGCCAAGTACGCCACACCCACGGAAACGCCGCGCATCATGGCCGTATGGAACAGCATTCCCCAGCAACTGGCCAAGGAGAACCATAAATTTCAGTACAAGCTCATCAAGTCGGGGGGCCGGGCTGCAACATACGAGAATGCCATCGCATGGCTGGACGCTGCGGGCATCATCATGCGATGCACCCAAGTCACCGAGGCCACGGCACCGCTGAAAACCTTCGAGAACAGTAGCTCGTTCAAGATATATACAGCTGATGTCGGATTGCTGTCGGCGCAGTATGAAGCCATCCCGCAGGATCTGGAACCGGCGACGGACAAGGCAGCCGGATTCCGCGGAGGCATCACCGAGAACTATGTGCTGCAGCAGCTCGTCGCCTCGGATTCATCCGTATATTACTGGGGTACTACCAGCAAAGCAGAGGTCGAATTCATCGCCCGCGCCAAACAAGGCGACGTCATCCCCATCGAGGTCAAGTCCGGACGCAACGTCACCGCCAGAAGCCTCGAATCATTCCGGGAACGCTACCATCCGCCGTATCTCGTGCGCGTCAGTGCACGTAACTTCGGTGTCGGCAACGGTATCCGCAGCATTCCCTTATATGCGGCTTGGCTTCTGGGGGAAGACCTCCAGTAGCGCAGAGGCAGGTTCGCACTACCTCGGGGTTTCTATGCCGGAGGGTTGATATTCCGGCGATTGAAATTTCAAACCCGAGGTAGTGCGAAGCCCGTCTCAGCGGTTCAGCGCCGCGGCCAACGACTGCACCCGCGGCAGGTCGAAGACCTCCTCGGTATGCACCACGCGCCCGGTCTCGTCGGCCAGCGGGATGCGCCAGTTCGGGTACTCCCAGCTGGTGCCCGGCTGGTTCTGGGTGCGGTGCTCGCCCACGCCGTCCACCAGCGCGGCCTGCACCAGCACGCTCGGCGAATCCCGCAGCATGACGTGCATGGCCTCCACTACACGCTGGATCAGCGCCTCGCGGTCGGCCGTCTCGGCATCGTCGGCGTCCGGCGCGCAGGCGGCCTTCAGCCCGTCGGCCACCTCCTGCGGCAGGTATCCGCGCGAAACCAGCAGCGCCAGCATCTGATCGATCTCGGCCTGTACCTCGGCGCGGAACTGCTCGGCCGGTTCGTTGAGCAGATTCAGCTCCTCGCGCAGGTCGACATGCTCCAGCTTCAGATAGCCCGCCGTCGGCGGCAGGTCATGCGTGGTCACGGAAGCGAGCGCGTACTTGCGGTAGTCCTCCGGCGGGGCATACGGGTCGCCGGCGTTCGGGGAGTTGTCCACGCGGGAGAACCATTCCACGGCGGTGCCCAGCACGCCGTGTTCGGCCAGCACCTTGGAGACGTATTCGGGCACGGTGCCCAGATCCTCGCCGATGACCACACCGTTCGCGCGGGAGGCCTCGATCGCCAGGATGGAGAGCATGACCTCGTGGTTGTAGGTCACATAGGCACCGTCGCGCGCGGTGCAGCCGCGCGGGATCCACCACAGGCGGAACAGGCCGAGCACATGGTCGATGCGCAGGGCGCCGGCGTGCGCGAACATGTTGTGCACCATCTCACGGTAGACGCGGTAACCGGTGGATTCCAGGTACTGCGGGCTGAACGGCGGCTGCCCCCAGTCCTGGCCGAGCTGGTTGTAGAAGTCCGGCGGGGCGCCGACAGTCACGCCGTCGGCGAACCGTTCGGGGCTCCACCACACGTCGGCGCCGAGGGCGTGCACGCCCACCGCCATGTCCTGCATCAGGCCGAGCGCCATGCCGGCGTCCTTGGCGGCCTGCTGCGCGGCGGCCACCTGTTCGTCGGCGATCCACTGCAGCCAGCGCTGGAATTCGAACATGTCATGGTGGTCACGCACCAGGGCCGCCACGGCCGGCGAGTTCTTGTCGGTGCGGAAGAACCACGAGTTCTCCTCCCATGGCGCGCCCCACACCTCGAACGCCAGGCACCAGGTGGCGAAGGCGTCCAGGTCCGGCCCCGCCGCGCGCTTGAACTCGGCGAAGGCGGTCTCGCGCTCCTCGGAACGCGGCGCGGAGAAGATCAGCCACAGCGCCTGCCGTTTGGCGTCCCACGAGGCGTTGATGTCCATCGGCTCGGCGCTGTCATTGGCGGCGGCCACCGAGGCGTGCAGCTCCTCGACCTGCGCGCGGGTCGCGTCGTCGAGCGCCGCGTATTCGGGGATGTCCTGCGGCCGGATATAGGTGACGTTGAGGAACCGGCGTGACTCCGGCAAGTACGGCGAGGGCTGCAACGGGGGCACCGGGGCGCCGGCGTGGATCGGGTTGATGAGCATGAAGTCGGCGTGCGACTTCTCACCGGCGTCGGCGGCCAACCGCTTCAGGTCGCCGTAGTCGCCGACACCCCAGGAATCGGCCGACCGCACGGAGTACATCTGCGTCATCCACCCCCAACGCTGCCGCTGACGCACCGCTTCGGGCAGTTCGATGCGGGGCGGGGCGACGATGACCGTGGCGCGACGCTGCACGCCGCCGACCTGCACGTTGAGCGTGTGGTATCCGATCGGCAGGTCGTCCGGCAGCGTGAGTTCCAGCTGTTCGCCGAAGTCGGCGTCCTTGTGCACGCGCAGGTTCGCGCGCAGGTCGCCGGCGTAGGCGGTTCCGTCCTCCAACGCCAGTGTCAGCGCCACCAGCGCGTCCGCCGAGCAGCGCAGCGGCACGTTGTTCGCCCGGCCGGTGATAGCCAGCACGGTCGGGGGCACCAGCTGTTCGCGCTGACGGCATTCGGTTTCCAGCAGCGACTTGCTGACGGCCGCGGGGTTCGAGGCGTCCACGCCCAGCGACGCCAGTACGGCGACGAGCACCTCGTCACGGATTTCGACGTAGGCCCCGAGCTGGTCGATATACGACGTAGAGACGCCGCACGCCTTGGCCAGACGGATGAGCGGACGCTTGAGGCGCGCCGGGCTTTCCTCCCGTCGAGCGGCCTGCGTCGGATTCTGAGCTTCATTGCTATCAGTCATCGGTTCTCACCTTTTCTGCAGTGATGTGATGATGCGTCGCCAGCGAGGACGACCCTGTGATGCTAGCGCTTGCATTATAAATCTATCCGATTAGATTCTAGAGCGTCGCATCGACGAAACGTCAGGGGCAACCGTCACCAATCCCATGTTTTTCGTGTTTTCTCGGAACGTCACACCCGCCCGATACGCCTTGCGACCGAAGCCACAACGCTCTCGGAGGCACACGCCACAGCCTACCGCATGATGCTAACGTTTGCAAGTGAATGGCTACGCCATGCCGACCAGCCCGAATGCCAGCAGCTGCAGCGGATACAGCACGTAGAATAGCCATTTGACCCACGGGGCGGGGTATCCCTCCCTCCGCGAGCGCCAGTGCAGCAGCATTACGCCCAGCACCGGCAGGATAAACATGCAGGCGCCGAACGCGCCCGCCGTGAGCATCATCGTGTTCTCGCGCCTGGCCAGCGTGTAGAAGATCACGGCGAACACCAGGGTCATCAGTCCCTCGCCGACCAGACCGAGCCGCAGCCCCACATTGAACAGGTACGCCCATAATGTGGCCGCGAGCAGCACCGCAATCCGGATCGCCCATGACGCCACGTCGCGGCGCCCTTGGAACGCGCGGAGCACCATCAGCGCGATCAGCGCGATGCACAGCCCCCACACCGGATTCTGCGAGGTCATATCGAAGAACCGCCCCGACGTCGCCATGTCGTAAGGCACCTCGGACACCGCCGCCAGCACGGCCAGTCTGGCCAGGTACCATCCGGCGGCGTGCGTGCGGCGGAATCCGTTGACCAGCATCCACGCATACAGCGGCACCGCGCACCAGGAGAACGCGTCGGTCACCACCACGCCGGTCAGCGCGCCCATATCCGCCGTGGCCAGGTCGCCAATGCCGGGCAGCAGCACCGCGGTGCTGAACGACCCGAGCATGACCAGCATCAGCGCGACGATCTTCATCGCGAACGTGGTGATGCCTTTGACGTTGTCCAGCGAGGCATCATGCCCGGCAACAGATTCGTTCATCGTGTTCACATGTCCTTCCGCCAACATTGTCCGTCAGTCCATCGCGCCCTATGCCGGCATTCCTATTGTGCATTGTCGACGCACCGCTGCCACACCGTAAACGACCGTGCCGGCAACGTCACCGTGGCCGTCCCGCGGGCGCCGTGCCCGGTTTCGGCACCGGCAGCCGGCGGCGTGGCCCGCCCGGCCAGCGCGTCGGTCGAATCGGCGACAACAGCCCATTCGCCGTCCGAGGCGGCCCCGCCCGTCATATCGAGCGTGGACTCCCCGTACCCTGCGTTGGCCGCCATCACCAAATCGCCGACACGGTACGCCACCACATCGTCCGCGGACGGCAGCGGGACGTGCGCGCCCCGGCACAGTTCCGGATGCGACCGCCGCAGCGCGATCAACGTCCGGTACCAATCGACCAGCGGCGCCATCCGCACGGCGCGCCGCCAATCCAGCAGGTTGAGCGAGGCCGGACGGTCGAAGGAGTCGGAGCAGCCGAGCTTCGTGCGGGCGAACTCCTCGCCGGACAGCAGGAACGGCAGGCCGGCCGCGGTCATCACCAGACCCGCGGCCATAGCGTTGGCGGCCAGCATGTCCGCGACGTCACCGTGGCATCCGTCGGTTTCGCCGCCGACCGCATCGTCCGCCACGCCGCCACCGACAGGACCCGCCGCTTCCCCGGCCACCCCGCCGCATGCACCGCCGACCGCGTAATCCGCCTCCGTCGGCCCACCCGGGCACATCGTGGCGCACAGCTTGTCCCACAGCGTCAGGTCGTCGTGCGCGGAGACGTACTGCACCAGCTGCATCGGGTCCTTCGGCTCGCCCACCGCGCCGTGCCAGGCGTCCACCGCCTTGCGCACGGACGGGGCGAACGCCCGGCCGAGTCCGTTGACGAACCCGGCCTGATCGGAGTACAGCACGTGTCCTTTGATCGAGTCGCGAGTGGCGTCGCAGAACCAGCCGATACGGCGGTCCAGCCGGCCCACGCCGCCCTTGTTCGACAGGATCGTCCCGGGTTCCACGGCCGAGTCGGCGGCCGACCACGGCTCGCCGTACAGCAGGATCCGCCGCCCGTCCGGCAGCGCGTCGACCGAGGCGCGCACGGCGTTCATGGTCTCCACGTCGATCAGGCCCATCAGGTCGAACCGGAACCCGTCGATATGGTATTCACGGGCCCAGTACGTCACCGAATCCACAATGTACCGGCCGAACATCGCGTGTTCGCTGGCCGTGTCGCAGCCGCACCCGGAACCGTTGGCGAGCGCCCCATCGTCCGTGCGGCGGCAGAAGTAGCCGGGCGTCATGCGTTCGAACCAGTTGTCGGCGGAGTACATGTGGTTGTAGACCACGTCCATGATGACCTTGAACCCCGCGCGGTGCAGGGCCTGGATCATCGTCTTGCATTCGCGGATCCGCACCTCGCCGTGGTAGGGGTCGGTGCTGTAGGAGCCTTCGGGCACGTTGTAGTTGACCGGGTCGTACCCCCAGTTGAACTGGCCGTCCTCGGGCCGGGTCTCATCCACGGAACCGTAGTCGTAGAACGGCAGCAGCTGCACGCAGGTGACGCCGAGGCGCTTGAGGTAGTTCAGGCAGGTGGGCGATGCGGGATCGCCCGTGATGTGGGTCCCATCGTGCGTGAAGGCCAGGAACCGCCCGCGATGTTCCGCGGGCACCCCACTGTCCGGATCGTTGCTGAAGTCGCCGATATGGGTCTCCCAGACGACCAGTTCGCCGTCGGGGATATCAGGGCCGCGGTCGTCGTCCCACCCTTCGGGGTCGGTTTGGGCCAGGTCCACGACCATGCTGCGCGCGCCGTTCACGCCGGCCGCGCGCGCCCAGGGATCGGCGGCGCGGTTCACAGTGCCGTCGGGGAAGGCGACCAGAAAATCGTAGTAGACGCCCGCCAGCCATTCCGGGATCTCCACATGCCAGGTGCCGCGCGGGCCGGACGCCATCGGACGCTCGGCGATGGCGCGTGCGCCCAGCTCATCGTCGGAACCGGTGGCGAACAAGCGCAGCGTCACGGCTTCGGCGGTGGGGGCCCAGACGGTGAACGCCGTGCCGTCGGCGGTGAGGCGTGCGCCCAGCTCGCCGTCGTACGCGGGCAACGTGGAGATCGGATTAACCGTGGAACGTTGGTAATCACGGGGTTGCGTCATCGGAACTCCTTGCATGACAACGATGGTACAGGTCCGGGGCAACGACCGGCATTGCCCCGGACCACCGTCCCGCGGAACGGAGACGTAAAGGAAAGGGATTCCCCCGTCTCCATCCGCATGACAGGTGTTGGTTTTCGTGTGTGCCGGCTCAGCCCTTGACGGCGCCGGACATGGCCTCCTGGTAGTAGCGCTGCATCACGATCGTCAGGATGGCGATCGGGATGGCGATGATCACGGCGGCGGCCGCGAAACGGGCGAACCAGGAGTTGAGGTACTCACGGCTGAGCATCTGGTACAGACCCAGCGCCACCGTGTAGTTGTCCTGCGTGCGGCAGATGGCCTTGGCCATCACGAAGTCGAGCCAAGGGCCGAGGAACGCGGTCAGCGCCTGGTAGACGAGCATCGGCTTGCACACCGGCAGGATGATCAGGCGGAACACCTGCCAGCGCGTGCATCCGTCGAGCATCGCGGCCTCGTCCAGGGACATCGGGATGGTGTCCATGTAGCCCTTCATCACGTAGAAGCCCGCGCCGGCGCCGGCGGAGTACACCAGGATCAGCGCGATGGTGACACCGATGCCCTGAGTCAGGCCCATGGACTTCAAGATGAAGTAGATCACGACCACGGACATGATGTTCGGGAACATGCCGAGCACCAGCACCACGTTCATGAAGGACTTGCGGAAGCGGAAGCGCAGGCGGCTCATCGAGAACGCCACGCACAGCACGAAGAACACGTTGATCAGGCATGAGATCACCGCGATGATGAAGGTGTGCATGAACATCTTCGGGAAGTTCAGGATGTGCGTGTCGGTGAACAGCTGGATGTAGTTGTCCAGCGTGTACTCCTCCGGGAAGAACGACGGGTTGTACGGACCCGGGTTCGCGTTGAAGCTCTCCATGACCACCCATGCGATCGGGATGATCCAGATGACGGCCAGCACCACGAGCAGCAGGTGGCTCAGCACATCGCCCACGATGCGGCGCTTGCGCTGGTCGTGCAGGAACGGATTGCTTTCGGCCTTGACAGTGGCCGACTGGGTTGCTTGGCTCACCGGAAGCCTCCTTCGTTCTTATAGGATCCGCTGCTGCGGTAGGTGATCAGCGAGACGATCGCCAGCACCACGAATGTGAAGATGCCGATGACGCCGCCGAGGTTGTAGTCGCCGCGATCCACCGTGAGCTTGTACAGCCAGGTGATGAGCAGGTCGGTGGAGCCGGCGGTGTCTCCGACGGCGGTCGGGTTGCCTCCGGACAGCAGATAGATGACGTTGAAGTTGTTCACGTTGCCCGTGAACGTGGTGATCAGGTACGGGGTGAGCACGAACACCAGGTACGGCATCGTGATGCGGGTGAACGTCTGCCACCAGTTCGCGCCGTCGATCCTGGCGGCCTCGTACTGATCGGCGGGGATGTTCTGCAGGATGCCGGTGATCTGCATGATCGTGAACGGGATGCCGATCCACAGGTTCACCACGATGACGGTTACGCGGGCCCAGGTCGGATCGGTGAAGAACGGCAGCGGATCGGTGATCCAGCCCCAGGATTCGAGCATGCTGTTGATGGCGCCCTCCGGCTGGAGCATCTGGTTGATGGCCAGCAGGGAGACGAACTGCGGCACGGCCATCGACAGCGAGAAGATCGACCGCCACATGCCCTTGAAGCGCGTGGTCTTGCGGTTGATGATCATCGCCAGGAACAGGCCGAAGAAGAAGTTCAGGAACGTGGCGAAGATGGCCCAGATCAGCGTCCAGCCGAGCACACGCACGAACTGCTGCGCGGTGACCGCTCCGGTGGAGCTGAACAACTGGCCGAAGTTCTTGACGCCGACCCAGTCGAACAGCACGACATGATCGGAATCGTAGCTGGTGAACGCGATGCAGACCATGATGAGCGTCGGCAGCACGGTGAACACCAGGATGCCCACCACCGGCAGGAACATCATCGAAACCTGCGCGTTGCGATCGGTCAGGTTGTGCCAGTCATCCAGCAGCGTGGGCGCGGCGCCGGTCTCGCGCTGCAGCACCTGCGCCTTGTAGGCGCTGCGCACCGCGTACGACCAGAACACCGCGAACAGGACGGTGATGAACACCGTGGCCACGCCGGCGGTCAGCAGCAGTACGGAGTTGTCGCCGGCATCGTAGTACCAGTAGCCATCAACCTTGTGCTTGGTCTGCGTGCGATATCCCAAAGTGCCCAGCGTGACCAGGCTGCCCACGCCCTGCACCACCATATAGGCGATGTATGCGACCTCGACGGCGAGGAAGAACACGCCCTTGACGATCTGCCTGCGCGCGAGATTGCCCGCACCCAAGATCAGGAACGACAGACGCGTCAAGGCGTCGCCGTCCGAGGCCGCCGCGCGCAACGTATAGCGCGAGGGCGGAATGTAGTCCGCCTTACGGCGGATGAGGCCACGGCCTGTGGCGCGTGGCGAAACGGTTGCTTCCATAGGTTTCCTCTCCTCCCGTTACATCAGGCTCTTGTAGGATTCCATCCACCGCTCGGTCTGTTCGGCCGCGTTCTCGTGGGTGACTTCGCCGTTGTAGATGGCCTTGCCGAAGTTCTCGCAGGGGACCCAGAAGTTATTCATCTCGGCGATGGCGGGCTGGACGACCGACGTATTGGCGATGGTGTTGATCTGGGCCTGCGCGATGATGTCGTTCTTCACCTCGGGACTCTCGGCCACCTGCATGTCCGAGGGGATCACCGAGCGCAGCGTGTAGTGCTGCTCCTGCGAATACGTGCTCGACAGGAACGCCGCGAACTGGTCGGCGGCCTTGGGGTGTTTGCTGTACGGGTTCCACCCGTATGCCGTGGACCCCATGAAGGCCTTCAGCTGTATCTGCTGGCCGTTGAGCGTGAAGCACGGCAGCTGCGCCGCACCCCAATCGTCGCCCAGGCCTTCTCGTACAGCACCGCCATCCCAATTGCCCGAGAACAGCACATCCACGGAACCGTCCTTCAGCCCCTTCAGACCGGAACCATTCTGATCCAGCACAAAATTCGGGTTGTTGCGCAAATCGATCAGATAGTCAGTGACTGCGGCGCCGATTTCGCCGCCGAACTGCACGCCGGCCTCGGCGTCGGTGCCGTCCTCGCCGAACAGGGTGCCGCCGGCACCCATGTAGAAGGCGGGCAGGTACCATGAATTGGTCAGCGGGAACGACACCTTGCCTTTCGCAAGCATGGCGTCCAATGACTTGAGATCCTCCGCGGAGAATTTGCTCTTGCGGTAATACATGAACCAGGTATTGCCGGCGAGCGGCACACCGTATACGTTGCCGTCGGCGCCTTTCACCGTGTCCAGCATGGTTTCGTTGCCGGCGGTCTGCTTGGCCAGCTGTTCCATCGTGTCATCGCTCACCTGCCCCAATACACCGGCGTCGAGCAGCGAACCATCAGGCGCCGAGAACGTATACACGTCAGCGGCGACCATGGGGTCCTGCTTGGCGACCGTGGAGGCATCGGCGGATGACACCACCTGGTTCTTCCAGGTGATGTCATATTCGGGATGTTCTTCCTCGAAGGCCTGCTCCATTCGTTGGAGCCATGAATCCTCACCGGCCTGATCCTCCTGAGAAGCCCAGACCACCAAGGTCATTTTCTCGACATCACCGTTCGCCGACGTCCCCGTCCCGCAGGCGGATAATCCCCCTGCGAATAGCGCACACGTCGCGACGGCTGCCAACGCCTTGTTCCATCGCGCAATCATCATCGATTTCCTTTCCTCAGGTTCCGACTGCGGTATCCGAACCTCACGACGCACCGCAACCTCCTCGGACATGTCGGGATCTCACCGTCAATCCATATTGACAACGATGGCACCGAAACTTCGCAGAAGGAGATATCGCCATGCGTCGTTAGTGACCAGCATACCACCGATTGCAAACGTTCGCAAATCAAAATATGTCGCTACTTCGCCAAAATAACAACAATCATCGTTTCCTGTATGCAAAGGCTGCATTATCATTGTAAACGTTCGCATATCTGATGGCGGAACCAAGGCCAGAACGGGGCTGATGACGTGTCGTCCCCAGCCGGCAAGCCAACGCCCACGCGCCATCAGCAAGCCCGCGTTCACGAGAAAGGACCGACATGCCCAGTATGTTCCCCCGACCCCAATGGCTCGCCACGGCGCGGTTCTACGAAATCTACCCGCAGAGCTTCGCCGACTCGAACGGCGACGGCATCGGCGACATCCCCGGCATCCTCTCCCGGCTCGACTACATCCGCGACCTCGGATGCAACGCCCTGTGGATCAACCCCTGCTTCGACTCACCGTTCAAGGACGCGGGCTACGACGTGCGCGACTATCTCAAGGTCGCCCCGCGCTACGGCACCAACGACGACCTGATCGCCCTGTTCGACGAAGCCCATCGGCGCGGCATGCACGTGCTGCTGGATCTGGTCCCGGGCCACACCAGCGAGGAGCACCCCTGGTTCCGCACCAGCAGTCGCCCGGAGCGCAACCAGTACTCCGACCGGTACATCTGGACCGATTCGTGGCTCTCCGGCGCCGACGGCCTGCCGTTCATCGGCGGCGAAACCCCGCGCAACGGCACCTATGTGCTGAACTTCTTCAAATGCCAGCCGGCGCTCAACTACGGCTTCGCGCACCCCGAGCGCCCCTGGCAGATGGGCGCGGACTCCCCCGCGGCCGCCGAGACACGGCAGGCCATGGTCGATGTCATGCGCTTCTGGCTGAGTCAAGGTTGCGACGGTTTCCGCGTGGACATGGCCAATTCGCTGGTCAAGAACGACGATGCGGCCAAAACCGCCACCATCGCCGCCTGGCGCGAGATGCTCGGCACCGTCAAGAAAGAGTACCCCGAGGCCGCGTTCGTCTCCGAATGGGGCGTGCCGGAGCAGGCGCTGCAGGCCGGATTCGACATGGACTTCTACCTGGACTGGAGCTGGGACCGCAACGGGTATTACCTGCTCTGCCGCAACACCCCAGACCCGCTGGACCGGGAGCGAGACCACAGCTACTTCTCCGCGCACGGCGGCGGCAGCGTCCACGGATTCCTCGACCAGTACCTGCCGCAGTACGAAGCCACCAAGGACAAGGGCTACTTCTGCCTGATCACCTGCAACCACGACACAGCCCGACTGGCGCCGCGGCTGACGCCGGAGGAGCTCGCCGTCGCCTACGCCATGATCCTGACGATGCCCGGCGTGCCCTTCCTGTACTACGGCGACGAGATCGGCATGCGGTACCGCAACCTGCCCACCAAGGAGGGCGGCTACGTCCGCACCGGCACCCGCACCCCGATGCAGTGGGACGCGAGCGCCAACCTCGGCTTCTCCACGGCCGACGCCGACGACCTGTACCTGCCGGTCGACCCGGCCCCCGACGCGCCGACCGTCGAGGCCCAACAGGCGGACGACGGATCGCTGTACCGCTGGGTCCGCACCGTGCTGGCGCTGCGCGAGAACCATGCCGCGCTGCAGGCCGACGCCGCCTTCGACGTCGTCGCGGCGCCGGAGCACGGACGCCTCTTCGCCTATGCGCGCACCTCCCGCGACGGCTCGGATCGACTCGTCATCGCGTTGAATCCCGGACTGGGGCCCGAATCGTTCCCGCTGCCGGATGCGGCGACGTCTCACGGCACCCCTACGATGGAACTCAGTCGGGGCAATGTGGCGGCCGACGGCACCACGGTGACGCTTGGCCCGCAGAGTTTCGTGGTGTTTTCCTTCTGACAAGGGGTGATTCCGATGGGTTCGGGCATGCAACGGTTCCGTACGGTCGTCGCGGAGCAGGATTCAGGCGATCGCCGGTACGATACCGTGCTGTTCGACCTGTACGGCACGCTGGTGGATATCCGGACCGACGAGAACGATCCCGATGCCTGGGAGGCGTTGCGCGACTTCCTCGACGAGACCGGAGCGCATTACGACAACGCCGATCAGCTCCGCGACCGGTTCATGGGGGCGCGGGCGCTGTCGTCGGTCGTGCCGGCCGGCCGGGATCCGGCGTTCTACGAGCCCGACCTCCTGCCGACCTACCGCGCGATGTTCTCGCTGCGCGGCATGCGCGTCGGGGAACGGCTCAGCCGCAAGGCGGCCTGGGTGTTCCGGCATGCCTCGACCCGACTGATCTGGCTGTATCCGGGCGCCCTCGACATGCTCAAGCTGCTGCGGAGCCGCGGACTGCGCATCATCCTGCTGTCCAACGCCCAATCCTGCTACACCCGTCCCGAACTGGCCATGCTCGGCCTGGCCGATGTCTTCGACGACATCCTCATCTCCAGCGAGGAGCGTGTCAGGAAACCCGGCGCGGAGTTCTTCGCCCGCGCCCTGAGCCGCGCCGGGACCACCGCGGACCGCACCGTGATGGTGGGCAACGACGAGGACAACGACATCCTCGGCGCGCGCAACGTCGGCATCGACGGCGTCTATCTGCGGACCGGCATCTCCCCGTACTCGGACCCGATGGAGTCGGACGCCGCGGTGCTGTCGTTGAAGGGCGCCGACTATGAAGGGCTGGCCGATTTCCTGTTCGGATGATCCGGGCGAACGTCAGCCCCCATCGTCAGCCCTCATACAGGCGGTCGGTGCCACGCAGCACCAGATGCGGCTGCACGATCTCATGCGGGGTATCCAACGTCTCCTCGCGGATGAGCACCAACGCCTTATTGGCCGCCCTGACGCCCATGTCGCGCGGATTCTGACGCATCGTCGTCAGATTCACCGTGTCCGCGTACGGGCTGTCGTCGAAGCCGATAATCGAATAGTCCTGCGGGGTGTGATACCCGTATTGGTCCAAACGCAGCACCAACGGTATCGCCATCATATCCATCTGGCAGCAGATGGCGTCCGGGAACTCGTCCAACGCCAGCAACGCGGATAGCGTGGACTCCACGAATTCGGTGCCCCGGGGAACCGTCAGCACCTGCCAGTCCAACGCACGCGTGCGCTCCGCCGCCTCGCAGGCCCGGATGAAGCCCCGCCCGCGGGCGTCGATGCTGGAGTGCATGGTCTCCACAGGGGCGGAACAGGTGTACACGATATGTTTATGCCCCAGATTGATCAGATGCTGCGCCGCCGTGAACATCCCGTTCTCGTCGTCGATGCTGATCGACGCGTCGAAACCCTCCGTGGTCGGGGTGTTGATGCCGATGATCGGCACATGGGTGCGCTTGAGCTGCTCGATCTCCTCGGCGTCCACGGCGAACGAGGCCACGAACACCGCATCGACGTTGCGGCGCACAGGCAGCGTGGTGAAGAAGTCCCGACGGTTCTCCGCGGTGTCGATGTGCTGGTAGAGCGAGATGTCATACCCGGCATCGTGCATCACCGACTCCACCCCGGCGAATACCTGGGTGTTGAACCAGCTGGTGATGTCCTCGTTCATCAGCAGCGCCACACGGTACGTCTGGCCCGATTTCAGCGCCGTGGCCGAACGGGAGATGTTGAAGTCCAGACGGTCGGCGGTCTCCAGCACCTTGCTGCGCGTCTTCTCGGAGACCAGGTCGGGACGGGTGAAGGCACGGGACACCGTCGAGATCGACACGCCGGCGGCTTCCGCCACATCACGAATACCCGCCTTGTCCATGGACCACGCCTCCCCGCATGCAAGAACGCGCTTATCACTGCACGCCACACTCGAATGACAACCGTTTCAAGAATACTGCACACGTTGTCAATTCGCGAGTAGCGTGATTCACACGTTCCACTGCTCGATGACGTTGTCTCCCTTGTACTGGCTCAGCACCGAATACCGCGCCGTGTCCAGACGCAGCAGCTTGGCCGTCAGCGGATCCATGCCCAGCCATTGGGTGGTCAGGATGCGCAGCACATGAGCATGAGCCACCAGCAGCACGTCATGGCCTTCCTCGATCAACGGCAGCACCTCGCGGATGGCCACCGTGGTGCGTGCGGCCACCTCATCCAGTGTCTCGCCGCGGCCGTTGCGCACCGTCACCTGCGTGCCGCCCGGCAACGTCTCCACACGTTCGCCGTCCATAGTCGCCGGCAGCGATTCCGTTCCATCGCGCCACAGATCCCAGGGCCGCCCCAACAGCTGCGACACGGTGCCGCGGGTGCGTCCCTCGGCGCGGCCGTAATCCCACTCAGCGATATACGGCAGCACGTTATGCGTGCCATACCCGGCCAGCGCCGCGGTCTGCCGCGCCCGCCGCAGGGGGCTGGCGAATACGCATCCCTCGGCGAATCCATCGGGGAACGACTCCCTCAGCCGTACCCCAGCCTCAATCGCCTGATGCTCGCCGGTGGGGGTGAGCGGGATATCCGTTCGTCCGGTGTGCTGTCCGGAAACGCTCCATGCGGTCTGCCCATGCCGCAACAGCACCAGGCGACCGGGCTTGGGGGCATCGTTGCCGCCAACAATCGTGTCAGTCATACCTCATACTGTACTCGCACGCCCACGTTCATGCGGCAATCGACATCCGGTCGGGTACGGGCGGAGGCGGCCACGTCTATGATGGAGACCATGACCGACGAGTATGTGGACTATATGGCAGACTCCGGTTCCTCAGCAGACCAGATCGTCGCTGGGTTCCATGCCATCGATGAAAGGGTGAACGCCATGCGCGAACAACGGCTCAACGACCCGGATTCCCTGGGCGACAAACTCATCAAATACTTCATCCCGACGCTGGCCGGTCTGGTTGCCGGCAAACTGTTCCAGGCATTGTGGAACCGCGGTACGTCGCGCACCGCCAAGGCGGCTGCCGGCGAGGACGCGCAGCAGGGATTGCTGATGAGCGTGCTGTTCGCGGGCGCGTCGGCGGCGTTCGGCGCCATCCTGACCACACTCGCCGATCGCGGTTCCAAGGCGTTCGTCAATCGCAGACACCGTCGGCACGGCTGAGCCGGCCGGCACGGGGCACAGGGCACAAGCACACCGGCATCGTCAACGACGCCGCGGCTTATACCCTTTCTTCCGTGAATGCGGACGAATCTGCTGGTTCAACGGCACATATCGATATGAGCTATCGGGGTCGCGGCTCGTCAGGTGCCACGTTCCGCATAATTCACACCGGTACACCCATAACTCGATGCCCCGTTCCTTGAAGCTCTCGTCGGCGGCACGTTGCGCCTGCGCCTTGTCGTGATACATGATCTTGTTCGACGACGCACAGCGCTTCGGTGTGAAATAATGCATGCTCACATCATATGGCCCCGCCTCCCCACGCCATGCGCGGTCAATCCCGGCGCACGGCGACACAGCAGGCGCTACGGCAGATCGTTACCGGCGGCGAGATACAGGTCGTACCATTCCTGGCGGTCCAGCGTGATATCCACACCCTGGATCATCTGCGTGAGCCGTTCGGGGTTCATCGAACCCAACAGCACCTGCATCTTGGCGGGGTGCCGCAGAATCCAGGCCGTGGCAATGGCGTTCTTGGTCACACCATACTTCTCCGCGATGCGTTGCAGATGGTCGTTGAGTTCGGGGAATTTGGGGTTGTCGATGAACGTGCCTTCAAAGAACCCGTACTGGAAGGGGCTCCACGCCTGGATGGTCATATGCTTGAGCCTAGTGTACGCCAGTGTGCCGCCGTCATGGTCGATGCTGGCGGCATCGTTCATATTGACGTGGAATTCCTGACGGATCATGTCCGCGTGGCCCAAGCCGAACTGCAGTTGGTTCACGTGCAGCTTCTGGCTGATAGCGCTCTGCAGCAGCTCGATCTGCATCGGGTTGACGTTGCTGACGCCGAAATAACGCACCTTGCCCTGTTGCTGCAGGAGATTGAACGCCTCGGCCAATTCATCGAGCTCCACCAGGGTGTCGGGCCTATGCAGCAGCAACAGGTCCACGTAATCGGTGCCCAGACGGGTGAGCTCCTGAGCAACGGAGTCCAGGATATGACGCTTGGAGAAGTCGTAGCGCTGTCCGCTGATGATACCGACCTTGGTCTGCAGGTATACGGTGCCACGGCTGACGCCCAGATCGTCCAGCGCTTGGTTGAGCGCGAGCGAGCTCCGTCCGTCGCCGTATACGTCGGCGGTATCGAAGAAATTGACACCCCGGTCGATCACCGTGCCGACGATTCGTGATGCCTCCTGGCGGCTCTTGCCGTTCAACCGCATCACACCGAGGGCCACCCGCGAGGCTTTGACGCCGGTGGTGCCTATCGTGCTGTATTGCATATCCATTCCCTTCGTTGGGTGTGTCCGATGTCGTACATCGTAACGACGCTGATGGATATGTCCCCCGTTGAGGTCCTGTCCATTGTTTTCAGAGTGTGTTTTCTGGTGGGTTGTGGTATCCGACTGGCTTTCGGGGTTGTGCGGCCTGGTCGGGCGCCTGGGGTTGGTGTGTGCGCGGGAAACGGGGATTCCGCGCGGGTCCACAGGCGTCTTGTGTGGGTGGTTTTTGGGGGTGTGGGTGTATATAAGGAACCCCCGGGAGCGTGGTG
>SAMEA3387468__coassemble_2067_pt1 | contig 32580 bp, 17 predicted proteins | sample SAMEA3387468__metabat2_high_PE_012 | metagenome-assembled genome bin SAMEA3387468 (sample SAMEA3387468) | Felis catus | biome: Faeces | place: United Kingdom | collected 2012
TCCACCGTCTTCGGCCGCTGCGAGATGGGCACGCGCATGGGGATGCGCGGCCCCCTGACCTTGCGTCCCTTCCGTCTGGCGCGGTGCTTCCTGCCCCGCGGCAGGTATTGGCGCAGGTCCAGGTCGCGCTGGGGTTTGGCGTAGATCCATTGGTGGAGGCACTCGTGGCTGACGCGCATCACGGGGTCGCCGGGGTACTCCAGCTTCAGCCTGCCCTCGATCAGCTCGGGGCTCCACCCACGGCGCAGCGCGTCCATGACCCACGGGCGCAGCCGGTCCGAGTCCATGCGATGCGGTTTGCGGGACTCGTGGCGCCTCGGGTCGGCCCTCCGCTGCGCCGCGAGGGCGGAGTAGAACGGCATGGACGTCCACGGCCCGGTCTTCAGCCGCCGCGGCCGGTACGGGCGGTATGACCCGTTCTCGTTGGACGCGAACCACAGTCCCCGTTTCAGCTCGCGGCTGACGGTGGCCTTGTCCCTGCCGATCAGACCGGCCGTTTCCCTGACGCTCAGACCCTGCTCGCAATGCAGCCTCTCGATCCGGATCCGCTCGTCCGGGGACAGGTGCGAATAACATGTACCCACGAGTGCAACACCTTCTTCGGTAAGAACTTGAACACTTCCAACCCTAGGCAGGTGTTGCACTTCTATCTAGAACCCGCGGGTCATGTCTTCTTTCATGGTTCTTTCACATACGCAACTCTCCAGTAATCCAGAATTCATGTCTCTACAACGTTTTATCAGTTCATCGTGCATCGCAATGTCACGCAGCACCTAGTGCCGGTCTATATATCCATTGGCTGGATAAGGGGGTACAGGTACTTCCCGATCAACACTGCTGCGTTCTGCGTTCTACCTATGACACCCCGTATATCCGCGCGTTACCACTGGCAGGATGCTCGCGCAGATGTCCTGTCTTTTAAAGAATCTCATTGCCACGCCGGTGCAACAATTCCGCAGACAGACATCTATCAGGATCCGGCGAAGTGAATTCAGCTAGAAGCCGACCGTACAACCCATACGGTACCGTACAGTTATGTCAGTGATGCCATTGCCCTCCGACGTGCACGTCGCGCCCAGACCTGTCAAAAGGTCAATTTGTTCAGTACCGGGACAGAACCGGTTCTTTTGGGTAAAATCCTCAAACGCACCTACACTGTTCGATGCCTTTACAACATATGTATGGGAACGTTTCACGGACGACTATCAGGCCTCGATGGCGGAAGCGGAATTCTACGCGCGCATCCAGCGGGCCATGCGCGGCCAACTTGTTCCGGTCGAACAGGTCAAGCCCATGCATGAGGCTCCGGGGGTATTTGAGATACGGTGGAACTGGCACGACTACGCAAACGGAAAGAAACAGTACATCGGTGCCAGGCTGTTTCATATGGAAAAGGTCATGGAACGTTGGATTATTGCAGCATATCTTATGTGCAAGAAATCCGATACGGACGATTTGTCAACCTACTTCAAACAAACAGGTGGAGCGAAGTCAGCCAAACATGCGGTGGAGGAATCCGAGCCTGACCGCGCCAATGCGTGGGAAGAGTACCGAAGCGACGGATTCACCTTATCATAGACTGCCACGATGACTGCGGAAACAGGTACACTGTGAGAGACGTATCGAAATGAAACGAGGAACCATGAGACGTCACAAAACGGCACGATATTCCGCCCTGCTGAAGCGTGCAGCCGTGCTCGTGCAGAACGATGAGCGTCTTATCGATGAACTGATATCAATCATGTACGAGCGTCAACTCAGCGAAGAAGACGTGGCACGACACATGGGAGTCGCACTCGAAGAGCTGCAGGCCATAGAAGGCGGCACAGCCGACCCCACTATAGGCACGGTGCGGCGTCTGGCACATGCCGTCGGTGCAACGGTATCCCATCATGTGGAAAAAGATTCGGTTCCGACAAAGCCGGTACTGCTGTGGTCGACATCAAAAGAGCAGCTGTCTTTGGCCACACCGAAGACGAAAGTCGCCAGCGTAGGCGCATCGACGCGAATCAGTATCCCCCCGTACGCCACATCTTATGCACGAAAGGAATCAGCAGTATGAAACGCTTGACCAAACTTGAGCAGCTTTCAGAACACGCGGAGTATCTTCCCGAGGTATACCCCGTTCCGGGAGAAGATGACAACGTCCAGTTCCAAGCGAACGTCAATCTTGACGTTAACGGCACTGACGCGACGAATTGGCCCATTACCGTCAACGTTGAGTTCGATGTCACCGTGTGCGTCAGTCGCCAGCAGGATGGTAGCGATGAGTCCGGCGACAACTATGAACGTCTCCTTCATATAGAACTAGTACTGCGTTGCGATTTGGATGATGCCACTATCAATTCCGACACACAGCAAAGCGAAGCACGAACTGCAATCTGGCCGTATTGCCGAGAGCGACTCACTCGAATCATCCGCGATTTCCCCGTGACGGTGCCGGAGCTACCGTATCTGATCTAGCCAGGCTGCGGCCTTCTACCGCACCTCCAGCGTACCAAGCAAGGCCTTGTGATCGCTGCCTGACACAGTCACGGCATCCAAATCGCCCACCACCACGCTACGGTCGTGCACAATGTGGTCAATCTCCACGGCGGCCGGCACCGGTATCCAGCCAAACAATCGTTTGTTCGCCGGATAGGTCATATGGAACCACTCCCCCGCGTTCTCGCCGGCATCCACAAACCTGCCGCCCAACAAATACCGGAAGCTCGCGTGATCCCACGTTGCATTGAAATCACCCATCAATACAAACGTATGATCATCCTCACGCAGCTGGCTGATCGACCCCAAACCTCGATCCCATAGCCCCTGGTTGCTGGGACGTGGCGAGAACGGATGCACAGAGCCGAACCGAATCACCGTACCATCGAAATCAATACTCGCAGCGGGAATACTTGAAGCCTCGATGGGGATCAGATCACCCGTCCGCTCGGACATCGGAGCGGCGCTCCACAACCCGTTCACCCCACCGTTGTCGGACGAGGAAGTGCTCGCAACAACCGAGTAAGGCAGCAATTCGCGAATACCGGCCTCGTTCAGGCGAGAGATCATTGACGAGTTCAACTCCTGCAGCGCCAGCACCTCCACATGCTGTTCGCGCACCGTCTGGACGATCTGCGCGGCATCAGCCTGTCCGTTGCGCGTATTCAACGTCATGAGGCGCGCGTACCGATCATCAACGGATGCGGTCACGGAGGTAACCGCCATGCGTGCCGCAGAAGACAGCGAGACGCGTGGAGAGAGGAACCCCGCATGCCACACCAGTTGCATCACCAGACACAGCACACTGATTACGGCCAGTACGCGGCGACGACTAATCAGCGATATCAGCAGAATCGCCGCGGAGAGAACCGCCATCCACGGCACGAACGCCACAATCAGCGGAATATATCGTTTTCCGTCCAAGCCGTTCGGCGTCATCCGCAATACCATCACCGCCATAACGCCGAAAGTCGTCACCCAGAGCAACCCGTCCAGATAACGATGAATGCGCGTGCGTGCCTGCACAGGCGCGCACGCGCGTCCACCAGGAACCTGCCCCTGAGACGGCTCGGCAAACTCCTCCAGAAAACGCTCGATCTCTTCGCTATCGTTGCCCAAACCGCACACCCCCTCGATGATTCAAACCCATTGTGGCATGAGAAACCGATGAGTGGGGGTATTCAGCCTTGAACAAAGCGACGAAGCATACCGAGCTTGTCGAGCTTGCGACTGTCAGCTGGCGTAAATGATCGAGTTGAAATCGGGACGCGTGATCTGCGGATGCACCGGTGCCGGGTCCACGCGGTAATGCTTACGCATGCTGGACAAAATAGTACGCAACGCGCGGTTCGTTTCCTCCGCGGCCTGCCGGAATTTGGTGAATTCCCGACCGTGTGGGTCGGCGATATCCTTCGGCGCGGCAATCAGCGGGCGAATGAACGACGACGAATCGATCACCGACTGCAGCCGCTCTTGAATGGTCAATCCCTTAACTAAACCATGTTCGGCGCTATATCGACACATGTTGGCGAAATCATCCAACAGGAACGTGTAGCGCACCGCCTTCGGCGCCACCGTAACGATTTCCTTACGCTGCGAGGACTCGAAGCACAGGATGAGATCGGCGGATTCGGCCATCTCACGGGTCAGCCGGCGGGACCGGAACCCGCTGGAATCAATGCCGACGCTATCCATGAGCCGTGCACTGGAGGGATCGATCTGGTGCATGGGCAGACCTCGGGTTCCCGCACTGGTCACCTGCACCGTCGTATTTGCCAAGTAGCGACTCATCAGCAGCTCCCCCATGGGTGAGCGGCAGATGTTTCCGGTACATACGAACATGATGTGCATGTATGGGAATCCTTGTTCTCGATATCCGCTGTGTCCGCGTGCCGGACACACACCTTTACAATGATTTATCAAGTCTACTCTATTCTACGGAAGAATGGGCACCGGTCCTTGTCGCTGCAGTCCGATCCGGTAGATACCCCATGCCCCATATGACTACGTGTCTGCCTACTATAGCTACTGATCGAACAAGCATATCCGTCAACAAACCGTTCGGGGACGAATTATGAGCAAAACCCATACCAACAACCCGCAAACACCAAGCCATAGCGCAAGACATGTTGCTTCCAAGAAGCATCCGTGGCGCACGGTCGTTATTGTGTTGGCGGTGTTGCTGCTATTGCTGGTGGTTCTTCCCGGAACGGCTATCATGCTCTTCACGCGGTCCTTGGATTCCGAGATTTCGATGCCGGAGGAGGAACGGGAACAGGTTGCGGAGGTGCTGACCCCCGTTGAGGGGAGCGACAAGCCGTTTTACGCGCTCATCATCGGCTCGGACAATCGCGGCAACGAAGCCTACGGTCGTTCGGACAGTATGATGCTGGCTCGCATTGATACCGAGAACAAGCAAGTTGACCTTGTATCCATCCCTCGTGACATGCAGGTCAGCATCAATGGGGGCAGCACACCGCAGAAAATCAACGCCGCCTATGCCATGGGCGGTTCCTCGCTCATGATCTCCACCGTTTCGGATTTTGCCGGTGTGCCGATTTCCCACTACATCAAAGTGGGGTTCGACGATCTTGAACAGCTGGTGGATAGGCTTGGCGGCATCACCGTCAATGTACCTGAATCCTTCTCCGGGGGGAACGGCGGTGTTTCATTGCAAGCCGGAGAACAGACGCTCAACGGGGAACAGGCGCTTGGTTTTGCACGCGAACGCTACCAGGTTCAGGGCGGTGATTTTTCGCGTGCCCAGGCGCAACGCATCGTACTGACGGCCATTCTCAAGAAAATGCTTGAACAGCCGGCTACCGAGATTCCCGGGCTGGTACAGGAATTCGCCGCAATGATCTCCACGGATATGTCCACCATGGATCTGGTTGATCTCGGCATGCAATTCTACGGGCATGAGGTCGCCATCAATACGGCCGGCTGCCCCTCATACGCGTTCTCCCAGGATGGTGTGAGCTATGTGGGCGTTGAATACGCCGAGTGGCAGGATATGATGCGGCGCATCGATGCCGGCATGGGGCTGAAGGGAGAGGGAGAGATCCCTGCTGAACAGATGGAGAACGCTCGGCTCGGTGCCGCCTCAAATGCATTGTCTCCCAGGGACTATGCGGGCTTGATTGATCAATCGCTGAATTCCGATGACATCATCGGAAACGAATAGTCCGTTTTCCTTAAACGGCACGGCTACTCGGCCGGTACCTCCTGACCAGGGCAGGAGCGGAGCACGGACAGCATCGCCTGTTTCTCCTTGGTGGTCACGCTCAGGTCGTATTTGTCCTTGACCCCGATCTGCCGGGCCACATACTCGCAGCGGAAGTCGGCATTGGTCGGCAGCCAGTAGGCGGCGGACGCCGACCCCTTCTCCTGATTGGCCTGCCCGTCGGCGGCCAGCAGATTGTACATGTCGTTGCCGAACCGGTAACGTTTGGCCGTGTCCCAATCGCGCGCGCCCGACTGCCAGGCGTTCTCCAACGCCACCACATGCTCGATCTGCACGGCGCTGCTGGTTTGTGGCCCGCGCACGAAGTCGATCGTCTTGCCGGTATACAGGTCATGCAGCACGCCGGACTGCACCTGACAGCCGCCGGGCGTCGTGAACGTCACATCCTCCAGATCACGGGCCAACACCTCGTCGCGCACATCGCAGCCATCGCCGTCGTCATCGGTCTCACGATAGCCGAACAGGTCACGGTCGTATCCGTCCCCACTCTGATGGTCATCCACGCGCAACGTCTCCAACACGTCCGCCGCGGGGCCCGAGGCCACGTGCTCGCCGGTCAACTCCCCCACCTCGGGGCTGATCTTCGGCAGTACCACGCCAACCATAACCCCCACCACCACGGCGACGACCAGCAGGATCAGCACGCGCTCGAACGGATTGGACACGTTGAACCGCTTGTTGACATACCGCGCGGTGTTACGCGTGAATGCGGCCTGGTCACGGCGTGAAGGACGGCGATGAGTGCGGGACATACTGCCCCACTATACCCAAACGGCGGGCCGCGAGTAGTCTACTCGTAAGTAAACTCCTCACAAGTAGACTCATTAACGCGAAGAAGCATTCGAAACAACGCATGCTCAGACATGCATCCAACAGACACGCATGCATGGCAATCATGGACAACCCCGGGAATCCCAGCAGCGGAATGGGAGTACCACTTGTTCGGCGATGTTCTGGCGATTATCAACGCCTGTTGGGATTGCGAAATCACCGAAGACGGCGACATCCCGAAAGATACACAAAGACGCCTGTCACGCGTAGGAGAAGGTGAGGGGGTCGTGGCCGGCGCGGGTGGGACCGTCGAGCGCGTCGATGGCGGCATGCTCCTCCTCGGTAAGCTCGAAGCCGAACAGGTCCAGGTTCTCGCGCTGGCGCTCGGCATGCACCGACTTGGGGATGATGATCGTGCCGTTCTCGATGTGCCAACGCAGGATGACCTGCGCGGGGCTGACGCCATGGGCGGCGGCGATGCGTTCGATGGTGCCGTTCCCGGCGTTCAGGTCGGCGCCGCGTGCCATCGGCGAGTACGCCTCCACGGCGATGCCATGCTCCCGACAGAACGCGGTGACCTCACGCTGCTGCCAGGTGGGGTGCAGCTCGATCTGGTTCACGGTCGGCCACTCGCCGGTTTCCTTATGCAGTCGCTCCAAATGCTCGGGCAGGAAGTTGCATACGCCCAGCGTCCGCACGCGCTCCTCCTCGCGCAGACGCACGAACGCCTTCCAGGTCTCCCCAGAGCGCCAGTCGAACGGCGTGGGCCAGTGGATCATGTACATGTCCACATACTCGAGCTGCAGCAGGCCGATCTGGCGGTCGAACGCCTTCAGCGCGCTGTCATACCCCTGCTCGGAGTCGCGCAGCTTGGTCGTGACCCACAGCTCGCGGCGACGCTCCCCCGTGGCGTAGCCGGCGTTCACCAGCGCACGGCCCACACCGCCCTCATTGTTGTAGCCGGCCGCACCGTCGATGTGACGGTATCCAGCGGCGAGCGCCGATTCCACCACCGGGGTCACGCCCTCGTCGTCGATGCGCAGCACGCCAAGGCCCACCTGCGGAATCTCAGCGCCGTCATGCAGGCGGATCATCGGAACAGGGGACGTGTGCTGCTCGCTCATCGGGACTCCTTGTCGGTTCAACATGTCAAACGCTTATACACAGCAATATAGCTCGGGCCCTAACAGAGAGGTAGTTCGCACTACCTCAAGGATAAATTCCGGACCCCTTGATTTTCCTGCCATCCTCAAAGGCAACCTTGAGGTAGTGCGAACCACTCTCTCAAGCATCGGTGACGCTCAAAACAAATCCACCGACCGCTATAGAACCTTTATCAGCGCTAACGGGTGGTTTGACGGGCAATCACACGCGAAGTTCGGGTGATCAACTCAGGTTCAAGGTGTTCGCCTTGAATACGGGCGAGGATCCTGTTCACTGCCACACGGCTAGCCCATTCCAGACAAGAATCCATTGTTGTCAATGGAATCTGCAGATAGGCGGCTTCCTCAATATTGTCAAACCCGATGACCTGCACCTGATCAGGGATAGCTATGCCTGCCGCCGTCAACGCGGAGATAACGCCGATGGCGAGCTGATCATTAAGTGCGATAACACCGTCAAACGGTACGCCGGCTTCGATTATCCGCCGCATTGCCCGCGCTCCGGCTCCGATAGTCCAATCCTGTCCGGTAATACCAACCAGATTGAGATCCAGCTTGCAGTCAGCTTCCCGGCAAGCATCGATAATTCCCCGCAGGCGCAGCTCGGCGTTCCCCTCCTCAGCATGGGATAAGGATTCAATATCGCAGTCCTGCCTTGCTCCGACCACTGCCAAACGCCGAACACCACGGGCGAACAGGTACCGTGCGGCATCAGCTGCGGACCGTATGTCATCAGTCGTCACATGGTCGGTTTTGCCCCACGTGGTACGAGCACCAACCACGACTAGGGGGAAGTCCACATCAAGATCCTCTGGGACAATGTCTTCGACCTCGCTCATCGACAGAATCATTCCATCGGATACGGTGGAGTTGAAATGTTGCAATATCGAACGGGCCCCGCACATGGAGCCTTCGGCATATGTAGTGACATACACCGAATAATCGCGTTTCCGGGCCTCGTCAATCACCCGGTTAGCCAACTCAGCCAGATACGGCGGTGTCAGCGAAGGCACGGCCAGTGTGATGAACCCCGTATGGTCACGGTTCAAGTTACGTGCCGCTACGTTTACCCGGTATCCCATCCGCTGGATAACTTCCTGCACATGAACGCGTGTGGCTTCGGACATGCGACCGCCGTTGTTGATGACGTTCGACGCTGTCTTCAACGACACCCCCGCCTCACGGGCTACGTCACGCAACGTAACCCGCCGTTTACCGAGATTCGACTCGTCCACACTCCCTCCCTATTCTCCAACCGGCGGAATGGCACCAAAATATACTTATCATCTTATCGTTCCAGCTGTGCATATGTGAAACCGGCGGGGCCTTCGGCATTGCGCCATCGACCACCGCCGGCAGTTTACGGTCATAAGCTCAGACACCATCCATGGCGACTATGGCCCCATTGCGGTCTAATTCGATCGTGCCGTCATCCAAGCGACGGCACCTATGCTCAAGCAGGACGGTCGCCCATGCCGGATCTGGCTTTACCGTTACAGGCTGCGATTGGCGATTAAACAGGAAGTCGAAACTGCCGCATTCCGTGTCACGCGCAACCCGAATGAACCTGGGGTCACCGACCTGCGCGCTTACCTCGGCAAAGGCTTCGCTTCCGATTACGGACGCCAGATCGTCTAGGTTCAAATCGCAACCCACGTAGTAGGTTTCGCCTTCCCCGTACGGATGGCGCACGATTGCCGGGACACCCTGCAACTCCCACTCACGGGCTTCGACGCCATCATAGTATGCGACCACCGTGGCATCATCGGCGACTGAGGTGACAACGTTCTGCCATAGACGGCTGACTGTACCGTTTGACAGGCGCACCAAATCGAATTCGCCATCCACAGGGCCGAGAATATTGATCTCCTCCCCGCGTACGCCCAGCATCTCGCGAAGCAGACCACCACCACATCCGGGATAACCTCCCAGACCTACATGGAATGATTCGTCGACCAACCCGGTGGCATAGTCCACCACCATTCGTCCCCCCGACTGCACGAACGCGGCAAATCGGCGCACATCCGCATCAGCAAGGGTGAGCATGGTGGGAAGAATCACCGTACGATATCCTTCCCAGTCCTGCGCCAGCGGCACAACATCAGCCCGGACGCCGATGTCCAGCAATGCGCGGTACCACTCCCGGATGCCATGCCAATGGCTGAGTCTCGTCGTAGGCAAGGTCTGACTGCGCGTGGCCCATTCGGCATCAGCCGAAAACAGAATCGCCACGTCTGACGGCCTGACTGTGGACCCTTGCAGTCCGGCATCGCCTAATATGCGCAATGTCTTCCCTAGTTCACACACTTCGTTGAAAACCGTTGTGTTCTCACCGGCGTGCGGCACCATTGCCGAGTGGAATGCCTCGGCTCCGGAACGGGACTGCCTCCATTGGAAGAAGTTGATCGAATCGGCTCCGAACGCCACATGGGACAGGGCATCGCGCATCAGTTCGCCAGACCGCTTGCGAGAATTGATTGGTTTCCACTGCACGGCGGAGGTCGAATGCTCCAACAGGCACCACGGATTACCGTCGGCGAATCCGCTCACCAGTGAGTCCGAGCAGGCCAGCTCATCAAGGTGGGCTTCGCCTGCGGTGAAGTAATGGTCGTTCGATACAAAATCCACTTCCTTGGACCATGCTGCATAGTCCACTGCGCATTGGTCTGTGGATACCATGAAATTTGTCGTAATCGGCTTGTCCGGGCAAATTGACGCGATCACATCACGCTCGGCCATGTAGAACGTTCGGAGCGCGTCAGAACAGAACCGGGTGAAGTCCAGCTGCTTGGACGGGTTCGCCATCGCATCGTTCCCCATGTGGCGCGGCACATCGATCTCATCAAACGATCGCACCTCCTGAGACCAGAATGCCGCGCCCCACGCTTCATTGACATGCTGCACGTCTCCATATCGTTCCCGGCACCATTCGCGAAATGCCCGCTGTGCGTCCGGGGAATAATCGACTGCATTGTTCCAGCCATACTCATTGCCGACATGCCAAGCTGTCACGTAGGGGTTGTCCCCATACCGTTCCGCCAAACGACGGCATACCTCCAAAGCATACTGCCGATACACGGGACTGGTGGGCCGCCATGATTGCCTTGAGCCCGCATGTACCACGGTCCCGTCTGCCTCAACGGGCAGGACCTCGGGATGCTTGGCATACAGCCACATCGGGGCACTGGCCGTAGCGGATGCCAAATCGACGGCGATGCCAGCCTTCCCGAGCTTGTCGATAATGCGATCGAGCCAGTCGAAATCCCACACATCTTCGCTCGGCTGAATGCGATCCCAACTAAAGATGGCCAATGAAACCATGTTGACCCGAGCCTGCCGCATCAGACGAATATCATCGTCCCACACCGATTCCGGCCACTGGTCCGGATTATAGTCACCGCCGTATCCGAGGCCGCGGCCTGAATCATTCAACAAATTCGGCCACCGAAACGGTCGGCAAGCGTTGCTGCCCGCTTGTGCGTCATACATGTTGAATAAACTTCCTTTCCGAATCATGACACATGACGGTCTGATACACCGCATGTACACTCACTCCCCGCACCGATGCGACAACATGATCACCGACCTGTTCGATTCGCGCGGCCATCGGAGAGTCGACGTTTACCGTAGCCTCGGGTTTCAGCGGGGTAATGACCAAGGTCAATCCTTCCGTTTCAATGCGATTTCGCCATTCGCGCAGACCAATCTCCCAAGGTTCGCCATTACAGAAATTATCGTGAATCAGTTCATCGCCACAGAAAAGCCATCCGATGTCACCTACGTATTCGATACGCAGCAGGACCTCGCTGACACCATCACGATCCAATAGGTCGCCGATTCCCGGCAAATCGATGCGGAACCGATCATCGTGAATACGTTCGACCACGGGTTTGACGGTGTCTTCCTGCCACGTCAGCCTCATAACGCCGTTGTCGGACACTGTTGGCGACGAACCAGTCCCGCGCAGATATCCCTGCGGAATGGTCGAGATTGTGCACGAGGAACGTTCGGCGCGCACCTTGCATCCTTCTTCCGACGGGTACAGTGTCGCGCCATCGCTGCAGAACGCGAGCGCCTGTCCATCGACCACCAGCATGCGATCGGCGGATTGCCGACTCAGCACAATGATCTCGGCTTCCGCCCCATCGCGACGGACAGTGAAACGTTCCACGTCACCGTCCCCGATGATGCGCTCCGTGCATGTCTTTTCCGCGACCTGGGAATCATCGTCGAAGACCATGCGGCACACGTCCATACCCGGCGGTTTGAGGAATACGAAGCTGCGGCATGACGCCCCGGGAAGGCGAACCACTGTGACGGGCTGCACGGTGGCCCATCGCAGCGTAACGCCATCCAGATCCATGTTGAACGGCAGAATGCAGTTCTCCTGATCTTCCAGCCCCAGCCCTTCAAAGGTGACATTCCGCCCCTGCTTCAACGATATCGCCACGGATTGCCCGTGCTTAGGCGTCATCGAAGCATGATCCTGGAAGTTGTTCACAAACAGGTAGCCTCGATGGCCGTCTGACCGTACGCTGAAACGCAAGGTATGCATGTCTGCAGGGTCAAGACCATCCTGCCCGTCCGGCAGAATCACAGGCAAAGGGATCACGCGGTCGCCGAACGCCTGCATGAACGCATGAATCGTCCGCAGCCGCCGATAGGACTCTCGGACCTGACCGAATTCGCCAAGCGCCGCTTGAAAATCATAGGACCGTTTCGGCGTCTGGCTTTCGTTCAGATAGCCACCTCGGGAATCAAGTGGATTCGTGCCCCCACGGAACATGTAGTATCCCAGGAAATTACAACCGGAACCAATCTTGATGTTGGCCATCGCATCTACTGATTTCAGCGGCAGCACAAACCGATACCGATAGGCATTGAACATGCCGCCACCCATTTCACAACACGCATAGGGACGGGAATCCGGATCATAGTCGGGATTGAAATCCGCGTATCGTGTCACGTGCGTGCCATGCAGACAGCGATACAGATACTCATCGGTCAACGGGTGGTCACCGGAACGTTCGTAGAACAGCCACGGCCTGTAGGCGTATCCGCCCCATAACGGCAGCATGTCCTCGGGTACCGGCGCCCCCCATCCCGTACAGGTGAAGAATGGAACATCAATGCCCTGCTCAATGGCGATATCCCGCAACGCATGAAGGTAGGACACTCCTTCGTCGCCGCCGGGCACCCACTCCCGCGACACACCGGTGGTCATTTCCCAAGGAGCCGATGAGCTCATGTACTCGTTGTCGAGTTGTGCGGCGATGATCGGACCGCCATCACGATAGTACAGGCCTTCCAGCTGTGCCGCGATCCGCCGATACAGCTCACGCACCTTGTTCAAAAAACCCGGATCGGTGGACCGGACCTGATACGGTTTGCCATACAGCCAATCAGGCAATCCACCATTGCGAACCTCGCCATGGCAGAAGGGACCAATCCGGACGATGACGTATAGGCCATGAGCCGCGCACCGCTCCACAAACCGGCGCAGATCCCTTCTGCCGGTGAAATCCCAGCTACCTTCGACGTCTTCATGATGGTTCCAAAGCACGTACGTAGACACCACATTCACCCCGCCGGCGGCCATCATGGCAAGCGCGTCGTCCCACGAATCCGGATCCAGACGGCTATAGTGGCACTCCCCGGCGATCGGATACCATGGGCATCCGTCGAATGTCAGACACGTCTCGTTGATTCCCAAACGATGACCGTCCGGGTCACAATCGTATCCATCTCGAACGATGCCACACTCCGGACGCGTATACGACACAGCGTTCCGCGCATCGATGACATACCGCATAGTTCCTCCTTTAAGCGGTGTTATAGGACGAAAGCAGTCCTTCACCGAGGTGTCCGATCACCAACGCCCGGCTCGTCATCCCTTGACACTGCCGGCGACCAACCCGGCGACAATCCACTTCTGGCAGAAGACGAAGAAGATGAAAACCGGAATAAGCGCGATGGTGGTGATCGTCATGAACAAAGGCCAATTTGTCGTAAACTGACCCATTGCATTGAACACCTGTAGGATGATGGTCTGCTTGTCTATCGATGAAATATAGATGTTCGGCGTCATGAAGTCGTTCCACGTACCCATTGTCTGGAAAACAATCACGGTGATGAGAATCGGCTTGATCAACGGCAGCACAATGGTCCAGAAGATCCTGAACGGCCCGGCCCCGTCGATGCGAGCCGCCTCGAAGATCTCCTGCGGAAGGCCCCGCATGTACTGGACGATCAGAAAGTAACAGAACGTAGCGCCGCCCGTATACAGCACAATCAGACCCAGCAGGGTATCGACCAGACCGAGCTGCGATTCCAGACGATACTGTGGAATCAACAACGTCTGACCGGGAATGAGAAAGGCAAGTATCAGCAACGCACCCACAATTGCCGTAAACCGACTTTTCTTGAGGATCATGCCATAAGCCGCCAATGCACCGACCAGAACTTGCAGTCCGACGCCGAACACGGTAACGATGATTGTATTCTTGAAAGCATTCGCGATCGGCAGTGTGGACAATGCGTAGCTGTAGTTCTCCAGCGACCACCGTTCCGGCAGGCCAAAGGGGTCGGCAGACATCTCCGCATTGTTCTTAAAGGTATTGATGACAATGACATAGAGCGGAATCGCGCAAATCAACGCGATGACGATCATTACAACGGACCGAACAATCGAAGCGACCCGTTCCCTCTGTTGCAGGCTCATGACAACCTCTTTTCAATCAAGTTGGTGACAATCTGCTGGAGAAGCACCAGTACTACACAGCACAGGAAAAACAACACGCTAAGCGCGGAACCAACTCCGAAACGTCCGGACTGGATACCGGTGACGATGATCGATTGGGTAACCGTGTAGGTGGAATATCCCGGCCCACCGCTGGTCAAGGCGAACGGCAGATCGTACACTTTCAGGCCACCAGTCAGCAGCATGAAGATAGAGACGCCCATTGCGGGCACCATCTGCGGCAATGTGATATTGACAAACTGCTGCCGCCTGCCGGCACCGTCCACCGATGCCTGCTCGTACAGGTCGGCGGGGATGGCTTGCAAATAGGCCAGATACAGCGTGGCATGCCAACCAACCTGTGCCCAAATCGCCACGAAGATAACACAGAACTTCGCCAGCCCCTCGTTGGATAGCCAAGGGATTGGATCGATTCCAACCCTGCCCAACAGATTGTTCACCACACCTGAGCCAAGCGGGGAGAAAATGTACTGCCAGACCAGGCCAAGCACCGCCATCGAAGGTACCGAGAAGAAGAAAAACAGCGAACGCACGAAATTACGTCCAAAGAATTTACGATTGAGCACCACGGCCAGAGGCAGCGCGATAACCGTGATCAGTATGGTCGTCACCACGGTGTACAGCAGCGTGAATCCAAGACCGGTCAGCAGGGTAGGGTCCTTGAAACACTGCACATAATTCGACCAGCCGATGAATTTCGCACGGCTGAAATCATAGCCATCATAATCAGTGAAGCTGAACACAATGCTCTGCATGAACGGAACCATGATGACGAAGATGAAAATCAGCATGATGGGTGTGAGAAACCGGGCCGCGGCAAAGTTCTCCATGAAATTACGCAGACGCCGTTGCTTGTTGTGCGCCTGTTCGACGGCCTCGGCTGCCGATCGCACGGTTGTTAGGGACATATCGGATCACTCTTTCTGAAAGGCGATAAGACCGGCGCGAATCTGACGGAAGTGGTGGATCCGCGCCGGCCCATTCACTGGAGGTGACGATCAGGACAGCGTTTCGAACTTAGTGTCGAGGTTGGCCGCGGCCTCGGTCGGAGTAATCGAACCAGTGGCGACCTGCTGCAACTGGGTATAGATCTCGTTGCGCAGGGCGGTGGCGCCCTTGGTCCAATGCGCGGAGTTCAGATATACATTGCCTGTGGCGATGTACAGGTCGTAGTCGGACTGATACGCCTCATCGACCGACGCGGTATATCCCTCGACGTTCGGAATCAGGCCGGTTCCCTCTTGATAAGCCTTCAGCCCCTCCTCGGAGGTCAGGAACGTCAGGAACTTCTCGGCGGCTTCAAGCTCCTTACCGGAAATCTTCGCATTAATTCCAAAAGCCGGATCGGGGTATCCCGGAGCGTACGGGGTATCACCTTCATTAAGCATGGGAATCATTCCAAACCCGTAGTTCAGCTTGGCGTTCTCATAATCAGCGATGTACCAAGGCCCACTGGGCATGACTGCAAGACGACCAGAGGTGAATTCCGACAATGTCTGATCGGGACTGATGCCTGCGACATCGGAACTCATCAGCCCCTCATCGATAATCTTGTACCACTCCTCGAAATACGGCCCGTACACCTCTTCAAACGTGGCGCTACCGTCGTCAATCTTCGCATCCAGCGATTCACCGGCTTGGGCAGAATCATAACCCAACCAGCTCTCCACGGGAACGCCGAGACGATCTTTTGCTTCCAGATACGGCGTAATGCCGGCATCCTGCAGCTTCTGGCACATATCCAGGAACTCGTCCCACGTCGCGGGAATCTCATCGTACCCAACCTGCGCCAGCAGGTCCTTGTTATAAGCCATCACTGTGGCATAGGCGCTGATCGCCATACCGTACACCTTACCATCCACGGAGTAGGCGTTCTTGTTGGATTCACCGATCTTTTCCATGAACGGCTCATCAGTCAGGTCCTTGACCATGCCGCTCTTGACCAAATCGGACAGCGCTTCCGGCGGAACCATGTATACATCGGCAAGTTGTCCACCAGACACACGAGTCTGCAGAGTCTGCTGATAGCCACTCTGCGCACCGGTAGTTGTGCTGAAATCAATGACAATATCAGGATTCTGCTTTTCGAATTCGTCAATCACCTTCTGATAAGTGGTCTGAGTATTGTTCGCAAAGAACGATAGCTTGGTTTTCCCTGCGTCCGAATCGCCGCCGCACGCCGAGAGCGGAACCAGCATCGACGCCGCAGCCACAACAGCCAACGCCTTCGTCCATCTGTCCATAACGTTCTCCTTACTGCTTCTTCTTTGAACAGTTCGATACACCATGTCATCAAGCAGCAATGCTTCTTCAGAGCCACCCAGTGGTATATCGGTGTATCTACCAACGATAGTACACCGGTATACCATCGCTGTCAAAACATAGGGACACGCCTGAATTCCCAAGCATTTACAAAGAAGCTCGCATTATCACGAACTCGAAATTTAACTGGCCGAAAAATCAACCCTTCCGATTTTCAAGCATGAAGTAATGTGAACCTCCCTCAGCCGATACCAACCACGGTGAACCACCCCTCAGACATGGACGATGCTGTCGGCCACGCGCATCGTGGAATCGCGGTGGGAGACCAGTACAATGGCCACGCCTTGCCCGGCGCTATCATCCCCACGAGGTTCGCTCGCAAGCTCGTTGATGGATTGCAGGATCACGGCCTCGTTGAACGCATCGAGCCGACTGGTGGGTTCGTCCAGCAGCACCAGGTCGGCATGGCGCAGGAACACGCGGGCCAGGCCTATGCGTTGGCGTTCGCCCTCGGACAGGCGTCCGCCCAACTCACCCACCTGGGTGCCCAGGCCGTCCGGCAGCGACTCGACCAGCTGCAACGCCGACGCCTTGGCGAGTGCATCGCGCATCATCTCGTCATCGGCTTCCTGGTTGGCCAGGCGCAGATTCTCACGGATCGTGCCGTCGAACAGGTAGGTCTCCTGTGCGAGCATGGTCTGCACGCGCCGGCGATGATGCGCATCCACCGTTCGCAGGTCCTCGCCGGACATCGTCACGATGCCGGATTGCGGATCCCAGTACCGCATCAGCAGTTTGAGCATGGTGGACTTGCCGCGCCCGGATGGCCCCTGCACGCCGAGGATGCCGTGCACGGGAATCTCCAACGACAGATCCGTGAACACGCCAGCCGCATGGTCTGCCGCCGCATGCCGCGTCGTTCCGTTTGCGTCCTGCTCAAGGTCGGTATTGGGATTGGAGCCGTATCCCGCCATCTGATCGGGATACGCGAAACTCACATGATCCAAGGCCATGCCGCTGTACGCCGGCGTCAACGTGCCGGTTTCCTCCACGGCCGGAACCTCGTCCATAAGCGCGAACAGTCGCCGCGCGGAGGCGAAGGTCTGGGTCAGGCTCGCCGGCAATGCGCTCAATGCCAGCGTCGGGCCGAAGGAACTGGCGATCAGCACCACGGCGGCGAACAACTCACCGACCCCATCCACATCGGCCAGCCCATACCAGGCCAGTACCAGGGCCAACGCCCCGGCGAGCGCGGTGGCCAACACCACCATCACCCCACCGATGCCGCCGAATCGGCCGTTGTTCAGGCTCAGCTTGACCCGTTGATGCCACAGTTCACGCGACTGCTCCAGAATCGAGCCCAGACGCCGTTCGCCCGCGCCGAAGCGGATGATCTCGTCCAAGCCGCGCATGTCGTCCAGCATCGTGTCATCCAGCGAGGCGGCGTCGCGGCGAATATTCGGCCCCAGATACCGCACGCCGGTCGCGAACAGGCGCGGCAGCACCACGCCGACCAGCAGATGCATGACAATCAGCAACGGCACGAACCACGGGTTGAGGAACGCGAGCGCCACGGCGAACGCCACCGTGGTCACGACGGCGATCACCACCGGCGAGATGGTGTGCGCGAAGAAGATCTCCAGCAGCTCCACGTCGGTGGTGATCAGGGCGATCAGGTCGCCCTTGCCCCGCCCGTCCAGTTTGGCCGGCGCCAGACGACGCATGGCGGCGAACGCCTTCGACCGGAACAGAGCGAGCAGCTTGAACGCCACATTGTGGTTCATATATTGCTCGGCGTACCGCATCAGCCCGCGGATGACGGCGCACACGGCCATCGCCGCGAATCCAACGGTCATGGTCATTCCCCACACCGGTTCCTCCAGCACGGCGAACAGTGCGAGCACGCCGAACACGGGCAGGAAGGTGGCGGCCAGGTGGCCGAGTGTGCCGAACACGCAAGCGGCGATCATCGTGGGACGCAGCGGACCGACCTCGTGCAGCAGGCGACGGATCAGCGCACCGGTGCCGTCGGCTGCGTCGGCCTTGCCGGACGTAACGCCAGCCGCAGACGGGACAGGCTCGGCTTCACCGCATGGATGCGCCAAGTCCGAACCGGTAACGGATTCCGATGCGGGTGCCCCGATACCCACAACCGGACCGTTTTCGGCAGACGTGACCGGCGCGCCGGCAATGGACCGGTGCCCGACATGCTCGATGACCTGCTGCGCGCGGAACAGGTCGGCGTACACGCCGCCACGCGTTACCAGCGCCGCGTGCGTGCCGGTTTCGGCCACCCGACCGTGGTCGAACACCACCACCTGGTCGGCGGTCACGGCGTTCGCCATGCGGTGCGTGATCATGATCACGGTGGCGGACTGCGCCAGTTCGCGGATTGTGTCCAGGATCACGGCCTCGCTCTCGGCGTCCACGCTGCTGGTGGCCTCATCGAAGACGTAGATCGGGGTGTTGCGCAGCAGCGCACGGGCGATGGCCAAGCGTTGGCGCTGTCCGCCGGACAGGTTCGCCGCATCGGGAGCGATCGGCATGGCCAACCCCTCGGGCTGTGCGCGCACGAAATCGGCGATGTGCGTCAGCTCCAGCGCGGCCCACAGTTCGTCGTCATCGGCTTGGGGCGCGGCCATCAGCAGGTTCTCACGCAGCGTGCCCGAAAACAGGTGGCTGCGCGAGGAAACCAGAGAGACCGCGGAGATCATCGCATCGGCGCTCAGATCGCGCAGTTCCACGGACTGCAGATCAATCGCACCCAGCTCCGCGGGATCAGGAGTCGCGCCGTTAATCGCCGCGCCTGCAGACAGCGTGATCGACCCCTCATATCCGGCCAGCGTGCCGGCCAGCAACGCGGCGGTCGTCGACTTGCCGGAACCGGATTCGCCTACGATGGCGGTCAGCGTACCCGGGCGGGCGGTGAACGAGACGTCCGTCAGTGCGGGGGCAGGGAGCGCAGTGGCCGTGGCTGATGTGTCAGAGTCCGTACCGGTGGGCTCGCCAGAGGAGACAGAGGCATGGGATGTATCAGAGTCCGCGTTGATGGAGCCGTCGGTGCCAACGGAGCCGTCGGCAGCATCAGTATCGGCGTAGCGGTAGGCCGCGGCGTTGAAGGTCACGGTCAGGTCACGGCCGCCGCCGGGCAGGCCGGCATCGCCGCGCTCCGGCTCGGGGGCATCGAGCAGCGCGAAGATCCGCTTGGTGGAGGTCATGCCGTTCATCGCCACATGGAAATACGATCCCAACTGGCGCAGCGGCAGGAAGAAGCTGGCGGAAAGGAACACCACAATCATCGCCCCCGCCAGGTCCACGCCGCCGACGAGGAACTGCCATACCGCCACGCCGATGCCGGCCGCGGTACCGCCGTAGGCCACGGCATCCATGGCGGTCAGCGAGCGCAGCTGGATCTGCAGCACCTGCATCGTCATCCGGCGGAACGCCTCGGCCTTCTCGTCCATATCGGCGGCGGCACGATCGTCGGCGTCGAACGCCTTCAGCGTCTCCAATCCCTGCATATTGTCCAGGAATGCGGCGCCCATATCCGTGTATTTGCCCCAATACCGCTTGAACGCGCGTGCGGCGCTCATCGCCACCACACCCACCACCAGCACGATCAGCGGGGCGCATACCAGCAATACCACGGCCGCGGGGATGTTCACCGGCATCAGCACCGCGAACAGTGTGACGGGCGCCAGCACCGCGTAGAACAGCTGAGGCAGGAACAGTTCGAAGAAGCTCTGGATCTGGTCGATGCCCTCGCCCGCGGACTGCACCACGTCGGACGTGCGTACACGGGAGGAATACGACGGCCCGAGCGCCAGCATCTTGCGGTACAGGCGCTCACGCAAAGCCAGTTTCACGCGTTCGGCGGCCTCGGTACCGAAGGATGCGGCGGAGCGTGACGTCAGGTATTTGACCGCGCAGACCGCCAACAGCGTCAGCAATGCCAGCAGCAGGTTGTTCGCCGGCACGACGACGTTCAACCCCTGGGCCGTCCAGATGACGCATTGGAGCACGCTGACCAGCAGGTTCGCCATCATGAACGCGAACAGCACGTCGGCCATCAGCGACAGCCACAAGGCCGCCACCTTGGCGGCCACCAGCTTGCCGATACCCGGGGTCAGGGAGAACAGGCGTTTGTCGAACACGGCGCATACCTCTTTTCTGGAACTTCTTGCCACCCTAACGGAATCACCGGGCACGCGCCAGACCCAGTTTCCTCCATCGGACGCATCGTTTCTCCGCACACGACGACACCCGCGGCATCCTGCCCGCTTTTGTCGGGAACGTCCAAAGAAACACGGAAAAACTGTTGCCCGATACCAAACCATCGTGGTTACGGTCGCGTAACATGGGATGCATAACACAACAGTTCACGCCACCGTGTCTATTACTCCGGCACGGCATCGCAACCGTGCCACACGCGCTTGGTCGCAAAGACCGAGATCACGCACCACGCGAACTGCGCAGCACGCCACGCACACCATGCGGGGACGCGCCCAACCGCTCGGCAGGCGGCGCGACGCGCCACGCACCACCATGAAGGACCGCATATGCTCACCGAATACACCACCCCCGGATCCATCGAGGTCCGCAGCAACGAAACCCTGTACTCCCTGCTCACCCAGCGCATCGAACGCACCGGCGAGGACACGGTCATCGCCACGCGCAAAACCGGCCCCGGCCGCTGGGAGCAGATCACCACCGGCGAATTCCATCGCATGGTGCTGGCCGCCGCCAAGGGCTTCATCGCCTTCGGCATCCGCAAGGGGGACGCGGTCTCCATCTTCTCCCCCACCCGCTGGGAATGGGGCGTGCTCGACTTCGCACTGGCCGCGATCGGCGCGGTGAACGTGCCGATCTACGACACGGATTCTGCCCCGCAAGCCGAACGCATCATCAACGATTCCGCGGTCAAGCTGGCCATCGCGGACAATCGCGAGCGCTACGACCGTCTGGACTCGGTGATCGACAACTGCCCGACGCTGCAGCGCATCCTCATGCTCGACGGCAACGCGCTCGGCGCGCTCGAAGGTCTGGGTGTGAGCGTGTCCGACGAGGAACTGGAGGCGCGGATCGCGTCGGTGGACGCGGACGACCTGGCCACCATCGTGTACACGTCCGGGTCCACGGGCACGCCGAAGGGCGCGGAGCTGACGCATCGCAACTTCCTGAGCATCGTGCGCGCCGGTTTCGCGTGCCTGCCGGAGGTGATCTGGGACGACCATCCGCGGCTGCTATTGTTCCTGCCGCTGGCGCACTGCTTCGCGCGGTTCATCGAATACTGCTCGATCGGGTCGGACGACGGCGTGGTCGGCTTCCTGCCGGACACCAAATCGCTGCTGCCGGACCTGCGCTCGTTCAAGCCGACCTACCTGTTGGGCGTGCCGCGCGTGTTCGAGAAGGTGTACAACGCGGCCTCGCGCAAGGCCGGTATGGGGTTCAAGGGACGAGTGTTCCTCAAGGCCGCCGAGTCGGCGCGCGCCTGGTCGCGGATGCAGCAGGCGGGCGTCAGGCCCACGCCCAAGCAGGTGGTGGAGCATCTGGGGTACGAGGCGTCGGTGTACCGCACGGTGCGCGGCGCGCTCGGCCCGAACATCCGGTATGTGGCCTGCGGCGGCGCGCCGTTGAACGCCGATCTGGCGCATTTCTACTGCGGCATCGGGCTGCCGATGATCCAGGGCTACGGACTGACGGAGACGGCCGCGCCGTTCACCGTGTGCCGTGTGGACGACAACGTGATCGGCACGGTCGGCCAGCCGGCTCCGGGCTGCTCGGCGCGCATCTCGGAAGATGGCGAGCTGCAGCTCAAGGGCGCGAACGTGTTCCGCGGCTACCACAACCTGCCCGATAAGACGGCCGAGGTGTTCACCGAGGACGGCTGGTTCAGGACCGGTGACCTCGGGTCGATCGACGACGAGGGGCGCATCACAATCACTGGGCGCAAGAAGGACATCATCATCACCGCCGGCGGCAAGAACGTGTCACCGATTCCGATGGAACACACGATGATGGACTGCCCGATTGTGGAGCACGCCGTGGTGGTGGGCGACGGGCGGCCGTTCATTGCGGCGCTGGTCACGCTCGACCCGGAGGGGCTGGCCGCATGGCTGCCCGCGCAGGGCCTGCCGGCGGACCTGCCGCTGGCCGAGGCGGCGGAGTTGCCGGCCGTGCGCGATCTGGTGCAGGAGTATGTGGACAAGGCGAACGCGATGGTCTCGCGCGCCGAGTCGGTGCGCAAGTTCGCGATCCTGGATACGCAGTTCTCGCAGGACAACGGCTGCCTGACCCCGTCGCTCAAGGTGGTGCGCCCGAAGGTGAACACGGTCTTCGCCGACGTGATCGACCACGAGATCTACGGCGGGCGCTAGTTGGCGATCCGTAGAGGCCGGACACACCCCGCTTCTGCGAACACACCCCGCCCATATGGACACGCCCGGCCTGTACGGACTCTGACACTTTTGTGACTCTGATACAAGTCAAAACCGTTGGAATATCAACGGTTTCACTATTAGATCACGGTCACGATAGATCAGAGTCCGTACAGGCCGGGCGTGTCCTTAATAGCCAAAGAGCCCGAGCCTCAAAGAGGGGCTCGGGCTCATCAGGGGGCTTGAGGCCAGGAATCAGGCCTTGAGCCTTAGGTCAGGCGCGCTTGCGGCGCACGATGGTCATCGCCCCGGCGATTGCGGCCAGCAGTACGGCCGCCGCTGCCACACCGAGCACGGCGGAACCGGCGGCAGGCACCGTGGCGGGCTTGTTCGCATCGCCGGACGGCTCCGCGTCACCGGACGGCTTATCGCCACCAGTTTCGCCGCCGGTCTCACCGCCGCCCTCACCACCGGGCTGCTTCTCTGGTTGGGAGGCCGCCAGCCAACTGAGCACAGGGCCGGTCCCCTGCGACGAGGTCAACGTGATCGTGACCGTTTGCGGATCACCCTCCGGAACCGTGATCGTGCCTTCGGCTACGACGTTGCCGCTATCCACGGTGACCGAGGCAAGCGCAACTTCATCGCCGTCGCCGATGCGGTAGGTCACACTCGTCGGGCGTGTCTGGTTCCACCAATCATGGAATCCGAGCATCACCGTATGCTCGCCCTGGGGCAGCGTCAGCTGGTAGGACAGCGGCTTGTTCGAACCGGACGCGCCGGCGTAGATGCCGGACATATACGGATCGGCGTCACCCGTGTACTCCGTGCCGTAGTCCTCGGACGCATTGCCCCAGACGCCATCGGATGCCTGGTCGGGCACCGCATTCGCCAGTTCCCGCTCCGTCAGCTTATCCGCCGTGGCATAGGTCGGCGAGTCCGCGCCCCCGTTGACATCGATGAAATACTCCAGATTCTCGGGAATCATCTGGATGGTGGCGGTGGCGGGCAACGTCGTGCCGTCGACCACGCCCTTGACCTGGGTGAGCACGAACGGTTTGACGTCCACGTCGTCCAGCATCCATGTCACCGCACGGTCCGCGGTCGATCCGTCGGCCAGCGTCACGGTCGCCTCGGCGGGCAGCTCCGGGTCGCTGCCTTCGAGGAATCCGACGGTACCGTCGCATGGCTCGACCGACACCACCTCATCGGCGGCGGCCTTGGTCACGTTGATCCAGCTCAGCACGGGGTCGAGGCTGTTCACGTTCGAACGCTGCGCGCTGAACGTCACCGTAGCGGCCTTGTCCAGCGTGAACGTCAACGCATCGGATGCGTTGCCGGAATCGGCGAACACATCGGTGGACGCCAGCTCGCCGTTCTCGTCCGAGACGACGAAATGCACGGTGCGGTCGTTCCATTCCGCCCACCAGTCCTTGAACCCGGCGGTCACGGTGTAGGTGCCCGATGCCAGATCGGCCTTGTACTCGATGGTTTTACCCGTGTTCGCATACCAGCCGGTCTCGTAGATGTCGTTGCTGTCGGTGCCGTACAGCTGCATATCGCCGTCCGGAGCCACCGTGCTGGAGTACCCCCAGCCACCCTCGGAATACGGCTGATCGCTGACCTCGCCATTGATCAGGTCAGGGGCGTTGCGGCGGATGGCCTCATAGTATTCGGACTCGTTGTCGGCGCTGCTGCCGGCGTCCATGAACAGCACGGTGCTCTTGGGATACACGGTTACGGTGAAGCTCACCTGCACGTTGTTGAGCTCGGTGAGCGTGCCGTTGACCGTCACCTCCCCGGCCGGCTGGTCGGCGCCGAAATAGCGTTCCCACTTCACCGGGGTTGCGACCGGTTCCGTGGCGTCGCCGCGCAGCACCTGCAATGTGTCGGGCAGGCTGTTCATCAGATCGGCCATGGAACCGGTCTCGGTCGGCAGTTCGCTGACCACGCGCACCGCTTGGTACTGGTCAAGTTCGTCCAGTGTCCAGTCGCCGCGCGGCAGCACGCGCAGCTGGTCGCCCACGAACTGGATCGGCGTCATCACGTAGCGCGACTGGCTGATGTCGTTGCCGGTGTCCGGGTTGAACCAGCGGTCGCCCCAGTAGATGAACATGCCCTTGGCCGCATCCACCGGAATGATGGAGCTGGACTGGGTATAGAAGGAGTTCGACGGGTTCTGCTCATAGCCGTCCCCGGCTACGAACGGACACCCCTCGGATGTGTAGGGCCCCAGGATGTTGTCACCCTCGCTCATCACGTACTCGTTCTGGTTGGGAGCCCAACCGGTGGTGTGCGAGTAGATGATGTAGTAGTGGCCGTTCCACTTGACCGGCGCCGGCGATTCGCGGCTGTCGGTGGCGATGATGTTGTAGGTCGCGCCGTCGGCCACGCTGGTGCCACGCACCTGCTGCGCGACGGGCACCACCAGCTTGGTATAGGTCTTGTCGAGCAGGGAGATCGTCAGGTCGCGGTTCTCGTTGCTCGCGTAGATCAGGTAGGCGTCGTTGGCGCCGTCACCGTTGGCGTCCTTGTCGTCCACGTACATGTTCATATCGCGGGCCATGCCGGGGTTGCCCGAATTGGTGCCCGGGCTCATGCGGAACGAGCCGAGATACTTGTACGGACCGGCAGGATCGCCGGTGATGCTCACCGCCACGCCGGCCTTGGCCTTGGAGTAGGTGGCCGTGTCCTCGTTGCCGTACTGCGGACCATCGGCGTGGAACCAGATGATCCACCGGTTCGTGGCCTCGTTGTACACCATCTTCGGACGCTCGAACACGCAGCTGGTCTTCGTGGGGTTGCTGCCGTCGCCGTAGAGCGCCTTCAGATCCCACAGGAGCTTGTCGAGGGCGTCCTGGGGGCTGTCGATGTTGTAGTTCGAGGCGTCGTCGGCGAATGTGGAGAAGTCCTCGCCGTAAATGTTCGTGTAATCCGGGTCGGTGGCGATGTTCTCCACGTTGTAGTACTGCTGGTACACCGGATCGGCACCGGCCATCTTGTCGGCCAGGTCGTCATCACCGAGGTAGGTCTGGAATCCCAAACCCTTGTCCACCCAGTTGAGCAGGTCGTCGGAGTAGTAGATACGCACACCGTGGGCCACCAACCGGTCGGTCTTGTCCTCGCCGCACCAGATGTACACGGTGCCGTCGCCGTTCTCGTCAAGCGCACGGTCGGCTTCGGCCAGCGTCGAGGTCTTCGCTTTCACGATACCCGCGCCGTGGGCCTGAATCAGATTGCCGTTGTTGTCGTACATGCGCATGCCGTTGGTGCCGGTGATGCCGGTGTAATGGTAGATGAACCGCACGGCGTCGAACGCGGCCTGCAGGTCCTGCGCGGCCTGCGTGACCTGTTCCTCGGAGGCGTCGGACGAGTCGGCCACGGCCTGCGCCGCCTGACGCGCCTCATGCAGGGCCTTCAGATCATCCGGGTTCGCCTTCCAGGTATCGTATGGCGCGGTGCCGGAATCATCGGCGCGGTATCCGGAGGCCAACGGGGTCAGGTTATCATCCGCGGTCGCTTCGATCACGGCGTTCAGCTGATTCTTGCCCGTATCGGACGCCTTAGACGCATCGGGTGCGGATCGGGCTGTCGCCCCACTGTCCGAGGACGCCTCTCCATCGGCGTCGGGTTGCCCGGTTGCCGTATCCGAGGAGTCATCGACCGGCGAGTTCTCCGTTTCGCCGGCGGGCTCCGTGTCCGTTGCCGCACCGTCGCCGGACTCCACCGCCATCTTATTGATGGCGGTGGCGATGTCCATCGATTCGTCGCCGTTGGACGGCATGGTCTCCGATAGGGCCGACGGCGGAATCCCCTCATCGTCGGCGACGGCCGTGGGCGCAAAACCACCTGCCAGCAGCGCGGCGGCGACGCTGATGCCGGCCACGCACTTTCTCAATCGCATGAATGCTCCTTGTATATCATGGAAGATGACGCGGCCGGCCGCATGACCGGCCGCGTCGAAACATCCGCCGTGCATGGCTCCGTTCCAGCGGAGGATGCGGGCGGCAGAGGAGCGGTTCCGGACCGGATGTGCGAAAGAGGGCCGGAACCGCTCGTGTATCCGGGCCCGCGCAGGGCCCGAACATCCGAGGAGACAGCATTCAGGAAACGGTCAACGCAGACCGTCAGTCACGGCGGCGGACCCGCAGCGTGACCAGGCCGATGCCGACTGCCGCCAACGCCACGGCGGCGATCATGACGCCGAATACCGAGGCACCGGTGTTCGCGACGGTCGATCCTTCACCGGCGGCCTCAGGGGTCGACGGTTCGGTGGTACCGTCCGGGTTCGGCTGCGGCTCGGGACCAGGCTCGACAGGGGCCGCCTTGACGGTCACCGTGAACGTAGCGGAGACGCCACGGTAGGACACGATCACGGTCTTCTCGCCTGCGACGACGGAATCATAGCCGCTGACGGCCAGTTCCGGATCGTCCACGGCGATGGTGCGTTCGGCGCTGACCTTGCCGTCCTTCTCATAGACGGCGGCGACCGTCATGCCGATCAGGTCGAGGTCCTCGCCCGCCTGGTATTCGGTCTTGGTCGGCGCGGTCACATCGAGGCGGGCCAACTTGGCCAGCGGCGAGCCGAAGTCCACGGTGACCGTCTTCGACGCCGTGCCGTCAGCGGAGGTGACCGTGATCGTGGCCTTCCCGCCATTGGATTCGGACGCCTGATCCACGGTCACGGTCGCCGCGTTATCGGCGGCGTAGGCGGTGATGTGCGGATACTCGGTGACATCGCCGGCCAGCGTGACCGTATAGGAGTCCGTAGCAGGGTCGAAGTCGCCGATCGTCACGCCGTCCACACGCAGGTCGGACAGCGTGGCATCGGCGGCGGGAGCCGGAGCGGCCTCATACATCTTAACCTCGGCCACCTTCGCGAAATCGGCCCATTCGTCGAGTGTGGAGTACGTCATGCGAATACGCACGCCGTCGGTGGCCGGCATCGTGCCAAGGTCCACCGTGGTCACTGCGCCGGCCACCGGGTTCACGGCCGCGGCCTCGCCCCACGGGATCCACTGGCCTTCGGCATCACGGTACTCCACGCGGATCTGGCTGGGGGCAGCCTCACCGTACGTGGGTTCGTTCTCACTGGATTTGCGCGAAGAAACCTGGAATTCCAGGCTGTGCAGGCGCTTGACACCGCCCAAATCGTAGGCCAGCCACGGATCAGTGTCGTTCTTACCCCAGTTGGACCAAGTCGTACCCGAATCACCGTCGCAGGTGTACGACGCGGGAGCGTTCGAATTGGTTTCGGTGCTCGAAGCGGTCACGCTGCAGTTGCCGGACAGCACGTTGCCGCCCTTGCCGATCTCGGTCACGTACACCGTCAGCGTGGCGGCGACGGTCGTGTCACCGCCATCGCCGGCGGCGATGGTGCCGGGCACGACCTGCTTGCCGGTCGCGGCGAAGTCGGCGTCGGACACACTCGACCAATCCCAGGTCACGGCCTCGGCGAACGCCGGGGAATCGCCCACGTGGGCATCCACGGTCGCCGGAGCGGCGGCCTGCACCTCGGCGAGGCTGCTGCCGACACCCACGGTGACGGAAACCGGATCGGTGACGGTGAACGTGCCGACGTACACGCTCGCCGTCGGATGCAGCTCATTGCCGTACACATCCGTCGCCGTTCCCGTCACGGTTACGACGCCTTCCGCACCGACCTGGTCGGCGAGCGCGGCGGTGTCCCAGGTCACGGACACGGGTTGGCCTTCACCCCACACGTAGTACGGGGTGACGGTCGTCGGCAGTTCGGGCACGGTGCCGACCGGCGTCTGGACATCGACGGCCTTGGCACCGGTCGCTTCGACGGAGCGGATGTACCAGGCCTGGTGCGCGCCGCCACCGGACTCCCACAGACCGACCTTGGTGCCGGCCGCGGTGGCCTGCCCGTTGCAGTCCAGCGCCTGCTGGGCTTCGACGTTGACCAGGCTGTAGGTTTCGCCGTTTTCGGTGTTGAGGATCCAGATCGCCGCATCGGTGGTCTTGGCCGTTTCCACATCCATGTCGGACAGGACGGTGTTGCCGCCGCTCGCGGTCAGTACCTTGCCATCGGGAGTGGTGAGCACGTAACGGTGCAGCGTCGGACGGTTCGCCGGGGCGCCGGCGTCGTGAAGGATCCAGGTCTGCGACCGGGCCTCGTCGGTGGTGGTCGCCGCATCCTGCAGGGAGGTGGCGGCACCATCGACCTCGACCGCGGCCAGCGGGCGGTTGGACGACTGTCCGACCAGCTGGTAGGCGCCGCCGTCCTCGACTGCCACGCCATCGGCCACGCCGGTGACGCCGGTCAGCTGGATGGAGGCGATCGAACGGGCCGGGACCGTTACGGTGGCGGTCTTGGCGGCGGCGTCGATGACGACGGAGCCTTCCGGCTGTTCCTGGTTGCTGAACTTGTTCATGTACTCCGGCGTGGCACCGAAGAAATGCTCGGCTTCCTCGTTGGCCTGCGGTTCGGTGGTCAGGTAGACGGTGCCGGCGGCATCGTCCGCGATGTTGCCGTACTTGGACAGGTCGATGACGAACGTCTGGTCGGACTGCGAGTTGTTGGTGTGAATGACGGTCTGGGTCTGGCCGTCGGCGGAGGTGGCGGTCATCGTGTCGCCGGTGCGGTTGTTCGCGATGATCGAGTCGCCCTCATGGATGAACTTGGTGTACGCGCGCACGGCGTTGTACTTGGAGTTCACGAGCACGCTGCAGGACTGCAGGCCGTCGGTGGAACCGCCATTGTTGTCCACATCGCGCTCTGAGTACAGGTTGCCGTCCTCGTCGGCCACGGTGCAGTCGAAGCTGATGAACACGGTGCCCCAGTTGGTGTTCTCGCCGGCGGGATTCGCGTCGTTGCCATACACGTCCTCGCTGCCGGTGGACATGTTGTACAGGTCCTCGACCACCTGCCAGAAGTTGAAGTCCTTCGACTGCAGCGTGTACACGTCGGCGTTGATCTTGCCGGCCATGCCCAGGCCATTGTCGAAGTTGTACGGGTCGAAGCCGCCGGACTGCCAGGAACCGTCCACCTCGCTCTGCGAGATCTCCTTGCCGTCGGTCTGCGCGATGTCGCGGGCGACGCGCTGCCTGTTGGTACCGTAGGAGTGGGTGTTGTACTGGTCGAGCAGATTCTTGACCTCGTCGGAGTACCGGTTGTAGGAATCGACCATCTGTCCGGAATCGGTGGCATCGGTGGCCACCAGCTTGGTCTGGTCGTCCTCGCCCATCGCGGCGGCCATGGCCTTGAGGGTCTCCTGCTGCACGTCGTTGTCCACGTGCATGCCCTCCTGCGGCTTCTTGACCGCATCGCTGTACGGGGTGACGGACTTGTCCTTGTCGCCGTAGTAACGCTCCCAGTACCGCTCGATCAGCGCGGTGTTGTCCGGGCCGAAGCCGTCATCCGCCATCTTGCCGGGAGTGCCCCAATAGCCGGTCTCCGACTCGTTGAACGGCTCGATCGTATCAGCTTCGAAACCGTACGTTTCCTCCAGATGGTTGGTCACCTTGACCATGTACTGGGCGAACTTCTCGGGATCGGCGAGATTGTTTGCATTGGAGTCGTACCCACCGGTGGCGTAGCCGCTCTCGGTCAGGAACCACGGCGCGGAGTTCGCGAACATCTCGACATGGTCGAGGTCGCCGGTCTCCAGACCGTGCTTGAGCCACCATTCCTGGGACGCGCCCTTATCCCAGTCGTAATGGGCGTCGTCGGACGGATCGAACGTTTCGGCCACCTGGTCCTTGTTGGCCTGCTTGGCTTCCACGCCGCCGATCGTGTCGGCCCAGTAGCCGGGAACCGCGGCGCCCTGCCGCATGAACGGATACCCGTAGGCCACGTCGGTGGCGTTGCCGCCGCCGATGTTGTACCGGGCCATGTTCAGATCTAGGCCGTCCTCGCCAAAGATGCTCTCGTAGAACGCCTCGCGCAGCTGCTTGCCGTTCTCAAGCGCCTTGGCATAGGCTTCCTTGCTGATTTCATCGCGATTCGTGACGAATCCCTCTTCGCCGTAGTTGCCGGTGGCATTGGCGAACCAAGCCAGCGATGTGCCCCAGCCGTCGAACGGGCCGTTCGCATACCACGGGTTCGGGGTCACTACTACGGCGTCATCCGGTATGGCGGACGCGGCGTTGGCCGAGCCCGCTACGGAAGCCCCCCCCCGAGCATAACGGCGGTGGCCACGAGGGCCGCCACTTTTTTGTTTACGTTAACCATTTGCAGACGTGCCTCCTCACAACACACCGCACACCGGCACCTTGCCGATGTCTCTGCACCGAATGCGAACGAGCTCGCCAGTTGCGTACAACCACCTTGTTTTTGCGGTCATTGTCGACAATTGACAAGACCAACGCACCATTCGGCAAACCCATCGTATCATCGTACGACACATAATGGCAACGCAAACATTTCCGGTGTGAGATTCCCGTTTAGCAGCACCCAACGCAAGCATACCGGACATCGCCACCATGAGATAGACCCCAAGACCTCCCAATGCTGGAGGCCGGGCGCTCCACACGCCCGGCCTCCTGCGGACCCTGATACATCGTGACCGTGATCTATTCACGAAAACGTTGATTTTCCAACGTTCCTCACTTGCATCAGAGTCACAAATGTGTCAGAGTCCAAAAAGCCGTCCGGCTGAGGGGATGACAGCCGGACGGCGATGCGTATTCCGTCGCTCAGTGACGGTTGTTCAGACGGTGCACCATCTCGCTGAGCTCGAGCTCACGCTCGAACTGGCGCGGGGTGGTGTTCTCGTCGATGACGGCCAGCTCGACGCCGGCCATGCGGGCGAAGTCCTCCCACGCCTCACGACCGACGGAGGTAGTCATGCAGGTGTGGTGCGAGCCGCCGGCGCGCAGCCAGCACTCGGCCGAATCCTTGAGGCTCGGGCGCGGCTGCCACAGGGCGCGGGCGCACGGCAGGGCCTTCAGGGAGCCTTCCGGCTCAACCACGTCGACCACGTTCATCAGCAGGCGGAAACGCTCGCGCATGTCGGCCATCGAGACCACGACCACGTCCTTCTTCGGGGCGGCGGTGAACACCAGACGCACCGGATCGGCCTTGCCGCCGATGCCGAGCGGGTGGATCTCCAGGCGCGGCTTGGCGATGGTGCCGATGGACGGCGAGACCTCCAGCATGTGCGCGCCCATGTTCATCTCATGGCCGGGCACGAAGTTGTAGGAGTAGTCCTCCATCAGGGAAGCGCCGCCCTCCAGGCCGTAGCCCATCACGGCGCCGATGCGCACCAGCACGGCGGTCTTCCAGTCGCCTTCGGCGGAGAAGCCGAAGCCGTACTCGGACGGGAAGCGCTGCGGGCCCACGCCCGGCAGCTGCGGCAGGGCGCCCAGGTCCTCGAAGTTGTCCACGCCGGCGGTGCAGCCGTTGGCGTTCATCATGTTGATCATCGCGGCCTCTTCCTTGGCGGCGATGAACAGCGAGTCGTACTTGGCGTCGAGCAGCTCGGGGGCCACGTCGTACTTGGCCTTGTAGTCCTCGATGATGGCCTTGACCTGGTCGTCCTTGACGGCCTCGTAGTC
>SAMEA3387468__coassemble_2104_pt1 | contig 29591 bp, 28 predicted proteins | sample SAMEA3387468__metabat2_high_PE_012 | metagenome-assembled genome bin SAMEA3387468 (sample SAMEA3387468) | Felis catus | biome: Faeces | place: United Kingdom | collected 2012
GCTCCGCAACCTGCGGCGGTTCCCGTGCCCGCAGGGGACCCGCCGCAGGTTGCGGAGCCGTCCGGCACGAGCCGTACTACAATGTCCACGGCCTGCCCGGCGGCGAGCGCCTGCGTCTGTTCCTCGGTCAATTGCACCGTGACGCCGATGCGGGCTGGTTCACGATTGTCGGTCATCGTTGGTTCCCCTTCCTTTCCGCAACGAGGGGCGTGCCATCGTCAGACGGCATGCCCCTCGCCTCTATGGTTCGCTGTCCGTTCGGAGCCGGATCACTCGCCGGCACCCATGCCCACCGAGCGCTTGAGCGATTCGGGAATCGGCACCGGCGGCAGATCGGAGTCCGGGCGGTGCTCGTTGGAGAGCCACACCTCGCGTTCCGGGGCCTTCCGGATGTTCGCGAAGATCGCGGCGACCTCCTTCTCGTTCAGCGTCTGCTTGACCAGCAGCTGACGGACCAGCTCGTCGAGGATGTCACGGTTCTCGTTGAGGATCGTCCACGCCTCGGTGTGCGCGGTCTCGACGAGCTTCAGCACCTCCTGGTCGATGATCTCGGCCGTGCGGTCGGAGTACTTGCGCGGCTGCAGACCGTCCATCACCGTGGTCTGATCGTCATCGTCGGCCCACTTGATGGCGCCGAGCTGCGAGGAGAAGCCGTATTCGACGACCATTTTGCGGGCGATGGCCGTGGCCTTCTCGATATCGTTCGAGGCGCCGGTGGTCGGGTCATGGAAGACGATCTCCTCGGCGGTGCGGCCGCCCATCGCATACGCCATCTGGTCGAGCAGCTGGTTGCGCGACTGCGAGTAGCGGTCCTCGGTCGGCATGACGGCCGTGTAGCCGAGCGCGCGGCCTCGCGGCAGGATGGTGATCTTGGTGACCGGGTCGGTGTAGTGCAGCGCCGCGGCGACCAGCGCGTGACCGCCCTCATGGTAGGCGGTGTTGCGCAGCTCGTCGAGGGCCATGCCCTTGGACTTGCGCTTCGGGCCGCTCATCACGCGGTCGATGGCCTCGTCGATGGCGCGGTTGTCGATCAGCTGTGCGCCCGCGCGGGCGCACAGCAGCGCGGCCTCGTTGAGCACGTTGGCCAGATCGGCGCCGGTGAAGCCCGGCGTGCGCACGGCGATGGCGTGCAGATCCACATCGGGCACGAACGGCTTGCCCTTGGCATGCACCTTGAGGATGGCCTCGCGGCCTTCCAGGTCAGGGGCCTCCACGGCCACCTGACGGTCGAAACGACCGGGGCGCAGCAGCGCGGGGTCGAGCACGTCGGGGCGATTGGTGGCCGCGATGATGATCAGGTTCGTGTCGTTGTCGAAGCCGTCCATCTCCACGAGCAGCTGGTTCAGGGTCTGCTCGCGTTCGTCATGGCCGCCGCCCATGCCGGAGCCACGGCGGCGTCCGACGGCGTCGATCTCGTCGATGAAGATGATGGCGGGGGCGTTCTTCTTCGCCTCGTCGAACAGGTCGCGCACACGGGAGGCGCCGAGACCCACGAACATCTCGACGAAGTCCGAGCCGGCCATCGAGTAGAACGGCACGCCCGCCTCGCCGGCGATGGCGCGCGCCAGCAGCGTCTTACCGGTGCCCGGAGGGCCGTACAGCAGCACGCCGCGCGGGATGCGGGCGCCGAGCGCCTTGTACTTGGACGGGTCCTTGAGGAAGTCCTTGATCTCCTCGACCTCCTGCACGGCGGCGTCCTCGCCCGCCACGTCGGCGAACTTGGTCTTGGGCGTCTGGCCTTCCAGCAGCTTGCCGCTGTTCTTCTTGCCGCCCATGCCGAACATGCCGCCCGCGCCGCCCATGCGGCTCATGGCGAACCAGAAGATGCCGAAGATGATGATGAACGGCAGGATCGAGCTGATCAGGTAGCTCCAGACGCTGGTCTGCTGCATGCTGGAGGTCCAGCCCTTGGACGGGTTGGCCTTCTCCACGCTGTCGATGACGTCGCCGCCCTGCGCGAAGGTATAGTAGAACTGCACCTCCTTGCCGTAGTTGCGTTCACGGCCGGTGTCCGGGTCCTGCTTGGTGAAGTCCTGGCTCAGGTCCAGCTGGACGAGCTGCCGGTTGTCGATGATGTTCGCATAGGTCACGCCGCCGCCCTTCAGCAGCTGCATGCCGTCCTTGGTATCGATGGTCTGACGGCCGGTGCCGGCGAACAGCTGGAACATCAGGATGGCCAGCACCACAATGGCCACGCCCCACAGCCAGGGCGAACGCCATACCGGCTTGGGATCGTTGCCGCCGCGGTTGCCCCCATCGCGGTTGAACGGGTTGGGCGGCCAGCTGCCGTTGCCGTTATTGTTGCCGCCATTGCCCGACGGCTGTTGAGGCCCCTGGGGATAGCTCATATCACGCTCCTTGGTATACTGCCGGCTTCAGCACGGCGATCGAATCGAGGTTGCGGTACCGTTCGGCGTAATCCAGGCCGAAACCGACCACGAACTCGTCGGGGATCTCATAGCCGCTGTATTTCACGTCCACATCCACCTCTCGGCGGGACGGCTTCTGCAGTAGGGCCATGACCTCCACGGAGGCGGCGCCGCGGCGTTTCAGCTCGTCGACCAGCCATGCCAGCGTACGTCCTGAATCAACGATATCCTCCACGATCAGAATGTGCCGCCCGCGAACATCAACCGACAGATCCTGCCGTACCGTTACCGTGCCGCTGCTGACCGTGCCGTCTCCGTAGCTGGACAGGCTCATGAAATCCATCTGCACGGGGATGCTGAGCGCCTGGGAGAAGGCGACCAACGTGTTCACCGCCCCCTTGAGCACCGCCACCAGCAGGAGGTCCCGTCCCCGGTAATCCTCACTGACCTGCGCGGCCAACTCCGCGATTTTACTGTCGATCTGAGCCTTGCTGATCAGCTCATGGTCAATCTGATCCTGAACATCCGCGATTTTCATGCATCCCATCTTGGCACACGCGAATGACGTGTTTCTGGCGATTTGCTGAATATCCGCCGGAAAGGTTCACAGCTCCCTGACCATGCCAATCCACGGCCAGCCGCTCGATGGCCTCAACCTGCCGCTGGTTGCCCGCCACGCCTACGGACGCCAGCCCATGGGCGATGACGCGCCGCCGAATCGCCGGATGCAATGCGCCGAGTTTCCGCGCATCGAACAGCAGCGCCGCCCTCCGTTCCCGACGCTCCTCCGCCCGCACGGCATCCGTGCCCGCAGGCTCCGCAGCACCCGCCGTGTCGCTACCATCGACGGCATCGGCCATGCCGGCGAAGCATGCCACGTCGGCCAGCGCGTGTTCCGCCTCGGCGTCCAGATACTCCTTGTCGTGCCGTGCGCTTCGGGCGCCACGCGCCAGCACCGCCGATACGTCAGCCCCCATGAAGCGGGCCAATGCGGGCATCAGATCGTGCCGGATGCGGGAGCGCAGCGGATACCGTGCATCCAACGGTCCCTCCGCGGCCTCCCCGTTGGTGGGGTCGTCCCACCACGCCACGCGCAGCTGCTCGCAGATCGCCGTCGTGTCGGCACGCCCCAGTTCCAGGAACGGCCGCGCGAACAGCACCCCGTCGCGGTCGAACGTGGGCGGCATGCCGGCGATCGCATCGATGCCGCCGGAGCGCAGCAGCCCCAGCAGCACCGTCTCGGCCTGGTCGTCACGGGTGTGGGCCAGCAGCACCGCCGACGCATCGTATTCTCGTGCCGCAGCCGCCAACGCCCGGTAGCGGGCGTCACGCGCCGAGGCCTCCACACCGGTGCCACTTTCCCGCACCTGCACCGCGCGCAGCGTCACCGGGGCAAGCCCCAGCCGTTCGCAACGGTCCGCCGTCTCCCGCGCCACCCGTCCCGAGCCCGCTTGCAGACCATGATCGATGATGACCGCACCGCAGCGTACGCCCAGCGAGGCGCATACGGTCCGTGCCACGGCCGCCAACGCCATCGAATCGCGTCCTCCCGAACACGCCACCAATACCAGCGGCGCATCCGGCAACGGATCGTGCTCGCCGTGTTGGGTGAACCGTCGATCCTGCACCCCCACGCCGACGCCGGCCAGGGATTCGCGTACCGCCCCCACGGCCGCACGGATCTGACTGCTGTACGCCATCTCACAGCCCCGGCAGATCGGCCATGAACACGTCGACGGCGTGGGCCGCCTCCCACGCGTTCTCTGGATTGTTGACCACCACGGCGAAGCAGAGCACGCCGCCGTTCAACCGTGACACGTTGCCGGCCATCGAGGTCACCGTGCCCAAGGTGCCGGTTTTCACCCGCAGCAGCCCCGCAACGGATTCGTCATCGAGCCGGCCGGCGGCCGTGCCGATCAGTCCGGGCACCGACAGCGCCCCCGCCACCACCGAGCCGGCGCCCCCGGCCAGTATCCGGGACTGCACGCCGATCAGCGTGCGCACGCTCAGGCTTGAGCCCGGAGCCAGCCCGGAGCAGTCGGCCATCGTCAGCTGGGCGGTATCGACGCCGAGTTCCTGCAGCGTGGCGGCGACCGCCTGCGTGGCGCCGTGCGGCGAATTCTCCCGTCCGGCCGCCAACGCCGTCAACCGACCGAATTCCTCGGCCAACGTGTTGTCCGAATGCCGCATCATGAACGCCATGATCTCGTTCAACTGGGCCGAACTGACCGACGTCAGCGGCGACTGCCCCTGCGGTGCGGCGCCCGAGGTCACTTCGCCATCGACCGTGATGCCGTTCTCGGCCAATCGCGTCGCGAACGTCGCAGCGGCATCGGCCGCAGGCTGCGTCGACAGTTCGGCATACCCGGTGTACAGGTCGGGATCGTCCGGCGGATCTCCGTTCCAGTTGCGCCCGCCGTCGACCGCCAGGGCGGAGACCGGCGCGTAATACAGGTTGTCGGGGTTGTTCTCCTCGATGCGGGAGGGGTACCGCTGCCCGCCGAACAACGTGTCGTCGTAGACGAGCCGGATCCGGTCGATGCCACGCTGCCGCAGCGCCGCCGCGGACTGCGCGGCCAGCGTGCCCAACCCGGCGCGGCCGTTGACATGGTCCGGATCGCTGACCCCGGCGCCGAGCAGCATGTCGCCGTTGCCCTTGAGCACCAGCGTGGGCGTCTGCCCCTCCTGCTGGATCAGGTAGGTCTCGGTATCCAGCGTGGCCGACAGGTCCAGCACGGTGGCCGCCGCCACCGCGGTCAATGTCTTCAGCGTCGAGGCGGGTTCACGGACGATGTCGGCGTTGCGTTCCGCCACCACGGTGCCGTCGGCGCCGGCGATGGCGATCGAGACGTCCGAGCCGACGCCCTCGCTGCCGAGGAACGTGTCGATCAGCGCGTCAGCGGCGGCGGCATCGACCAGGATGGACCGGTCGGCGTCTGCAAGCGCCGAGTCCGCCGCGCGCGCGGTGCGGGCGGCGGGCACCGTCGGGATCCGCATCGCCTGCAGGGTCAGCACGCCGGGCACCACGTCGGTCAGGTCGCCGGCCACATACCCGATACCAAGCGCCACGGTGGCCACCGCGGATACGGCGACGGTGACGATGCGGCGTGATGCCGCAACGGCCCTGCGGTGCCGGTGACGTGACGCCCTGCGTGCCACGAGTTCTCCCCTTCCGCGACTGACGGTTACTTCTGCAGGGACGCGAACGAATCGAGCGTAGCGACGATCGACAGCATCCGAGCATCCATCAGCTTACCGCCAAGCCACGAACCCAATGCCAGGAAGCCCACGCCGTTGAGCAGGAACACGGGAATCAGCACCCAGCACATATCCCACTGGCCGGCTACCGCCAGCACGATCGTCACCAATCCGGACGGCACGGCCAGCACGAACATGCCGAGCAGGTAGACCAACGGGAAGAAGCCCTGCGCCACCGCACGGCCCTGCGGCGTGGCGAACGGTTTCTCCATCGAGGGCACCGGGTACATGAGCACGCAGGAGACCACCTCGGCCAGGCCGAGTCCGCAGAAGGCCAGGCACGCCGCGCCCGCGGCGAACGTCATGCCCATCAGGATGCCGTCCGGGGTCCGCCAGTCGCCGGTCACCACAAAGCAGGCGATCGTCAGCGCCACCAGGTACGTCAGGATCACGCCCACGTAGATGCGCACGCGTCCCAATCGATCCGCCACGCCGCTCACGCCGCTGATGACCTGCATGGTCAGGCCGCGGCCGTCATAGGCCAGACCGTTGGATTCGGTGAGGGAGAAGAACATGGCGCTCATCGGCAGCGCCGTCCAGACAACCGGCGTGACGCCGTGCGACTGGAAGGCCATCAGGATGAGGAAGATCACCGGGAACGCGAACATCAGGCCCTGCCGCGGGTCGCGCTTGAGATAGGTGAACAGGCGGGCCGACACCGCGCCGGAGACGCTGTCGGGCATCCAGGAGAACGCGCCGATGCCCTTGACCGACACCGCCTCGCTCTGGCTGCCCGACACCAGGCGCTCATGCCGCAGGCACCAGGTGGAGGCCATGAAGCAGAGCACCCAGCTGACCGCCAACACGGCCAGTCGGCCGACCAACGGCCCCCAAGCCCCATGCAGCACGTCGAACGGAAGCTGGAACGCGGCGCCGAACGGCGTCCACGCGAACACGGCGGCCGGTGCGGCGAAGGTCTCGATGCTGAACGAGATACCCTCCATCGAAGAGTTCAACGTGATGCTCGGCACATAGCAGATCGCCACGAACGTAAGCGTGACGATGATATAGAACAGATTCTTGCCGCGGTTCGAACGAACCAGCGTGGTGGCGGCGTTGATGACCATCTTCGAGAAGCTCACGACGGTGATGACGGTCAGCGGGGCGGAGATGATCGCCGCGACGACCACGCCGACGCCCATCCACCGATAGGCCAGGGACCAGAGCATCAGTGCGATGACGGCGCAGATGGCCGGGATGCCGGACAGTCCGGCGGCCAGCAGCCCCGCCTGCAGCGTGCGGTCCGGTATGCCGTACAATTCGAGTTTGCGCGGGCTCATGGTGGAGCTCTCGCCGATCAGCATGAGCTGGGCGAAGGCGGTCATGAGGGTGATGAATGCGCCCAGCAGCACCATGATCACCTCCAGGCCCTGCGCGAATCCCGACGCGTTGTTCACTCCCGCGGGATCGCCCAGGAACCAGGCCAGCAGGCCGGTGCCGACGACCACGGCGACGCCCATCAGCAGCGAGATCACATACCCGATGGTCTGCCACACCGATTTGCGCAGCGCCGCCCACGTCAGGGCCCAGCGCAGACGGACGATCGTCAGTACCGTGTCCATCATGCCTCCGAACCGATCGCCGGAGCGGCGGACGGCTCGTCCGCGCCGCCATCCAGCCACGACAGATGCGCGGCGGCGTGACGCCCGCCGACCAGCTGCAGGAACCGGTCCTCCAGGTCCTCGCCGGCGGCCACCTCCTCAACCGTGCCCGCCGCGCACACCTGGCCCTGGTTGATGACCGCCACATGCGTGCACATCTTCTCGACCAGCGCCATGACGTGCGAGGAGATGATCACCGTGCCGCCGGTGCGCGCATATTCGATGAGGATGTCCTTGAGATTGGCGCTGGACACCGGATCGACCGATTCGAACGGCTCGTCGAGCACCAGCACGCGCGGGCTGTGGATCATGGCGGCGGCCAGGCAGATCTTCTTGGTCATGCCGGCCGAATAGTCGACGACCATCTTGTTGGCGGCCTGCTCCAAGTCGAAAGCGCCCAGCAGGTCATGGGCGCGTTTGACGGTCTCCGCACGCCCCATGCCCCGCAGCATGCCGGAATACACCAGCAGCTGCAGGCCAGTCAGCCGGTCGAAGATCTGGTCCGACTGCGGCATGACGCCGATCGAGCGCTTGGCGCGGCTCACGTCGCTCCACACGTCATGGCCCAGGATCATGGCCGTGCCGGCGTCCGGCACCAGCAACCCGGTCACCATGTTCAGCGTGGTCGTCTTGCCGGCGCCGTTGGGGCCGACGAGCCCGTAGAACGAACCGATCGGGATGTCCAGGGACAGGCCGTTGACGGCCACCTTGTCCCCGAAGCGCTTGAACAGTCCTCGGATCGACATGGCCGCCGACGGGTTCGCGGGGACCACGGGCGTGGGGGCCGGTGCCGCCGGCGCGTTCGGCGTCGGGGCAAACCCGACGGATGACTGGGATGTGTCTATCGTCATAGGCTCCAGCATACCGGGTGCTCATTACGGCCAATGGCTTACCCCCCTCCCGCGGCAAATCGGGGGAAACGGCCGCATCGCGCGGCGTGTCGCGGCAGGGGCGGAATCAGGACCCTTTATGCACGATCGGCTTCCATTCGGCCTTGGAGAAGATGGCCTGGAAGGAGATCGGCACATAGCTCAGCATGTAGATCGGGAAGCTCAGCACGTAGGCGAACAGCTCCTTGTTCGTGGCGCCGATCTGGTCGCGTTCCACGATGATCGTCAACGCCGCGAGTGCCATCAGCGTCAGCATGCTGGTGACGATCACGGAGGACCAGTTGGTCAGAGACGCCAGCTGACTGGGCCAGGTCACGAAACCGAACGCGGCGAACAGCAATCCCAGTACCACGCGGATCACGCTGAGCACCATGAACGGGCAGATCAGCAGCGTCAGGTCCACGGCGGAGAAGTCGCGCTCCCTCACCGCACGTTTGATCAGCGCGGGACCGTAATAGCGGAACACCTGCAGGAACCCCTTGCTCCAGCGCAGACGCTGCCGCCAGCTCTGGCGGAACGTGACCGGCTGCTCGTCGTACAGGATGGCCGTGCCGCAGTAGCCCACACGGTCGCCGTGCAGCACCGAGTCCATCGTGAATTCCAGGTCCTCGGTCAGCAGGTGGAACTTCCAACCCTTGTTGCGGTTCATGATCTCCCGGGAGAACATGAACCCGGTGCCGCCCACATGGCAGCTGGTGCCCAGACGCATGCGCGAGGAGTTCAGGAACCGGGATTCCCTGATGAACCACAGCGCCGAACCGGAGGACACCCAGTTGTCGGACAGGTTCACGGAGTTGCGGTAACTGGTCAGGATGCGGAACCCGGATTGGAACGCCTTGTTCATCTCGGCGATATAGTGCGGGTCGAGCCGGTTGTCGGCGTCGAAGACGAAGAACGCGTCATACCGCTGCGCCTCGCCGGTGGATTGCATGCGGTCCAGCAGATAGGTCAGCGCGTAGCCCTTGCCGATCTGCTCCTGGTTGAACCGTTCGATGACGTGGCAGCCGAGGCTGCGGGCCACGTCGGCGGTGTCGTCGGTGCAGTTGTCCGCCACCAGCCAGATGTCGATGAGGTCGGTCGGATAGGTCTGCCCGTGGATCGAACCGATGAGGTTGCCGATGACGTTCGATTCGTTGCGCGCGGAGATCAGCACCGCGAACCGCTTGTCCATCGGCGCCTCCGGGAACCGCACCGGCTTGCTGAACAGGGAGACCAGGATGCACACGCCCTGATACAGCAGCCCGGCGGCGCCGACAATGGCCAGCAGGACGTCCAGCACACTCAGCAGCACCATCAGCGCCACCCGCTTCTGGGATTGTCGGTGTTCGGCTTCGACGCGACGGCATCCGTCCCGTCCGTTGCCGTGCTGTGGCCTGCTGCCGCGGCGGCCGTGGCGGCCTCGGGACCGTCGTCGGGCTCGGGGATATCCCCGTTGTCCGGTTCGGCACCCGAAAGCACGGGCTTGCCGCCGGTCGCGGGGGGCACACGCTTGGGGATGGCCACGGTCTGCGACCCGTCGAGGTCCTCGGCCGTGGGCATCTGGTACAGCTCACGCAGCCGTTCGAAGTTGTCGTCGGACGGCACACGGGCGCTGGACCCCCTGGCCGCACGGGGCATATGGTCGCTCATCGGCTTGATGACGTGGTCGCTGAACGCCTCGGCGCCGGCCACGATCTTCGACTTCTTCACCGGCTTCGGATCGTTCATCAGCGGGGAGTCGACCAGTTCGTACCGGATGGTGTACACCTTGAAGATGGCCTGCAGGCTGGCGGTGATCGGCAGCGCCAGGAACGCGCCCAACGCGCCGAACACGCCGCCGAACACCAGCACGGCCAGGAACGCGACCGCCGGGTTCAGGTCCATGGTGCGCTGGGAGATCTTCGGCGAGAGGATCAGGTTCTCGATCTGCTGGTAGACCACGATGTACACGAGCACGCCCACCGCATACATGATGCCGTTCGACCCCCAGGCGAACAGCACCGGCAGCGCGCCGCCGATATAGGTGCCGACGGTCGGGATGAACTGGGAGACGATGCCGCAGAACAGGGCCAGCGGCAGCCAGTAGGGCACGTGGATCAGGTCGAGGAACACGGCCGTGCACGCGGCGTTGATCGCGGCCAGGATCGTGCGGGAGAACAGGAAGTTGGAGATCTGGTCCTGCACGATGGTCCAGCCGAGCAGGAACCGGCGCTGCGTGGCCGGTCCGAGCCACTGGCACAGGCTGCGGCGCAGCTTGGGGCCGGCGGCGGACAGGTAGTAGGTCACCATGACCGCGGTCAGCAGATCAAGCAGGAAACCGAACAACCCCATGGTGGTGCTTAACGCTTGACCGGCGAAATCCGTGACCCAGGAGGTCTGGATGTTGTTGAAGATCTCACTGCCCAGGTTCTGGATCTCCGGCAGTTTGAACGACGTGTACTGTTCCACGGTGCGGGAGATCTCGTCATAGACGCCCGGCAGTCCCTTGACCATCGAGATGGCCTGCTGCACGAACATGTTGCCGAACAGGGCCAGCAGCGCGACGATCACCGCACCCAAGCCGATCAAGCTGACGGCCGAGGCCACGCCGCGCTTCCAGCCATGCCGCACCAGCAGCAGCACCACCGGTTCGATGGCGAGCGCCAGGAACAGGGAGATGACCACATCCAGCACCAAGCCGGACACCTTGCCCCATGACCGCCACCCGAAATACGCCAGGAACACGGCTATGGCGGTGTACAGCAGGGCGCGGCCGTACCATTCCGGAGGTCGGCGCGCATCCCCCTTCGCCGGAAACACCGAAGCGAAATCGATCTTCAGGTCATCCTGATCATTGCTCATGAGGCCCTATTGTACGGCGGGGTGCGGGCGGGAACCTCCGCTGTGCCAATGGCGAAGATTCCCCGCCCCCTTTCGTGACTCTGATCTATCGTAGCCGTGATCCATAGCACAAAGCCTTGGAAAATCAACGTTTTGCGGTATGAATCAGAGTCACGATGTGTCAGAGTCCAGCAGGAGGCACCATATGCGGCGTCCGGGCCGCTCCGAAGAAACGGAACAGGCCCGGACGCTACGGCGCTATCGTGTCGATCAGATCACATCAGCGACTTGTAGATCGCGTAGATGTCCTCCTCGGTGGCCTGACGCGGGTTGCCCGGCGTGCACACGTCGTTGAACGCGTCATGGGCCAGTCCCTCCAGGTCGGCCTCGGTGGCGCCGACCTCGGAGATGGTGGTCGGGTTGCCGAGCTCCTTGGTGAGGTTGCGCACCGCCTCAACCGCCTTGTCACGCACATGGTCGAGATCGCCGGTGTAGGCGTCCTGAACGCCGAACGCGTCGGCGATGTCACGGTACTTCTCGCCGGTGTACTCCTTGTTGTATTCCATGACCGGCGCCAGCAGGATGCCGTTGGCCACGCCGTGGGCCACGCCGAGGCGGCCGCCCAGCGGGTGCGCCATGCCGTGCACCAGGCCCAGGCCGACGTTCGAGTAGGCCATGCCGGTGATGTAGGAGGCGTACGCCATCTGCTCGCCGGCGGGGATGTCTCCCTCGGCGGACTTGGCCAGGTTCTTGGCGATCATGCGGATGGTCTGCATCGACAGGCAGTCGGACAGGCTCCACGCACCCGGGGTGATATAGCCCTCGATGGCGTGGGTCAGCGCGTCCAGGCCGGTGGCCACCTTGAGCGAGCGCGGCTGGGTGTCGGTCAGATCCGGGTCCACGAACGCGACGATCGGGATGTCATGCGGGTCGACGGCCACGAACTTGCGCTTATTCGCCGTATCGGTGATCACGTAGTTGATGGTGGTCTCCGAGGCGGTGCCGGCGGTGGTCGGCACGCCGAAGATCGGCACGGACGGGTTCTTGGTGGCGGCCACGCCCTCCAGCGAGAGCACGTCGGCGAATTCGGGGTTGGCGGCGACGATGCCGATGCCCTTGCAGGTATCCTGCGGGGAGCCGCCGCCCAGGCCGATCAGGAAGTCGGCGCCGGCGTCGGCGAACTTGGCCACGCCGTCCTTGATGCATTCGACCGGCGGGTTCGGCTGGACGTTGCTGAAGACCTCATACGGCATGCCCGCCTCGTCGAGCACGTCGGTGACCTTCTTGACGGTGCCGGTTTCGATCAGCACCGGATCGGTGACGATGAACGCCTTGGTGAAGCCGTGCGCCTTGGCCACGTCCGGAATCTGCTTGATCGCACCGCGGCCGAAGTACGCCTCCTGGTTGAAAATCATGCGATAGACCATACAAGACCTCCTTTGAGTCCTGGTTCATTCGTTGTGGATCGCTCATCGTTGAGGGCGACCGACGGTTTCCAATCTTAGTGGCGATGCCGGGAGTTCGCCCAGTACGAATCGCGTGTCGCCGCAACGATGGTTGCGCTACCGCAATCATCTCACGCCGAATGGGGAGGCGCCGTGCCCCACAGCGCGCCACGACGACCGGTTTGCAACCGCACTACACTGAACGGTATGGAACATCACGCCACCGATCTGCTGGCTGTGGCCGAGCAGCTGGCCAGGGAACGTCATGCCGGTCAGACGGATAAGGCGGGAGCCGCGTATTGGACGCATCCGCAACGGGTCTCGCAGGGCTGCACCAGCGATGAGGCCCGTATCGCCGGCTGGCTGCACGACCTGATCGAGGACACCGGCACCACCGCCGAGGAGCTGCTGACGCTCGGATTCCCACCCGACGTGGTGGCCGCGGTGCAGCTGGATACACGGCGACCCGACGAATCGTATATGGACTACATCCAACGCATCGTGGACGCCTGCGATTCACAGGACCCGGCCGTCGCCCGCGCGGGCCGCATCGCCCGTGAGGTCAAGATGAGCGATCTGCGCGACAATATGAATCTCGACCGGCTGCCGACCGTCACCGATACGGATCGCGCACGCGTCGCGAAATACCGCGCGGCTTACAGCGTGCTGGAGAACTCCTGCGCTCCCGCTCCGGGGATCGACACCACAAGGTGAGATACGCATAGACAGCCGTCCTCCCCGTCACCCGTTGCGGCGGCGGGGAGGACGGTCTGTTCCCGGAGAAGATGCCGGCGCGGGTGAATCCTCACTCATGCGTCAGCAACTCCTTGCAGGTGTTCAACGCGTTGAACAGACGCGGGATGCCCATGTAGCAGCCGGCGTGCACGAGCGCGCAGACCAGTTCCTCCTTGGAGTTGCCGGCCTTCAACGCGCCCTCCACATGGCTCTTGACCTGCACCTCGGCACCGCCCAGCGCGGCCAGCAGCACCACGGTCAGCAGTTCGCGTATGCGGTTGTCCAGGCTGCCGGTGTGGCAGACATCGCCGAAGATGAAGCGTTGCAGGATGCGCATGAACTCCGGATCGGTGCCTTCCGTGGTAACGGCCGGCTGATGGAACAGCTCCTGCATCGTGGCTTCGGTGCGTTCGATTCTATCCATTGCTACTCCTTATCATTCGATTCCTCGCTTGTTTCGTGGACATACCCCTTCCCTCCGTCCGAGGAACGCCGTTGCGACGTTTCCGTTCCCGACGATACCGATGTGGCACCCGGACCGCCAATGTCCGGTTATCATTGCGATCATGCCCGACGGGCATGGCCGCACCATCGTGTTCACGACCCATTCAACGTGCGATCCGCTGGCCTTCAGTGCGCAGGAATTCCACAAAGGCGGCCGCAGCCGGGGTCAACGTCCGCCCCCGCTTCCAGATGACGGCGCCACCGGATTCCAGCACGGGGCTTAACGGTTTGAAGCACAGGTCATCAGGGACTCCCAGTCCGAACGACATGGCCAGACCGACCCCGCCGCGTACCATCGCCATCACGTTGATACTCAAATCACATAGGCCGGCGGTTGACACCGCACGTAGCGATCCACCCATCCAGCTGACAAGCTCGCCACGTACCTCGTCGCGGAACGGCAGAATCAGCGCCCTACCAGCCAAGTCCTCGGGCCGAACCTCGTTCAGCGTCGACAGCGGATCATCGGGTCGCATCAGGATTCCCCACCTGTCATCGATATGCGTACGTAGGTAATCGTATTTGCTCACGTCCAATGGCTCGGTGACCAGTCCCAGATCGGTCAGGCCTTGTTCCAGACGGTCGCCCGTCACATCGGCGGTGCAGGTGCGCATCTCGAACTCCACTTCCGGGTACCGTTGCCGGAATGCCGCGATACACCGGGCCAGCCAATCCATGCTGTGCGTCTCCGCGCAGCTGATTGCAATCGTGCCGGACAGCGAACCGTGCAGCTCGCGCACCTCGCGTTCCATCCTGCCCGCCAGCTGCACCAGCTCCTGGGCCCGCTCACGTAGCAGCCGCCCTTCCGGAATCAGAGAGATCTGATGCGGACCGCGGTGGAACAGCGTCACGCCCAACGCGTCCTCCAAGCCCTTGAGCTGACGCGACAGCGTGGGCTGCGAGATCTGCAACAGCTCGGCCGCCCAGGTGATGTTGCCCTCATCGGCCACCGCCAAGAAATATCGCAGCACGCGCAGACCCACACTCGAACGGACGCCGCGGCCATCCGCGTACGAGGGCAGCTCCGGGAAATCCGGCGCGTTCTCAACACCGGACGACGATGCGTTCATATCCATATCCACCCTCCGACCTTCTCCACTCCGACCGGACCGCACGCCCGACGCGCTGATTTCCAGTGTAATCGACCGATGTCGCCCGAACGGAGGCGACTTGTTCGCCTGAGGCGGAACAGCGCGGGTCCTGGTCCGGCACCGGTGCGAAGCCTAACCGGCAAGATCGGGGTCCGAACGGTACAACGCTGCGAACACCGTGGATGCATGTCGCGCATGCCGCGGTATGCCGTGGGCATATTGGTGCAAGGCGGGCCAACCATCTACTCTGGAGGCATCGGCCGCATGTCCGTGCCCGTCAGCGTTGCACCGACCATGCGGCCACAATGATAAGGAGATACGAATGAACACTCTGGTTTTGGTCTTCCATCCGCATCTGCATGACGGCTCCCGCATCAACCGGACGCTGGCCGAAACGGCCGCCGCCACCCCGGGCGTGACCGTGCGCGACGAGTACGCGCTCTACCCCGACTTCCACATCGACGCCAAGGCCGAGCAGGAGGCGCTGCTCGCCGCGGACCGCGTGGTCTGGCAGTTCCCGGTGTACTGGTACAGCTCACCCGCCCTGCTCAAGCAGTGGGAGGACACGGTGCTCCGGCACGGCTGGGCCTACGGCACCGGCGGCGACAAGCTGCACGGCAAGGAGCTGATGGCGGCCGTCAGCGTCGGCGGCTCGTCCGACAAGTACCGCCATGACGGCGAGTTCGGGGTGATCGTGCCCGAACTGCTCAGGCCGCTTGAGGCCACGGCCAAGCATATCGGCATGACCTGGCTTGAGCCGTTCACCATCCACAGCACGATGAAGGTCACCGATGAGGAGTTGGACGAGGCCGCCCGCCAGTACGCGGCCCTGCTGACCGCGTGACGCGGCCGTCTCCGCTGTTGCGTGGGTTGCGGCCTATAGGCCCGGGTTGCCGCCAGCCTACATGGGAGGGCAACCCACGCCCGATACGAAGAAAGCCCGCTTCGGCGGGCTTTCTGGTTGGTACCCCCAGAGAGAGTCGAACTCTCGTTGTCAGATTGAAAGTCTTACGTTTTAACTGATATATCCTTGATATTTAGCCATTTTCTCGATTAGATATACACTAACTATACACGGTGTCCTCAACGCTAAAAAACGCCCCGCACCACGTCATGGTGACGGGTACGGGGCGTTACTTTCGGATGCAAAATATTCCACCAGAGCCTTGTCCGCGCGATTTATCGCGCGTCAAGCGGCCAGGCCGTATCGGGCCTTGAGCTCGCTGGCGCCAATCACGACACCGACGAGGGTGCCGAGCGCGGTGAGCACGGTCACAGTGATGCCGGTGCCGTCCCATCCGACGGCGGTGCCGACGGTCTGCGCGAACACGGCGAGCGCGGGCAGGACGACCAGTCCGACCCATTTGAACACGTCGTAGACCCTGTCCGGGATGAGCCAGGCCGGCGCGCTCGTGTCGGCGATGGTGGTTTCGTTGGTTGAGTCAGTCATTTTGTTTCTCCCATATATGGATGCGGTGATGGAGGCCGGCGTCCAAACGGCGGCGCCGGCCGGTATCGAGTTCAGTAGTGGAGGACCTCGCCCGGGTAGATCAGATCCGGATTGCCGGACCGGTATCCGGTGAGCTGGGTCCAGTTGATGCCGAGACGCGCGGCGATGCCGGACAGGGTGTCGCCCGGCCGCACGGTGACCGTGCGCCCGCCGTTGCCGGCGGAAGAGACGCCTCCGTTGTGGCAGACGGTATCGCCGGGGAACACGAGCGACGGATTGCCGCTCGGGACGCTGACGTTCCACCAGTCGGGCCAGAACATCGAAACGTACTGGCCGGACTGGACGACGCGGCAGTCCGGACCGCAGGATCCGGTGGACGGCTGCGGGGCCGGTTCTGGCGCAGGTTCGGGCGCGGGCGTCGGGTTGACGGTGCCGTCGGGTCGGCTGCCGGCGTACGCGTACCAGGTCTCCAGATCGCCGTACACGACGCTCAGGTCGAGGTTGCCGGACCAGCCGTCGACGCGGCCGGAGCTGGTGTACTGCCAGGCGACCGCGAACGGCCAGTTCTGCAGCACCGGCTGCCGGCTCGGCGGGTTGAACCCGTAAATCGGCGTGTAGCCGAGCGTGTACGCCGCGACCCACAATCCGACATTCCGCTGGACCAGCGGCGACCAGTCGTAGCTGTTCTCCGTGCTCTGGTTCATGTAGATGATCGGAATCGTGTCCCAGCGGGCGCGCACGGCGTCGACCCACCGCGCGGCCCACTGAACGTTCCACGGCTGGGAGGGCTCCCAGTCCAGGATCGGGACGATGCCCCTGCCGATGTAGCCCTCGGTGTTGCGGTTGAACCATTCGGCCTCGGCCTGCGGGCTGTTGGCCGTGTTCGCGAAATGGTACACGCCCACGCCCTGACCGGCCGCGAGCGCCTGCTGGACCACGCGGTCGCAGTCCGGGTTCACGTAGGTCGTGCCTTCGGTGGCCTTGGCGACCACGATCTGCGCGCCGGTGGTGGTCACGGTGATGCCCGTCTGCCACGAGCTCACGTCGATCATGTCCGCGGCCAGCGCGGACGCGGGCGACAGGCCCAGCAGGACGGCCGCGAGCAGGGCGATCACGCGGATGATGATGTTCGGACGGTTCCTGTTACGGACCAATATCCTCTCCTTCCAATCATGTTTGGATATGACGAGGCCCCGGCCGAAGAAACCTCCGGTCCGGGGCCAAACCTGTGGATGACGCCGCCGCTACCAGCGGTCGTCGCCGCCATGAACAAACGCCCACGCGACGATGATCACGGTCATGTCTTCTTCTCCTTCTGGCGGTCGAGTAGGTACCGTCTGGCGGCGTCGACGACCCAGCAGTTGGCATCGAGCGCGGTGAGCTTGTCGAGTTCATAGCGGACGGCCTCGCTATGGTCGGTGTCCTTGTCGCAAATGAGCCCGATGAGCGTGTTCTTGATCGTGTCCTTGCGCAGTTCGCGCATATCGGACTCGAATCTGGCGGCCCGCTCCTCCTGGTCACTGACCTGCTCCCAATGCCGGTTCATGGGGCTGCCGTACGGCAGACGTTCGGGATCAACGTGCCCGTACAGCCAGCTGGCGAACGCAGCGAATGTGTCGGGCCATATACGGCCGACGACCCCGGCGGCGAGGACGAGCAACGGGCTGCCGAGCATGCCGCCGATGAGAGAGTCCCAGTCCATGTGTCGTCCCCTTCCATCGTATGTTCTGCGCACCGGGTACGGCCGTGCTTGAAAAACTAGAATTGTGATTGGAGGCCATACGGTCTCCGGCGGTTGTTGCAGTCCGATCGGCATACACCGTCCGCAAAAATCGCCGGTAAAGGAGGTGAGGAATGAAGAGAGTTCGTAATATGTTCGTTGACGAGTCGTCGAGGCTGTGTGCATACACGTTCCACCCGGGATCGATGGGGAAGACCGCGAAGCCGATGTTTGACATCGCGTGGACTCCCAAGCTCGGCGAGAGCGTGTACATCGGCCAGGGAGATGAGGTACTCGTTGACAGCGTGACCATGGGATGCGACGGCATCCGCTACGCGTTCGGCATGATGCGCCACCGGCAGTGACGAACGAGCTGTGATTCGCCGTCCCCGATCATTGGCCCCTGACGACTTCCGACAACCGTTAGGGGTCATGTCGTGTTATGCATGTCCGAAAACCATGGCTAAGCTGCGATCTTTCGACGTATGCTTATGGGCATGAGCGTGGGGATCTGCAGGATATGCGGCGAGCGCAAGCCGTTGACGTTCGAGCACATACCTCCCAGGGCGACAGGCAACGACCACACGGTCAAGGTCTACACCGCTTACAGGGAACACGGGGACGGCGGGCTCAACGCCGACGCGATCACACGGTCGATGTTCGGGGACGGCGACTTGGATGATTTGAAATACCGGCAGTCGCAGCGCGGCATGGGCGTCGAGACGATCTGCCGCGACTGCAACAGCTATCTGGGCATCAACTACGTGCAACCGTTCGTCGGACTGTTCGATGATGTCCGACAGTCGGCCACGAACGTACTTGCCGAAATCGGCGGACGCAAGGGGCAAGCGGTAGGTCTTGACCTGCGTGGTTTCCCACCGTTGGCGTTCTTCAAACAGGTCGTGTCTAACTTCTGCGCCACGGCCGACGGCATGCTCGACTGCAAGGATTTCCTGCTGGACAGAGAGAACACCGATTTCCCCGAACGCTACCGACTGCATATGTTCATCGTCCCCGATCTTGGCGCGTACAAGCTGATGACCGGGTGGATGGCCTATCTGTTTAAAGGCGGCGGAGCCTGTTGCCTGGCGTGCGTGGAGTACCCGCCGTTCGGGTTCGTCCTGTACGACCGTGGAAGAAGCAGCAGCCTGCCCGACCGCGCCGGCGACATCACCGAACTGTCGCGATGCCCGTGGGGGTACCGGCCGGAGGGGATGACGTTGTGCCTGCCAGTCGTCGACGCGGGCGACCGGCAGCCGTACCTGTGGGGCCGGTATCCGGACGCCGTATGACTGGACGTTCAGATGTTCAGGTCGATGTCGATGACGCCGCTGACCTTGTATTCGTAGTGGCGTCCGGGCAGCATGTAGCACCCCGGCACGTTGGCGGGGACGTCCAGGATCACGGTTGGGGGTGGTGACGAAATGTTGGACTCCGGTGTCCTTGTTCTTTGATTATGCCATGAGTCCGAGCTCACGTCTTCGTTTGGCGATGCTGGTGCCGAAAGTGAGTTTGATCCTCTCGTCCCGGTACCAGGTCATGTATGCGTCCAGTCGTTCGATGAACCCCTTGACGGTGACGCCGGCGAAGTCGCGCCCGTGGAAGAACTCCTGCTTGAGACGCCCGAAGAACCCCTCCGCGGCCGCGTTGTCCGGGGAGCAGCCCTTCGCGCTCATGGATCGGGTCAGCTTGTGCTCCCCGCAGATGCGGATCCATCCGGGCCACCGGTAATGGCAGCCGCGGTCCGAGCGGATGATCGGATGCTCCCCGTCGCCGAGCGTGGAGCACGCGTCGCGGAGCATCCGGTTGGCCAGCTCGGCGTTCGGGCTCGTGCCGATCGTCCAGGAGACCGGCATCCCGTCGTAGCAGTCGACCACCGGACTGAGGTAGACCTTGCCCGCGGGGATGCGGAACTCCGTCAGGTCGGTCACCCACAACCGGTTCGGCCCCTCGGCGTGGAAGTCCCGGTTGACGAGGTCGTCCGGAGCCTCGCCTCCGATCTCGCCCTTGTACGAGCCGTAGCGGCGGGCCCGCTTGAGCAGGGGGACGAGCCCGTGCCGCGTCATGAGCCGCATGACGCGCTTCGCGGACACTCGTATGCCCATGCCCCGCAATTCCAGATGGACGCGCTTGTACCCGTAGCGCCGTCCGCTGTCCTCGAACGCCTCCCTCACCAGCCCCAGGAGGGACGCGTCCCGGTCCGGCCTGTTCATCGCGTTCAACTGATGGTAGTAGGTGCCGCGCGCCAGACCGACCCGGGCGAGCAGACGCTCCGCGGGGATGCCATGTCCGGCACTGACGGCCTTGACGAGGATCGTCTTCTCCCTATTGGCCGGGTTGTCCGGGTCTGCGCCCCGCTCTTTTCCCACCAGATCCAACGCCCCCTTGAGGATCGACAGCTCGATCTCCGCCTCCCGTTTCTCCCTGCGCAGCCGCTCGACCTCCGCGCGTACACGATCACGCTCCGCGACCAGCCCCTCCAGGTCCGGCACGTCATGATCCGGACGGGCCGCGCCATCGTCCTCTTCCCTCAGATCATCCGGTCTCACTGGATCGCCCTCCGATACCGGTTCTCGCAGCAGTTGACGCTACCCGGTTTCTCACGACCGACGCCTCCACGCCCACCTCGGCCGCGACCTGCCGCGACGTGACGCCGCCCGCGGCCAGGCGCGCCACCGCCATACGCCTGACCTCGTCCGCCACCGGGCCGCGCTTGACCGCGCGCTCCCCGGGCGCCAGCTCGTCAATCCACGCCGCCAGCACCTCACGGCTGGGATACCCCATTTTGGCGTATGGTCCTGCTCAACCGCCTGCCATGTGTCAGGCAATGCTCCACCGCCGCGCGCCTCTGACCATCCGTGTACCTCGAATAATGCTCGCCACGACTGGAGGGGATCCCCGTGCGCCGTTCCTCCAGCCAGTCGCGATGCCACATGCGCAACGCCTCCTTGCTGGGATACCCCAGCTCCCGGATCACGTCCGCCGCACTATGCTCGTACCGCTCGTACAACTCCGCCGCGCGCCTGCGCTGTTCCCTCGAATACCTCGCCATGATGACGACTCCTCCCGCTCAAGGAGTCCAACATTCCGTCACCACCCCGCATGGGAGAAGATATCTCGGAAAAACACGTCAGATGAAAACGGTCAAACGAGCAAAAAAGCTGCTGGGCAAAAGACCGACGATAAACCGGCACAGCGACGCACGAGACGCGAACGTTTCCGGTTGTGGTGCAAGAGATGGGAGCCGGTAATCGGCGTTGCGTCATTAGCCGTGGCCGTTATCACAATCGGAGTTTCCTCATGTCAGTGGACGGAGGATGTGATCGCGTCGAACAAGGACGCTCAAGAGCAGCTAGAAAATTACCAAGAGGAGGTACGTAACTGGCAGCGAGAGGAGGAACGCTGGCAGGAGGAAGGGGCGGTGTACTCGCTCATGCGCGTCACCAAGCCCAGTGAGGAGGTGGACACGGTCGAGAATCTGGGCACCGGCGCCAGATATCGGCAGCTGAACAGCGTTCTCGTCGTCTCCAACACCGGCAGGACGCAGGGCACCGTGATCGAGATGCGCGAAGTCGCTCCGGATGATGGCGATGGGCTCCTCATGTGCGTACCCGAAGTCAACTCGGATGGAGGTCTGGAGCTGGGACGCGTTTTGGTCGAGCTCCCCTCAACAAACGGCAGAACTCACACGTTCATCTTGGAGCGGCAACGGACCTTGGATCCGGACGACAATGACGACAATAGGGTGCTGACCGTTGGGGCAAGTCAGATCACGCTGCAACCCGGCGAATCACGGCTGGTCGTCCTGGCGGGGGAACCGCACGAGGAGGGACAGGATGCGCCGGTCCCCTACGACGGCGAATACGACATCCACACGGCCGACAGCGGGACACATAGGCTGTTCCCCAGCACTGCGGGAAGCATCGAGTACGAGCATTATATGAATCTTCCGGGTCTTTCCCTGGTCAGATCGGACTGCTCGCGCATAGCCGAGGACTACTTCGCCGACGAATGACCGTCGGCCGCGCCTCCACATCAACGGCCGGCGAGCGCCGTCACTATTCGGAGAACGCCGCGCAATCCCCTTTTATGCGGTGTTGGAATGACGTATATTCTGTTAAATTGGGCCGTTTCTTCACTCGTTTGCCGCTTCTATATCAACATTTTTGACATTTTGCGCATATTGATTTATGCTCTTGGTTATTTATTCTTTCATATTGTCGAAAGTGTCGCATATGGATTACAAGAGCATTCGGCAGACGCTTAGCATGACGGCTTCCACGGAGAAGCCGGCGGTTGCGGCGGAGCGTGAGTACGAGCGGAGGCTGTCCGGCTGGTCGACGTATCGGTCGGGCATCGTCTTCGATGGGCATGAGATGTTCGCCGTATGCTTCCGCGATTTGAGCACGGTGATGGACTCAGTACGTGAGATGGAAGTGGAGGTTGAGACCCTGTGGTCTGGACTTCCCCCCATCGCCAGGAGGGCGTATCTGTTCGACCTGATTGGCGCCGAGGTCCAGAGTACCAACACGATCGAGGGCGTGCATACCACGAGGAAGGAGATCGCGGACGCCTTGGAGGCCGCTGTTTCAGACGGCCCACACAAAAGGCTCAGCGAGTTCGCGAAACTGTTCCTCGGATTGTCCGGGGAAGGGGCCGAAAAGCTGGAACTCCCCAAACGCATAGAGGATATTAGGTGTATATACGACCAGGTCATGGACGGAGAGCTTTCGGAAAAAGACAAGCCCGATGGAAGACTTTTCCGGGCCGAGAAGGTATCGGTGTGGGATGAGGGCAAGGGGCAGAAGATCCATGAGGGCTCATGGCCGGAATCGGAGATACAGCTCCAGTTGGTGAAATGGATCGCACTGCTGAATGATGAGTCCATTCCGCCTCTTCTACGCTCGGCGATGTGCCATTATGCCTTCGAGTACATTCATCCTTTCTACGATGGGAACGGAAGAACCGGAAGATTCCTTTTCGCGCTGCAGCTCAGCAAGCATCTGTCCATCCCCACGGCGCTCAGTCTCAGTTCGGTGATCTCGGACTCGAAGGGGCAATACTACAAGGCTTTCGACGACGCACAGTTTCCCTTGAATTGCTCGGACGTGTCGCTGTTCTGCCACAGGATGATCAGGTTCATAGCATCAGCACAGAGACACATCATCGACGTCCTCGGAGAGAAGCGATCCTCGCTCTCCGCGGCACAGGACAAGCTTGTGAGGTACGCCTCTGAGGCGAAGTTTACGGAACTTCAGCAGAACATATTGTTCTTCCTGATTCAGGAGGAACTGTTCGATTGGAGACCCCAACCGGCCACACGTCGCCAGCTGAAGGAATGGCTGGGAATAGGCGAAAGAAAGGTTCTTTCCGCAATTACGCCGCTCATGGAGCACGGTCTGCTCGCGCAATCCGGCATCAGGCCGGTCCGGTACTCGTTGTCCGAGAAGGGTAAGGACCTGTTTCTGAACTGACGACCCCGGGAACGATGCCGGGGTCGTCAGTCGGCGTATTCCCACGTCCACCCGTAGGCGGTGCCCTGCCGGCGGAGCGCCTTGTTGATGTTCTGGAGGGTGGCCATGACGCCGGAGGGGCTGCCCTTACCACGTTTGACCAGGGATTCGGCGGCGGCCTTGATGGAGTCCCATTCGCCCATCGGCGCCGTGCCGTCCCACGCGCGGATGCGCCGGCTGGAGAAGCGGCGTTTGCGCCGTTCCACGTCCTCGGCCGGTGTCGGGGTGATGTCGTCGGGCGTGACGGCGGATCTGAGGCTGTCCTCGACGGCCTGGGTGCCCTCGAGGAGGCGGCTGACGTCTCGGTGCGTGTAGACGGCTTCGGTGACTCCGATGTCGGCGTGGCCCATGAGGTCGGTCCTGATGCCTTCGGGCAGGTTGGCTCGGTCGAGCTCGGTGGCGGCGAAGTGGCGTGCGGAGTGGGGTTTGCGGTAGTCGAGGCCGGCGCGCGTGCATGCGTCGCGCCAGCGGTCGCGCTGCCAGTCGGCGCCGATGGGGCGTCCCTGGTCGTGGAAGAGTAGGCCGTGCGTGCCGGCCTGGTGCGTGGCCATGTAGGCGGTGAGTTCGTCGTCGAGCTCGCGCGGGAGCGGGAGTATGCGGTTGCCGGCCTTGCTCTTGACCTCGAGCAGCCACCATCCGTCGCCGAGGTCCACGTGCTTCAGGCCCGGACGCCGGTGCGGATCCTTGAGCCGCTGCAGCTCCCACATGACCACGATGCAGTGGGTCGTGCGCCGTGCCCCGTCCGCGTCGGTCACCTCGCGCAGGACGAGCGACGGCGCGAGGATGGCGAGCAGCTCGCCCTGGCGCATGCCCAGGGCGAGGAGCAGGCCCCACATCAGGTGGAGCATCGGGTCGGGCTCGAGCTCGAGGATACGGCGCGCCTCGGCCGGTGTGAACGGGATCGTCTCCCTGCCCTCGGCCGAGATGCGGCGGGTCCGTTCGCATGGGTTGGACGCGAGCAGTCCCTCGCGCACGGCGTCGGCGAGCGCGAGGTCGAGGATGGTGAAGGCGTTGTCGGCGGTGGCGGCGCTGCGGGCCTTGCGGATCCTGCCGTCGGGCGTGGGCTGGTCGGCGGTGATCCAGTTGAGCATGCGGCGGATGTCGGCGGGTTGGATGTCCTTGAGGCGCATGGCTCCGAGGGTGGGTTTGATGCTGGCGTTGCAGGGGCCGACGTAGTTGGCGTAGGTCTTGGGTTTGAGCTGGGGCTTCTTGATGGTTTCGAGCCAGCGGTCGAGCCAGTCGGAGAGGACGGGGCTGGCGTTGGATGGCATCCATCCGGTGCGTTCGAGTTCGGCGATCTTGGCGGTCATCTTGACCTGGAGCCGGGTTTTGACGACGGGCGGGATGCGTGTGGGGTCGATGCGGGTTCTGAGGGCCTTGGGGTGGGCGCAGGTGACGCGGATCTGTCGGCGTTTGCCTGTGGCCGGGTCGCGTGGTCCTTCGCGTACGTAGGTCCAGAGTTTGCGGTTGGCGTTCCAGAAGTATGATCCGTCGCCGTGCGATGCGCGGGGTGCGCTGGGCGACCATGTCGACTTGTGCATGGCTATGACCTCCGTGGGACCGCTGGTTTGGTATACACTAAGTATACACTAACTTGGCGCACGAAGGCGCGTTTTCGCGTGGTCACGGGATGCGGTCATGGGGCGTGCGGGTATGAGAAAACCCCTGCAAACGCTGGGGTTTGCAGGGGTTCCGGGTCGTACCCCCAGAGAGAGTCGAACTCTCGTTGTCAGATTGAAAGTCTGGTGTCCTAACCGTTAGACGATGGGGGCAACGAATTAGAAAGTATAGGCGAGACCATAAACGGGTGCAACACGGCGTGTCGCCCACGCCCGCCGAACCTGAGGGCGGGGCGGCACGCCGGACACCTCACACGGCCCGGTAGGCGAAGTCGTGGATCACGCGTCCGGCCTGAAGACCCTTGCGCTCGAAATTGGTCAGCACGCGTCCCTCGAAGCGCGGCGACTCGACGAAGTCGGCATGAGGCAGGCCCGCCGCCTCATCGGCGTTGCCCTTGCCGACGTGCTCGGTCGGCAGGCTGACGGTCAATCCGCCCACGTTCTCGAAGCCGGGCACGACGTCCATCACCTCGTGCACATGCAACGCATAGTCCTCGATGTCAGTGGCGATGCGCCACAGCCCCCCGGGCACCAGCGCACGATGGATCTCCCCGGCGAGCGCGGGCTGCACGATGCGGCGCTTGTGATGCCGCATCTTGGGCCACGGATCAGGGAAGTACGTCCACACCTCGGCCGCCACGCCGTCGGCCATGACCTTGAACAGTTCAGGGGCGTTGACCTGCGCGATGCGCAGGTTGCCCAGCCCCTGCTTACCGGCGAGCAGCATGGTGTGGGCCACGCCGGGGTCGTACACCTCCAGCGCCAGGAAGTTCACGTCAGGGTGCGCGGCGGCCGCGGCGACGATGTTCTCGCCCTGCCCGGTACCGATCTCCACGATCAGCGGGTTGTCGTTGCCCCACGTCCGATGCACATACCCGTCGTCAATCGTCACGCCGGGGCGTACGTTCAGCAACCCTTCCCCCGCGTTCACGTCCAGCAGATACTCGCCCGCGTAGCGGTCCCATGCGCGCTGCAGCCGTGCGTCCAGACGGCCCGACCTGCGCACGAAGGACAGTACGGGGCGGTTCCTCAGCTGTTCGGTATTGCTCTCCTGCATAGCACCCATTTATACCGATGAGCCTCGAACACGCCCCTGCATCCGTCATGAAGCCCGTCACCAAGGCAGGTAGGCGTTTGTCACAGCGCCCGCTTCGATGGCCGCCAGCGACTCCTCCTCCGGAACGGTCATGAACCCCTGTTCGGTCATCCAATGGTTGTACCGACGCACGAAGTCCACGTCCAACGGTCCCCAATGTCCGGCAGCATCGAACCAGGTCGGGGATACGACATCCAGGGTCTTGTTCAGCACCGCGGGGCTAACATTGGCAAGAGGGTCCTGTAGGGCGGCCATCGCGGCGGCACGATCGTCCGCAGCCATACGGTAGCCCGCAGCCGTGTCCGCCAGAAAGTCGCGGACGAGTTGCGTATTGCGGTCTAGAAATTCCCTGCGCACACACACGTAGTACGAGTAATGAGGGGCGATGTTCAGAGAGTCGAACGGAATCGTCACTACCTGGTCGAGCGGGCCGGACCCCTGGAACGGCTCCCACCACACCACGTTGACGAACGCATCAAACATGCCGTTCTCAATCGAGCGGAAGTCAGGTTCCCATCCTCCGGTCGACACGACGTTGACCTTCTCGATGTCGCCGCCGTCCGCTCCCATTGCTTCCTTGAGCTCAGCGAACAGACGATATGCGGCGGCGGGGAACCCCAGCGTGCGCCCTTCAAGATCGCGGAAACGGGTAATGCCGCTACCTGCCTTGGTCACCACACCACCAACCTGGCACTGGTTCAGTGCGGCGACAGCCACCAGGCCGGTTTCTCCTCCCTGATGCGAGAACAGGTCCTTATGTCGTACCAATGCCACGTCACATTCGCCGCGGGACAACAGCGCGGCCGGCGAGCCACGGAAGGAGTCGCCGTTGTGGAATTCGACGTCCATGTGGTGACGTGCGTAGTCACCGTTGGCTCGGGCCAGGTAGAAGCCTGCATGGTTGGTCCATGAGTGGATGTATTCAAAACGGATGTTGAGCATATGTTTCTCCTTGCTGTAGGTTAGGCCGCCATGCGGATGGCGTCCAGGTATCGTTGCCCGGATGGTCGGGCGAACCATGCGGTGTGGCCCATCAGTGAGATGTCGTAGCACCATGCTGCGTCCTGAGGTCGATGGGTGCCTTCCACGTAGTAGGCAATCCAGTTCAGTGCCGCCTCGGACTGACAGACCGGCAGCATGTCCGCAACCAGCGCCAAATCCGACGACGACAGCGGTATCACGCCGTTGTAGCCGCGAATAATCGCCGCGGCCGTGTCGGCGCAGTAGGCATCATCATCGCCGTTCATGATAGATACGAACCGGATGGTGTTGCGTTCCAGCGTCTCCACTAGGTCGAACAACGCCGTGTTGCGGTCGGCCAAGCCGAAGTCGAAGATGCTGGACGGCCGGTCGCCCTGCCACAGGAAATTCGAAATGTGAGGGTCACCGTGTGTCCAGCACGACGGCAATGCCCCGTAGGGGCCGCTCACCTTCTCTACGTAACGCCGGTGCAGATCCAGATCCTGCATGAGATGGCGATCAGTGGACTTCAGGTAGTCGCGCACCACGGGGCGCTCCTCCAGCCAGGCATTTACCGCCGCGTCGAAATCCGCGGTCGCAAACAGGCCGAACCGGTTCTGGAACGGGTTCGGCGCCGCAGGTCTCGGCGCGTCATATCCCTCCGCCGCCATGGACATGCGCGCCATGAATGCGCCGAGTTGTTCCGCTTCGGACACCGTACGCGGAGGATCCCAAGACAACGCATCGATGTACCGGTCGTCGCCTTCAGCCTTAGCGCACACCTCGTACACCGCGCCACCAATCGTCAACGCGCTATCCGTCGCCCAGATCGGACCGCCTGGCGCAGAACCGCCCAAGTCGTCGGCGAACGGCATGAACGTCGGCGTGGATATACCCCGCTTAGCCAGATGATGGACGAATCCGTGATACGGCAGAATCGAAGCAGCGTCGCGTACCGAGAGGGCGTACCGTTTGATAAACACGTCCCCTTCGTTCGTACGAATCATCACGCCGGCTGCGGTCGGCCTGCCGCTGCGGGTCAATAATTCTAGGGCGCGCAGCGGATGCCGCAACCGTGACAGCACGTCCGCGGCTTCGGCCAGTGTTATGTCGGGCCAACGCTGTGCAACGATGTCAAGTTGAGGATCTCCAGTGACATTCTCCATATCGGCGTTCCCATTCCGTTGCTGTCTTGATCAGCGGCGCGTGTCGCGACCACTGGCAAAATGTCCCAATGCGCCGGTCGCAGCGATGGCCTTGTACAACGCCCACATCAATGCGCCTGCAAACACCGCGCCAGAGATTACCGAGCACACGAACCCAATAACGATGAAGTCCATGCCGTACCCCTGGTAATACATGATCCATGAGATGATCATGCCCGCCAGTCCGGCCATAGCCCCGGACAGCGTGGCGACGCCCAAGTTCCAGATTTTGTATGCCACGATGGCGAAGGCGATTTCAGCCCCGAGCCCCTGCACTAAACCCGGGATGATTGTGCCGAGACCTCCCCAGTGACTACCCAGCACCGCTTCCACAAGGGCGGCAATCAGTTCAGCAAAGATCGCAGCTCCCGGTTTGCGCACTACTAGAGCAGCCAAGGGTCCGGCGAAGTAAAACAGACCCCAGGTGAGTGCCTGTAGCCCCGGCACCACCTGCATCAACGTAGACAGCGGCACCGTAACCATGCCCAATCCCCAAAACACCACGCCTGAGGCCACCGCGATAACCGCCGTCACTGTGACGTCCACAACGCGCCACCTGAGCAAGCCTGACGGAGCGGTTTGTGTGGATTCCACCATATATCATCCTCGCTTTCCTGATCGGTCGTACACCAAGCGGGGAATCGTCTTCGACGACATCAAAGGCTCCGTTCGCCGGTACTAACCGGATCACGTTCAACGGTCGGGTCAACCCTCTCAGCTCGCTTGCGCGGCTCCCGTGCTTGATGCCACCCAGCATACGCACGTCGTAGTACAACCATTGATCATGACAACACGAATGAACACACCTTTGTGCGTTCGTGTTTGCATGCTATACTGAAACTGTTCAAAAAATAACAAAACCGGAGCAAAAGTGAACAGCGGGTGTTCACACGGCATCCGCACACCAAACTCCGATGAGTGAAAGGTCGGAACATGACTGTTCTCGTCACCGGTGGGTGCGGCTACATCGGCGCCCACGTCGTTCACGCTCTCCATCAGGCCGGCCAGCGGGTCGTCGTTGTGGACGACCTCAGCTACGGCAAGCCCACCCGCATCGAAGGTTCCCGACTGTACGGCATGGACGTCTCCGCCGTCGGCGCCGGTGAGCGCCTGGCCGAGATCATGAAGGCCGAGGAAGTGGACGCCGTCATCCACTTCGCCGCCCGCAAGCAGGTCGGCGAATCGGTGGAGAAGCCGCTGTGGTACTACCAGCAGAACATCAACGGCATGCTCAACGTGCTGATCGGCATGCGCGATTCCGGCGTCAAGAAGCTCGTCTTCTCCTCCTCCGCCGCCACCTACGGCGAGCCGCCGGTGGACGTGGTGCCCGAGGACG
>SAMEA3387468__coassemble_2180_pt1 | contig 24778 bp, 18 predicted proteins | sample SAMEA3387468__metabat2_high_PE_012 | metagenome-assembled genome bin SAMEA3387468 (sample SAMEA3387468) | Felis catus | biome: Faeces | place: United Kingdom | collected 2012
ATGCTCGGGTGCCGCGGCCGCCTGGGGCGCGGCGGGCTCGGCCGCCGGGGTTTGCTCGGCCGTGCGCGTACGGCGAGACTCAGTATTCTTCGGCGCGCGGACCGTTACACCTTCCGGGGCCTCTCCCCCGTTACGCGCGGCCTGCAGGGTGGCGAGCAATTCCGGCTTACGCATCGTCGACGTGCCACGAAGACCCATCTGCTTGGCGAGCTCCTTGAGCTCGGGCAGCTTCATCTCTTCAAGATTTTGGCTATTGGCCACTGTTGGTACCTTTCCTTGGCCGTAACCGCCAGCGATATAACCGGCTGCGGCTGGTGACAGGATTGCGGAAAACCCGCGATGGAACGTCCGGCATGGCAAGCATTGCTAACGGACGTTGTTCACCATACTACGCCATGCCGACCAACCGCAAAACCACGATTCTTGTGCAACGGAAGGACCATAACTGCGCATGAAAAAGGTCCTTCCGTTGCAGGGCGAGGATGCCGCTGCATCAGAAGGACCTTGTGCACGAGACGTCACGCCGGGATCACACCGGCCAACAGCCCGATTACTTGCTTTCGTGGTAGGACTGCTCGGTGTTGACGCTCCACACGTTCTTCTTGGACGTCTTGCCGGTTTTGATGTTGCCTACCGCCTCCATGGCCGTGGCCATCGAATGGTCCATGTTGTTGTACCGGTGCTGGCCGTTGCGGCCCACGCAGTACAGGTTGCCGAACGAATCCAGGTACTCCACCAGCTCGTCCATGCGGCTGTAGGTGTCGAAATACGCCGGATACGCCTTCTTCACGCGTTCACGGTGCGCATCGATGACGTCCTGTGGCCCGTTGATCACGCGCATGCGGGTGAGCTCCTGGATGGCGAAGTCACGCGCCTCCTCGTCGCTCATCGACCAGAACGCATCGCCCTCCTCGCAGAAGTACTCCAGTCCGATCCACACCGTGTCATCCACGTCCTTGACCAGGTAGGGGCTCCAATTGTTGAAGATCTGCAGACGGCCGACCTTGTAGCCCGGATCCTGCACGTAGATCCAGCAGTCGGGCACGATCGGCGGATTGCCCAGCGTGGGGATGTCGGTGGTGTTGCGCAGCTTCAGGTGCTTGACCAGCAGGCCCACGGTCACGAAGTCGCGGTACGGCAGGCCGTTGGCGATCTCGCTCATATCGGCGGGCACCTGCGCGGCGCCCTCACCCGCGCCCAGGGCGTTGACCAGGTCCTTCACCGGCATGGAGGAGATGAACTGGTCGGCCTTCAGCTCGGTGCGGTTGCCCTCGCAATCCTCATACACCACGGATTCGATGCGGCCGCCCTCCTGGCGCACCTGGACCACGTTCGCGTCGGTGATCACACGCACACCGGCGCGCTCGCAGTTGCGCTCCACGGTCTCCCACAGCTGGCCGGGCCCATACTTGGGGTACCAGAACTCCTCGATCAGGCTGGTCTCCACCTTGGAGGCGTCCTGCTTTTTCGGCAGCAGTTTGAGGAACGCGTTCTTCAGCACCTCGGTGATGCTCAGGCCCTTGACGCGCTGCGCGCCCCAGTCGGCCGAGATCTGCGAGGGGTGCCGCCCCCACAGCTTCTCGGTGTAGCCCTCGAAGAACATCGAGTACAGCTTGCGCCCGAAACGGTTGATGTAGAAGTTCTCCAGATTGTCCTCGGGCAGCTTGTGCACCATCGACTTCAGGTACGAGAACCCGGCCTCCAGCGTTAGCTTGGGGCCCATGGCCTTGAGCGTGTTCGGGCTCAGGCTGATCGGGTAGTCGAAGAAATGCCGGTTCCAGTAGATGCGGGACACGCGGTGCCGCTTGAGCATCACCTCGTCGCAGGTCTCCGGATCCGGCCCGCCCGGTTCCAGGTCGTGATGGCGGCCGAGCTTCCTGTCATCGTAGCTGGGCGCGCCCTGCAGCGGCAGGGTGTCGCGCCACCACTGCATGATGCGGTCGTCCTTCGAGAAGAACCGGTGGCCGCCGATGTCCATCCGGTTGCCATTGTGCTTCACCGTGCGCGAGATGCCACCGAACTCGCGGGTCGCCTCCAGCACGGTCACGTCGTATGCGTCCGCACCGCCGTCCTTCATCAATTCCCATGCGGCGGTCAGACCGGCGGGGCCGCCGCCGATGATCACCACGGTCTGCTTCTGCGTCACGTTCCGTTCTCCTTGCATTACGGTAAATCACGCATAGTCTACCCGAAAAGGCGGTACCCCGCATGGGGTATCGCCAAATCCTCACGATTACGGCAAGGATTGGCATCCATTCGTCCCGCGGATGTGCCTCCATGGGAATACAGGAAACGGGCCGATCCGTCTGTTGGAATCGACCCGTCGGATATGTTCCGTTCGTCGCCGCTCATCGACCCGACGCCGGACGACCGGTACCGCGCGGCATCAGATGCCGTCGGGGATATCGATGTCGGATTTCTGGACCTCCTCCACGTTCACATCCTTGAACGTCACGATGCGCACGCTCTTGGCGAACCGGGAGGACCGGTACACGTCCCACACCCATGCGTCGGTCAGCTGCACGTCGAAGTACACGTCCTGCCCGGCCGAACGCACGTTGAAATCCACCTTGTTCGCCAGGTAGAAGCGCCGTTCCGTCTCCACCACGTAGGTGAACAGTTTGATGACGTCGCGGTATTCCTTGTACAGGGCGAGTTCGGCGTCGGTTTCGTAGTTGTCGAGATCCTCGGCGCTCATCACTTACCTTCCATATCGCGTTTGCGGCCACGCCCCAGGTTGCGCCACCAGGCGGTCTTCGACGGTTTGCGCTCGGACGAGCCGTACGGCCAGCTGCTTTCCTCGCCGTCGGACGATTCGCGCACGTCGCCGGACTCCGGCTCGCGGAAGCGTTGGACGGCGCGGGATTCGGACTGTTCCGGCGGGACGTGCTCCTGCCGCCGCGATTCGCCCGGTTCCTCGCCCGGCTGCGGCATCGGGGCCTTGGCCTCCTCCGGGATGACCGGCCGCGTCTGTTGTTCCTCGGCGTTGCGCTTGCGGATGGACACCGAGTGCTCGCGCATGCTCAGCGCCTCCTTGACGCCGGGGTTGTCCTCCAGCACATGCATGCCGAAGGCGTCGAGGGAGGCGATCGGATCGTATTCGTCGGCCAGGGTGTCCATGACAATCAGGTCCTGGTACTTGTTGTTCTCCGCGTCCCACAGCGCGTCGCGCGAGGTGCCCGAGGGCACGAAGCCGAGCGACTGGTACACGGAGATCGACCGCGTGTTCTTCTCCGGCACGCCGACCCAGATGCGGTGCATGCCCAGTCCGGCCGGTTCCGGGGCGAAGCCGAAGGTCATGACGCGAGGCATCGCGTCACGCGAATAGCCGCGGCCGCGGTAGTCCTTGCCGAGCACGATCTGGATGCGTGCGGAACGCGCCCAGCCGTCGATGTCGATCAGGAAGATCATGCCGATGACGTTGCCGGTTTCGGCCGCGTCGACTGTGCCGTCGTCGTCATGGTCCGCGTCGGTCAGGATCGACCAGGCGATGGTGCGGCGCGATTCGGGATCGTCCACACCGGTTTCGCTGCGGCCTTCCGCCCAGGCCACCGAGCGGCGGACCCAGGCGTGGACCACGGCGCGTTCGGCCTGCATGTCCTTGCCGGTGATGCGGGAGGCGCCGCAGTAGGCGCCCAGTTCGTCCATACGCGGCAGATCCTCCACGGCCGCCGGGCGCAGATGCACCATCTCGCCCCTGATCGGGGGGATGACGATCCGCGCCGGCAGTTCACGGGAGACCACGTCGGCATCAGTCAACGGAGGTTCGGCGTTCTGTTCCATGACATACACCCCTTGGTCATTCGCTTTCACTCTACCTCTCGACGGTATTGTACCTATCTCAAGATTCGCTGAAAGCATTGTGCACTAGGCGTGAAGCCTCTCCATCACGATCTTGTTGACCGCCTTGGCGTCGGCCTGGCCCTTGGTGGCCTTCATGACCGCGCCGATGATGGCGCCCATCGGCTTCATGTTGCCGGCCTTGAGCTTCTCGACCACATCCGGGTTGGCGGCCATGGCCTCCTGGACGGCGGCCACGAGCGCGCCGTCGTCGGAGACGACCTGGTAGCCGTGCTTGGCCACGACCTCGGCGGGGGTGCCCTCGCCGGCGAGCACGCCGGAGACGGTCTGCTTGGCCAGCTTGTCGTTGAGCTTGCCGTCGGCGATGAGCTTCTCGACCTCAGCCACATCGGCCGGGGTCACCGGCAGCTCCTCCAGCGAGACGCCCTTGGCGTTCGCCTCACGGGAGAGCTCGCCCAGCCACCACTTCTTGGCGCCGGCCGCACTGGCGCCGGCGGCCACGGTGGCCTCGATCAGATCCAGAGCGTCGGCGTTGAGCACGTCACGCATCTCCAAATCGTTGAAGCCCCACTCGCCCTTCAGGCGGTTGCGGCGCTCGCGCGGCATTTCCGGCATCTGAGCCTTCATCTCTTCGATGTGCTCCTTGGTGATGTGCAGCATCACCAGATCCGGATCCGGGAAGTAGCGGTAGTCGTCCGCATCGGACTTGACGCGACCGCCGGCGGTGGTCTGCGAGGCCTCGTCCCAATGGCGGGTCTCCTGCAGCACCTCGCCGCCGTCGTTCAGGATGGCGGCCTGGCGGCGGATCTCGTACTGGATGGTCTTCTCGATGCCGCGGAACGAGTTCACGTTCTTGGTTTCGGAGCGGGTGCCGAACGGGTCGGTCGGGTTGCGGCGCAACGACACGTTCACGTCGGCGCGCATGTTGCCCTGCTCCATGCGGGCGTGCGAGATGTTCAGCGCACGCACGATGTCGCGCAGTGTACGCATGTAGGCGCCGGCGATCTCCGGGCCGCGGTCGCCCACACCCTCGATCGGCTTGGTGACGATCTCGATCAGCGGCACGCCGGCGCGGTTGTAGTCGACCAGCGAGTGGTCCGCGCCCTCGATGCGCCCGTCGGCGCCGCCGACGTGCGTGTTCTTGCCGGCGTCGTCCTCGATGTGGGCGCGTTCGATCGGCACGCGGAAGATCGTGCCGTCATCCAGCTCCACGTCCAGGTAGCCGTTGCCGTTGGTCGGCTTGTCGTACTGGGAGATCTGGTAGTTGCGCGGCATGTCCGGGTAGAAGTAGTTCTTGCGGGAGAACTGGCTCCATTCGGCGATCTCGCAGTGCAGGGCCAGGCCCAGCTTGATCGCGTAGTCCACGGCGGCCTCGTTGAGCACCGGCAGGGAGCCGGGCAGACCGAGGGAGACCGGGGTCAGCTGCGTGTTCGGATCGCCGCCGAACTCCACATGCGCCGGGCAGAACAGCTTGGTGTTCGTGCTCAGCTCGACATGCGTCTCCAGGCCGATGACCGGGTCGAACTGCTTGACGGCATCGGCGTACTTCATCAGTTTTTCAGCCATAATGTCTTGCTCCTCCGATGCTTCACTTGTTCAGGCCGTCGAGCCACGGGGTCTTCAGGGACTGCCAGATCGGGCCGCCCCACTGTTCGTTGAGCGCGGCCTCCAGGGCGGCGGCCGGCTTGTACATGACCTCGTCGCGCTGCTGCGGGGCGATGAACTGGATGCCGGCGGGCAGGCCGTCGTCGGACAGGCCGGACGGGATGCTCATGGCCGGGGTGCCGGCCAGGTTCGCCGGGATCGTGGCGATGTCGTTCATGTACATGGCCAGCGGGTCGTCCATCTTCTCGCCGAACTTGAACGCGGTGGAGGGGCTGGTCGGGGAGATCAGCACGTCGGCCTGCTCGAACGCCTTGTTGAAGTCCTGGATGATCAGCGTGCGCACCTTCTGCGCGGAGCCGTACCAGGCGTCGTAGTAGCCGGCGGACAGCGCGTAGGTGCCCAGGATGATGCGACGCTTGACCTCGTCGCCGAAGCCGGCCTCACGAGTGTAGGCCATCATGTTGGCGGCGGTCTGCGGCACGTCGGCCGGCGGCATGACGCGCAGGCCGTAGCGCATGCCGTCGTAGCGGGCCAGGTTGGAGCTGACCTCGGAGGGCATGATGATGTAGTACGCGCCCAGCGAATACGGGAAGTGCGAGCAGGAGACCTCCACGATCTCGGCGCCCATCTCCTCCAGCAGCTTGACGGACTCGTTGAAGCGGGTCTGCACGCCCGGCTGGAAGCCCTCGCCGCCCAGTTCCTTGACCAGGCCGATGCGCATGCCCTTCAGGTCGCGCTTCATGCCTTCGCGGGCGGCGGCGGCCATCGGGCGCACCGGGGCCGGGATCGAGGTGGAATCGCGGCGGTCATGGCCGCCGATGATCTCCTGCAGCAACGCGGAATCCAGCACCGTGCGGCTCACCGGGCCGATCTGGTCCAGCGAGCTCGCCATCGCGATCGCGCCGAAACGGCTCACGCCGCCGTAGGTCGGCTTGACGCCGACCGTGCCGGTCAGGGCGCCCGGCTGGCGAATCGAACCTCCGGTGTCGGTGCCCAGGGCCAGCGGCGCCTCGAAGGCGGCCACCGCGGAGGCCGAGCCGCCGCCGGAGCCGCCCGGCACACGGTCGGTGTCCCACGGGTTGTGGGTCGGGCCGAACGCGGAATGCTCGGTGGAGGAGCCCTGCGCGAACTCGTCCAGGTTCGTCTTGCCCAGCAGCGGCATGCCCGCGGCCTTGAGCTTCTCGATGACAGTGGCGTCGTACGGCGGCACCCAGCCTTCGAGGATCTTCGCGGCGGCCGTGGTCACGATGCCCTTGGTCACGATCATGTCCTTGATCGCGATCGGCACGCCGGCCAGCTCGGGCAGGCCCTCGGTCTGACCTTTGGCGGTCTTCTCGTCGAACGCGTCGGCCTGGGCGCGCGCCTCGTCGGCGGACACCTGCAGGAACGCCTGGATGCTCGGTTCGGCGGCTTCGATCACCTTCAGGTGGGCCTCGACCAGCTCACGGCTGGACACCTCGCCGGACTTGATCTTCGCGGCCATCTCGGCCGCGGACAGCTTCACCAGCTCGTCGGTCATCTCACTCCTCCCCCAGAATGCGCGGCGCCACGAACATGCCGCTCTCGGACACCGGAGCGCCGGAGACGGCCTCCTCCTGCGTCAGCGGAGTCTCGGCCACGTCCGGGCGCAGATACGCCTCAAGCGGCACCGGGTTGGCGGTCGGCGGCACGTCGTCTCCGGCGACCTCCTGCACCTTGTTGATGGCGTCGGCGATGACGTTGAGCTCGCCCTGCAGGCGGGCGATCTCCTCATCGGTCAGCGCGATTCGGGCCAGATCGCCCAAATGCATGATCTCTTCACGTGTGAATGTTGGCATGACCCCAACTATATGAGCGCGGTGTGACACGTCGGTTACCGCTTCCGCAGGCCGGAACGGGCCGGCGTGAGGCGTCGTGCGGGTCTCCCCGCACACGCCCACGCCGGGCCGGCACCCCCTATCTATCTGCGGCGTAGCAGCACGACGGCACCGGCCAGCAGCACCACGCGCCCGCCCGGCGCCACCGCGGCGGGCAGCGTGTACGCGCGCACGACATCCCGGCCGCCATCCGCACGGGTCTCGTTGCGTTCGGATACGGGGGCGACGTCCTGCGCCGTGGGATCGGTGGCGGGTGTGGCCTGCGAACCGCGCGCCTCGACGGTTACAGGCTGTGACGGATCCTGTGATTGGGTCCCGCCGAGCACCGTGTGGGAGTTATTGCCCCAGCCGACGATCGTGCCGTCGTCCTGCAGCATCATGATATGTTCCCAGCCCATCCATTGCAGGGCACCGATCGACGCCTCGACCGGCGTGCCCGGAATCGTTCCGGCGAACGGTTCGGGAGCGGTGGCCGCTGAACCGGTGCGGCCCAACTGGCGTGACCCGTTCCCGCCCCAGGCGTACATCCGGCCGTCCTCACCCAACGCCACCGCGCTGTGCTCGCCCGCCCATACGCGTGACGCCTTGAGTCCCTCGACCGGCTGGAACACATGCTGCCTGCCTTCGTCGCCGTCGGCGAGGAACCCGCGGCCCAACTGCCCATCTCCGTTGGTCCCGGACGCGTACACGGTACCATCCAATGCCACGATATATTCGCCGTAGACTCCCGCCGCAATCGCTTTGGCTCGGATGCCGTCGACCGGTGTCGGCTGGTGGTTCCCGCCGGTCACACCCAACTGTCCGGAGGCGTTGCTGCCGAAGTTCCACACCGTGCCGTCATCCTGCAGGAGCATGCCATGCCGGAAGCCGGTGTCCACATCCACGAACTTCCGGTCGCCGACATTCGCCATGCGCCCCGCTACCACGTTATACAGGGTGCCCGAGATCGACGAGGCGACCGTGGCGACCTGCGCCGGGAACGGCGCCGTGGGCTGCGCGCCATCGTCGGGATGCGAGAACTGCGGGGTACCGACCCACATCACGTAGGTGTCATCCGGGCGATTGCCCTTCGTGCGCAGGTTGATGGTGCCGTTCGCGGCCGCCAGCGTCAGCGTGTCTTCGTCCAGGGCACTGAACTCGCTGACCAATTCGACGGCGGTGACCGTGCGCCGCGACGGTTCGAGGGCCTGCAGCTGATCCCAGGTCAGCCAGGTGTAATCATCCGCGTTCCCGCTGAACACGGGGTCGACCGAGTAGCGGACCTGCGTGGGCGTGCTGTCGGCATCCGACAAGGTGACGGGCTCCTCCAGCGACCAACCGCCGTGGTAGCGGCTGTAGGCGCCGGAATAGTCATGCCAGCTGCCGTCCGGTCCGGTGCAGCCGTCGGCGTCGGGTTCCTCCGAAGAGCAGCCTTCGCCACGCATGGCCTTGTCGTCCTCGTTGGCAGGCATGCGCAGCACGGTGGTCAGCGTGCCGTCGCGGTTCGGACCTCTCGCCAAGATGTTGAACGTGTAGGCGATGTCGTCGCCGACCTCGGCCGGGCTGCGCACGGCGCTCAGCCGCGCGCCCTGGATGCGGTTGCCGGCGATCGGCGTGGACTGCTGGGCCGCGGACCGGGCGGCGCTCCTGGCCGGGACCGCGCCGTTGGCGTCCAGATTCGCCGTGAAGCCGGCGGTGACCTGGATGACGCCCGTGGCCCTGTTGCTGACCCGTGCATGCCAGACGATCGGAGGCAGGTCCGCGACACCCGTCAGCCCCACCTGCGGCGTGGTCTTGCCATCGGCAGAGGCCGGGTGGAACACCAGTTCCTTGCCCTCGGAGCCGTCTTGCACCTCCATCGTCCACTGGTCGGAATCCAGCACCGGATCGGCCAGCCCCTGTGGAAGGGGAATACGGATCTCGGGGGTTATGGCCGTGCCGGAGAGCATGACATCACGCACCGAGGGCGTCAACGTGTAGGTCAGCGTGTCCGCGGGCATGACCTCCTCCTCGTGCGTCTCGCCCTGCGGCGAGGTGGCGACGACCGACAGGCCCAGTGCGGTGTGGGGGTCGCGCGGCGAGGTCACCCATACACCGTTGGGCGAGCAGCCGGTCATCGAGGCGTCGTCATTGCGTGTCCACTGCATGGTCATCCAGTCGTTGACCTCGCGGTCGCCCGACGCGGCGTCGTCCTCGACGGATTTGGTGATGCGGACGACGAACGAGGCGTCGATGCGCGGGGCATCCGCATCCAGGTCGACGGCGTCCGTGTCATGCAGGATCACCCGTATGCCCCGCACGCCCGCGTCGCCGTCCGCCGGCAGGCCGTCGGTCCATCCGTCAGCGACCTGCAGGCAGCCGCCGTCCTGTGGGGCCTGAGACGGCTCGCCTGAGGCGGTCCACTGGATGTCATAGTCCACGCCCTGACTCAACGTCACGTCCCCCTGCGTCACCTGCAGGTCGCCCTCCCAACGCTGCTCGCCGGGCAGCCACAGATCGTCCGCCGTCAGCGACATGCCGGCCTTCGGCTTCAACTGGCGGGGGGCCAGCATCAGATGCGTCTGAATCTGCGTGTTCACGGCCACCGCATCGAACCCGGCTTCGGCACCGATGCCGATCTCCGAGGCCGCGGCCGAGAACTCCATGCTCGCGGTGTCGAACAACGTCGTACCACGTGTCCACGGGCGCGTGATCAGCTTGCCGGACATCGAATCGCCGTCACCCGACCGCGCAGCACAATCTGCCTCGACACGCTCTCCGCCACGCCGGCCGGCACCGTGAACACGCACGAACCGTCGTCCTGGACACTGGCCGTAACCTGCGCGCCCGAATAGCAGAACTCCGTGCCACCCTCCAGATACGGAGCATCAGCCAGATCCCAACGCACCCGCACCGAGCGCGCGGACGCCGCGGTGAACCCCAGATCCAGCCGGTACAGCACCAAGTCCCCCGACGAGACCACGCCGTCGTCAGGCGAGTTGTCGCCGACCTCGAACCCGTTGGCGGCGTTCACGAACGTCTGATTCGACGTGCCATGCCCCGTGCCGTCAGCCACCTTGGACAAGGACGCCGACACATACGCCGGTGCAGCCGCGGCGGCCATACCGGCCGGCACCGCGGCGAACACCATCGCCGCCGTCAACGCCATCGCCACGCCCACGGCGGCCAACAGCCACCACCCGGGGCGCGCCAACGGAACATCATCCGGCGCCGGGGCCGGATCGGGGATGTCCACGCGCTCGCCGGTCACCACCAGACGACGCGTGTTGACACCATAGGGCGTGCAGGTCAGCAGGCTCACCTCGTCCTTGCCCGCCTCAATGCCGAACAGACTGAAATCATCAGGGTCGATGACACGAATGTCGGTGACCCGATACGCCAGCGTGTGCCCCAGCACCTCGATCGTGAACCGATCGCCGACATGCCCCTGCCCCAGACTCAGCCGGTCGAACATCAACCGGTCATACCCGGTGTGCGCGGAGATCACCGCATGCGTGTTCGTGCCGCCCACCGGCAGGCTCGTGCCATACAGATGACCAGCCCCCGCGGCCAGCACCTTGGCCGTTTTCTCCATTAGGGGGAGAAATCGGCCGAACGGTCGGGCAATGTGCTATAACGCTCACCGAGGCAGGGCGATTATTCGGTCACCATGATGCCGGACGGTCGGAGTGTCCGGCGGCGTTTCATGTCGGACGGGAACTCATTTCACGTCGGAACGGCGGACCACCATCACCCCGATGATGTATGCCACCACCATCCACGCCAGCACGATCAGACCGCTCTGCCACCAGGTCGGGTCGAACAGACCGCTGGGGTCGGAGGCGACAGCGGCATCCGCCGCAGAACCGGCAGACGCGCCGGCCGCGGAACCGGCCGCCGTGTTCATCGCCTCGACATCGACGCTCACGTTCGTCGAGGATGAGCTGACCGCCACATCGACGCCGGCCGTCAGCACATTCCCCACAGCCTGATCCGGCAGGCAACGCGCCACCGACTGCAGCCACGCGAACCGGTCGCCCGCCAGCGACGCCATCGACAGCGCCGACGGCGCGATGATCAGCAGACCGACCAGGGCGAACACGCCGCCCATCGTCGACCGGCAGAGGCCGCCCAGGCCCACGCCCAACACCGCCATGGCGGTCAGCAGCAGCGCGCCGCCCAGGATACTCACCCACGGCAGCGCATGCTCGCCGTCGGCCAGCGGAGTCATGCCGACCGGGGACAGCAGCGCGTAGGCCGCAGCCCATGCCAGCAGCAGGCCGACCAGGGACGACACGAACGCGAGCGCCGCCGTCACCAGCGTCTTGGCGTTCAGGAACATCACGCGGCGCGGGTTCGCCGTCAGCGAGGATTGGATCGTGGATGATGAATACTCCACCGTCACCGCCATCACGCCCAGGATGCCGGTCACCAGCAGGCAGGTCGGCACGAACGCGGAGGCCGACCCCCACATATACGATTCGGCCACCGGCTGCGGATCGTCCGTCGTGGTTCCGGTCGCCGGGTCGAGAGACATCAGGAACGCCATCGCCCACGCCATCAGCGCGGAACCGACGGGCAGCAGCAGAGCGTTGATAATCAGCAGCACGTACGTGGACTTCAGGCTCGACGCCTTGCACAACTCGGCGCGCAACGCGTTCAGGAACGTCAGGCGCGGCGCGGCGAACGTCGCGCGCGTGCCGTACCCGCCGGCACGGCCTCCGTCTCCGGCATTCGGTGCGGCGACGTTCCATGCCTGCTGCGGCTGGCGGCGGGTGCGGGGGTTGCGAGCATTGCGGACGTTGCGAGCGGAACGATTGGCGTGTGCGGCGTGGGCTCCCCTGCTCATCGCTGCACCTCCTTGGATTGCGCGGGCTGCGGTGGTTGCGTGGTGCCGGACTGCGGCGCACTGGCGGAGCGCGGCGCGGCCCCGGACTGCGGCACGTTCCCGGGCTGCGGCACGTTGGCGACAACGGGAGTCGTCTGCGGGGGCGTGCCTGTTGCGGACATCGAACGGCCCAGATACTCGGCGCTGGTGTGGGTGAGCGTCATGTATGCCTCTTCGAGCGAGGCGTGCTCCTGCACGAACAGGTAGGTGACCAGCTGCGCGGCGGCGAAGACACAGGCGGCGGCCCCCAGATCGGCGCCCGTGATGCGGAAGGCCGCGCCCTCCTGCGGGTCGCCGGTTTCGCGCGTGATCGGCGTGACCGTGACCTCGGGCGCATGGGCGAAGATGGCCTTGAGCTTCTCCGGCTCGGGCGTGATGACGCGCAGCGAACGCGTGGAGTGCTCGGCCACGAAGTCGGCCACGGTGGTGGTCTCCAGGATGCGGCCTTGGCCGATGATGACCAAGTTGTCGGCGGTGAGGGCCACCTCGCTCATCAGATGCGAGCTCAACAGTACGGCGCGGCCCTGCGCGGCATAGTAGCGGCACAGGTCGCGCACCCATTTGACGCCTTCGGGATCCAGACCGTTGATCGGCTCGTCGAGGACCAGGTTGTGCGGGTCGCCCAGCAGGGCGGCTGCGATGGACAGGCGCTGGCTCATGCCCAGGGAGAACGCGCCAGCCTTACGGGTTTTGACGGCGGCGATGCCGGTCAGGTCCATGACCTCGTCCACACGGCGCTTCGGGATGCCGTTGGTGAGGGCGATGCTCAGCAGGTGGGCGTAGGCGCTACGGCCCTTGTGCGCGGATTTGGCGTCCAACACCGCCCCGACGGTCCGCAGCGGGGCGCGATGCTCGGCGAACGGCCGGCCATCGATGAGGGCGCGACCGGAGTCCGGGGCGATCAGGTCGAGCGCGGCACGCATGGTGGTGGACTTGCCGGCGCCATTCGGCCCGAGAAAACCGGTGACTTTGCCGTCCTCGGCGGTGAAGCTGACGTGGTCCAGCACCGGTTTGGCACCGAACCGTTTGGAGAGCCCCTCAATCTCGATCATGCCTCCGAGCCTACACCACCAGCGGTATGTCGGCCGCAGGTAGGGGGCACTGGCGCCATCTGATGCACAAAGTCAACACGCTTGATCCTGCCATCGATATTGAATTCCACCTGGAGTTCGGGAACCATGAAGCCCGCTTCTATGATGACGGCCCGACATTCGAATTCACCACCGTTTTCACTCCGGGCATCCGCATAATCATAATGCAGTGCCCTTAGCACCCTCCCGGCGTCACGCCGCAGGGAATCGCACTCCTGCAATATGGCATCCTTGATGGTCAGTTCCAACCGCAACGCGGAGTCGAACATGGACAGAACATCTTGGAGAGAATATGTCAGGGCGCAGTCAATCAGCGTACGCTCTATCGTTGTGACCGCAATGCCGGATTTCGTGCACGAAATCACACGCGGTGCATAGATTCGCCGCAACATGCTCGATGGCCGTACTGTGGGCGAACAGGAAGCTGCAATGACAACCGTGTTGTCATGAATCCGCCACGGGTGATCAAGCTTATGCGCGGCAACCGCAATATGGCCGGCGAATACCCGCCGCTCATGCCGCTCCCCCAGTGAACGAGCGGTATACAACATTCGATCAGGAGGAACCAGCTCGTCCCATTGATGCGCAGTCATATATGTATTGCAATACGTGCGTTTCAGTTCGCCGTCTCTGGCCAGATTGAGCATCGCACGCCGCTGCGAATGGGTCGAGCCATAGAAGCAACGTTTTTCCTTGGCTGCCTGATCAATGATTGTTTGGATCCCCGCGCTGATTCTCATGCATCGAACCCTAGCGAATAATGCGATGACAGACACGGGAATCCCGACTATGTGTACGCAAGGAACGGTTTCGGGCGTGTTGTGGATAACTCATGCCCGATGGAGACCTTTTGGTGCACCAGCAAGACCGTGCTGCGGCAAAAGGACCAGATACGACCGGCCCTACATGGCGCGCTGGGCGATCCAACAGTGCATGGCCACGGCGGCCGCGGCACCGGCGTTGATGGAGCGCACGGAGCCGAACTGAGAGATGTACACCACATCGTCGGCCATCGACACGGCCTTTTCAGACAGTCCCGGCCCCTCGGCGCCGAACAGCATCAGGCAGCGTTCGGGGAAGCGGTAGGTCTCGATCGGCACCGCGCCCGGAATGATGTCGAGCGCGATAATCCGCGCCTCACGCAGCACACGCAGTCGCTCGCGCACTTCAACCCGTTGCATGGCCAGATCGGGGATGCACTCATGCCCAAAGTCCGGATGGGACGGGTCAAGGGTCAGCTGTGCGAGTTGGACCTCGCAATCGGCTATCTCGGCGGCGATGCCGGCGCGCCAGCCGGTGATCAGTTCGTCGATCGACGGATGGTATTCGACGTGCTGGTACAGCTCGGTCATCAACGCGCCCTTGCGATTCCATTTGTGCGGGCCGACGATGTGCACGCGCCGCGCGGCGAATGCGTTGGCGGTACGCACCATCGAGCCGATGTTGAAATCGTGCGTCCAATTCTCCACCGCCACCTCGAACCCGTGGCGGCCTCGCGCATCCAGGTCGGCTTTGATGGCGTCGACCGTCCAGTAGCGGTACCGGTCGAGCACGTTGCGCCGGTCGCCTTCGTCCAGCAGCTCGCCATCATACCGGGTGTCGTAGTTGGGCGACTGGGGGTCGTCCGGACGCGGCTCGCCGGGATGGACCCGAGCCCATGGCCCTACGCCGATCTCGCGGAAGGTGGGTTCGCCTGAAGCCTTGGCGGCCAGGGAGATGGGATTCGGCTCGTGCATGAAATCACGCCTTGAGGTCGGATTCGTGGAAGACCTCGATGAACGGCAGGGCGTGCGATTCGCCGTTGACCGGATTGACGACGGTGATGGTCGGTTCGGTCATGTCAACGCCGCCGATCAGGGAGGCGATGGCGACGACCTGCGCGTTCTGCGCCTCGACGACGCCGAAGTCCAGGCTCAGTTCGTTGCCGTTACGCAGGGTGACCAGAGACGAGGTCTGCACATACGATTTCTCGGACAGCCAGGAATCCAGAAGGATGACGCGCTTATTCGCAATGCTCGGCCCCTTGATGGACGGGTAGACGAAGTCCATCACGAAACCGTCCAGGTCCTCGCCGCGGGAGGCGGCCGCCTGCACCATCGCACCAACCAGCGGCACGGCGGCTGCGGTCAGGGCGCCGACGGCATCGAAATCATCGATCGAATACCCCTGCTCCTCCAAGGTGTCGAGCAGGAGATGACCCCCCACTGCGGCCCCTCGATGATCGAAGGTCACGGAGAACAGCTCGCTGAAGGGTTTGTCCGCCATCTCGGCGCGCAGCAGCGTCTTCATCTGGTCGTACGGCGTCATCATGGCGAATGTCGCCTCGTCGATGGAGGTGGAGGCGGTGTTCATGGTCTCTTCGGTCATACGTCCAGCCTATCGCCGAGTGCCGCCAAACCGATTCCGGGCTATTGCGTGACCTCCGGGGCGGTGAGTTCACGGATGTTGGTCTTCTCCGCGTCGAGCATTCCCACCTGTGCGATGATCTTGCTGCCATCGACCGCCTGCAGTTTGCGCGCGGTGACGAGCACACGCGATTCCAACGACGAAGCGAACTGGTTGTAGGCGCCCACGGTGCGGGTGATGGCCGTGCCGAGCTTGTTGGCATGGTCGCCCAAGGTCACGAACCGGCTATAGAGCTCACGCGACAGGTCGAACAGCTGCTTGGCGTCATCCGTCAGTCCCTGCTGCCGCCACGCATACGCCACGGACTTGAGCACCGCCCAGAGCGTGACCGGGGAGGTGAGCGCCACCTTGCGGGCGAAGGCATCGTCCATCAGCGTGGGGTCCGCCTCCAGCGCCGCCTGGAGCAGCGCCTCGTTCGGAATGAACGCCACCACGAAGTCGGGCGCCGTATCAAACGCCTGCCAATACGCCTTATCCCCCAGCGTCTTCACATGGTCGCGCAGCGCCTTGGCATGGGCCTTGAGCAGCTCGTTGCGGCGGGCCAAGTCCTCGGCGGAGGCGGTCTCCGGGATCTCGCATGCACGCTGGTAATCCGCATACGGCACCTTGGCGTCGATCGGAATCGATTTGCCGCCGGGCAGATGCACCACCATATCGGGGCGCTGGATGTGGCCGTCCGAATCAGTGACCACCACCTGCGTATCGAAATCCACATGTTCCAGCAGGCCGGCCGATTCCACGATATTGCGCAGCTGCGCCTCGCCCCACGCGCCACGCACCTTGTTGTTTCGCAACGCGGCCGACAGTGTGCTGGTCTCCTTGTCCAACCGGGCCTGCTGCTCCCCCAAGCCGCGCAGTTGCTCGCTCAGCGCGCCCAGCTCCTGCTTGCGCCCCTCCTCGATCTGGGCGACCTTCTGTTGCAGGGCATCCAGATTCTTCTGCACCGGGGCCAACGCCGACAGCACCCTGCCCTGTTCGTTCAATGCCTGCGCCTGTTCGGACCGTCTGCGCTCGGCCTCCGCCGCGGCACGGTCCTTCTCATGCTGCATACGGACCTGCTCGGCCTGCTGCGCCTGAGCCAACTGCGATTTGACGAACGACAGCTGCTGGTTCAGACCATCGGCCTGCGCACGGTACTCCGCCGACTGCGTGGACAGCGAAGCGATCTCACGTCGGGCCGATTCCAACTCCCCTTTCACCTGGTCCAGCTCGCTTGACTTGACGGCGCGAGCCTGCTCCTGGCCTTTGGCACGCCCCAGCACAAAGCCGGCGAACGCCCCCAGCGCCGCACCGACCACCACCATAACCACCATAACCAGTGGCATCATCGCAGAATCGAACATATGTTCTATTGAAGCGGCAGGCGTGGACGAGGGAACGGGCGTGAGCGAAACGCCGGGCACGATTCACCAATCGTCGTGCAAGCCGAGACAACAGCGACAACCAAAAGGCCCCGGCCGCAGTAAAGGGGCCGAGGCCAAAGCGGACAGATCCGGAACGAACCGAGGGCTACCGGCATGGACACCATGCGTATAGCCCCCGATTCGACGGATCGGAACGGACCGGAGACTACCGCATCAGTCCTCGGCAACGCCTTCCACGGTCACGCCATCGTCAACGAGCTGGTCGCTCGTCCAGGCGGAGAGCTCCAGATGCTCGCCGCCGGTGTGATCCACCAGCACCGTGTCGCCGTCGTGCACGCGACCGCCCAGCAGCATGCGCGCCAGCTGGTCGCCGACCTCGCTCTGCACGAGGCGACGCAGCGGGCGGGCACCGTACGCCGGGTCATAGCCGGTGTTGGCCAACCATTCGCGCGCCGAATCCGTCACGTCGAGCGTGATGCGGCGTTCGGTCAGCCGGGCCGCGACCTGCGCCACCTGGATGTCGACGATGCCGCCGAGTTCCTCGCGCGTCAGCGGGTGGAAGACCACCAGCTCGTCCAGACGGTTGATGAACTCCGGCTTGAACTGCATATGCACGGCGTCCATCACGGCCTTGCGCTTGGCGTCCTCGTCCAGATCGGGCTGGACCAGGAACTGCGAGCCCAGGTTCGAGGTCATGATCAGGATCGTGTTCTTGAAGTCCACGGTGCGGCCCTGACCATCGGTCAGACGACCGTCATCGAGCACCTGCAGAAGCACGTCGAAGACCTCCGGGTTCGCCTTCTCCACCTCATCGAACAGCACCACCGAATACGGACGGCGACGCACGGCCTCGGTCAGCTGACCACCCTCCTCATACCCGATGTAGCCCGGCGCCGCGCCGATCAGGCGGGACACGGAGGACTTCTCCATGTACTCGCTCATATCGATGCGCACCATGGCCTTCTCGTCGTCGAACAGGAAGTCGGCGAGCGCCTTGGCGAGCTCGGTCTTGCCCACGCCGGTGGGGCCGAGGAACAGGAACGAGCCGGTCGGGCGGTTCGGGTCGGCGATGCCGGCGCGCGAACGGCGCACCGCGTCGGACACGGCCTGGATGGCCTCCTTCTGGCCGATGACGCGCTTGCCGAGGTACTCCTCCATGTTCAGGAGCTTCTCGTTCTCGCCCTGCATGAGGCGGCCGACGGGGATGCCGGTCCAGTCGGAGACGATCTCCGCCACGGAATCGGCGTCCACGTGGTCGGGCACCATCGGCTCGTTGTCGTTCTCGGCCGCGTCCGCCTCGTCGGCGGCGCGTTCGGCGGCGGCAAGCTCCTTCTGGATGGCGGGGATCTCGCCGTACAGGATGCGGCTGGCCTTCTCCAGGTCGCCCTCTCGGGCGGCCTTGTCGGCTTCCACGCGCTTGGCGTCGAGCTGGGCGCGCAGGTCGCCGACCTTGTTGTGGCCGGCCTTCTCCGCGTCCCAACGGGCGGTCAGGCCGCTCAGCTTCTCGCGCGTGTTGGCCAGTTCGGCCTGCAGCTTGCCCAGACGCTCCTTGGACGCGGGGTCCTCGGCCTTCTTCAGCTGCATCTCCTCCATCTCCAGACGGGTGACCTTGCGCTGCAGTTCGTCGATCTCCTCGGGCTGCGAGTCAAGCTCCATGCGCAGGTGGGCGGCGGCCTCGTCGACCAGGTCGATGGCCTTGTCCGGCAGCTGACGGCCGGAGATGTACCGGTTCGACAGCGTGGCGGCGGCGACCAGCGCGTCGTCGCCGATCGTGACCTTGTGGTGCGCCTCGTACCGCTGCTTCAGACCACGCAGGATGGCAATCGTGTCCTCGACGGATGGCTCGCCCACGTACACCTGCTGGAAGCGGCGTTCCAGCGCCGGGTCCTTCTCCACGTTCTCGCGGTATTCGTCGAGCGTGGTGGCGCCGATCAGACGGAGTTCGCCGCGCGCCAGCATGGGCTTCAACATGTTGCCGGCGTCCATCGAGCCTTCGGCCGCGCCGGCGCCGACGATCGTATGGATCTCGTCGATGAACGTGATGATCTGGCCGTTCGCGTTCTTGATCTCGTTGAGCACGCTCTTGAGGCGCTCCTCGAATTCGCCGCGGTACTTGGAGCCGGCCACCATGGAGCCCAGGTCCAGAGAGATCAGTTTCTTGTTCTGCAGGGTGCTCGGCACGTCGCCGGCCACGATGCGCTGCGCCAGGCCTTCCACGACGGCGGTTTTGCCGACGCCGGGCTCGCCGATCAGCACCGGGTTGTTCTTGGTGCGCCGGCTCAGGATCTGGATGACGCGGCGGATCTCCTGGTCGCGGCCGATCACCGGGTCGAGCTTGCCGTCGCGCGCCTGCGCGGTCAGATCGGTGGAGTACTTCTCCAACGCCTTGTAGTTGCCTTCGGCGTCCGGGCTCGTGACCTTCGCACCGCCGCGCACGCCGGGCACGGCCTTGCGTAGCGCCTCGGGGGTAATGCCGTTGCGCTTGAGGATGTCGGCGCTCTGGTTCGGGGTGGCCGCGGCGATGCCGATGAGCAGGTGTTCGGTGGACACGTATTCGTCGCCCATCGCCTGCATTTCCTTCTCGGCCTGTGCGAGCGCGGCGGTCAGCTGGCGACTGGCCTGCGGCTGCGCGGTGCTCGAACCACTGGCGCTTGGCAACGCGACCAGCGCGTTGCGAATCTCAGCCCCGATGCGCTGGCGGTCGCCGCCAGCGGCCTGGATCAGGCCGGGGACCACGCCGTTCTCCTGACGGAGCAGGGCGTCCATCAGATGCAGGGTCTCGACCTGCGCGTTGCCCGCGGCGGACGCGCTCTGAATCGCGTCGCCAATCGCCTCCTGGGCCATCGTCGTGAACTTCTGTTCCATATCATCCTCCATGCGTCGCGCCCCGCCGCGGCTTGCTGCCGGGCCGTCTTCGGACGCGATTCCCGCTGTCTGATATGGTCAACCGACCATGCCCCTATTCTATTCCCAAAACTTGAGTGAAGTTGACTCAAGTTTCTATTTGTCGCCAATAAGCTTTACCAATGCAACACGACACACAGTGGTTCATTCTCCGACCCCCGAAGCCTCGGAGTAACACGGATCCCGACCAGACGGCCGTCTCTCTCGACAAAGGACAGGTGCGCCCCGAGAAGACATGCACCCTACCTCAAGATAGAAATCCCGATGGTTGATTTTCAGCCACCTTGCCGTTGCATCTCGAAGTAGGGTGCATCCCCCCTGAAGACAACACGCCAGCCACTCCCACCAAACGCTTGCCCCACCCGTAAAACATTCAGATTCACCTAATATATACTCGCCACGCCCATCAACATTCGTCCACATTCGGCAAACGTTCGACCACATTCGCTGCTGACGCTTCAAACGACCCCTCAAGACACCGTAACGTAATGCCATGTTCGAGTTTCGCACGCTGCCGCCCGCCGCCGATATCATGAGACATCAAGCCGCACTGACGCAACGCCAGACGATTGCCTCGTGCACCGATCTCGCGGCCAGAACGGGACGTACCATCACCGTCGGAGGCCTGACGGCGCTGCAACTTCTTGGGGTTCCGCTTCCGTCAAGCTGCAAGCTGAATCCCAAGCTCATAGACTGCATAGTGCATAGCCATAAGACCAGGTTCCACCTTCGCGGAGCCGTTTGCCACACATGGCCGAACGTGTCCACCGCTGGCGCGGTGATTGATGTGAGCAATATCGAATGTCTGTCTCCCGAAGCCGTCTTCGCCTACATGGCACCACACCTGCCGCTGTTGGAATTGATTACATTGGCCGATTCCCTCACCTGCCGCGACGAGATACTGCAGCGCACTACCCTGCCCAAGATCAACGCGTTCATACGGGATTGCTCCCCTTTCAGGGGACGCGTCAAATGCGAAAGGGCGCTGTGCCTTGCGCGGGAACGCACCGACTCTCCAATGGAGAGCGACGCCCGACTCATCATAGCCGGTGAAAGCTTCCCTGAAATGCAAACAAATTACCCGATACAAACGCCCGGAGGAGAGAAACTTCTAGATTTGGCGTCACCCGAATTCCGAATTGCCGTCGAATTTGACGGCAGTCATCATCGCTTTCAAATCAGCGAAGATCATGAGCGTATCAACGATATTCAGTCACAAGCATGGACAGTGTTCATCGTTGACTATGACACCCTACACTCAGATATCCGGCGTCAGCGGTTCCTCAATGCCCTAGAACAGGCTTTCCATAACGCCGGCGCCACATTCGAGCGGCGTCATCTGACACTCGGCGAGCTCAGCGACCGCAGAAGACATAGGAACAAAAAACGAAGTGCACCCTACTCCACGATAGAAAATCCGAAGGTTGATTTCCCGTCCTTCGGTTGTTATATCCCGCAGTAGGGCGCATTGCTACCCCTGAACCACCACGTTCCTCAGCAAGCCGATGCCCTCCACATGCACAACCGCCTCATCGCCGGGCTTCAACGAGCCGGAGGCGTGCGGGGTGCCGGTCAGGATCACGTCGCCGGGCAGCAATGTGGCATAGCTGGAGATGGCGGCGATCTGCTCGGGGATGCTGTGGATCAGGTTCGCCGTGGTGCCGCCGGCCTCGGGCACGTCCTCCCCATTGAGGCTGAACGAGATCCGCGCATCCCGCCAGTTGAGCTCGGTCTGGATCCACGGGCCCAGCGGGCATGCCGTGTCGAATCCCTTGGCGCGCGTCCACATCGGATCGAGCTTCTGCAGGTCGCGCAGCGTCACGTCATTGGTGCAGGTGAACCCCAGCACATAGTCCATGGCCCGCTCCACCGGCACGTTCTTGGCGATCCGCCCAATCACCACCGCCACCTCCGGCTCATAGTTCATGTCATGCGAAGCGCCCGGCATGACAATCGGGTCATCAGGCCCGATGACCGAGGTGGATGGCTTCATGAAAATCATCATGTCCTCGGGGGCATGGGCGATGTCCGAGTGTCCGGCCTCATGCATGAACTGCGCATGCGCCTCATAGTTCTTGGCCAACCCGTAGATCTTCGAGGGGATGATCGGCGCCAGCAGCCGAATGCCGTCGGCATCCAACGCATACCGTTCACCGGTCGGGTTCACGCGCGAGCCGCCGAGCGGATACCCGTCGAGCGCCACCAGGTAATCCTTCTCCTCGGCCTCGTCATACTGCACAAAGGCATACTGCGGAACATCATCATGCGAAAAACGTGCGATTCTCATGCTTCACAGTCTAGGCCATGCGCCTGCCTCACTTGAACGCGCGCTCGCCGAAGATGGCCGTGCCCACACGCACGATGGTCGATCCTTCTGCAATCGCCAGTTCCATATCCTGCGTCATGCCCATCGAAAGCTCACGGCAATGCCCCGTTCCGGGATCCCCGGAAGCCAGGATCTGTTCGCGCAACCGCCGCAGATGCGCGAATCCGGCCCGGATAACCCGCTCATCATCCACATGCGCGCCGATGGTCATCAGTCCCTGCAGGTCCACGCCGCCCATCGCGCCGATCCGCCGGGCGATATCGAGCGCAAGCGCCGGATCGCACCCGGATTTGGAGGCTTCGCCGGATTCGTTGACCTCAAGCAGCACGCCCACGGTGATGCCGGCGGCCACAGCCCGCCGTGCGATCTTCTCCGCGAGTTCGATGGAATCGACCGACTCGATGGCGTCGACAACCGACAGGACCTTGTTGATCTTGTTCGATTGCAACTGTCCGATGAGATGGAACGGAATGTGCCCGGCCACGACCGACGTGCCGCCGTCACCGTCACCATCGCTGCCGCCGCCCCCGTTCCCGCCGGCAGCCGCGTCACCGCCGTCCGCGCCCAACGCATATCCGCGCTCCCGGCACAGCCGCCGCAAGCCCTCGACCTTGGCTACAACCTCCTGCGGCCGGTTCTCCCCTATCATCCGCACGCCGGCGTCGATTGCCGCCATGATCTCCCCGACGTCGCGGGTTTTGGTGGCCGCGAGCAGCCGCACGGATCCGGCTTCGCGCCCGGCGGCGCGTTCGGCCTCCGCGATGCGGTCGAGCACCCGATGCACCCCGTCCGTAATCTGCCGCGTCCGTTCCGGGCCGATCGACTCGTTCGCCAGATCCTTGTGTTCCATGTATGCAGCCATTGCCAGCTCCCCGCCGATTCCGCGTTCTGCGTTCCGCCTCGATTCCCAGTCCATCGTAGTCCGCCGGCGGACCAGGTCAATGGAACAAGGTCAACAGGACCACGTCAACACCCGTCGCCCCGTCACCCGTTGCCCATTGAGAAGCACATCACCCGAAACCCGAGATCTACCAGTGCTTCGGCCAGCGCGCCCCGTGCCGCATCGGGTTCCATGGCCCTCGCCGCAGGAACGCGGCCAGAAGCAGCAGTGGCAGCAGCGTGCCGGATACGGCGATCGCCGCGGCAACGCGCGGGTCATGTGGCGCTTCCTCGATGGGCGGGATATCGCCCGGGATCGCCGCCCGGACGCCGGAAACGAGCAGTCGGTGCGTGTTCACGCCGTACGGGGTGCAGGTCATCAGCGTGACCCGGTCCTCGCCCTCCACGATTTTCAGCCGCGAGGTGTCGTCGGGCTCGATGACCTCGATCCGATCGACCCGGTAGCCCAACATCTCACCCATCACATCGATGTAGAAGTAGTCGCCGACCTTCATCTCATCGAGTCGGGTGAACATCATGGCTTCCACCAGGCATCGATGCCCGGTGATCACCGAGTGGGTCGACTCGCCGCCGACCGGCAGGCTCGACCCGTACAGGTGCCCCGCGCCCGAGGCCAGCGCCGACTCCGAGGTGCCGTGGTAGATCGGCAGGCCCACCGAGATCTCCGGGATGCGGATCGCGCCCATCACGCCGCCGCCCGCGTCCAACAGCGACTGGTATTCCTCGTCCTGCGCGGATGCGGAGTCCTCGCCGGAGGCGCGCGAGCCGCCCGATTCGGCGGAGAACGGGTCGTGCGCCTCGCCCAGGATCGGCTGGCCCGACGCGGCGAGCCGTTCATTGTATGCCCGGGCGGCGGCCAGAGATTCCTCGGCCTGCGGGTACGGCCATCCCGCCACGCGTTCCGCCGCGGCCGACGTGGTGTGCGCCAAACGCACATCCGACTGGTATTGCAGCACCATCGGGTATCCGATGACGCACAACGCCAATACCAGCAGCAGCGCCGACAGGAGACGCAAGCCCCACATCGACCGTCGCAGTCTGCGCTGCCGCTTCACCAGATCGGATATGTCGATCGCCTCCGGGAACGGCGTCGGCACGAACTCCCCCGATGCCGACGTTCCCGCAGCGTTGTCCCCGTCGATTCCCCCTATCTTGGCAACGTCACCGCGATCATGCGACGCGCGCCGCCGGATGTCGGCGTTCCTCCTGTGATGTGAGCCGCGCATACCGCTCCTTCCAGACCGAACGTGTTCCGACACGTCACCACCCCCCACCGCCGAAAAAACATTGAACACAAACAGGATGGACCGGGATCGGCCGCGGCCAGGTCGCCCGAATCATGCGCGAACCGGGCATCAGGGGCGTGCGCCACGGGCATGGGCACGCGGGAACCGCCCCTGCAGGCGTTGGGGCAGGCGATCTCCCGGGCGTCGAGGCACGGCGGCACGCAGGGACTCGTGCGCCACGGCGATCACGGTGCGCGGTACATCGGCACGATGTGCACCACGCGCGTTCCGGAGTACGGGATGCTCCCGTCCACCGGCACGGTCGGCGACTCGTACGACAACGCCATGGCCGAGAGCGTCAACGGCGCGTACAAGACCGGGCTCGTCTGGCGCAGCAAGCCGTTCCGTACTCTGGGCGAGCTGGAACTGGCCACGTTCCAGTGGGTCTCGTGG
>SAMEA3387468__coassemble_2306_pt1 | contig 19641 bp, 9 predicted proteins | sample SAMEA3387468__metabat2_high_PE_012 | metagenome-assembled genome bin SAMEA3387468 (sample SAMEA3387468) | Felis catus | biome: Faeces | place: United Kingdom | collected 2012
ATGATACGGCAGGCCAGGATCGCCTCGGAGCTCGGGCGGCCTTCACGGCGGAAGAACGAGCCCGGGATCTTGCCGGCGGCGTACATCTTCTCTTCAACGTCCACGGTCAGCGGGAAGAAGTCGTAGTTCTCCTTCGGGCTGGAACCGGCGGTGGTGGTGGACAGCACCATCGAATCATCATCCAGATACGCGGCCACGGCGCCGTCGGCCTGCTGGGCGAGGCGGCCGGTCTCGAAGCGCAGCGTGCGCTTGCCGAACGAACCATTGTCGATTACGGCCTCAACGGCCTTGATTTCGGGACCCTCCAAGGGTTTCTCCTTTGTGTTCTAATTCCTACTTGCTTCTTGGTTCTTGCCTTCACATGTGCATGCCGTGCGCGGCATACCTGGCCGCGCGTTCCTCGTGTCAGATTTCCTCATCATCCATGCCCGTTCCGGGCCTCAGTTGCCGTTCATCCCTCGTCAGAAAGCCGACATGCAAAACGCCCGAGCACACGTGCCCGGGCGGAAGAATTCAATTATCGGCGCAGACCCAGCCGCTCGATCAGCGAGCGGTAACGGTTGATGTCCACACGCTTCAGGTAATCGAGCAGACGGCGACGGTCGCCGACCATCAGCAGCAGACCACGACGGGAGTGGTGATCATGCTTGTGCTGCTTCAGGTGCTCGGTCAGGTCGGCGATGCGCTTGCTCAGCAGCGCGACCTGGACCTCCGGGGAGCCCGTGTCACCCTCGTGCGTCGCGTACTCGGTGATGATCTGCTGCTTCTGTTCAGCCGTAAGTGCCACGGCATCCTCCTTATATATCCCGTTGCGCGGTGCCTGCGACCCGATGTCGCGGCGCTCTCAATCCGCGGGCGAAACACGCCAAATGATCAGTATACAGGAGGGTGCGACCAACTCACACCGCCGTCAGCAGACCGCCGAACAGCACCACCAGCAACGCGATCGCCTCGATCGCGAAGAACAGGATGAACGAGGCCCAGCTGCGCGTCAGCACGTTCAACGGCGAATCCTTGCGAATCATCACCAGCAGCCCCACGAACAGCACGGCGTACACGGCCACCGCCACGCCGGCCGCAATGATGCCCAGGTTCGCGGCGTTCGGCACGGCCGCGTCATCGCCATACACCACATAGGTGGCATACCAGAAATCGAACCGCAGCAGGCACAGCCCCGCAATGAACTGTTCGGCCACCAGCCCCAGGAAGAAGATGATCCGCCCGAGCCAGTTATGCGACTCCACGATGATCATGCCCAATCCGGCCAACGCCAGCACCGTGACCGCCCAGGACACCAGCGCCATGCCACGCGGCTCGAAGGCGCTCAGATGGCTGACCAGCCACGCGGTATGCTCGACCGCTATCATGCGCCCCAGCCAGTACGGGGCGATGATGGCGGCCAGCACGGCAATGATGTAGCACGCCCAACGCACCGGATGGGACCGGCTGCGCTCGATGTCCGCGAAGGACAGGTCGGTGGTGGGGATGGACGCGACGGGATGCTTGGACACGCCGTTGGCCGCCGGGTCGACGGACTGCCCGACGTCGCCGCGGGCAGGCTCCTCCACGGCACGCTCCAAACTCTCCCGCATGCTGACATCCTCGCTCATATCCCACCCTTGCCGGTTCGACGGTATGCAGTCACTGCGTCCCACCATACCGCGACGTATCGGCAGAGCCGGGGCGGTCAATGCAAAAGGCCGCGGACTATTCCGCGGCCTTTCGAGTGGAGCGGACGACGGGAATCGAACCCGCGTAATCAGTTTGGAAGACTGAGGCTCTACCATTGAGCTACGTCCGCGTGCCGCCTCTTTCGAGACAACGTGAGCCATTATACATGACTATGCGTCTTTGGCAAGTATGACGACGGCTGCGGCGATCGGCCCGTCGTGGCTCAGGGAGACGTGCCACGTCACATCGCGCTCCCCCAACGAGGCGACCAGCCGTTCATGCACATCAGGCGAGAGAACGATGCGCGGGCAGCCCAACGCATCATTGAGGATCTCGATACGGGACCACGGGTGGTCGTCCAGCGTATACGGCGCCGGACGACCACCCAGCGCATCGCACCAAGCCTTGAGCACCGCTTCCTTCCCCGCCCAGCGGGCCGCGTAGTGCACGGCCTCGCCGTCATTCTTCGTCTGCGCACGCATGGCGCACTGCCGTCGCTCACGCGCGGAGAACAACAGTCTCATCCGGGAGTCGGGCTCGACCAACTGTGCGGCGAACGCGTCCACGTCCACCACGTCGTATCCCAGCCCCGCCACCGCGGCCCGTGAGGGCAGGGCGTCGGCGATCCGTCCGATATCCATACCGCCACGCTACCGCATGCCGTCCATCTGCCGCATCAGCAGTGGATGATCCTGGCCTCGTACGGCTTGAGGGTTTCGCTGCCGGGCAGGGCCACGCCCTCGATGCTGTCAAGGTAGACGGTCTGGTCGGCCTGCGAGAAGTTGAACAGGCCCAGCAGCACCGCGTCATCCACCTTGCGCACGATGGCCAGCACCGACTGGTTGTGCGTGTCCCAGGTCGTCACCCATGCGTCCGGCGCGAAGCACGGGTCGTCGCGCATCCGGCGCAGTTCGGCCATGCCCTCCCACAGGCGGTTCTGCAGCGTCCCCGGCTCGTTGCGCTTCTCGGCGGCGCGCCAGTTGAACTTGCTGCGGTGCAGGTTGCGGCTGTCCTCCACGCGGTCCGGGTCCTCCTTGTAGTTCCACCCGTTGAGCTGGGCGATCTCGTCGCCGCAGTTGAGCATCGGGAAGCCACGGAGGAAGGCCATGGCCTTGTGCATGAGCAGGTCGCGGTCGATGCCGCGCTCCAGCGAGGGCTTGTCATGCGTGTACAGCGCCTTCTCGACGCCGCACAGGCTGGCGGTGGTGCCGCAGCTGCGGGCGTCGCCGCTGGCCGCGTCGTAGTTGTACAGCTCGCCCATCGACCAGCTGCCGGGGACCGAACCCTCGTAGAAGTGGTACAGGAACTCCTTGTGGCGGAACGGGTCGATGCCGAGCCTCCACTCCTGCGGCTCGTCCAGGCCCCAGCCGATGTCGTCATGGCAGCGCAGGTAGTTGACGAACCAGCAGTTCTCAGGCAGGGCGTCCAGCGCGTCGATCTGCGCCTTGAGCAGACGGGTGTCGCCGTTGGCGAGCGCGCTCCACAGGTTGACCATCGTGGAGACGTTGTACAGCATGTGGCATTCGGGGTGTTCCGGGGTGCCGAAGTAGGCGGCGAGCTCCTTGGGGGCCATCACCACCTCGCCCTTGAGGACCACGGCCGGACAGACGCATTCGAGGGCGATGCGCAGCATGCGGACGATAGTGTGCACCTGCGGCAGGTTGCGGCTGGTGGTGCCCAACTGCTTCCAGATGTAGGGCACGGCGTCGATGCGCAGCACCTCCACGCCCAGGTTCGCCAGGTTCAGCGCGCTGGTCAGCATGGCCACCAGCACCTTGGGGTTGCGGTAGTTGAGGTCCCACTGGAACGGGTAGAAGGAGGTCAGCACCCACTTGTGCATCTCGTCGCACCAGCTGAAGTTGCCGGGCGCGGTGTTCGGGAAGACCTGCGGGGTGGTCCTCTCGTATTCGTCGGGGATCGTGCGGTCGTCGTAGCAGAAGTAGTAGTCCTGGTATTCGGGGTCGCCGGCCTTGGCCTTCATGGCCCATTCGTGGGTGGAGGCGGTGTGGTTCATCACGAAGTCGAGGCACAGGCTGATGCCGGCCTTGCGCAGCTTCTTGGTCAGGGAGGCCAGGTCGGCGTTGGTGCCAAGAGATGGGTCCACGGTGTTGAAGTCCTCGACCGCGTAGCCGCCGTCGTTCTGCGGGTGCGGCATCTTGAGCAGCGGCATCAGGTGCAGGTAAGTCAGATGCTGCTCCTCCAGGTAGGGGATGCGGTTGGCGAGCTTGCGCAGGCTGCCGGCGAACAGGTCGGTGTACATGGTCATGCCGAACATCGTGCCGCGCTTGTACCAGTCGGGGTCGGCCTCGCGCTGCTTGTCGAGCTTCTTCAGGTCGTCGGGGCGGGCCTCGTAGGCGGCGGCCATGGCCTGTTCAAGGTCCTCGAGCGCGGCACGGTCGTCGTACAGGCTCATGAACAGCTGGTCCAATTCGTCGTGATGCCGGGCCAGACGGTTGCCGAACGTATTGTCGATTGCGGCGGAAACCATTATGAAACTCCTTCGTCCATCGGGGTGTATCGCCAGGCATCACAATATCAAACCGGTTCGACGCACAGTGCCGCGCCACGCCCCGCACCAGGCCTCCCCGAAGACGACGATGTCCCCGCCATCGTGAAGGTGGCGGGGACATCGTCATGCGGTCACGGTCCGGTCGGGTGCGCCGACGGACCGTTCAGCGGTCCGGTCAGACCTCGTAGTAGCCGGACTCGCCCAGTCGGGCGTCGGGATCGAGCAGCATGGCCTTCTCGACCTCGTGCGCGTCGTAGCCGCGGCCGGTCTCGTGGAAGCGACGGTTGTCGATCGGCTCGTAGAGCGCCTCATGACCCATCATGCCCTCCTCGAGGCGGCGCTGGCCGGCGGCCAGACGCTCGTTGGCGCGGCGACGCCACTCCTCCAGCGCCTCGATGCCGGCCGTATGGGCGACGGCGGCCTCGAAGGCACCCGGGTTGACGATCGCGCTGAAGCCCGAGACGTGACCGAAGCCCAGCGAGGTCACCAGGCCGGCCTTGACCTTGCCGACATGCAGCGGCTTGGTCAGCCACACCATGTGGTCGTCGCGTTCCAGCTTCGGGTCCACGCAGTCGAGCGCCGCGTTCGCCGGGATCACGCCGGACTTGAACAGCTGCGTCAGGCCGTTGACCTGGAAGATGCAGGCGCCGCCCTTCGCGTGGCCGGTCACGGTCTTCTGGCTGATGACGAACAGCGGGTTGCCGTCCGCACGGCCGATGGCGTGGGCCAGCGTGTTGTGCAGCTCGGACTCGTTCGGGTCGTTCGCGTTGGTGGAGGTGTCGTGCTTGGAGACCACGGCGATGTCGTCCGCGGTCACGCCGAGCGCGGCCAGGTCCTTGGCCAGCTTGGAGTCGCGCCCACCGAGGCCCGCGGCCAGGGCGCCGAGGCCCGGGGCCGGGATGGAGGTGTGCGCGCCGTCGGCGAAGGAGTGGATGTAGCCCACCACGCCGGCGACCGGCAGACCGAGCTTCAGGGCGATGTCGCCGCGGGTCAGCAGGATCGTGCCGCCGCCCTGGGACTCGAGGAAGCCGCCACGACGGCGATCGTTGGCGCGCGAGAAGAAGCGCGCGTCGATGCCCTTGGCGTACATCTCCTGCGAGTTCGCGGTGGCGTTCATATTGCCGAAGCCGATCACGGATTCCACGCCGATGTCGTCGATCGCGCCGGTGACCACGAAGTCGGCCTTGCCCAGGGCGATCTTGTCGAAGCCCTCCTCCAGCGACACCGCGGCGGTGGCGCAGGCGGAGACCGGCTGGATCATGTTGCCGTAGCCGCCGATGTAGGACTGCATCACATGCGCGGCGACCACGTTCGGCAGCGCCTCCTGCAGGATGTCGGTCGGGATCTCGTGGTTGAGGAACCGGTCGAGGTACAGCTTGCGCATCGACTGCATGCCGCCGAAGCCGGTGCCCTGCGTGCTGGCCACCTTGGAGGGATGCACGGCCTGCAGGATCTCGGCCGGGGTGAAGCCGGCGTTCAGGTAGGCGTCCACGGTGGTGACGATGTTCCACTGCGCGATCGGGTCGACCGCGCCGACCATCGAGGCCGGGATGCCCCACTTGAGCGGGTCGAAGCCCTTCGGGAACTGGCCGCCGACGGTGCGGGTCATCGTGGCGCGGCGCGGCACGCGGATCATCGATCCGGCGTGGCGGGTCACGATCCACTCGCCGGACTCCTCGTCGGCGCGCATCGAGGTGTGGGCCTCGTCGAGCTTGACGTACTCCTCGGCGATGTCGCGGGTCGGCACCGAGAACTCGACGTCGTGGTCGAGGAACACCTCGGCCTCCTCCTCGTCGGCGCCGTCCTTGTAGTCGTTGCCCATGCCCTCGTCGAACGGACGGATGCCGGAGCGGGCCACGACCTCGTCGTGGTAGCGCTCGGCGATGTCCTCCTCGGGCACCAGGTTGCCGTCCGCGTCGTACCAGCCCGGCTTCGGGGAATCCTGCCAGGTCAGCAGGCCCATATTCCAGGCCAGCTCGAGCACGGCGCCGGCGGACAGGTCCACGGTGCCGTCCGAGTGGATGCCCAGCTCGGCCTCGAAGCGGGTGCGGCCGGAGCCCCACGGGCCCAGCTCGCCGACCGAGACGATGACGATCTCGTCCTCCGGGCGGGCGGTCACGCCCTGCCAATCGTCCAGGTCGACCTCGGCCTGACACGGCACGTGCGGCGTCGGCAGGGCCTTGATCGTGGCGACCGGTTCGGCCGGCTCGTCCGCCGGCGTCTCGGCCTCGGCCTTGGCTGCGGCGTCGGCCATCGCCTCGGCGCGCAGCGCCTTGATGTCGATCGGCTCGGAGCCCAGGCCGCCGGTCAGGTCCACGTCGAGCGGGGCCTTGACGGCCTGCTCGCGGGCGGACTTGTCGGACAGTTCGAGCAGCTTGACGGCGATCTCGGCGGTGGAGTAGGTCTTCAGGCCATGGCGCTCGACGACCTCGACCAGCGGGTCGTTGCCGCCCATCAGGCCGGTGCCGCGCACCCAGCCGATCTTCGGGTGAGCGAAGGTCACATGGCTCGACCACACCTTCTCGGCACGGGCGCGGTTGACGATGGCGTCAAAGGCGCTCTTGACCTCGCCGTACGCGCCGTCGCCGCCGAAGATGCCGCGGTTCGGCGAGCCCGGCAGGATGACGTGCAGCTTGTGCGCCACGTCGGTATCCGCGCCGATGGCGGACAGGCCGGCGATCGCGCGCTCCACGCCCCACAGCATCAGACGGGCCTGGGACTCGAACAGTTCGCCCGCATCGGCCAGCGATCCGTGGACCGGCGGGGCCGCGAACGGGAAGAACAGGTCGGGCTGGTAGGCAGGCTTGATGATGGTGGTGGCGGCGCCGGTGGTCTTCTTCTGGACGTTGCCGATCCATTCCACCAAGGCGTCCACATCACGGTAGCTAGACAGGTTGGCGGGCACAAGCCACAGCTTGGCCTCGCCCGTGGCGTGCTCGCGGTAGGTCTGCTTGGCCCACGCCTTGACGGAGGCGCGGAAGCTGTGCGAGGTGGCGATGACGGTCGCACCGCCGGCGAGCAGGCCGTTGACCACCTGCGCGGCGATCGAGTTCGGGGCCACGCCGGTCACCACGGCCACGTCGCCCGCAAAGCGGGACGCGGCGGCGTCATCGGCCACGGATTCCATGGCCTCCTGCGCGATCCGCTCGTACGCGGACGCATCCTTGCCGGATTCCTTGGCCTTGGCGGCGAACCAGACGGCCTCGTCGGCGATGGTCTTGCCCAGGCCCTTGAAGCTGGAGGCGAGCACGGAGTCGTCGCCGTTGTAGAACGCGCGGGCCAGGTCCTCACGGGCGGAGGCCCAGCGGTCGTCGAACAGGATGGCCTTGTTCGCGTCGAAGCGCGGCTCGACCTGCTTGGGCCAGTCGGAGCCGAGCTCGGCCTCGACGGCGGCCACGACCGCGGCGTTGTCGTCGGATTCGTCGACGGCGGCGGGTGCGTTCAGGCCCAGCTGGCTCAGCACGAAGCGGGCGGTGGAGGCGAGCACGCCGTCGGCACCGGTGACCTGGGCGGCATAGGCGTCCAGCGCGGCCGAGTCGACCACGCCGCCGCCGGCCGCGCCGCCCGCGGACGGCATGGCCACGGAGACGCCGTGGTTGGCGGCGACCTTCTGCACGGCCGCGTCGATCATGGCGTTGGCGGCGGACGCGTTGGATGCGGGCTCGCTGCCGATGCCGGCCAGATCGCCGCCGCGGGCGGAGGCGCCCTCGCGGGTCTCCAGCACCAGCGTGGCCACCACGTTGGAGGCCCAGCCGGCGCCGAGCTGCCAGGTGTCGGTCACACGCTTCTCGATGCCGGCCACCTTCAGGCCGGCCGCGCCGAACATGCCGCGCACGCGGTCGCGCACGATGTCGGAGAGCACCGGGCCGAAGGCCTTGTAGTTCGGGGCCACCTTGTCCACCAGGGCGCTCAGCGCGGAGATCGAGGCCTCGGCGGCGCCGTCCACGCTCGCGACACCCAGCTCGGAGCTGATGTCCATGAGCAGCTGGTTGCGGCGCGAGGAGACGCCGTTGGTCAGCGTGTCGGTGGTGTCGTTGTCGCCGATCTGATCGGGGCGGACCTTGGCCGAGTAGGCCAGCAGGGTCGCGATCGCGTCGGAGGCCTTGAACGGGATGTCCGCCACGGCGGCACCGGACGGCGCGCCGGCGGGGGCCGCAGGAGCGGACTCGACCGGGGCCGGGGCCGCGGCTGCCGGGGCCGCCGGCGCAGCCGCGGGGGCGACCGGAGCGGACTCGACCGCGGTCTCCTCCGGCTCCTCCTCGACGACCAGCGAATCGGAGTCGGCCATCGTGACGCGGGCCTCGTCGCGGCCCACGTTGTACACGGTCACGTCGCGGCCGGAGAACTCGGGCAGCTTCAGGGTCTTGGCGGCCATGTTCGCCAGCGTCGGCGAGTTGCCGAGGCCGACCTCCACCAGCTGCTCCACGCCCAGGCCGCCGATGCCGCGGGCGCCGAACATCAGGTTCTGCGTCTCGATCCAGCGCACCGGGGAGGCGAACTGCCACGAGAGCAGTTCGGTGAGCAGCAGGCGGCCGAGCTTCTGGTCGTCGGCGGCGTAGGAATCCCACACGGCCGGATCGTCCAGCGCGGCCTTGATGCGCTCGGAGGGCACGACCTCAAGGATCTTGGCGGCGAATTCCTTGGTCATCTCGAACGGGCAGGCCACCAGGTTCGGGATGTAGCGGCCGACCAGGCGGCTGTAGTCGATGTACTGCGGCAGCAGCGCGTCGAGCTTGTCGCGGAAGTCCGGCACGCCATTGCGCAGCATGCGCGAATGGAACGGCACGTCAATGCCGGGCAGCACCATGAACGGCTTGCGTCCGCCATACTCGGCGGCACGGCGCGCGGCGTCGGCACCCAGGGCCTTCAGGCCCGCCACCGTACCGGCGACCACGTACTGCGAACCGGAGAGGTTGTAGTTGACGATCTGCAGGAACTCGCCGGTCTGCTCGGAGATGGACTGCACGTACTCGTTCACGCCGTCGTCGCCGATGCCGAACTGGTTGGAGCGCAGCGCGCCCATGCGGTAGTTCGTGCGGCCGTTCTCATCGCGGTCGACCAGGCTGTCCATGGCGGAACCGCGGTGGAACACGAGCACGAGCACCGTCTCCAGCGGGATGATGCCGGCGAACGAGCTCAGCGCGTTGTACTCGCCCAGCGAGTGGCCGGCGAAGTAGGCGGGCCAGATGTCGCTGCCGGATTCGCGCAGGCGCGCGGTCTGCACGAACGCCACGGTGGCGAGCGCCACCTGGGTGAACTGGGTCAGGTTGAGCAGGCCATCCGGATGGTAGTAGCGCACGCCGTTGGCCACGAGCTCCTTCGGGTTATCGCGCACGACGGCGATGATCGAGAAGCCGAGCTGCTCGCGGGTGATCCGGTCGGCACGCTCCCAGACCTCACGCGCGGCCGGGGACTTGGCGCGGGCGTCGAGTTCCATGCCCTGCTGCTGGATGCCCTGGCCGGGGTACACGAACGCGGCCTTCGGGGCGCGAGTGACCGCGGTGCCGCGCGAGACGATCGCGCCGTCGATGCGGCAGGTCACCTCCAGCAGCATGCCGCCGTGGCGGACCTTGCCGACGCGCTCGACGGAGATCTCCACCTCGTCGTCCAGCTGCACCATGCCGTACATGTTGTAGGTCCAGCCGGCGATCTCATAGTGGGCGCCCTTGTCGTCGGTGGCCTGGGCCACGTGCTGGGCGGTGGCGGACAGCCACATGCCGTGCACGAGCGGGGCGCTCAGTCCGGAGATGGCGGCGCCGCGGTGCGAGGTATGGATCGGGTTGAAGTCGCCCGAGGTGCGCGCGAACGCGGTCATCTCGTGCGGGGCGGTGACCTTGACGCGGCGCAGCAGGCGACGCGGGGTCGAATCGGTGAGCGACTCGTTCGCGTCCATGCCGTCGAGGGCGAACATCGTCTCCTTGGCGGCGAGCTCGCCGCGGTGGAAGTTCAGGTAGTCGCCGTAGTCGGGGGCCTCGGCGGGCAGCGCGTCGGAATAGGCGCGGCCGCGGATCGCGAAGCGTTCGGTCTCGTGGGCGAGCACGGTGCCGTCGGCGGCGGCGTGGTCCACATGGATGGTCACCACGCGGCCGGAGGCGGACTCGAAGTAGTCCTCGGCCCAGCTGGTCATGCTGATGGTCTCGCCGGTGTGGGCGAGCAGCTCCTCCTCGGTGACCTCGAGCTCGATGAGGTGGTCGAGGTGCACGGCGTTGAGCAGGCCTTCGATGACCGGGAAGCCGTTGACGTACACGGAGCCGAGCGCCGCGTAGATGGCGGGCCAAGCCGGGCCGACCAGCGCGTCGGGGGCGATGCGCGATGCCTTGAGGTTCTGCGGCAGGGTGCCGGCGGTGGCGGCCTCGTGGTCGAATCCGAGGTTGGCGGACAGGGTGTAGGTGGCGTGCGCCTCGCCGAACGGCCGGGCGGTCTTGTCGGCGCTCGGCTCGATGACCGGCATGGCGGTCAGCTCGTCGCCGGTGATGGCGGTGTTGCCGATGCCGGCGGTGGCGGCGAGCATCGCGTAGACGTGCTCGGGCAGGCGGTTGCGGTCCACGACCGGGAACAGGCCGGACTCGGCGCCGTTGACGACCAGCGGGATGACGATGTCGCGCACGGCGTGCTTGGACAGGCCGCCGTCCGGATCGTTGTCCCAGTAGGTGTCCAGATGGATGTCCAGATCGAACAGCTCGCCGTCCTCGCCGGTGCCGACGTGACGGATCTCGTAGTCCGCGTCGCCGTTGGCGGTGCCGTAGGCGGGGTTGGCCATCAGGTGGCCGACCCAGGAGATGTTCGGGCAGTTGCGGATGAACGCCTCGGCGTCCGCGCAGGCGCCCAGCTCGGCGAAGGCCTCGGTGGTCTCGCCGTTGTTGGCCTCCTTGACGCGCTCCACGGCGGCGTGCTCGAAGCGGCCGAGGATGTCGGCGATCGGCTCGTCCATCGTGGTGATGCCGGCCACGGAGATCGGGCCGGGGATGATGCGCACGGAGTCGGCGGAGTAGCGGGCGTCCTCGGACTGCCACAGCTGATCCTGGCCCCACCAGCGCAGCAGGTCGTTGTCGATGACCGGCACGAACGGCATCGGCTTGGGGAATTCACGCACTAGGGTCGGGAACCAGGCCACGTCGGCGGCGGTCACCTTCAGCTCGGCGGCCTGCAGGTAGGCGGCGCGCAGCTTGGCGATGGCGGCCTGCGGGTCGGATTCCACGGCGGCGCGGTCGGCGAACAGCGAATCCAGCTCGCCGGACTCCTGCGAGCAGACGCGGGCCTCGATGCGCTGCAGCAGGTGCAGGAAGCGCTCGGCGTAGGTCCAGTCGGCCCACGGGAACGACAGCTCGGCGAAGCGCTCGGCCCACTCGAGGTAGGTCATGTCCTTGAGGTCGCCGAAGTACGGCTTGGCGGTGGTGTTCAGGGCCTCGATGATCTCGTCGCGGCGGGCGTCCAGCTCCTCCGGATGCTTCATAACGCGCACGAGCAGGCGGCCGCAGCGTGCGGAGGAGTTCTCCAGCTCGTAGATGTCGGCATGCAGATGGCTCAGACCGGAGGTCACGCCGCCGACGGCCTTGCCGGACGGCACCCACTTCTCGCCGCGCGGCGCGAACGGGTCCGGATCCGGGGTGAAGTCGGTGATGCCCGGGGTCTCGACCAGCATCTTCTTGACCTGCGGGCTGGTGTGGGCCTCCTTGGCGGTCATGACCGCCGTGCCGACCAGCACGCCGTCCACCGGCATGTCGGGCATATCGTAGGCGCGCGCCCACTGGCCGGAGATGTAGTCCGCGGCGCGTTCCGGGGTGCCGATGCCGCCGCCGGCCACCAGCACCAGGTTCCGGCAGGCGCGTACGTCGGCGTAGGTGTTGAGCAGCAGGTCGTCCAGCGACTCCCAGGAGTGGTGGCCGCCGGCCACACCGCCCTCAATCTCCACGATGATCGTGGTCGGGGCCACGGCCTTGGCGATGCGCACCACCTGGCGGATCTGGTCCACGGTGCCCGGCTTGAACGCCACGTACGGGATGCCGTCGGCCACGAGCGAGGCCACGAGCTCCTTGGCCTCATCGAGCTCGGGGATGCCGGCGGAGACGACGACGCCGTCGATCGGGGTGCCCGAAGCGCGCTTCTTCGGCACGATGCGCTGGGAGCCGAACTGCAGGTTCCACAGGTAACGGTCCATGAACATGGCGTTGAATTCAACGGTGCGGCCCTCTTCGAGCTGTTCCTCAAGCTTGGCCACGTTACGGTCGAACACGTCGGCGGTCACCTGGCCGCCGCCGCCGATCTCCGCCCAGTAGCCGGCGTTCGCGGCCGCGGCCACGATCTCCGGGTCCACGGTGGTCGGCGTCATGCCGGCGAGCAGCACCGGCGCCTTGCCGGTCAGCTCGCTGAACTTGGTACGGATCTTGTCTCCGGCGGGCGTGTGGATGACGCTCGGGGCGAAATCCTTCCAGTTCTGGGTGCGCTCCGGGTCGCCGTCCAGCGTGGCCAGCGCGGCGCGTTCGGTGCCGGTGGTGGCCTCCACGATGCCGACGCCGGTGCCCTGCACGTTGGCGGAGATCAGCTTGCCGGCGGTCGCGCCGGGGCCCATATCCACCACCCACAGCTTGGTCGGGTCGGTGGCGTCGATCAGGTCGTGGACGCGGGCGGCCCAGTCCACATGGTTGACCAGCACCTCGTCGGCGAGCGCGCGGGCACGGTCGCCGTCCAGGCCGCATGCCTGAGCCCAGGCCACGGTCTGCTCGACCGCATCGGCCATCAGCGGGGAGTGGAACGGCAGGGTGACCTCAAGGTATTCGAGCACCGGGTTGAACACCGAGCCGCCGCGGACCTTCTCCTCGCGCAGCTTGGCCTGGTGCTTGTGCTCCTTCTCGGCTTCGGTGACGAACGACGCCAGGTCCTCCGGGTAGCCGGAGAGCACCTGGTTGTCGGCGGCGTTGGTGACGGCGATGGAAATCGGGCCGCGCGGCATGGCGACACGCTCGATCAGCGCCTCGACCTGCTTGACGGTGGCGCCCTTGACCGACAGCATCGGGGTGGCCTCGCCGACCTTGGCGTTCAGCGCGATGAGCTTGGTCTGGCGGGCGCCGGCCACGCCGATGAGCTGGGCGATGGCCAGGATCTCGTCGATCTGTTCGGCGGCGGCCTCAATCGAACCGGCGGCCATGGCGGCCTGCACCATGTGCACGGCGAGCACGCCCTGGGAGTGGCCGAGCACGGCGGCGGGCTTGGCGGCGGCCGGGTCATAGCCCAGGCCGGTCATGTCCAGCAGCGCGCCCAGCTGCGCCAGCGCGATGCCGGGCACGGAGGCCGCGGCGTCAGCGGCGGGGCCGAGCTTGGCCGGATTCGCGTCGAAGCCGAACAGGTCCACCGGGCGGCCGTTGGCGGCCAGCAGGTCGGCGCTCACCGGGGTGAGCAGCCGGTTGGCGGCGGCCATATGCTCCTTGAGCGACGCCTCCAGCATCGGGTCGGTGGTCTGGTCGGCCAAGGCAACAGTCCACGGCGTGGACTGCCCGCCGAAGGCGAGCGCGTGGGGCTCGGCCGCCAGACGGTTGAGGAAGAACATGGTATCGGTCATTGCTGTTCCTTTTCTTCTGTTTGGTTCAAGTCTGTTCTGGTCGTCGGTCACAGCGGCTGGTTGCCGTGGTGCTTGGTGGTGCGATGGACACACTTCTTGCCGGCCAGCAGGCGCAGCGATTCGGCGATGGCCTCGCGGGTCTGTTCGGGGTCGATCATGGCGTCGATCTCGCCCATCTCCAGGGACAGGTTCGCGTTGACGGTGGTGGCCTCGTAGTCGTCGGCGAGCTTGGTGCGCAGCGCCTCGACGTCCTTGCCCATCTCCTTGGCCTTCTGCAGCTCCTTGCGGTGGATGATGTTGACGGCACCCTTCGCGCCGAGCACCGCGATCTGGCTGGACGGCCACGCGAAGTTCATGTCCGCGCCGATGGACTTGGAGCCCATGACGATGTACGCGCCGCCGAAGGCCTTGCGCAGGATGACGGTGACCATCGGCACCTGGGCGTTGGCGTAGGCGTAGATGACCTTGGCGCCGCGGCGGATGATGCCCGCATGCTCCTGTTCGGCGCCCGGCTTGTAGCCCGGGGTGTCCACCAGGGTGATCACCGGCAGGTTGAACGCGTCGCACAGGCGCACGAACCGGGCCACCTTCTCGGAGGCGTCCACGTCGAGCACGCCGGCGTTCACGTTCGGCTGGTTGGCCACGACGCCGACCGGATGCCCCTCCACGCAGGCCAGGCCGACGACCGCCGAGGGGGCGAACAGCTCCTGCACCTGCACGAACTCGCCGTAGTCCACGATGCAGCGGATCACGTCGAGCACGTCGTAGGGCTGGCGGTCGTTCTCCGGCACGATTGTGCCGAGGCGCTCGGCCACGGCGCGATCGCCGCGGGTGGCCGCGTAGGCGAAGGCCGGCGGGTTGTCGTCCGAGCTGGACGGCAGGTAGGCCAGCACGGTGCGCGCGTAGTCGATGGCGTCGGCCTCGTCCTCGCCCAGGTAGTGGGCCACGCCGGAGGTGGCGTTGTGCACCAGGCCGCCGCCGAGGTCGTCCATGCTGATCGTCTCGCCGGTGGCGGCCTTGACCACGTCCGGTCCGGTGACGAACATGCTGGAGTTCTCACGGGTCATGATGATCAGGTCGGTCAGGGCCGGGCAGTAGACGGCGCCGCCGGCGCAGGGGCCGAGGATGATCGAGATCTGCGGGATGAAGCCGCTGGCCTCGCAGGTCTTGCGGAAGATGCGGCCGTACTGGGTGAGCGCGGCCACGCCCTCCTGGATGCGGGCGCCGCCCGAGTCGATCAGGGCCACGACCGGCACCTTGAGTTCCAGGGCCATGTCCATCAGATGGCAGATCTTCGCACCTTCGGCCGCGCCGAGCGTGCCGCCCTGCACGGAGAAGTCCTGCGCGTACACGCCGACCTTGCGCCCGTAGATCTCGCCGAAGCCGGTGATGACGGCCGAGCCGGCCTTGCCGCCGTTGATGTCGCCGCCGGCGAAGCGGCCGATCTCCTGGAAGGAGCCGGTGTCGAACAGCAGGTCCAGACGCTCGCGGGCGGTGTGCTTGCCCTTGGCGTGCTGACGCGTGCGGGCGTGCTCCTCGGCGTTCCGGGCGAGCTCGGCCGCGCGCACGATGGCCGCGCGGATCGGCTGCTTGTCCGAGGCGCCGCCGTTCTCCATGGCCTTGATGACGGCGGGGGCTGTCATGATATCGGTCACTTGGCCTCACCCTCCTCCTGCTCGGGCTTGGACGCGCCGTTGATGTCGAGCGTGACCAGCGTCTCGCCGGCCTCCACGCCGGCGGCCGGCCCCACGAAGATCTTGGTGACGGTGCCCGCCACCGGCGAGTACACGTAGTTCTCCATCTTCATCGATTCGAGCACCACCAGCAGGTCGCCCTTGGACACCTGCTGGCCCTCCGCCACGTTGATGCGCGTGACGACGGCCTGCATCGGCGAGGCGATGACGCCGGACTGCCCCTCGTCGGCCGCGGCCTTGGCGGCCACGTTATGCAGGCCCTGGCCGCGCAGCGGCTGGGTCGGCAGCTTGGCGCCGCGGGCACGGGCGGAACCGGTCAGGTTGTCGACGATGTCCTGCGGCACGGTGAGCGTGACGCGACGGTTGTCGATCTCGATGACGAAGGACTCGGTGGCGGTCTTCGGCGTCTCCGCGGCTCCCGCGCTCAGCGAGGCGGGCTGGCCGGCGCTCAGCGAGCCGGGTTCGCGGTTCAGGTAGGTGCGTTCGAGCCACTTGGTGGAGATGTCGAAGGCGTGGCCGTTCTCGGCGGTGAAATCCGGGTCGTTGAAGATCTGCTCGAACAGGCTGGCCGGGGTGGGCACGCCCTCGATGACCAGCTCGCCCAGCGCGCGGCGCACGCGCGCCACGGCGGCGGCGCGGTCCTGCGCGGTGACGATGAGCTTGCCCATCATCGAATCGAACTTCGGGGAGACGGTATCGCCCTCCTTGACGCCGGAGTCCACGCGGATGCCGGCGCCGGACGGCCAGGCGATGCGGGTCAGCGTGCCCGAGCTCGGGGTCAGGTTGGTGGCCGGGTCCTCGCAGGTGATGCGCAGCTCGAAGCTGTGGCCGCGCGGTTCGGGGGCTTCGGTCAGTTCGCCGCCTTCGGCGATGGTGATCTGCTCGCGCACCAGGTCCAGCCCGCACACCTCCTCGCTGACCGTATGCTCGACCTGCAGACGCGGGTTGACCTCCAGGAAGTACACCTTGTTCTGCGGGGTGACCATGAACTCGCAGGTGCCCAAACCCACGTAGTCGACCGCCTGGAACAGGTTGCCGGAATACTGGGTGAGCTGGCGGATCACGGACTCGTCCAGGAACGGCGCCGGCGCCTCCTCGATGAGCTTCTGGTTGCGGCGCTGCACCGTGCAGTCGCGCGTGGAGTACACGGTGAAGTTGCCGTGGCTGTCGCGGCCGCACTGGGTCTCCACGTGGCGGGCCTTGTCGATGAAACGCTCGATGAAGTATTCCTTCAGGTCGCCGCCCTGCAGCGAATCGTGGTTCAGGTAGAAGCCGCGCAGCTCGTCGTCGTTGCGCACGATCGTGATGCCATGGCCGCCACCACCGTCGGTGCGCTTCATCATGATCGGGAAGCCGTGCGTGTGTGCGAAGTCGAACAGCGCGTGGATGTCGGTGGCCGATTCGGACAGGCCCGGAACCGGCGGGACCTTGGCGCGGGTGGCCACGCGGCGGGCGGTGATCTTGTCGCCCAGGTCAGTCAGGGCCTTCGGGGAGGGGCCGATCCAGACCGCACCGGCTGCGGCGACCTTCTCGGCGAAGGAGGCGACTTCGGAGAGGAACCCGTACCCCGGATGCACGGCATCGGCGCCGGACCGCCGGAGGATCTCCAGCATGAGCTCCTCGTTGAGGTAGGTGTCCTTGTAGGTGTCACCCGAGAGCAGGTACGCCTCGTCGGCCATGCTCACATACTGCGATTCACGGTCCTGTTCGGCGTAGACGGCCACGCTCGCGATGCCCATCTCCTTGAGGGTGCGCACCACCCGCAGGGCGATCTCGCCGCGATTGGCGACCAACACTTTTTCGATACGTTTGCCCATGGTATCCAAACTTATGCCGGTGCGGCCCCGCGCGGTCAGCCAGGAATCTACAAAACATCGCGCCCGCTTTTGTACGGTTCCACAAACGCCGCCGTAACCTACAGGCCCGTATCCCCCGGTACAACGCCGCACCCGCTTTTTTGTGGACTCCCACAGCGCCCCACGCCGAACACCCATCCCTACAATGGCGGCATCACAGCCCTTCCCCACCGGTCCGATGGCCGTCGGCCGCATGCGCCGCAGAAGGGCCCGACCTATATGGAATGGAGGTTCCCATGTCCAACCGCATCGCCGCAATCGCCCGTACCACGGCAACCCACGTCAAGCCCGTGGCCCTGCCGCTGCTGTTCGCCGTACTGATGTGGGCATCGGCCGCCGCCGGTGCCGTGCCGATCCCGGGCACCCCGGTGCCGATCACGCTGCAGACCTTCGTGGTCATGCTGGCCGGCCTGATGCTCACCCCGGCCCAGGCCGCCGCATCCGTGTGTCTGTACCTGGGCGCCGGCGCGGCCGGTCTGCCGGTGTTCGCCGGCGGCATGGCCACCGCCTCCCTGGTCAGCCCGTCCGGCGGCTTCCTGATCGGATTCCTGCCCGGCGTGGTGGTGACCGCACTGCTCAAGGGCGCTGCCAAGGGCCGGCTGACCGCGCTGCGCTACTTCGCCGCCTGCCTGGCCGGCTGCGTTGTGGTGGTCTACGCGTTCGGCATCACGATGCAGTCGGTGATGACCGGCGTGCCGTTCACCGCCGTGGCCCTGGCCTCCGCCGGCTTCATCGTCGGCGACCTGGTCAAGGCCGCAGTCGCCGCGCTGGCCTCCGCCGGCATCAGCCGCCTGTAGGGCCGCTTCGGTTCAGAGCACGCCGACGTCGCCGGTGGTGACCGTATGGTCGTCACCGGCGACGTCGCGTATCGCCAGCGATGCGTCGGGGTTCAGCCGCAGCGCGGTACCCCGGACCGCGCCGCCGTCGACCAGTCGCGCCTCCACCGGTCGCCCCAACGTCCAGCACAGCGGTTCCATCTCATCACGCAACGCGGCAGCGTATCCCGTCGGATCCACCATGAACGCCCGCAGACGATCACGCAACGCCGCCGTCATACGGCCGGCAATCAGGTCGCGCAGCCGCATCGGATCAGGCAATGGCGCACGATGCAGCTGCAGCGAGGTCGACAGTTCGGTCGGCAGACGGTCGGCGGGAATCGCCAGATTCAGGCCGATACCGATGACCAGTCCGACCATCCGCCTGTCATCGGGAACCGACGGGCATGGTCGCGTCCCAGTCCCGGCAGCCGCATCTGACACGGCGGATGCCGCACCGCCGTGAGGCAGCACCAGTTCCAGCAGGATCCCGCCAAGCTTGTGGTCGTGCAGGAACACGTCGTTCGGCCATTTCAACCTGAGACTGCATACGCCCTGTCCGCCGGCGGCGCTGTGCGTGCCGGCGACGTCCGCGGAACCGTCCTGCGAGCAGTCCGGCGCATCCGGCGACGCGCCCGGCATGTCCGGCGATGCGTGCGTGCACGTCGCCCCCACCTGTGCGCAGACATCGTCGATGGCCTCCACCGCGGCCAGTCCGGCGATCATCTGCAGCCAGCCATTGACACGGGAATCGATCACCAGCGACTGCGGCAGCACCGTGGCGAACGACACCATCGACGACTCCCCCGGCCGGCTCACCCACTGCCGTCCGAGCCTGCCATGGCCGGCGGTCTGACTATCGGCCACAATCACAGCGATGGGCGGCTCGGCGACGGCATCCGCAATCCCGTCGCCAAACACTCCCGCAGCACCGGCACACGCCGTGACGGTCGCGGTCCCGGCAACATCCGGGCCCGCGGCATCAACCGGCTGCCACGCTTCGGACAGCAGCCGGCGAGCCACCGTATTCGTCGAATCCACCTCGTCGAACCACAGCACCCAGTCGGCGGCGCGGCAGGTACGCGGCAGACGCCGCATCGCTTCAGACTCGTTCACATTCATGATTCCACCCTATCGCCACTGCCCTCCGACCCACGCGCGCACGTCGAAGCCCTTTCGTTGGTGTTGGTGCTTGTGTCTGGTTGGCTCCGCCCCACGCGCGCACGTCGAAGCCGGTAGACGTCGGTCTGGTCGGCATCGTCGACGCTCCGACCCGCGTGGCGCACGTCGAAGCTTTTGCGAGGGTACGGCGGATCCGCACCCGGCAATCATCCGCGCATTGTACAATTGCCATCCATGACCGAGCCTTCCAGTGTGGATATGATGCATGCCGACGACGGCCGACACCTTGTATCCACAGCTGGGAGCGCTCACACTACTCCTTCGGGGGATGCCGCCGCCGGAGCCACCGTCGAAACCGTGGCCATACGCCCCCGCCGCACCCGGCTGGCCGGGCTCGCCGCCGGTGCCCGCTGGGGAT
>SAMEA3387468__coassemble_2617_pt1 | contig 13753 bp, 8 predicted proteins | sample SAMEA3387468__metabat2_high_PE_012 | metagenome-assembled genome bin SAMEA3387468 (sample SAMEA3387468) | Felis catus | biome: Faeces | place: United Kingdom | collected 2012
AGCCAGACCACCACCGTCACCTCCATCGAGACCTTCCACAAGCAGATGGATGAGTGCGAGGCTGGCGACAACACCGGTCTGCTGCTGCGCGGCATCAACCGCACCGACGTCGAGCGTGGCCAGGTTGTGGCCAAGCCGGGTTCGGTGACCCCGCACACCAAGTTCGAGTCCGAGGTCTACGTCCTGACCAAGGACGAGGGCGGCCGTCACTCGCCGTTCTTCTCGAACTACCGTCCGCAGTTCTACTTCCGCACCACCGACGTCACCGGCGTCATCGAGCTGCCGGAAGGCGTCGAGATGGTCCAGCCGGGCGATCACGCGACCTTCACCGTCGAGCTGATCCAGCCGATCGCCATGGAGGAGGGCCTGACCTTCGCCGTGCGTGAGGGTGGCCACACCGTCGGCTCGGGCCGTGTCACCAAGATCCTCGCCTGATTCCGATCAGTTGATGACTCGGTGCGCCTGAACTAGCGCATATGCGAATGCCCCGGAACCCCAGCGGTTCCGGGGCATTCGCATATCCGGGCGCCCCTCGCGGGCGGGTCGTATGCCGACATCCGGTTCGGATATGGGCCGATTCGAAGCTCCTGTATAGGCGTGGTGGCATAATAGGCAAGGCTCATTTTGAACGTTGCCAACAACCATCGAGTGAATAGGTGAACAACAGTGGCACAGACTACCAATGACATCAAGAACGGATCCGTCCTGAACCTGGACGGCCAGCTGTGGACCGTCGTCAAGTTCCAGCACGTCAAGCCCGGCAAGGGCCCGGCCTTCGTGCGCACCACCATCAAGAACGTGCTGTCCGGCAAGATCGTGGACAAGACCTTCAACGCGGGCATGAAGATGGAGTTCGAGACCGTCGACAACCGCAACCTGCAGTACTCCTACGAGGACGGCGACAACTACGTCTTCATGGACATGACCACCTATGACCAGATCTACATCCCCAAGACCCTGGTCGGCGACCAGAGCAAGTACCTGCTCGAAGGCACCGACTGCATCGTCAGCTTCCATGACGGCACCCCGCTGAGCGTGGAACTGCCGGCCTCCGTGGTACTGACCATCATCCACACCGAGCCGGGTCTGCAGGGCAACCGCTCCAACGCCGGCACCAAGCCGGCCACCGTGGAGACCGGCGCCGAGATCCAGGTCCCGCTGTTCATCGGCGAGGGCGAGAAGGTCAAGGTCGACACCCGCGACGGCTCCTACCTGGGTCGCGAGAACAACTGACCTGAAGAAGGGACACCGAGAGCTTCATGGCACGTTCCACCGCCCGCAAGAGGGCTCTGAACACGTTGTACGAAGCGGACGAGAAGGGACAGGACATCCTGTCCCTTCTTGCTGAGCGCATCGCACTGCCCGGCGCCCAGACCCCGCTGCCCGATTACGCCATCGAGATCGTGCGCGGCGTGGCCGACCACCGCCGTCAGATCGACCGCGTGCTCGACGAGCATTCCACCCGGTGGAAGGTCAAGCGCATGGGTGTTGTGGATCGCAACATCCTGCGCATCGCCGCCTGGGAGATCCTGTTCAACGACGATGTGCCGGACAAGGTGGCCATCGACGAGGCGCTGGGCCTGGCCAAGATGCTGTGCGCCGACGATGCCCCGTCGTTCATCCACGGCCTGCTGAGTGCCGTGTGCGCCGACAAGTCGCAGATCGCGCCGCAGGAGGACGCCGCCGAGCGGACCGTGGCCGATACGTCCGCCCAGGGCGATGGGCCCGCGGGGGCTCCGTCCGATGCCGACACCGCCGAACAGTCCGGCGAGTCCGCAGCTAACGAGTGATTTTTCAAGGATTCCGGCCGGTTGCGAGTCCCAACCGGCCGGTACTCTAAAGGGTAGATTCGACCCAAGGATAAAGGGGGTTTTGGTGAACCAGACCGATTCCGGAGCCGTGATGTTCTCCAAGGACGATGCCGTTCTCGTGTTGGAGGACGGGCAGGTCTATGTGGGGGAGCCCTACGGCGCGCGTGGCTCCACCTGTGGTGAGATCGTCTTCGCCACCGGCATGACCGGCTATCAGGAGACGCTGACCGATCCGAGTTACGACCGTCAGATCGTGGTGCAGACGTTCCCCCACATCGGGGACACAGGCATCAACGGCGAGGACCCGGAATCCTCCAGGATCTGGGTGGCCGGGTACGTGGTCCGCGAACCCAGTCCCAACGTCAGCAACTGGCGTGCCACCGGCAGTCTGGATGATGATCTGGTCGCCAACGGCATCGTCGGCATCTGCCGTATCGACACCCGCAAGCTCGTCCGCCATCTGCGTTCCGCAGGCGTGATGCGTGCGGGTGTTTTTTCAGGTGAGGCCCTGGAGGACGCCAACGGCCGTCTGCGCGCCATCGACGATCTGCTCGACCAGGTCAAGGCCACCCCGCAGATGCAGGGGCTGAGCCTGTACGACGAGGTCAGCACCAAGCAGACCTACACCATCGAGCCGTGCGGCGAGTACGAGGGCAAGGAGCCGCTGTTCACCGTCGCCGCCGTCGACCTGGGCATCAAGGCCATGACGCCGCACCGCATGGCCGAACGCGGCTGCCGCGTGCATGTGGTGCCGTCCACCATCACCTTCGAACAGCTGCAGGCCCTGAACCCGGACGGCGTGTTCTTCTCGAACGGCCCCGGCGACCCGGAGCAGGCCGAGCCTGAGGTGGCGCTGCTGCGCCAGGTGCTGGACGCCGGATACCCGTTCTTCGGCATCTGCTTCGGCAATCAGCTGCTGGGCCGCGCGTTGGGGTTCGGCACGTACAAGCTCAAGTTCGGCCACCGCGGCATCAACCAGCCGGTCAAGGACACGACCACCGGCAAGATCGAGGTCACCGCGCACAACCACGGCTTCGCCGTCGACGCCCCGATCGGCGAGACGGTTCCGTCCCCGTACGGTGACGGCCGGTACGGCCGGGTGTTCGTCTCCCACATCGATCTGAACGACGACGTGGTCGAAGGCCTGCAGTGCGTCGACATTCCCGCGTTCTCCGTGCAATACCATCCCGAGGCCGCGGCCGGTCCGCATGACGCCTCGTATCTGTTCGATCGTTTCGTCGATCTCATGCGTTCGTCCAAGGAGGAAACCCGCAATGCCTAAACGCACCGACATCAAGTCCGTCATGGTCATCGGCTCCGGCCCGATCGTGATCGGCCAGGCCGCCGAGTTCGACTACTCGGGCACCCAGGCATGCCGTGTGCTGCGCGAGGAGGGCATCCGCGTCATCCTGGTCAACTCCAACCCGGCCACCATTATGACCGATCCCGAGATGGCCGACGCCACGTACATCGAGCCGATCGCCACGCCGATCCTCGAACAGATCATCGCCAAGGAGCGCCCCGATGCGCTGCTGCCGACGCTGGGCGGCCAGACCGCGTTGAACGCCGCCATGGCGCTGGGCGAGGCCGGCGCGCTCAAGAAGTACAACGTCGAGCTGATCGGCGCCTCGCTGGAGGCCATCGACCGCGGTGAGGACCGCGAACTGTTCAAGAAGGTCGTGGAGGACGCCGGTGCCGAATCCGCACGCTCCGAGATCGCGCATTCGATGGAGGAGGTCGACCGCATCGCCGAGGAGATGGGCTTCCCGATCGTGGTGCGTCCGAGCTTCACGATGGGCGGCCTGGGCTCCGGCATCGCGCATGACGAGGAGGAGCTGCACCGCATCGCCGGCGCGGGCCTGCACTACTCGCCGACCGACGAGGTGCTGCTGGAGGAGGGCATCGAGGGCTGGAAGGAATTCGAGCTCGAGCTGATGCGCGACAAGCACGACAACGTGGTGGTCGTCTGCCCGATCGAGAACGTCGATCCGGTGGGCGTGCACACCGGCGATTCGATCACCGTGGCCCCGGTGTTCACGCTGACCGACCGCGAATACCAGAAGCTGCGCGACATCGGCATCGCCATCATCCGCGGCGTGGGCGTGGATACGGGCGGCTGCAACATCCAGTTCGCCGTGCACCCGGAGACCGGCCGCATCATCGTCATCGAGATGAACCCGCGCGTGAGCCGCTCGTCGGCGCTGGCCTCCAAGGCCACCGGCTTCCCGATCGCCAAGATCGCCACCAAGCTGGCCCTGGGCTACACGTTGGACGAGATCCGCAACGACATCACCCAGTCCACCCCGGCCAGCTTCGAGCCGACCATCGACTACGTGGTGACCAAGGTGCCGCGCTTCGCGTTCGAGAAGTTCCCGGGCGCCGACCCGAGCCTGACCACGTCGATGAAGTCCGTGGGCGAGGCGATGGCGCTGGCCGGCAACTTCCAGGAGTCCCTGGGCAAGGCCATGCGCTCGATCGACAAGCGCCACATGGGCTTCAGCTGGGATGGCGAGCGTCCGGACGAGGCCGAGGTGAACGAGCTGCTCAAGGCCATGAAGACCCCAACCGAGGACCGCTACCTGCAGCTGCAGCGCGCCATCTGGGGCGGCGCCACCATCGAGCAGCTGTTCGAGGCCACCAAGATCGACCCGTGGTTCCTCAAGCAGTTCACTCTCATCAACGAGACCGCGATTGAGGTGCGCGACGCCGAAACGCTGAGCTTCCGGCTGCTCAAGAAGGCCAAGCAGGCCGGCCTGTCCGATCTGCAGATCGCGCATCTGCGGGGTCTGGGCGACGAGGGCGAGAACACGGTGCGCGAGCTGCGCTGGGCCTTCGGCCTGCGTCCGGTGTACAAGACCGTGGATACCTGCGCCGCCGAGTTCGACGCGGTCACGCCGTACTACTACTCGTGCTACGCCGACGAGACCGAACTGCGTCCGCGCGAACGCGAGGCCGTCATCATCCTGGGCTCCGGACCGAACCGCATCGGTCAGGGCATCGAGTTCGACTACACCTGCGTGCACGCGGTGCAGGAACTCGGCAAGGACTATGACACGATCATGGTCAACTGCAACCCGGAGACCGTCTCCACCGACTACGACATGTCGGATCGCCTGTACTTCGAGCCGCTGACCTTCGAGGACGTGCTGGAGATCTACGAGGCGGAGAAGAAGATGGGGCCGGTCAAGGGCGTCATCGTCCAGCTCGGCGGGCAGACGCCGCTGTCGCTGGCCGCCCGACTCAAGGCCGCCGGCGTGCCGATCCTCGGCACCACGCCCGAATCGATCGATCTGGCCGAGAACCGCGAACTGTTCGGCGAGGTGCTGAAGAAGGCCCGTATGAACGCTCCGCGGTACGGCACCGCGCTGAGCCTGGAGGAGGCGCAGGAGGCCGCCCGTTCGATCGGCTATCCGGTGCTGGTGCGCCCGAGCTATGTGCTCGGCGGCCGCGGCATGGAGATCGTCTACGACGATGCGCAGCTGGAGAAGTACGTGAACCGCGCGCTGGCCGAGGCACAGGCCGATACCGTGGTCTCCGGCCGTCTGCCCTCGCCGCTGCTGATCGACAAGTTCCTGCAGGACGCCATCGAGGTGGACGTCGACGCGCTGTTCGACGGCGAGGAGCTGTACATCGGCGGCATCATGGAGCATGTGGAGGAGGCCGGCGTCCATTCGGGCGATGCGGCCTGCACCCTGCCGCCGTCCACGCTGTCCGACGACCAGATCCGCCGTCTGCGCGAGGGCACCTACGCCATCGCCAAGGGCTGCGGCGTGCAGGGCCTGATCAACGTGCAGTACGCGTTCATGGCCAATACGCTGTATGTCATCGAGGCCAACCCGCGCGCCTCGCGCACCGTGCCGTTCGCCTCCAAGGCCACCGGCGTGGCCCTGGCCAAGGCCGCGGCCCGCATCATGGCCGGTGAGACCATCGCCCAGCAGCGCGCCAACGGGCTGCTGCTTCCCGAGGGCGACGGCGGCGTCATGCATGTCGGCCAGCAGGTGGCGGTCAAGGAGTCGGTGCTGCCGTTCAAGCGCTTCCGCACCCCGGTGGGCAAGACCGTGGACATCCTGCTCGGCCCCGAGATGCGTTCCACCGGCGAAGTCATGGGCTTCGACCGCGACTTCCCGCACGCGTTCGCCAAGAGCCAGCTGGCCGCCTATGACGGCGGTCTGCCGACCAGCGGCAACGTGTTCATCTCGGTCAACGATTCCGACAAGCGTCAGCTGCCGTTGATGGCCGTGCGCCTGGTGGAGCTCGGCTTCACGCTGTGGGCCACCGAAGGCACCGCCTCGGTGCTGCGCCGGTACGGCATCGAATCGAAGATCGTGGACAAGATCACCGCCCGTGTGGACACCTCCGCCGACGCTCAGGTGGAGATCAAGCACGCCGAAGGCAGCGTGGGCAAGAACGTCGTCGAGCTCATCGAGGAGGGCAAGATCGACATGGTGCTCAACACGCCGAACTCGCGCGGATCGCGGTCGGATGGCTATTCGATCCGCGCCGCGGCGATCGCCGCCGACCTGCCGCAGTTCACCACCATGACCGAGTTCTCGGCCGTACTGATGGCGATCGAGGCGGTGAAGCGCAACGACTATCAGATCATGAGCATCCAGGAGCATGCTCAGCAGCTGTTCGACTTGGAAAGGTCGTGATGACGATGGCCGAGACCGTCAGCAGTGAAGAGATTCAGATGCGCAGGTCCGATTTCGGTCTGCGATTGAAGAATTCCATGGACAAGTATGGTCCATTGTGTGTGGGCATCGACCCGCACCGGAAACTCCTCACCGACTGGGGGTACAACGTGGACGCCGACGGCGCCGAACTGTTCGCGATGCGCATGCTGCAGGCCGCGAACGGTCGCGCCGCCGCGGTCAAGTTCCAGGTGCCGATGTTCGAACGGTACGGATCCAAGGGATTCGCCGCGCTCGAACGCGTGCTGTATGCGGCCCGCCAGATGGAGATCATCACCATCGTGGACTGCCTGCACGGCGGCCTGCCCACCACGATCTCGGCCATCGCCGACGCCTATTTCAAGCCGGGGGCGCCGATGCTCGCCGACGCCATCACCCTGTTGCCGTACTACGGCGCACGCTCGCTGCAGGGCGTGATCAACGACGCACTGAACAACAGCCGCGGCGTGTTCGTGGCCTCGCTGACCTCGAACCAGGAGGGCGCGAGCATGCAGACCGCCATCCGCCAGAGCGGCGAGTACAAGGGCAAGACCGTGGCCTATGGCATCGCCAGCACCGCGCAGAAGTTCAACAAGGGCACCAACGGCATGGGCTCGGTCGGCCTAATCATCGGCGCCACCATCGGCCAGTGGATCGATGACAGCGGCGTGGACCCGGCGAAATTCACCGGCCCGATCCTGTCTCCCGGCTACGGCTGGCAGGGTGCCGAGGCCAAGGATCTGCGCACCGTGTTCAAGGGCACCAAGGGCAATGTGCTGGTCACCGTGTCCCGGTTCATCGCGGCGCATGGCCCGGACATCGCCTCGCTGTCGCAGGCCACCGAGGCCATCGCGTTGGATGTGCGCCAGGCGCTGATGGAGGCCACGCAGGAAGGGACCGACGAAACGGAGGACGACGCCGAGTGAACCACATGAACAACCTGTCTGAGGCGGGACCGCGCGCCGGTCGCCTTATCGTGCTCACCGGCCCGGCCGGCGTGGGCAAGGGCACGGTGGAGGCCAAGCTGCGCGCCGATCATCCGGAGATCTGGCTGTCGGTGTCGGCCACCACCCGCGCCCCGCGTCCGGGCGAGGTGGACGGCGTGAACTACCATTTCGTCTCCGAAGGGGAGTTCCTCGCCGAGGAACGGGCCGGCCGGTTCCTGGAGACCGCCGTGGTACACGGCATGGCGCATTACGGTACGCCACTGCAGCCGGTGCTGGATCATCTGGCCGCCAATGTGCCCACGATCCTGGAGATCGATCTGCAGGGGGCCCGCCGTGTCAAGGAACGTGCCGCGGAGCTCGGCATGGAGGTCGTGACGGTGTTCCTGGCGCCGCCCAGCTTCGACGAACTGGTCCGCAGACTGATCGGCCGTGGCACCGAGACGGAGGAGCAGCGCAATCGGCGACTGGAGACCGCGCGCGTGGAACTGGCCGCCGAATCCGAATTCGACGTCGTCATCGTCAACGACGACGTCGACCGCGCCGCCGGCGAACTGTGGTCCGTCATCGCCCGCGAATACGGGATCAAGGCATAACCCCCGGTATATCCCCTAAGGGATGCCTTCCGACGGCCTGTGTCGGAACCGGGGAGACCCCCTGATACCTTTCGCATCCCCCTCGTGCCAGAATGGAGACAGGAGCCGGTATGGGGCCGGCGTCAGGGGAAGGAGTGGCCATGCCAGGGAGAATACGGAGCGTCGTCGGCGAACGGGAGTGCCGGCGCACGATGACGCCCACCGTCACGATCATCATGCCCACCTACAACGAGGCGGCGGCGGTACCGGCGGCGTTCTCGCGGCTCGACGCGCTCGCCGCCCACGGCCCGGTCGACGGCTGCCGCTATGAGTTCCTGGTCGTCGACGACGGCTCGACGGACGCGACGCGCAGCCTCGTGCGCGACTACGCCGCGACGCGCAGCAACGTCGGCTACGTGTTTCTGTCACGTAACTTCGGCAAGGAACGTGCGATGCTCGCCGGCCTCGATCGGGCGAATGGTGACGCGGCTGTCATCATCGATGCCGACATGCAGGATCCGCCCGAGCTCATTCCCGGTATGGTGGCGCTCTGGAGGGAAGGCTACGACGACGTATATGCCCGGCGGCGCTCGCGGGCGGGGGAGAGCTGGTTCAAACGCGCCACCTCGCGCTGGTACTACCGGGTGCTGGCTGCGATGAGTCCGGTCACGATCCAGCCGGATACCGGCGATTTCCGACTGCTCGACCGGCGGTGCGTGCTCGCGCTGCGGCGGTTACGTGAGGCGAACCGCAACACCAAGGCGCTGTTCAGCTGGATCGGCTTTCGCAAGAAGGAGATCCTGTACGACCGTGACGCGCGTTTGGCTGGACGCAGCAAATGGAGCTACCCGAAGCTCGTGCGGCTCGCGATCGACGGCATCACCTCGTTCTCGACGGCACCGCTGCGCGTGGCCTCCTACATGGGCGGCATCGTGTCCGTGCTGGCGCTGGTGTACGCGGCCTACATCGTGGCGCGCACGGTCGTTTCCGGCATCGACGTGCCGGGCTACGCCTCGTTGCTGGTGGCCGTGCTGTTCCTGGGTGGGCTGCAGCTGCTCGCGTTGGGCGTGATCGGCGAGTATCTGGGGCGCATGTTCACCGAGGTCAAATGGCGGCCGGATTACCTGGTCGAGGAGGAGTGTCGCGATGCCGAGGGATGGGATGACGGTGACGGACAACGCGAGGGGTGATGTGACACGGTTGCTGCCGTGGGCCGGCGGAGTGGTGTCCGGCCTGTTCGCCTTCCTGCTGGGCTGGGACCGGTCGCTGTGGTTCGACGAGGGCTACACGGTGATGGTCGAGCGCCTGCCCTTCGCCGACATGATGCACTGGCTCGCGGTGGATGCGCATCCGCCGCTTTACTACCTGCTGCTGCGTGTTTGGATGGCGGTATTCGACGATTCCTTCGCCGCGATGCGGGCACTGAGCGCTGTGTGCTGTGGGCTCACGGTTGTGGCCACAGCGGCGCTGGTACGCGTCGTCGCCGACCTGAGACATATGATCCTGGCTCTGCCGGTGCTTGTGCTCGGTCCGCTCGCTCTGCGCTACGGCTACGAGATCCGCATGTACGCGCTGCTCATGCTGCTGGCGGCGCTCGGTACGCTGCTCCTGTTCCATGCCACGCGTGCCGAGGACGCGCTTGCAAGGGGAAGAAGCGATGCGACCGCCCGGCGGCGTGTCTGGGTGTGGTGGGTGCTCTATGCGGTCGTCGTCTGCCTCGGCATGCTCGCGCAGTACCTCATCGCGTTCCTGTGGGCCGTCCAAGCGGTCTGGCTGCTTGCGCGAACGCTGCACACACACCCGGCGCGCGGTGATGCGTCGTCATGGCGGTGGCTCGCCGCATACGCGCTCGCCGTCATACTCTATCTACCGTGGCTGCCCCATGCAATCGATCAATTCCGCCACAACGTGCTGCCCAGCCTCAAGGGCATGTTCGGGCCGGGACGGCTCGCCGAGCTCGTGACCGCTTGGCTCACCGGACTTGACGCCTCGCATCTCACCGGGTTCGTGACGCTCGGCTTGCTCGCCGTCGCCGGCGTGTTGCTCTGGTCCCGTCCTCGTGTCGCGGCGGCATGGCGGCCTCTGGTTCTGATGTGGGTCGCGCCCGCTATCGTGCTCATCGTCGTGGCTGCCATCAGGGAACTGCTCTACGCGCCGTACGGCGGCTTCTTCACCGTACGCTACAGCTGCGCCTTCCTGCCCTTCGTCTATGCCACGATGGGCTTGGTGGTCGCCGGCCTGGCACTGCGGCGATGGAATGATGGCGGGGACGACGGCAACGGCGGTGGAGACGGAAACGCCAATCGGCGAGGCGGCAGCCGGACAGTGCACACCTGGTTCCGCCGCTGGGGTGCCTGGATCGTCGTGGTCGCGATGATGGCGCTCGGCGACATGGGATTGGCCGTGCATGGCAATGTCATCTATGAGAAAGGTTACGTGCCCCATGCCCGGCAGGCGGCGACCGCGGCGCCATGCTCGCCCGACGTCGCCGTGGTCGCCGCCGATCCATACACGTACATCGACGCCGTCGCCTATTACCGCGACTGTGCGAACTATTGGCTCATCGAGCCGGAGGACGGCATCCCGACCCGTGGTGGCTATGCGCCGCTCGCTGAGGTGGCGGATAGCCGGACGATCCGCTCCCTTGATGATCTGCCCGACGGGATGGATTCCGTCACCGTATTGGTGAGCGACGGACAGCATCCCGGCTCGTTCGCCAGTACACATCACCCGGTGGAGGGTACGGAGCGGATCGGCGAGTACACAGTGCTGCGCTTCCGATGAGCGTCGGACCGTGAGGGCGACTCTCGACCTTGGCGTGTGATGTGTCAGACCATATCTCGCCGGATTCGGATCTGGATTCGCCAGCTGCCGTGATTCGCATGGTGACGCGTTCGTTCGGCACAGGCTAGGGGAGCAGAATGTTGCGTTACGGACTGGTGACAGGCGGAGTACAGATGGCTCCGTCTGTACTCCACCTGGCACCGGGACAAAACAGGGCGGCATCAGGTGCAGCGGGATGATGCGTGATGCCGGTTTCCCACGCCGTTCGATACCTCGGATGTTCTATTCCCTGCCAAAGCGGAATGGGAGAGACGGGGACGAATCGAATGCAGGCGGACGGTGCCGTTTGCACGCCGACAAGACTGGGAATGTTGTGTTAGGGGTGGAGACAAGTGGAGTGTCGATGGCTCCGTCTGTACTCCATCTGTCACCTGTTCCTGCGAGTACTCCATCCGGTCCCGAGGCGAATAGGAAGAGAAGAGGCAACTGGGCTCAGCCGGAAGTAGCCGGGAATGGCCAGGAACTGCCGGGAATGGCGTTGGCTGGAACGGCGCTGTCTGGAACCGAGAGAGGAATTATGGTTCAGCCACGAGGACGACACCCGCAGTACCGTCATGTAGACTGGCAGTACACCGTTATGGGTGTGTACGTACACAGGAAAACCATGTGGGGGCATGGAAAGTGGGGTTGATATGGCGCATGAACGGCTGCAAATCAGGCTGGATGATCAGATTAAAACGAATGCGGAACGGGTCGCAGCCGAATTGGGGCTGAGCCTGGGTTCGATTGTGCTGATGACGCTTAAGCAGTTGATTCGCGATGAGGCGTTGCCGTTTGTACCTACGGCTGTCGGCGCAGTGGAACTCGATGACATGCGGAGGGAGGGCGCCAGAAAACAGGCGAAGAAGAAGCCGGAGAACGGCGGCTGGGACATCGCCAAAGGATATGACACGTCCATGTGGTTGGATATCGAGACACTGAAACAATGGGATGGCACTGAGTACGTCGATGACATGGACGATCCCACTATCTTCTCGGCGTACCAACAGTGGAAACATCACGGGACTGACCCGTATGAGACGTTTACGCGGGCCGGGTGGACGATGATGACCTTGATTCGCAAGCCGCGTCCGCGTCGGTGGTAAGCGGCGAACGAAACACCAATTGGCATGCGCGGCTCAATATACGTAGTGGTTCCTGCCGCATGCCAGTGAAACGGACATGGCGGCAACCCCATCAGATGGGATTGCCGCCATGTGGCCTGTAATTCATGATGTAGTCGGGAACCGGCGTTGTGGTTCAGCGGGTTCCCGGTTTGAATGCTCAGGCCAGGCCGCTGAGCTTGTTGATCAGCTCGGGATCGCGCGTGGCGCCCTTGTCCGCCGAACGGGCGAACGCGGCGTACGCCTTGAGCGCCTGCGAGACCTGACGGTCGCGGTGCGCCACGTACCCGTCGCCGGCCTCGATCTCGGCGCGGCGGGCGTCCAGCTCCTCGTCGCTCAGCTCCACGTTGATCGTGCGGGCGGGGATGTCGATGTCGATCATGTCGCCGTTCTTGACCAGCGCGATTGGACCCTTGTTTGCCGCCTCAGGGGCCACATGGCCGATCGACAGGCCGGAGGAGCCGCCGGAGTAGCGGCCGTCGGTGATCAACGCCACCTCCTTGCCGATGCCCTTGCCCTTGACGAACGAGGTCGGGTACAGCATCTCCTGCATGCCCGGGCCGCCCTTCGGGCCCTCGTAGCGGATGATCAGCGCCTGACCGGGCTTCAGCGTGTCATTGAGAATGACCTCGATGGCCTGCTCCTGGGACTCCACAACCAACGCCGGACCATGGAACTTCCAGATCTCCTTGGGCACGCCCGCGGTCTTGACCACGCAGCCGTCGGGCGCCAGGTTGCCGCGCAGCACGGCCAGGCCGCCCTCGGTCACGGCGGGGTGATCGATGTCATGGATCGCGCCGTTGACGCGGTCGGTGTCCAACGAGTCGAACAGCGTCTCGTGCGTGAACGGATCGGGCGACACGATATGACCCGGCGCGGCATGGAACAGCCGCTTGGCCTCATCGGTGCAGGTGGGCCGCATGATGTCCCAGGCGTCCAGCTTGGCCTCAAGCGAGGGATAGTCCACCGAATGCACGTCGCGGTGCAGCTTGCCGGCGCGGTCGAGCTCGCCGAGGATGCCGGTGATGCCGCCGGCGCGGTGCACGTCGGAGATCTCCCACTCGCCGGACGGGCTGGCCTTGCAGATGCACGGCACGGTGTGGCTGATGCGCTCGATGTCGTCCAGCGTGAAGTCCACGTCGGCGGACTGCGCGGCGGCCAGGATATGCAGCACGGTGTTGGTCGAGCCGCCCATGGCCACATCCATCGTCATCGCGTTCTCGAACGCATGCTTGGTGGCGATCGAGCGCGGCAGCACCGAGGCGTCGTCCTCATGGTAGTAGCGGTTGGCCAGATCCACGATCACGCGGCCGGCCTTCTCGAACAGCTGCTTGCGGTACATGTGCGATGCGAGCGTGGTGCCGTTGCCGGGCAGGGCCAGGCCCATCGCCTCGGTCAGGCAGTTCATCGAGTTCGCCGTGAACATGCCGGCGCAGGAGCCGCAGGTCGGGCACACGGTCCGTTCGTAGGCCAGCAGGTCCTCCTCGGAGACGTTGTCGTCCGCCGTGGCGTACATGACGTCGATCAGGTCGGTGTTCTTCTTGACGGTGCCGTCGGGCAGCACGGTGGTGCCGGCCTCCATCGGGCCGCCGGAGACGAAGATCGTCGGGATGTTCAGGCGCAGGGCGGCCATCAGCATGCCCGGGGTCACCTTGTCGCAGTTCGAGATGCACACCAGCGCGTCCGCGCAATGGGCGTTCACCGTGTACTCGATCGAATCGGCGATGATGTCGCGGCTCGGCAGCGAATACAGCATGCCGGTATGGCCCATGGCGATGCCGTCGTCGATGGCGATGGCGTTGAACT
>SAMEA3387468__coassemble_2660_pt1 | contig 13323 bp, 11 predicted proteins | sample SAMEA3387468__metabat2_high_PE_012 | metagenome-assembled genome bin SAMEA3387468 (sample SAMEA3387468) | Felis catus | biome: Faeces | place: United Kingdom | collected 2012
GCCGTACCCGCGGTTCGTGATCCTGCGCAACAGCGGCCGCTGCCGGCTGTGCGGAATATGCCATGTCGGCACCGTGTTCCGAGAAAGCAAAAGGGCCAGAACCCTTGGGTTCCAGCCCTTTTCGCTGGTGCGAGTGGGGGGACTTGAACTCTATGAACATCGTTTCATTCAATCACGGCGTTGCGGAAACGTTGATTTTGCCTGGTTGCGCCGCTCTGCTGAGTCATGTTGTTCTTGTGTTTTCTCGGATTCTGTTACCAAGCTGTTACCAGCGTCCCTCACCCTGCTCCGTGGCATATGTCCGTGAACCGAACGGGAGTACGGGAGTGGATGCTCTGTATTGGATACGAGTCCGGGTTACTCCGAAATGGTCCGAAGTTACTCCGAAATAGCTGCGAAGCGACGTTCGGAGCTATGGAACGTTGGAATTCCGTCGTTTTATGCGGTTTCGCGTTGTCATTAAGGGCCTGTCCGGCGCCGAGTTACTCCGAAATGGTCCGAAGTTACTCCGAAGTAGATGCGAATTACAATCTTCGCTCTCTGCTTCGGCTGCCAGTGCGTACCGTATTCCAGTTTCGCCGTTATTGAGTTGTCAATGCTTGAGAGAACGCAGTTTGTATGCATGGCATATAGCGAAGTGGGCGAGTAGACTCCTGAGTATGGCCACTACCTCTAGCAACAAAGAGCGTCCGCAGGATTTTCACCGTTTCGTTGATGAAGCGGGTGATATGGCGTTCTATCACAAGATGGGCCGTCGTCGTGTACCAATTGTTCCGGGGCAAGGAGCTTCGGCCTGCTTCATGATCGGTATGGGGCATGTAAAAGAGGACCTCTCCTCCGCGCGCAACAAGATTGTCGATTTCTGTCACGTCGTTGAGTCTTCATATGTGTTGAATTATCCACCCAGCGTACAGAAGCTCATTGCTCGTGAGGGGTATTACTATCCTCATGCGAAAAATGACCCGCCGCAGCTTCGGCATCTGTTTTTCTCGTTTATTGCCACGCAGATTGACTTCTCTGTACAGGTAGTGGTCGGCAGAAAGAAAGTTGATATCTTTGAAAGGCGTCATGAAAAACGCGAGTCTATGTTCTATGCCGACCTTATGTCTCATCTGATAAAGGACAAGGGAAGATACTCTAAATTGATACTTGATGTGGCTGGACGCGGTAACACTACGGCCAATGTCAATTTGCAGGAAGCAGTGAACATCGCGAAGATGAGGAACGCTCGGAATGAGAAGACTCCTCCGCTGTCTAACCCAATTTTCTTCAATGTTCAGCCGTATTCCAAAGAACCGTTGCTGGCGCTTACCGACTACGTATTGTGGGCAGTGCAGCGTGTTTACGAGAAGGGTGATTTGTACTTCTACAACATGCTTGTACGTACGGGTCATGTCCTGCTGGTGTTCGATCCCTATAATACTGCGAACTATGGGAGTTATGGAAATTGGTACACGCCTAGGAACCCGTTGACTGAGGAATGCTGGATTAACCGTCCTGCAGCTATGCGCGAATACATCAAGAACCCGGCCTGCGCCTAAGGCGACTGAGTCGTCGACGGCATGAAGCCGACTTTCAACGCAACCAGGTTCTTGATATAGCTATTATAGCATTGCTGTCAATTTCTTTGCCAACAAGCAAATCTGTTTCTGCCTGCGATGGGCGATGTTGTTTGTGCTGTTTCAATGATTCGCGCTATCGATTTGTTAGCATGACTGTGTTTCGTCTGCTGTATTGCTCTTTTCTTGAGGCGGGACCGGGAAGTCGCGCAGATAACATTCTTCAGGGGCAAAACCCATTCGTTCATTGTTCAGGAAGGCTATTTTTTCGTGTTCTTCTCGTTCTTGTTCCATTGAGAGGGATTTGGCTGCCTGCTCTGAGGTGATATGGCCATGTGTTTCTTCGTATGAGAGAATATCTCGGTACATTTCTTTTGCTTTGAGCAGCTTGCGCCACGCCTCGTGAAATTGTATGCGGTACTGCATGAGCTTGTACTCGGCTAATTCAAGTACCGTGGGCTGCAGCTCATACAGCAACGGCAGATCTTTATCGGGGTCGCGGCCGATGACGTTGAGAAAATCGTACGCTTCGGATGCCTGAAGTCGACGCTCGTTGTGTTCGACGCTGTACACGGTTGTCCTGGACCATTTATGGCCTACTTGTCGCATTCTCATTGCCAGTTCGTCCATGGTGATGTTTCCACGTAGACGTTGGAAGTTGCGCGCAATCACTCTGTCCCGTTCGGGTCCAGCGTTTCTGAAATCACCAGTCATGAAACTCAGCTTATCAGCAGAATCATGATAGAAGCGAGTGTTTTTCTTGCATTGTCGCGTAAGTGCGATACTCTGAGTGTGTCAGTAATTTAGTAACTGAAATCCTGGAAAGGAGTCGAACATGTACGGTCGTGATGAGACAAATCATCCGAACGGCTTCATGGATATTGAGGCTTTTTGTGAGTATGTGCCGGGTATGACGAGGGGGCGGGCCGCGCAGCTTCGTTATACGGGTAAGGGGCCGAAGTACTTCAAGCCTTCGGGGCGGACGATTCTGTATCGGAAGGAGGATGTGGACAAGTGGATCGAGGATTCGGCCCGTATCGGCACCGCCGACATCTGACGGGCAAAGAAAAACGGCCTTGCTGCAACAAGGCCGAGTGACGGATTTACGTACCACCATAAATCGTCTATGCCAGTATACGCCGCGGCCTTGCCCCTGCATCGCCGGCGGCCATGGCCGCGCGCGTGCTGGCGAAAGGAAATAGCATGGAATTCGCAGTGTTCATCCTGCTTCTGCTGATCGCGCTTGCTCTCGCATCGCCGTTCATTGGCGTGCTGTCGTTCGTTGTTGAGCTGCTGGCCGCGTTTGCCGGTCTCATGGTCCGCGCGGTACGCGCCCTGATTGGTTCCCTGCGGAGAACGGCCGCCCGTGATCGTGGTAATGATTGCTACCGTGCCGATCGAGGGGATCGGTGATGGCGATGGGCAGCTGCAACAAGTATGTAACTGCCGACGGCGAACAACGGTGGGAGGTGTTCTTCCGCGACGAAACGCACCGCCAGCACCACAAGCGCGGGTTCAAGACAATGAGGGACGCCCGCGCCTATCTCACCGTACAGGAGGTCGCCGTCGGGAACGGCGAGTATATCGACCCCAAGATGTCGAAGATCACCGTGGGGGAGCTGGGCGATCAATGGATCGAGGGACGGAGGGCGATTTGGAAGCCGTCCTACCTGAAATCCGTGGAGACCTCGTGGCGTGTGCATGTCAGGCCGCGTTGGGGCGACCGTCCGATTGGCAGTATCAGGCATTCCGAGGTGCAGCAATGGGTTTCCGAACTCGCGCGGGACCGGTCGGCCACAGTCGTCTACCGCGCGTTCGGCATTCTCAAGGACATCTACGAGATGGCCATCCGGGACAGACGCATCGTCAGAACGCCCACGGAGCATACGATGCTGCCGAAGCGGAAACCCCGCCGGCATGTGTTCCTTACCGTGGAACAGTTGATGGCGTTGGCTGAGGCGAGTGGCGATCACAGGGCCTTGGTGCTCGTGTTGGGTTTCTGCGGACTGCGCTGGGGCGAGGCGACCGGCCTGCGCGTCGGCGACATCGATTTCGGGCGTAACCGGATCCGTGTGGACAAGAGCGCCACGCGGATCGGCCGCGAGGTCGTGGTCGGCAGCACCAAGACCGACCGGTCCAGGGAAGTCAGCATGCCTGCCGTCGTTGCCGACGCCTTGCGTGTGCAGGTTGCCGGGAAACGACCGGATGATCTGGTCTTTGACAACGGGTCCGGCGGCTATCTGCGGCAGCAGAGCGCGGCCGATGGCAACCGCGGCTGGTTCGCGAAGGCCGTCAGAACGTCCGGTGTGCCACGGCTCAGGGTGCATGATCTGCGCCACACGGCCGCGAGCATCGCCATCAGCGCCGGCGCCAACCCGAAATACGTGCAGCGCATGCTCGGCCATTCCTCCGCGAAGATGACCCTGGACACGTATAGCGACCTGTTCGATAAGGACATCGACCGCGTCGCCGGCAACATCGACGATCTGGTGGCCGGAGGAGACGGGAATCGGTGACGGACACACGTGCGACCAGTAAGGAACTGACGAATGCGATACGTTGACTACGACGATCTGCACTGGGAACGTGGGGAATACGTCGGCGACGGCATCCCTCGGACGGCGGGCGGCGTCCCCTACAACCCGCTCGCCGACGGCCCCCGACGGTACGGGGACGACGAGTTCTGGAACACGCGACAGGCCCTGCGCGAGGTGTTGGATTTCTCGGTGGACAACCTCGTGTCGCCCTACGCGGTGTTGGACATCGTCCTCGCTCGGGTGGTGGCCGCTACGCCTCCGTACGTCGTCCTGCCCCAATACGTGGGTGCCGGATACGGTTCGTTGAACTTCGGCGTGACGATCCTCGGCAGTCCGGGCTCCGGCAAAGACGCGGCCTTCGAGGCCGCGAGCGTGCTGGTGCCGGACATACGTGGGGCGGCGGTATGCGGGGCGGCGACCGGGCAGGCCATCAGCGCCTTGTTCGGTCGCCGCGAGGAGCGTGACGGCTCCCATCGCACGGTTTGCAACAATCCGCGGGCCATTCTTCGCTATTCCGAGGCATCGAACTTCAGATCCCTGTCGAACGGCAGGGAGAACAACCTGAAACCGGTGCTGCTGTCGGTGTTCTCCGGTCAGCAGATCGGCGACTACACCAAGAACCAGGAACTGGCATTGGTCGTGCCGGCCCATGGCTACCGGTGCGTGCCGGTGTTCTCCGCACAGCCGTCGATGATGGGCGTGTTCGAGGACGGCATCGGGGAGGGATTCCAGCAGCGTTTCCTGTACGCGTCCGCATACAGCGAACGGATCGCCGGGCTCCCGATCCCCGTCGGGGCCCCGAAACGGCCGGATCTGACGCTGTTCCCCTTCGACTCGGGAACATTGCCCGCGGACTGGTCCCCCGAACGGATGAATGCCTTCTACGAAGGCGGAGGATTCAACGGAAGGGATCAATCCCGCGAGAACGGTTCATATCAACGCGTCGTCCTGGAATTCCCAGACAGCGTCAGGCGGGAGGTCTACGCCGAGCGCATCCGCATCAATCAGGACAGGGGATTGGACCCGCGTGAGGCGCATGGCACATATCTGCGCATGAAGATAGCGGCCGCGTTCTGCCTGCTCGATTACCCCTCTCGGCATTCCCTGACGGTCAATGAGACGGACTGGGAGCTGGCCGGATGCCTCCACCGCTACTCTCAGTCCTGCTACGCCGAAAACCTGAGGGAATACGCCAGGCAGAGGCGCGAACGGCGCGCCGACGACAGAGAGGAAGAAGAGCTGGCGCGTGAGGAGGTCGACAAGCGCGCGCAGCGTGACGCCGAACAGCGCATCATCGTCGTCCTGTCCGAATCCGACGCGGCCTCGGGCATCTCAAAAGGGGAGATCTACCGGAAACTATCGAAACGGCAGCGCAACCATCTCGACGATGCCTTGGACGATCTGACTAGATCCGGACGCGTCGCGAACAGAAAGGGAAGGAAGAACGGAGACTGGTACACACTGACATGAACAACCTACCCGCCTACCGACCTACTCCCTACTGCCACAAGGGATTCCACGACCTACCCCGACGACCTATGCGACCAGCGAATCATGCCGAACACAGGTCGATAGGCCGTCATGGTAGGCCGTTAAACCCCAATGATTCCAACGGGTAGGTCGGTAGGTTGGTAGGCCTCTCAATTCCGATGAACGTGAACATGCCGACGACGAACCTTGAACCACACCCGCTGCCCATGAACGATACTCGGAATCCACAGACCGTGGACCATGCCAGGACCTGTTCCGGGATGACGGTCGGTTTTCTGTGTTCTGGGGTAGGGTGGTGTGTTGAGGAGGTGTCCTGATGGCGGCGAGAGCGATGTTCGCAATGATGGCAACTAACGCCACGTACTCGCATGCCCGGATGCCGTTTTCCGTCGTGTCCGTCCATCATGCGCCTTTGCCGTGGGCGTGGCGGTCGAACGGTCGAATACGATAGCTGAAAATCGTCATCGCATCGTGCCGAAGCGGGCTGATTGCTCGTTTCCATTCCTGGAAAACTCTTTTCCACGCCCCTGTAGCTCAGTAGGTTAGAGCAGCGATCTTATAAGTCGTTGGTCGCGGGTTCAAGTCCCGTTGGGGGTACTCGTGTGTTGGGTGTTCTTGTTGTCGATATGGAGGTTGATTTGATGGTTTCTTCGTTGCCGGCGGATGTCGGTGGGTTCTCGCCCGTGGAGGGGTGTGCCGTTTATTTGCGTGAACGGTTCGAGCTGGAGCGTATTGTGTTGGGCGAGCGTGGCCGTCATGCCTGTCTGCCGGCACCCCGGATGGACGTGGCGGGCCGGGGATGTGAGGGTGTCCCGGTAGTGTTCCTGGATTTCGACGGGGTGCTCAACACGCTGCCCGGCATCGACGACGATCCGGCCGATGCCGGTGACATGTCGCGCGTGTTCGCCTTGGACGGCGTGGCGGTCGTTCCCGGGCCGGATGGGGTACGGATCCGGTGGTCCCGGGAGCTGGCCGCCGGACTGTACGGGCTGGCGGCTGCGGGGAAGATCGACCTGCGCTGGCTGAGCACATGGCAACCGCATACCGGCATGTTGGACGCCTGCTTGGGATGGGACCCGCCGGTGGCGCGCACCGTGGTGTGGTATGGGCAGCATGGCGTCGGTCTGGTCAGCGGCAAGTTCCGCACGGTGGCGGGCGAGGTGCTGACGCAGCGCCGCAACGCGGCCCGTGGCTGCATGGCGAGCCCGATCGTGTGGATCGATGACGATGAGACCGGCGACGAGGCCGCGCACGCGTTGCGCGGCAGCGTGCTCGCCTCGCCCATGCTGCTCGTCCAACCCGACCCGCACACGGGGATCAGCAGACCGCAATGGGAATGCATCCGCCGGTTCGTGTCCGACCCGCCGGTGGCCGTCGGACTGTACCGGTCCGACCCGTGGAACGAGGACGGGTATCTGGTCGGAGATAACGGGACGCCCGCCGGGCCGATGCCGTCCGGCGATGGCCGCGCAGGCACTGCGACAACGAAGGAGAAGGAAAGGAAATGACGGCGGAAAATTCCAAGGCGCCGATTGTGTTGTTGGATTTCGACGGGGTGCTTAACGCGTTCCCGGATGCGATCGGCGTCAGGTATGAGGACGTGGGCGTGGCGCCCGTGGTCGAGTGCCGGGGACGTATGACCGACGAGTTCGGCCCGGAGCGGGCGTTCCGTTTGGATGGTGTGGAGACCGTGCGGCTGGGCCGCAGGGGCGGCACGTGGCATCTGCACTGGTCGCGCGAGCTGGCCGCGAACCTGTACGAACTGGCCGAGTCCGGCGCCGTCGACCTGCGCTGGCTGAGTACGTGGCAGCCGTATGTGCATATCCTGGACGGTCTGCTGGGCTGGGATCCGGATGTGGTGCATAACACGCACTGGTATGATCCGCTCACCGGCAGGGGGCGTATGGGTGGCAAGCTGCACGCGGTCGTGGACGAGGTGATCCGCCAGCTGCGCGTCGCGGATGCGGGCGGGATGCCTCGTCCGATCGTGTGGATTGACGACGAGGAGGCGTCGGTCGCGAACGCGCTGATGCTGCACGGGCACGAGGGCGCGGGCCCCATGCTGCTGGTCAACCCGCTCGCGTTCCGTGGGATCAGCCGCCGCCAGTGGGCATGCGTCCGCCGGTTCGTCGCGGACCCGCCCGAGGGGCCGGTGGTCATGTACAGCGACACCATGCACGAGGATGGCGTGACCGCCGACCGGCTGCACGACATCGACCGGCTGCCCGACATGACCGGACACCGGGGACTATGAGACCAAGGAACGGGTTGTCGCTGCCGTACCCGCGGTTCGTGATCCTGCGCAACAGCGGCCGCTGCCGGCTGTGCGGACGCGTGCTGGTCTCGCGGTTCCGGCACGAGATGGATGGGTGCGCCTGCGGCGCGGCAGTGGACGGCGGCCTGTACTACCAGCGTCTCACCGGTTCGGTCGAGAGCACCCTGGTGGCCGTCGCGGTCGCGGATCCCGACCAGGAGCGGCGCGCCGCGCAGGTCCAGCGGAGCATCACCGCCGCCTACTGGCGTGGAGAACCGCTGTCGGACGAGGCGCTGCGTGCCGCGATCACGTACATCAACGGCACCGGCGACCGGGGCGCAACCGTGACCTGACGATGGCGGGCTCGCGCGTACGCGGTGTCGGCTCATGCGCATCCTTGCGGTCGTCGTGTCCGCCTGTCCTCCCAGATCCGGCGTGTTTCGGTGCACGATGATTGTGGATGCCGAAACCGTGGAAAGGGGACGAATCATGTTCTACAAGCATCACTTCACCGTGGTGATCGATCACGACACCGCACAGGATTTCAGGAACAAGTGCGCCGAATTCAAGGTGAGGACAGGACACGCGCTTCGCTGCCTGCTCCAGCCGCCAAGCATCGACGAACTCTACAAGGGCGACCGGCTCGATTTCGACGGGGTTCCCCGGTTCCCCGGGGAAAGGCTCATAGGCGGAGAGAACCCCGACAGGCTGACCGTGAACCTGAGTCCGGCGATGTACGACGTGTTCACCCGGTACGCGATCGCACGGGAATGCTCACGGTCCGAACTGGCCCGGGTGCGAGTCTTCGAGTCACTTCAATCTCGGCGCTTCGAGGAGATCATCAGCCCGTTGACAGATACGTTGGAGTTCAACTGCCGTATGATGCTCGACCGGATCGGCGCACCCGACCACAGGGAAACGTGCGCGCGGTGTGGCCGATGACACGGAAACGCACCGGTTGTGTGACGCGATCACGAACACGTTCCGCAACAGGTGTCTGAACAGGATAGCAAGCGGTGGATGTCGCACAGCCACAACGGGTTTGCGAACATGGTCTCGAACCTGTTCATGAACCGTTCTTCCATGGGAGCAAGCTATACGGTTTGTGCGTACAAACCGTGCTTGCCGCCCTCCGGCCCGGGCCGGAGAAAAACACCCGAGTGCCACAGGCCGGACCCGCACGGCCGTCATGAAAAATGGAGACAGCAATGGCGAGGAAACAATTCCACATCAACGGCGAGCTGCGAAGCGAACGCATCTACATCCGCGTCAGCGGGAAGGAGAAGGAGATGATCGCGTCCGTCGCCAAGGCACGGAACGCAACGATCTCCCGCACGTTCCTCGACCTGTTCCGCGATGAGTACCTGCGACTCGGACGGGAACAGGAGGAACGGGAATCGCCGACGGTCCAGGAACTCAGACACATCCGCAGCGAGATCTGGCACATCGGCCACAACATCAACCAGATCGCAAGACTGACCAACACGGAACTCGGTGCCGCCCACGAGGACGTGACAGCCATCAACGACGGCCTGGAACGCTGCGAACAACTTCTCTCCAGACTGGATGATCTCGTGGCGAAGGAACATCTTCTACATGGAACCATATCGGAAAGTCCCTCAAGACCATCGCCAGCCTCACACTAAGCTATTCGCCGCTGTCTTTCTTGTCGAGAGGGTAGCTGCGCACCAGCGTCTTGAATTTGTCGTAGAACGTCTGGAGCTTGTGGATGACGCGGTGGCGTTGCTCGATGTAGGCGTTGTCCTTCGCGAACCGAGACATACGCGGCATGCAATCACGCACGAGGGTGCCGGTTTCGGGAACGCCCTCGCCGTCGAACGCGATGGACATGACCTTGCGGGTCTGCTCGGGCTTGAGTCGTTCCTCCGCGATGATCCCGTCGAGCTCGCGTTCGACCTGTTCGCCCAGATAGTCGTGCCACGCATCGTCCACGCGACGGCGACGCTCCTCGAGACCGCCGTCCTCGAGATGTGATCCGCCGGGGGAGACGCCCATGCGCGCGACAAACTCGAAGATCAGATCGGCCTTATCCCTCAGCTGGGGGCTGGAGGCCACCGCGCGGCGTATCCGGTCGTACGCGGTCCGGTCCTCGCCGTTACCGCCGTGAGCCTTGGCGACGAGTTCGAGGATGTAATCCACGCCGACCTCGACCTGACGAATCAGCTCGATCTCGAACACCAGATCGTCCACGATGTCGCTTTTCTCGGCCTTGGCCTGGCTCTTGAGCTTGTCGCTGATGTCAAGGTAGACGCTCTGCATATCCTGCAGCATCTTTTCCGGCAACGGGTCGTCATCGGCGAACTCGTCGAACACACCGAGCACGTTGCGTAGCTTCAGGAGCGCGCCGAACGCGCCCACGAACCCTTTCTCGGCGCCCTCTCCGAACACGGTGACCTTGCCGTCCTGGACGTATTTGAGCGTGATCTCGTCGACGAGCTCCAGATACTGCTTGAGGTATTCGCGGTAGGGTTTGAGCACGACGATGCCTGCCGCCTCGCGGTTCCCGAACAGTTCGAGCGCCTCGTCCACCTGCTTAGACAGGTCCCGGAAGCAGATGACGTTGCCGAACGTCTTGATCGAATCAAGGATCCGGTTCGTGCGGCTGAATGCCTGGATCAGCCCGTGCATGCGCAGGTTCTTGTCCACCCACAGCGTGTTCAGGGTCTTCGAGTCGAAGCCGGTGAGGAACATGTCCACCACGATCAGCAGATCGACTTCGCGGTTCTTCAGCCGTTGGGACACGTCCTTGTAGTAGTTCTGGAACTTGGACCCGTCCGTCGAATACGACGTGCCGAACATCTGGTTGTAGTCGCCGATCGCCCGGTCAAGCGCCTCGCGGTCGCTTGCCGGCAGCCCACCCGTGTCCATGGACTCGTCGCCGATGATGCCCGTGGCCAGATCATCGCCGTTGGGCGCGTACGAGTAGATCATCGCAATCCGCAGCCGATGCTTGAGCTTGCCAAGCCGTTCCATCTCGTCCTGCTGGGCTTGAAGCGCGTCATAATACCTGCGGGCCGCGGGAATGCCGTCGGTCGCGAGGATCGACGTGAACCCGGTGCCGCCCGCCTTGCGCATCGTGGCCTGGTCGAAGTGACGGAGGAGATAGGCCGCGTTCGTGGCGATGCGCGCCTCCGAGACGAGCGCGCCCTCCTTGTCGATCGCCTGCACGAGCTCGCCATGGGCGTCCGAACCCGCGGCCGGGCGCATGGTCTGCAGGTAGGAGACGCGGAACGGCAACACGTTCCCGTCATTGATCGCGTCCACAATCGTGTACGAGTGCAGACGGTCGCCGAACGCCTGCTCCGTGGTGCGCAACGTCGGGTCCCCGCTCATGTTTGCGTTCTTGGCGAAGATCGGCGTGCCCGTGAATCCGAACAGGTGATAGTTCCTGAACTTGCGGGTGATCTCCCGATGCATCTTGCCGAACTGGCTGCGATGGCACTCATCGAAGATGAACACCACATGCCGATCATAGATCGGGTGCGTACGGCACCTGGAGACCAGCACGCTCAGCTTCTGGATCGTGGTCACGCAGATCCGCTTCGTGTCGTCCCGCAGATTCTCGTCCAACGCACGAGTGTCCTCGGAACCGTTGACCGCGTCCTTCTGGAACCGGTTGTACTCCTTCATGGTCTGGTAATCCAGATCCTTACGGTCCACGACGAACAGGACCTTGTCCACGCCATCCATCCGCGACGCCAATTGCGCGCACTTGAACGAGGTCAGCGTCTTGCCCGAACCGGTAGTGTGCCACACATACCCGCCCGCACGGGTCGTACCCAGACGTTTCTTGTCGTACTCGGAGACCAGGATCCGGTTCAGGATCCGCTCCGTGGCACAGATCTGATACGGGCGCATCACCAGCAGCTTGGGCTCGTCCTCCGCGGTCAGCACGCAGTAATGCGTCAACACCATCAGCAGCGTGCCTCGCGACAGGAACGTGCGCGCGAACCCCTCCAGATCGGCGATCCGACGGTTTCTCGCGTCCGTCCACCAGCTCGTGAACTCGAACGAGGCGACGCCGCGCCGCCCCCGCTTGGGATGCGTATGGTCCCAACGCACCGTGTTCCCGTAATACTTCGTGCTCGTACCATTGGAGATCACGAATATCTGCGCGAACTCGAACAGACCCGAACCACTCCAGAAACTCTCCCGCTGATAGCGCTCGATCTGGTTGAACGCCTCCCGCAGACGCACGCCACGCCGCTTCAACTCGATATGCACCAACGGCAGGCCATTCACGAGAAGGGTCACGTCATAACGGTTCTTGTGGACGCCCGTATCCACCTCGTACTGGTTCATCACCTGCAACCGGTTCCGGTGGATATGCTCACGGTCCAACAGGTAGATGTTCTTGACCGAACCATCATCCCGCTCGAACGCGATCACCGGATCATCCTGGATGCGCCGGGTCTTGTCGACGACCGTCAACGCCGGATTCGCGATATACTCCGCGCTGAAACGCTTCCACTCCGCATCCGTAAACGCAACGCCGTTCAACTCCTCGACCCTGGCGCGCAGATTCGCCACGAGCCCCGCCTCCGAATCGACCCGCAGCCGGTCGTACCCCTGACTCGTCAGAATCGAGATCAGCTCGCTTTCAAGTGCGGCCTCGGACTGGTAGGCCTCCTCTGCGGCGGGAACCGCGGGAGCCTCCGCACACACCGTGGACTCAGGCCCCTGCAGAATCAGACCATACGTAGGAACCTTCGATGCAGTGTCCGATGCGATGGAATCATCAATGGTCACGAATCCGCCTCCTTACGGGGAAAATCCAGCAAACGATCGCGATAATACTCATACTGTCGCCGCCGTGCCTCAATCTCAGCAGGCAAACCATCCGTCAACGAAGAAGTCAACGCATCAAAACGATCAAGAATGTCGACGACCCGTTGTTGAACAGGAAGAGGCGGAACGAGCAAAGGTGTCATTCTGACTATATCCGAGTTGAGGTTGCGTACGGTACCAGACGAAGCTTTCTCATCCCAAAACTTTTGAATGGGGTAAGAGTTCAAAAGATGATAAAGAAAGTCAGGTGAGAAATGTTTCTCGTAGTGGGTGATAGAAATCCAGCCATCGTGGATGCAGCCGCCAAGTTGGAGAATATACGGGCGGCCGAAACTCATGGAATTTGATAATACGAAACTGCCGGGTTCAAGGTAGCGAGATTTTTCTGCGCCGCTTTTGGTAATTTTCTCCTGCGTATGGGAGATGTACTTTTCCTTTGGTGAAACATCGCCAATTTTAATCCAAGGTATTCCGTCAGGATCGCTTGTAATGTACTGACCAATCGGTCGAGGTGATGCGCCACGTTGCACTGCCATGAGTTTGCCAAGTTCGATTTCCGGAACAAGCCCATCAGACAGCTTTTCGAGGTTTTCGCGGGACAGGAGTTGGTCGCGATAATAGGTATATTGCATCCTCCTTGCTTCCAGCTCCGCTTCCAGCTCCGCTTCCAGCT
>SAMEA3387468__coassemble_2918_pt1 | contig 11190 bp, 10 predicted proteins | sample SAMEA3387468__metabat2_high_PE_012 | metagenome-assembled genome bin SAMEA3387468 (sample SAMEA3387468) | Felis catus | biome: Faeces | place: United Kingdom | collected 2012
CCTCGATGGCGCCCGCCGCATCCGCCGTCAGCTCGGCGAAGGTCATCGACCCTCCGGCCGGCAGGGCGCGCAGCCGGTCCCGCACCAGCATGGATTGGGCGCGCAGGTCCACCATCGGCATATGCAGCTGATGCACCGACACCTCGCTGGCCGGCGCGTTGGCGAACGCCTGCGCGGCCAGCCGGGCCAGGTCCTCGGGGGTCAGCGTCCAGACCAGTTCGGGCAACAGGGCCGACATGCCCGCGTCCATCACCGCCGGATGCGGGAACCGGCCCGAATTCGCCGCCAGACGTGCACGGAAGTCGTCGGCGGCCTGCTTGAACGCGCGGTACTGCAGCAGCCTGGCGAACAGCAGATCACGCTCGCGCAGCGCCTCCATGCTGCGCTCGTCGCGCCCGCCGTCCTCGTCGCCGGGCAGCAGCGCGGCGCTTTTGGCCTCCACCAGGATTGAGGCGACGTCGATGAACGAACTGGCGGCCTCCATGTTGCGCGCCACATCCATGCCCCGGACATACTCCAGGAACTCCTCGGTGATCGCCGAGAGCGAAACCTCGGTCAGTTCCAGGCGATTGCCGGCGATCATGCCCAGCAGCACGTCGAACGGGCCGGAATACACGTCCAGACTGACGGCGAATCCGGAGTCGACGGCACGCCCCTCCGGCTCCGCCAGCTCTGCCCATTCCACCATGGCCACGCCGCCGGTCAGGGCACGATGCCCTTGGCGATCAGCTCGCGGGCCACCTCGCGGTATTCCTTGGCCGTCTTGTGCCCGGGGGCGTAGATGGTGATCGGCGCGGCCGCCACCGTGGCGTCCGGCAGCTTGATCGACCGGGAGATGACCGAGTGGAACACCTTGCCCTGGAACGCCTCATAGATGCGCTGCAGCACCTCCTCGCAGTGCAGCGTGCGCGTGAACATGGTGACCAGCACGCCGTACACCTCCAGACGGGGGTTGATGCGGGACTGCACCTTCTCGATCGACTGCATCAGCAGCGCCACGCCGCGCAGCGCGAAGAACTCCGCCGCCACCGGGATGATCACGCCGTCGGCGGCGGTCAGCGCGTTCACCGTCAGCAGGCCCAGGGAGGGCTGGCAGTCGACGATGATCACGTCGTATTCGTTGCGCACCTTGCGCAGCACGCTCGCCAGCACCTGCTCGCGGCCGACCTCGGTGACCAGCTGCACCTCCGCGGCCGACAGGTCGATGTTCGCCGGCATGATGTCGATGTTCTCGAAATCGGTGGCGTGGATCACGTCATGCGGATCCACGGACATGTCGAACAGCGCCGTGTACACCGTGTTCTCCACGGTGTTCGCGTTGATGCCCAGCCCCACGGTGGCCGCACCCTGCGGGTCGAAGTCCACGATGAGCACACGGCGCCCGTACTGGCTCAGCGCGCCGGCGATGTTGATCGAACTGGTGGTCTTGCCGACGCCGCCCTTCTGGTTGCACATCGCGATGATCCGCGCCGGACCGTGCTGACGCAGCGGTTCGGGCGCGGGGAACGTCTCATATTCACGACCAAGCAGATCCGTAGGCATACTGTTCACCTTATCAACATTCATGCGCTCATCCGACGAGGTTCCGACACGTGTCCCCCCGTCATCCACGGCCGGCACGGCGTATGTGCCGCCTATCGGCAGCAACCCCTGCCGGAACCGGTGCGTCGTGGATTCGTCATACCACGGCCCCGTCCCACTGCCCTGCGATTGCGCCGCGCCCATACCGTCTCCATTCCTGTGGCGGCGACCCGTGCCGCGACCATGGCTGAAGTCTTCCGATTGCTATCGGATCGCGACAATGTGTCCGGACACATCAGATCGCCGCATGCGGCGCGCCATCGCGGACGTCTTCGGGGCAGTCGCGTTCAACGGGCGCGCGGATGGGCGGTCAGATAGGCCTCGATCAGCGATTCGGGGCTGACATGCGTATAGATCTGCGTGGTGGTGACCGAAGCGTGGCCGAGCAGCTCCTGCACGGTGCGCACGTCGGCCCCGCCCTGGATCAGATGCGTGGCGAAGGAGTGGCGCAGCGTGTGCGGGTGCAGCGGCTTGGCGATATGCGCCCGTTCGCCGGCGGCCTTGACCACCTCCCACACCGATTGCCGGGAGAGCCGGCAGCCGCGCTTGTTCAGGAACAGCGCGCGGCGTTCCGCGCTCCCCGAGCGCTTGCGGCGCTCCAGTACCGGGCGCGCCTCGTCCAGGTACCGCCGCAGCGCCTGGCAGGCGTACCCGCCCACCGGCACCAGCCGCTGCTTGGAGCCCTTGCCTGTCACACGGATCACATGCTCGTCGAAATCCATGTCGTCGATATCCGCGCCCACGATCTCCGAGACGCGCGCGCCGGTGGCGTACATGAGTTCGAGCAGCGCACGGTCTCGCACCAGCACGGCGTCCTCCACGTCGGTCACGCCCGTGGCATGGGGCTGCGGAACGGCCTCCAGCAGACGGGCGACCTCGTCCACGGTCAGCACGTCGGGCAGCGTGCCGGCCCCCTTGGGGGCCTTGACCGTCGCCGCCACATCCGATGCCACGGCCTGCTGGGCGAGGGCGAACCGATGGAACGCGTGGATGCTGGCCAGTCGCCTGGCCTTGCTGCGGCCGCTCTCCCCCGCCCCGTCGAGATCGGCGACGTAGTCCTCCACATCCTGCCGTGTCACGGCGGCCGGCCCGTGGACGCCGCGGGCCTCCAGCCAGTCGAGATACCGGCGCAGATCGGACGCATAGGCGTCAACGGTCGATTGCGCCAGTCCCCGTTCCACGCCGATATGCGTGAGGAACTGCTCCAACAGCCGACCGAATTCGGATTCCATCCGGGTCTCCCTCCCCCTACCGTTCCTCCGGTAGATACGAGGAAACCCCGCCGAAGCGGGGTTTCGCAACAGGAATCATGCGTGCGTCACGCCGATTCAGGCCTCCACCGGGGCGTTGACATCCGCCGGCAGGGCGTTCTTGGCCTCGGCGACGATGGCCTTGAAGGTCTCCGGATCGGAGACGGCCAGCTCGGCCAGGGCGCGACGGTCGAGCTCGATGCCGGCCAGGCGCAGGCCCTGGATGAAGCGGTTGTAGGTGATGCCCTCGGCGCGGACCGCGGCGTTGATGCGCTGGATCCACAGCTTGCGGAAATCGCCCTTGCGAGCCTTGCGGTCGCGGTAGTTGTAGGTAAAGGAGTGCAGCAGCTGCTCCTTGGCCTTGCGGTACAGGCGGGAGCGCTGGCCGCGGTAGCCCGAGGCCCTCTCGAGAACGACGCGACGCTTCTTGTGGGCGTTCACTGCGCGCTTGACACGTGCCATAATCTATTCCTCAGCTTTCTGTTGACGTCTTGTTCGATCTCGAAGCAGCTCACATACCGAGCAGGTTCTTCATCTTCTTGACCTGGTTCGGAGCCATGACCTCGTCGGCGGACAGCGCGCGGCGCTTGCGGGCCGACTTGTGCTCCAGGTTGTGGCGCATGCCGCTGCCGACATGCATCAGCTTGCCCTTGCCGGTGACGCGGACGCGCTTGGACGCGGCGGAATTAGTTTTCATCTTCGGCATTGCTGCCCTCCTTGGTTGTGTTGTTCTTCGCGGAAGTCTTCGACTGACCGTTCACCGCGGCCTGGGCCTCGGCGGCGGCCTGGGCCTGGGCCTCCTGCTTGGCGGCCAGGCGTGCGGCCTGACGGGCCTGGCGCTCGGCGCGGGATTCCGCACCGCGGCGGCGCTGCTCGGACTGCGTGTGCACCTTCTTGCCCTTCGGGGCCAGCGTCATGATGATGTTGCGGCCCTCCTGCTTCGGAGCGGACTCGATGGTGCCGTACTCCTCCACGTCGGCGGCCAGGCGCTGCAGCATCTCCACGCCGCCGATCGGACGCGACTGCTCACGACCGCGCAGCATGATGGTGACCTTGACCTTGTCCCCGCCGTTGAGGAAACGGACGACATGACCCTTCTTGACCTCGAAGTCATGGTCGTCGATCTTCAGGCGGAAACGGATCTCCTTGATCTCGGCAGTGTTCTGATTACGGCGGGCCTCACGGGCCTTGATCTTCTCGTTGTACTTGAACTTGCCGTAATCGATGAGCTTGGCGACCGGAGGCTTTGCGTTGGGTGCCACCTCGACGAGATCGAGGTTCGCTTCCTTGGCCAGGTTCAGTGCGACGGAGGTCGCGATGACCCCCACCTGCTCGCCGTTCGGGCCGATCAGGCGCACCTGGGAGACGCGAATCTCGTCGTTAATGCGTGGTTCGTCGCTGATGATGACTCCAATCCTCGGTGTTTCCTTGCGGGCTCACCTCTTGGCGCGCACGTCGCCGGGTCAGGGCATGTCATCATACATCCGTTGAAGCGGATACTGTACATGGCGGCGCACATGGACACCGCGAGCGGACGATAGCCATCGTCGGGCTTATGCCTTGGACCCGAGGCCGTAACAGGCTTCCAGGTGGGGTTTCCCCGCTTTCTTGATTTCTCAAGCCTTGGATAGTGTACCACATGCCCGGACGGGCGTGTCGCGGATGCGGCGTCCGCGCGGACCGTGCGTCCGGGCCACACGGACGCCCGGACGCACGGCCTCACGGCCTCACGCGGTCAGGTCCACCAGATCGGGCTTGGAGCCGTCGTGGTTGAAGTAGACGTCGTACCAGGTCAGGAACGTGAACACGGTCCAAATCTTGCGGCGATCGTCGGTTCTGCCCTCGAAATTGTCGTCGAGCATCTTCAATAGCGCGTCCTGGTCGAAGAACCGACCCACCCATTCCTGCTCGAACAGCGCGCGGACGTGCCGGTAGTACTTCTCCTGACGCAGCCAGATCTTGATCGGCACCGGGAAGCCGAGCTTCTCGCGGTCGTACCATTCCTTCGGCAGATGGCGGGCGGCGGCCTGGCGGAACGCGAACTTGGTGTTTTCGTCGGTGATCAGGTACTTGGTCGGCACCTGCTCGGCCACGGCCATCAATTCCTTGTCGAGCAGCGGCACGCGCAGCTCCAGCGAATGGGCCATCGTCAGCTTGTCGGCCTTGAGCAGGATGTCGCCGGGCATCCACTGGTGCATATCCAGATACTGCTTCTTCTTCAGCTCGGACATGCCCCGCCCCTTGATGCGCGCATAGATGCGGCCCACGATCTGGGCCACGCCCGGTCCTTGACGGTATTCGGGCTTGAGCAGCCTGACGGCCTCGTCCTCGTCGAAGACCTTGGCCTGGCCGATGAAGCTCTCCTCGGCCGGGGCCAGATTGGCGTACAGGTGCCATGCGCCGTGGAAGGTCTTGCCTTTGCAGAACCGCGCGATGGCGTGGCGCATGCCCTGGGGCAGGTGGGTCAGCATCCGCGTAACCACCTTGATGGCCTTGGAGTGGGTGTGCACGCCGTAGTCGATGTACCCGGCGAACAGCTCGTCCGCGCCTTCGCCGCTCAGCACGACGCGCAGATCACGGCTGGCCAGTTCGGACAGGAAGAACAGCGGCACGCAGGACGGGTTGGAATCCGGTTCGTCCAGATGCCACTGGATGCGGGGGAAGTTTTCGAAGGCCTCGTCGCCGCCCAGCGCCTCGGAGGTGTTGTTCAGGTCGATGATCTGTGCCAGTTCCTGCGCCTGCTGCGACTCGTTGTAGGTGCCCTTGCCGAAGCCGATCGAATAGGTGTGCTCGGGGCGGGCCACGGCGGCCACATAGCTGGAGTCGACGCCGCTGGAGAGGAACGAACCGACCTCCACGTCGGCGATCTGGTGGGCCTTGACCGAGTCGCACACCGTGCGGTCGATGGTGTCGACGAGCTCCTTGAGGCCCATGCCGCCCTCGGTGTAGGTCTCGTCATAGTAGCGGCGGATGTCCATCCGGCCGTCCCGGTAGGTGAAGCAGTGTCCCTCGGGCAGCTTGAACACACCTTTGAAGAAGGTCTCGGGGATCGCCGGGTACTGGAACGTCATATACGGCTTGAGCGCGTCCGCGTTGAGTTCCTTGACGAAGTCGGGGTGCTGCAGCAGTGCCTTGATCTCCGAGGCGTACATGAATGTGCCGTTCATCTGCGCATAGTAGAACGGCTTGATGCCGAAGTGGTCGCGCGCGCCGAACAGGGTGCGGGTCTTCGTATCCCAGATCACGAAGGCGAACATGCCGCGCAGCCGCTTGAGCACGTCCGCGCCCCACTGCTCGTAGCCGTGCAGGATCACCTCCGTATCGCCCTCGGTGGCGAAGGTGTGGCCCAGCGCGAGCAGCTCCTCGCGCAGCGGCTGGTAGTTGTAGATCTCGCCGTTGTACGTGATGACCAGCGTGCGGTCCTCGTTGTAGATCGGCTGCGAGCTGCCGCCCAGGTCGATGATGCTCAGACGGCGGTGCCCCAGGGCCGCATGCTCGTCGACATAGCTGCCCTCGCTGTCGGGACCACGATGCGCGATGATATCCGTCATCCGCTTCAGGACGGGACATTTCACATCAATCGGCATGTCATTGACGAAACCGGCGATACCGCACATGGATACGGCGCTCCTTCTTCCTCTGTTTCCTCTATATCCTCTTTTATGGTGCTGCCGGGTCCTCGCCCGACACCGATACTGCCAGTCATCTTAGCAAACAGTTGTGCCGTTCCTGTGAGCGAGGCGACACCCGCCGCTTGGCGCCAAGCCGCGGTACAGTGGGGCTCATGCATGACGACACCTGTGTGATCTTCGGCGCGGGCGACTACTACGACGCGCCCGTTGTCCCCGACGGGGCATTCATCGTGGCCGCGGACGGCGGTCTGGACCATGTGCGAGGGCTCGGCCTCACCGCCGACGTCGTCATCGGGGATTTCGATTCGCTCACGGGACGCCGTCCGGCGGACGGGGAGCGCACCATCGCGCTGCCCGCGGAGAAGGACGATCCGGACATGCTCTCGGCGCTCAAGATCGGCTGGTCGCACGGCTGCCGCACCTTCCACGTCCACGGCGGACTGGGCGGGCGCATCGACCACACCATCGCCAACATCCAGCTGATGGCGCTCATCTCCCGGCACGGCGGCATCGGGTTCCTGCACGGCGACGGCACGGTGGTCACGGCGATCACCGACGGCGAGCTGCGATTCCCCGCCAACGACGTGGCCCCCGGACGCATGGTCTCCGTGTTCTCGCTGAGCGACGAGGCGCGCGACGTCAACGAGCCGGGATTGAAATACCAGCTCAGGCACGCCACGATGACCAACACCCGCGTCAACGGCGTCAGCAACGAGTTCCTGCAGGGCGTGCCTTCGGCGATCAACGTCCATCACGGCACGCTGATCGTCACGTTCCCTTCCGAGGCGCCGATGCCCGAGATCGTCCGCTTCCACGGGTTCGCGGGGGACCTCGGTTCGCTCGATACCGCCGTATCCCCGGTGCTCGCCAAGGGTGTGAGCGCTCACGGAAATTCCTGAAAATTCATCTCACAGCCCCGCTTGTCCCGTTGCCCAAGTACAGACGACGCACTAAAGTACAAGGTGTTGGTATTCAACGGCCGCGCGTGCGCCATGCGGGGTTCCGACAACGTGCCACGGCCTATCCCCAAGGGAGAACTACATGACAGTCAAGATTGGTATCAACGGCTTCGGTCGTATTGGTCGTCTCGCGTTCCGTCGCATCTTCGAGCTGCAGCAGAAGGGCGGCGAGGCTGGTGATATCGAGGTCGCCGCGATCAACGATCTGACCTCCCCGTCCGCTCTGGCGTACCTGCTGAAGTACGACAGCACGCACGGCACCTTCAAGCACGTGGACGGCACCCCGGTCGAGGTCTCCGCCACCGACTCCGCCATCGTCGTCGACGGCAAGGAGTACCCGGTGTACGCCGAGCCGGATGCGAACAACATCCCGTGGGTCAAGAACGACGGTGTCGAGTTCGTGCTCGAGTGCACCGGCTTCTACACCTCCGCCGAGAAGTCGCAGGCCCACCTGAACGCCGGCGCCAAGAAGGTCCTGATCTCCGCTCCGGCCAAGGACGCCACCACCCCGACGGTCGTCTACGGCGTGAACCACGAGATCCTGAAGGCCGAGGACAACATCGTCTCCGCCGGCTCCTGCACCACCAACTCGATGGCCGCTATGGTCAAGCTGCTCAACGACAAGTGGGGCATCAAGGTCGGCTTCATGACCACCATCCACGCCTACACCGGCACCCAGATGATCCTCGACGGCCCGCGCGGCAAGAAGAACGGCCGCGACCTGCGCGCCGCCGCCGTCAACACCATCGCGCACTCCACCGGTGCCGCCAAGGCCATCGGCAAGGTCGTGCCGGAGGTCGACGGCAAGCTGCAAGGCCACGCCCAGCGCGTCCAGGTTCCGGACGGCTCCGTGACCGAGCTGTTCACCGTGCTCGAGAAGGAAACCAACGTGGACGAGATCAACGCCGCGTTCAAGGATGCCTTCGAAGGCTGCGAGTACTACGGCTACAACGCTGACGGCATCGTCTCCGGCGACATCGTCGGCGACACCCACGGCGGCGTGTTCGACCCGACCCAGACCGATGTGAACGAGGTGGACGGCGTCCAGCTCGTGCGCACCGTGGCCTTCTACGACAACGAGTACGGCTTCACCTCGAACATGGTTCGTACGCTGCTGTACTTCGCCGAGCTCGCCAAGTGAGCCTCAGCGGCCTAGTCCGCTAGGTTCCTGACGAACCGTTCGGGCCGTCCCGGTTTCCGGGGCGGCCCTTTTCGTATGCCAACGTGTGCCGAGGCACGGCATAGGATAGGTGGCATGGGTAGGAAAGCATCAGGCAAGGGATCCACGCCGGCGATTGTGGAGCTGGAACGCGCGGGTGTTCCGTTCGAGACTTACGAGTACGAGCACTCCAACGACCACATGGATGACGGCTACGGCATCGAGGCGGCCCGCAAGCTGGGCTTCGACGAGCATCAGGTGTTCAAGACGCTGATGGCCGACACCGGCGCGGCACGCGTGGTCGGCGTGGTGCCGGTCAGCGGCCATATGGATCTGAAGGCGCTGGCCGCCGCCGTGGGCGCGAAGAAAGCCGCCATGGCCGATCCGAAGGTGGCGATGCGTGAAAGCGGCTACGTGGTGGGCGGCATCTCGCCGTTCGGGCAGCGCACGCGCCATGAGACAGTGCTCGATGAGAGCGCGCTGGCCTATGACCGCATCCTGGTGTCCGGGGGCAAGCGCGGGTTCAGCGTCGGCATCGCCCCGCAGGATCTGGTGAGGGTTCTGAACGCCGCAACCGCCCCCATCGCCACCTGGTAACCCGTATCCCGATCCTGAATCCTTCCGTGACTGTGCGACATCGTGACTGTGCGATAACGTCTCAAAACGTTGCAATTCCAACGTTTTTCCCAATGTGTCACAGTCACGAATGCATCAGAGTCACAACAGGGGCCGACTCAGCGGCGCAGTTCGGCGGGCAGGACGAAGTGCATATGCTCCTTGATGGTCTCGACGGTGGAGACCTCGGTGAATCCGAACCCGCGCAGCGCCTCGACCACACCGGCGACCAGCTCGTCCGGCACCGAGGCCCCCGAGGAGACGCCGACCGCGCTCACACCGGCGAACCATGCGGAATCCAACTCCCCCGCATCATCGACACGGTAGGCCCGGCCGCGATCGGCCAAGCCCTCCTGCGCCACCTCCATCAGCCGCACCGAATTCGAGGAATTCGCCGAGCCTACGATCACCACGCAATCGGATTGCTCGGCAACGAGCTTGACCGCGGCCTGCCGGTTGGACGTGGCATAGCAGATATCCGAGCTCGGCGGCATCTCGATCCACGGGAACCGACGCTTCAGCGCCTCGATGGTGCCGGCCGTCTCATCCACGCTCAACGTGGTCTGCGTGAGCAGCACCAGCTTGGTCGAATCATCGAAGTCCAGCGATTCCACATCCGTCTCGTGCTCGATCAGGTGCACATGCTCGGACGACTCCCCCACCACGCCGACGGCCTCGTCGTGGCCGCGGTGCCCGATGTAGATGATCTCGTACCCCTCCCGCACGAATCGCAGCACCTCACGGTGGACCTTGCTGACCAGCGGGCAGGTGGCATCCACCACATGCATGCCGCGGCGCGCCGCCTCGGCCTTGATCTCCGGGGAGACGCCGTGTGCGGAGAACACCACCGGAATGCCGGCGGCCACGGCCTCGTCGGGGATCTCGTCGAGCTCCTGCACGAACACCGCCCCCTGCGCGGACAGATCCTCCACCACGTGCTTGTTGTGCACGATCTGGCGGCGCACATACACCGGCGGCAGTCCCGCGGCACGCGCGCGTTCGGCGTCGGCCGCGGATCTCAGGATGGTCTGCACGGTCAGGATCGCGCGGTCCACCCCGGCGCAGAATCCCCGCGGATCGGCCAGCACGATGCGGCCGGACTGTTCGTTCGTCATGGTTCCTCCATTCTGACGCCATCTTACCCGTTCCGGGGTGCCGCGCACCGCCCCCGCGCGGGGGACACGCCAGGCAGTGCGGCGGCGCCGAACGAGCCGATCGACGCGGCGCCCCCGCACGGGACACACCGGGCCGCGCCGATGCGGGAACCGGGAATCGGCAGTACGATAGTGAGCGATAACAATCGCATCATTTCACTATGGGAGTGATATCCATGACCATCGCCGCCACGCCGCGCACCGGCCATCAGTACACCATCACGCACGGTGATTACGTCGCCGTCATCACCGAGTTGGGCGCCGCGCTGCGCAAGCTCACCTACCAGGGCAAGAACGTCATCGCCACGTTCGGAGCCAACGAGGTGGCCCCCGCCTCCAGCGGCCAGCTGCTCATCCCCTACCCGAACCGCATCGAGGACGGCGTCTACACGTTCGAGGGCAAGACCTACGAGCTGCCGATCGACGAGCACGAACGCCGCAACGCCATCCACGGCTACGGCTACCGCGCCTACTGGACGCTGGAGAACCTCGACGAGTCCACCGTCACGCTCTCCTGGCGCGTGCCGAACATGGCCGGCTATCCGTTCGACGTGGTGGTGGCCGTCACCTATACGCTGACCGACAACGGCCTGAGCCTGACCATCGCCGCCCGCAACAACGGCGAGACGAACGCCCCGTGGGCGCTGGCGATCCACCCGTGGCTGGCCAACGGCTTCGACGGGTATGGCGACGAGATTGACGGCCAGAACGCGCAGTGCTCGCTGATGGTGCCCGCCGACACGCATGTGACCGTCGACGACCGTCTGCTGCCGACCGGCACCGAGCCGGTGGACGGCACGAAGTACGACCTCAACCTTTATAAGAAGCTTGAGGGCCGCG
>SAMEA3387468__coassemble_3381_pt1 | contig 8708 bp, 6 predicted proteins | sample SAMEA3387468__metabat2_high_PE_012 | metagenome-assembled genome bin SAMEA3387468 (sample SAMEA3387468) | Felis catus | biome: Faeces | place: United Kingdom | collected 2012
TACCTGGCGTACAGCTCCTTGTCCAGCGAACCGGCGTTCACGCCGATGCGCAGCGAGATGCCCGCGTCGGTGGCGGCCTTGCAGATGGCCGGTCCCACCTCGTCGAACTTGCGGATGTTGCCCGGGTTCACGCGCACCGCCGCGCATCCCGCGTCGATGGCCTGGAACACGTACCTGCTCTGGAAATGGATGTCGGCGATCACCGGAATCGGCGACTTCCTGACGATCTCGGGCAATGCGTCGGCATCATCCTGGCTGGGCACCGCCACGCGGACGATATCGCATCCGGCGGCGGTCAACTCGGCGATCTGCTGGAGCGTGGCCGACACGTCCACCGTCGGCGTGTTGGTCATCGACTGCACGGAGATCGGCGCCCCGCCGCCGACCGGCACCGGCCCCACCATGATCCGGCGGGACTGGCGGCGCGGATGGAGCGGACTCTCGCTGATCGCGGCCTCTCCTGTTTTGCGGAACGGCTTGTCGTTGGTCATGTCACCGGTCATGGTTTCGGCTGGGGTATCGTTCTCAATCACAACTGCTTGTCTATCAGATCATCGGCGCGACGGCGAGCTTCGAGCTCGACTTCGCCCATTTCCTCCACGGAGGCGAACACCGGGTTGCCGCGCAATTCGGCGTCCATCTGGTCGATGACGGCCTTGACCGTATCCACGATGCCCAGGTAGGGCAGCCGGTGGTCCAGGAACGCGTGCACGGCCTGCTCATTCGCCGCGTTGAGCACGGCGGTATGCTTCTGCGATGCCTTGAGGCACTGACGCGCCAGGTTCACGGCCGGGAACGCCTCATCGTCCAATGGCTCGAAGGTCCATGTGGCGGCCGTCGTCCAATCGCAGGGCGCCGCGATGTCGTCCAGACGATCCGGCGCGGACAGGCCCAGCGCGATCGGCAGACGCATATCCGGCGGCGAGGCCTGGGCGATGGTGGCGCCATCGCGGAACTCCACCATCGAGTGCACGATGGACTGCGGATGCACGGTCACCACGATCCGGTCAGGCTCGATGTCGAACAGTCGGCTCGCCTCGATGACCTCAAGTCCCTTGTTCATCAGCGTGGACGAGTTGATGGTGACGACAGGCCCCATGTTCCACGTCGGATGATGCAGCGCCTGTTCGGGCGTGACGCCGGCCATCTGCTCGCGTGTCATGCCGCGGAACGGGCCTCCCGACGCGGTGACGATCAGGCGCGAAACCTCGGCATGGGTGCCGGAGCGCAGCGACTGCCAGATCGCGGAATGCTCGGAATCCACCGGATTGATCTGATTGTCCCGGGTCTGGGCGGAGAACAGCAGGTTGCCGCCCGCCACCACCGATTCCTTGTTCGCCAGGGCCAGTTGGGAGCCGGCCTTCAGCGCGGCGATGGACGGCTTCAGACCGATCGAGCCGGTGATGCCGTTGAGCACCACCGCGGCACCACATCCGGCGACGGCCTCCACCGCATCCGGTCCGGCTTGAATCTGCGTGGTCACGGCACCGGCGCGGTCCAACGCCTCCCGCAGCGCAGGCACCACGTCGGCCCGGTATACGGCCACCTGCGGCACCTGGAACTCCGCGGCCTGCTTGGCCAACAGCTCCACATGGGCGCCGCCCGCCGCCAATCCGACGACGGTGAACCGGTCACGGTGACGCGCGATGACGTCCAATCCCTGGGTGCCGATGGAACCGGTCGACCCGAGGATGACCACGGTAAGGTTCTGATTCACTGTTCCGTCTTCTTCCGCGTCGGTTCGTCATTGTCGAACGTCGGGAACGACAGATCGGGGATGTCCAGCGACGGCATGGCGTCCAAGTTCAGCGAGCGCACCGTCGGCACGCTGGGGACGTCCAATGACGGCACCTGCGGATCGGAGGCCGTCGGCATCGGCTGGGTCTGCTGCACGGCGGCGGCCAGATGCGCCAGCCCCGCCAGCGGATCCTCGCTCTTCTCCGGAGTGTTCTGTTCGGGAGTGCTCCGTTCGGGCTGCTGCGCCACGGCCGCCGGCTCGGTCTGCCGGGCGTAATCCCACGCGACCGGTGCCGGTGCCGCAGGAGCCGTGTATTCGGGCGTGGGGGCCGGAGCCGGCATGGCGATCGTCGTCACCGGGGACGCCGTCTCGGCAGTCGGTGCGGACGGTGCGGACGGTACGGGAACCGGGGCAGGCGGCACGGGCGCCACCGCGGGTTCGCGCGGGGCGGCAGGTGCCGGAACGGCGAAGATCTGCTGCTCGACGCGATGCAGTTCGGCGAAGTCGTCGTCCATCACCGTGGGGGACGCGGCCGTATCGAGCGACTGGGTCTGCTCCCTCGGAGGGAACAGCGCCGGAGCCGCGGCCGTCTCGGCCGCCGTGCTGCGCTGCGGCATGGTGGCGGGGTCGTGGACGTAGTCCGACACGCGGGCATAGGACTCGATGCGGCTCAGCAGCCGCACGCAGGCGTTCAGGTAGTTGTCCACCTGGCGTTCGTCATAGCCGCGCTTGCCCTTGCGCTGGGTGAAGATCACATTGGCCACGCTGGTGGAGTTCACATCCACCAGGTCCTTCACATCGTCGGCTGTCACCCCGTCCACGCCCAGTTCCGCGGCGGCCTTGTCGATGACCTGATCCACCAGACGGTCGACCTGCTTGCGATCGTAGGACGGAGCCTTGGCGTCACCCGGGCGGAAACGCTGACGTGCCGCGCGGTCGGCGTGAGCGGCCAGGCTGCGGTACAGGTCCTCGGTCTGGGCCTTCCACACCACACGTCCGTGACGTGCGATCTCCCGGGTGGTCTGCTGATCCACCACGGCGCGTTCGAGCCGGCCCAACGCGGCGTCCACCTGGCTGATGACGTAGCCGCCCTTGCTCAGGTCGAACGACACGTTCTGGATGTCCTGCTGCGTCAGCTGGGCGTCTTCGCTGTCATACAACGCGTGGGTACGTTCGAGGAACTCATCCACCTGTTCGGGGTTATATCCCCACTTGCGCTTGCCCGCCCGGGCGATGCCCGAAGCGTTCCTGCCGGATTCAGGTTGCTGCGCCATGGCTCTTGACCTCCTACGGTTACAACTCTGTAGTCCAGATTACGTGACCGTTGCGACGCGCCCGAACACCAACACACGCCACGCGCTCGCCATACGGTCGAGGCATACGGTACAGTAGGTCGATGCGGGCGATTAGCTCAGTTGGTTAGAGCGCCACCTTTACACGGTGGATGTCGGGGGTTCGAGTCCCTCATCGCCCACACGAATCGTTATGGCCGCCGCGGCAATGCGGCGGCCATACGTCGTATTCAGCGCCCCTTGCCGAAGGCGCGCAGTCGGATGCCGTTCCAATCGGAGCTGACCGTCAACGGCGTCGCGGCGTTCATGCCGGCGGTTTTGGCCGCGGACTGCACCGTGCTGGAGCTGGCGGCGCCCGGACGCCCCGGCTTCGGGGTCAGCACCCACAGCGGACCATCCTCCCCCAGCACCGCATACGCGTCCACAATCGTGTCGGACAGCGCGTCCTCGTCGTCGCCGTCCCTCCACCAGATGATGACGCCATCAACGGCGGAATCGTAATCCTCGTCGACGAGATCCTCACCGGTCAGTTCCTCGATGGATGCACGGATGGAATCGTCTACATCGTCATCCCATAGCCATTCCTGAATGATGTCCCCACGGCTGAAACCGAATTCTTCAGCGTGTCGTGATGCTGTTTGGTTCACGTTGCACAATATACCAAACCGGTGTGAACTCATGGGGTCTTTCCGCGCCGATTCGCGATTCCTCCCACATTCCGGACGCCCGTTGTCGCACCGGGCGACGCTCTGTCCTACCGCGCCCTGCAATGCGGCAGGTCATCCCCCCTGCCCTGGCCGATGGCCGTCAGCGCATCGTACGCCTCGGACAGCGTGGATACGCATACGTCGCGCAACCCCTCGGGAACATTGCCCGCCACCTCGGCGGCGTTCGCCTCCGGCGCGAGGAACCAGGTGGCGCCGTCGCGCTTGGCGCCCAGCATCTTCAGGCGCACGCCGCCGATGGCGCCCACGTTGCCTTCGGCGTCGATGGTTCCGGTGCCCGCGATCGTCCGCCCACCGGTCTCGTTCTCGGGCGTCAGCTTATCAATCAGCCCCAGCGCATACATCATGCCGGCCGAGGGACCGCCAATGCCTTCCACATGCATGTCCACGTCAATACCCGACACATCCACGCCCCGGTCCCGCAGGAACGCCAGCGCGGCGTCGACCGCCTCCTGCTGGGATTGGTCCATCTCCTGCTGGCTCTCGCCGGCGTACTCCTCGGCGGTCTGCCCGATCGGCACCACGGCCTCGTTCGGCATGACCACGGTATCCGGATCGAACCAGCCGATCAGCGCCACGATATTCGACACCGGATAGCCGGGCACGCCCGACGCGTTGACGGTGGTCAGCAGCAGTTCGCCCTCGTCCGTGTAGGTGTCGGCGCCTTCGACCGCAATGACCTCGCCGCCGGACCGCCCCGACAGCTCCCCCAGCACATCCTGCGTGAGCCCGGGGGTTTCGATGCAGTAGGGGCTGGGGGCCGCCAGCGCGACCAGTCCCAGCAGCACGGCGAACAGCCCGGCGCAGTACCGCAGCGAACGGGTTTCGAAGTACCGCCTCAGACGTCGGAATGCGCCTTTGGCGTGAAAACGGCGCGTGGAGTGCATATTCGGCATACCTCCCATACTATGGATACAACCGACGTTATCCTCACAGCGCGAAGGCGGAGACCGATATGGACGAGAATGCTATCCGGCAATGGCTGATCGAATGCTTCGGACCGATTCAGGGTGAGATGGCCTGGAGCCAGATCGCGAATCTGCCCGAGCCGATTCGCGAGCAGTTGCTCAGCCAGGATCCGAGCCGGTTGCCCAAGCCCGCCGAGGTGCAGTCGATGATGCAGGCGTTCACCGCCGGGGGGCTGAACACCATGGACGATATGCAGCGCACCGTGCAGGAGGGGCCCATCAACGTCAAGCTCGCCACCTCCATAGCGCTGCAGCAGGCGAACGGCGAGGGCAGCGACCGCACCGTGAACGCCGAGCAGGGCCAGCTGGCCCGCAGGGCCGTCAGCGAAGCGAACCTATGGCTGGATACGGTCTGCCGGTTCGACCCGGTGCCCGGCGAGGTGCAGCTGCTGACCCGCTCCGGCTGGGTGGAGGGCACGCTGGACGCGTGGGCGGAGTTCGCCGCGCCGGTGGCCCAGTCGATGAACGACGCGGTGGCCTCCGTGATGTCCGAACGGCTCGGCGATGCCTTCGGCGACGGCGAGGTGGCCGGCATGTTCGCTGGCCCCGTGCCGATTCCGATTCCCGAGGGGATGAAGGACCCCGCCCAGCTGATACGGTTGTTGGCGAACACCTCGTTCGCCATGCAGCTGGGGAAGGCCGCCGGCGCCATGTCGCACGAGGTGCGCGGCAGTTTCGATCAGGGGCTGGCCCTGCTGAAGAATCCCGCAGGCGCGCTTATCGTGCAGAACATCATGGCATATGCGGAATCCCTGGACATCCCCGCCACCGAGGTCATGACGTTCATCGCCTTGCAGGAGCTGGCCCATGCCCGGCTCTTCGCGGCCGTGCCGTGGCTGATGCCGCGGTTCGAGGCCCTGATCGGCAAGTACGCGCGCGGCATCACCATCGACCTGGACGCCATGGAGGAACAGCTGCGCGACGCCGCTTCGATGGACCCGGATTCCCTGTCCGGGGCGGTGAATCTGACCAAGGTGGGCATCCCCGACACCCCCGAACAGCAGGAGGCGCTGGCCAGTCTGGAGAATCTGCTGGCCCTGGTCGAGGGATGGGTCGATTGCGTGACCTGGAAGGCGGGCATGGCCCATATCCCGCATATCGAACAGCTCCGTGAGATGTCCCGCAGGGAGCGCGCCACCGGCGGCCCCGCAGAACGCACCTTCGCCCAGCTGCTCGGGATGCATCTGCGCCCCAAGCGCATGCGCGAGGCCGCCGCCCTGTGGGAACGCATCGGTCTGGAGGACGGCGACGACGCGCGCGACACCCGCTGGTCGCACCCCGATCTGCTGCCCGTCATGCCCACCGACGACGATCGCTCCATCGCCTCGGCCCCGGACGACACTGAGGTGGACGCACGGCCCGCCAACACCGATGCCGGCTCCGGCGACGACGGCACCACCGGCATCGACTGGGACGCCGAGCTCAGCAAACTGCTGGATGAGGGACTGTCCGGCGACGGCGACCCCTCCGGCAACGAACCGTCCGACGACTAGACAAGGAAACGGCTGGCGCTGCGCTGCATGGCCGCAGCGCCGTCCTTGCCCCGCGCGTAGGACAGGTGCAGCGAATCCTCGGCGCGCGTGACGCCGACATACATCAGCCGCCGCTCCTCCTCCAACAGATCGCCCGGGGCGGGCGAACCGTACGGCAGCAGTCCCTCCGAGCAGCCGATCAGGAACACGTGTTTGAACTCCAGGCCCTTGGCGGCATGGATCGTGGATACGGTCACACCCGCGTCATCGCCCGAAACCCCCAACGTCTCCAGCATGGCCTGCCGCCCGGCCTGCCCGTCGTCCAATGCCGAACGCTGCCATCCGGCATCGCGACGCACCCGGAACCGCAACCCCTCACGCCGCAACGCCGCGCACACCACCTGCTGCTGCGCGTTGAGCCGCGTCAGCACCGCGCAGTCCTGCGGCGCCACCCCGCGCGCCGCCAGACGGGCGATCGCCGCGGCCACGCCGGCAGCCTCGTCGGCGTCCGTACCGTACACGGTGCGGCTGATCCGCACGCCATCCCGGCGGCCGGAATCCAGCTTCAGGTAATCGGCCCGGTTCGGCGACGCCCCCAGGACGCGGTTCGCGCACCGCACGATCTGCGGGGTCGAACGGTAGTCCACGGCCAGATTGATGTCGGCCGACAGCGGGGCGAACTCATCGGCGAACCCCAGCAGATCGTAACTGCTCGCCCCCGCGAACGAGTAGATCGTCTGCGCGGGATCGCCCACCACGCACACGTTCCTGTTATCCCCCAGCCACAGCCGCATCAGCCGATGCTGCAGCGGCGACACATCCTGGTACTCGTCCACCGTCAGCCATCGGATCGAGGAGCGGATGGCGGCGCCGACCTCCGGGAACCCGTCCAGCAGATGGCAGGCGATCAGCAGGATGTCGTTGAAATCGATCTCCCCGTATGAGGTCTTCACCGTCTCGTAGGCGCGGTAAATCTCCACAAACCGATCCGGCTCCAACCCCGCCGGCGGACGGCGGTGCAACGCCGCGCACACCCGCGGATAGTCATCCGGGGCGATCAGCGACACCTTGGCCCAGTTGATCTCGGCGTGGATGTCGCGCAGATCGCTCTCCTGCGGCTGCAGTTCGCTGATCCGCGCGAAGGCCTTGGCCACCAACCCGCGCTGGTCGTCCGTGATATGCGGGAACGGGGTCTCGCACACCTCATCCCACACGCGCAGCAGCTGGTGCAACGCGGCGGAGTGGAAGGTGGCGGCGGTCACGGCCTCCCCGACGCCGAGTTTGGACAGCCGCACCCGCATCTCGGCGGCGGCCTTCACCGAGAAGGTGACCGCCAGCGTCCGCGCCGGATCCCAGGCGCCCGACGCGCAGGCGTAGGCGATGCGGCGCGTCACCGTGCGGGTTTTGCCCGCACCGGCCACGGCCACGATGCGCACCGGGCCGTCCACCGCCATCGCGGCGGCACGCTGCGCCTCGTCCAAACCGTCCAGAATCGCATCCGCCGAAGTTGCCATGCACCCATTGTGCCATGCTTCGCTTTGCACCATCCGTGTATTAGTGTGGAACTGTGACTCAGCGAAGCAAGTTCCAATTGGCGGCGTTGGCCTCGGCGGCCATGCCGAACATCGTCGTATCCGGAGTGCGCGGCGTGAACCAGGTAGCCCCGGCGGACGTATCCTGCGACATCAGCCAGGCCGTGGTACAGGATGCGTCGGGCAAACTGTACGACGTGTTCGTCACCGACACCGAAGCCGGACGGAAGAGGCTCCGGGACCGTGTGCGCGCCGCCGACACGCTGAGCAAGGCGCATGTGCCCGCGGGCCTGGGGTTCGCCGTGGATCGGGTGGCGGCGTTCGAATCCGGTGATAACGCCCACGGACCGACCGGCAGCACCGCGGTTATGGTATGCCCCCATGTCATCGGGGACGCCCGGCCGCTGAACATGCTCACCATCGACGACTGCACGGCCATCGGCACGGCCATCGGCGCCATCCATCGCCTGCATGGGGCGTTCCTGACCGACAACGGCTATCCGGCGTTCGCCACCGGGCAGATCCGCGCCCAGCTGACCGCCTGGATCAAGCGGCTGCGTCAGGCCGGGCACATCCCCGCCGAGATCACCACCAGCTGGTCGCAGGTGTTGGAGACCGAAGGGCTCTGGTCGTTCGCCACATGCCCCGTGCACGGTGGATTCGACGACGGCGACATCCTCTTCTCCGGTTCCACCATCACCGCCATCACCAATTGGCAGGATATGCAGATCAACGATCCCGCGCGCGATCTGGCGTGGATCTTCGCCAAGCTCGACGAAGCCCACCGCAACGCTGTGCTCGCCGCCTACGGCAGGATGCTCGGCAACCGACTGGACGACCTCATCATGCTGCGCGCGAACCTGTGGCTGCAGATGGAGCAGGTCGGCGAATTCGTTCAGGCGCTGAGCCGCGCGGACAATGCCAAGATCCTGCAGTTCAAGGCGCAGGTGGAGCGGCTCGCCCACCAGCTCGGAGTGATGA
>SAMEA3387468__coassemble_5010_pt1 | contig 5135 bp, 2 predicted proteins | sample SAMEA3387468__metabat2_high_PE_012 | metagenome-assembled genome bin SAMEA3387468 (sample SAMEA3387468) | Felis catus | biome: Faeces | place: United Kingdom | collected 2012
GCCGTGCTCGGTGGCGTAGCCGGAGATGCGGCTCATCGTGTCCACGGTGACGGCCGGGTACTTGCCGACGGCGGTCTCGTTGGAGGTCATCGTGGCGTCGGCGCCATCCAGGATGGCGTTGGCGCAGTCGGAGGCCTCGGCGCGGGTCGGGACCGGGGAGTTGACCATGGAGCCCAGCACCTCGGTGGCAACGATCACCGGCTTGGCGTACTGGCGGGCCAGCTCGATGCAGCGCTTGGTGGCCAGCGGGACCTCCTCGAGCGGGCACTCGACGGCCATATCGCCACGGGCGACCATGATGCCGTCGAAGGCCTTGACGATATCCTCAAGGTTCTCCAGGGCCTGCGGCTTCTCGATCTTGGCCACGACCGGGATGCGACGGCCTTCCTCGTCCATGATCTCATGGGCGCGATCGATGTCGGAGGCGAAGCGCACGAAGGACATGGCGATGATGTCGGCGCCGGTCTGGATGGCCCAGCGCAGATCCTCCTCGTCCTTCTCGGTCAGCGCGGGCAGGGACACGGCCACGCCCGGCAGGTTGATGCCCTTGTGCGAGGAGACGGGGCCGGCCACGATGACCTTGGTGTGCACGTTGTTGCCCTCGACCTTGGTGACCTCCAGACGGACCTTGCCGTCGTCGATCAGGATCGGGTCGCCGGCGTGGCAATCGCCCGGCAGGCCCTTGAACGTGGTGGAGGTGATGTGCTCGTCACCCTCGATGTCGTCGGTGGTGATGATGAACTCCTGGCCCTCGGTCAGCTGGACCTTGTCCTCGCCCTCGGCGTTCTTCTTGAACCAGCCGCAACGGATCTTCGGGCCCTGCAGGTCGACCAGAACCGCCACGTTGCGGCCCGCGGTCTTGGAAGCCTCACGCACGTTGTTGTACACGCGCAGGTGATCCTCAGGGGTGCCGTGGGAGCGGTTCAGACGGGCGACGTCCATACCCGCTTCGACGAGCTTGGTGAGGTTCTCGAGCGATTCGGTGGCGGGACCGATGGTATCTACGATCTTGGCTTTACGCATATGGCTGCCTATCCTTCTTGACGTGTGGGGGTCTGACGACCCAGTTGCCACACGACAGTTTACTAGGAAAACCTGAACGGAGCCACTTTTCCGCACGGTGTGTTTGTTAGCGCTCACATTCCGGTGGACACAATCACGGACACGCCTTGCCCGCAGGGATACGCCGCCCGCGGGCAAGGCATCCGGGATCGGCCCCGCCGGAACGTCAGCGCTTGGCCTCGGTGATCTGCCTCAGCTCCTTCTTCAGGTCGCGGATCTCGTCGCGCAGCCGGGCCGCCAGCTCGAACTGGAGCTGCTCGGCCGCCGTATGCATCTGCTCGCTCAACTGGCGGATCAGGTCGGCCAGGTCCTGGGCCGGCAGCCCCGCCCTGAGCAGCTCCTCATGGCGGCGCTGCGCCTCCTGCCGGTCGGCCGCGGGCGGCACGCCCAGGTGGGAGTTCCCCGCCTTGCCGGCGTTGCGATACCCGCCGGCCAGCAGCGTCTGCGTGTCGACGTCCTCCTTGGCCAGCATGTCGTTGACGTCGCTGATCTTCTTGATCAGCGGCTTGGGGTCGATGCCGTGCTCCTTGTTATAGGCGATCTGCCGGTCACGGCGGCGGTTGGTCTCGTCGATGGCCTTGTGCATGGCCTCGGTGATCTCGTCGGCGTACATGATCACCGTGCCGGACACGTTGCGCGCCGCGCGTCCGATCGTCTGGATCAGCGAACGGTACGAGCGCAGGAACCCTTCCTTGTCGGCGTCGAGAATCGCCACCAGCGAGACCTCCGGCAGATCCAGGCCCTCGCGCAGCAGGTTGATGCCGACGATGACGTCGATCTTGCCTTCGCGCAGTTCGCGCAGCAGTTCGACACGCCGCAGCGTGTCGACGTCGGAGTGCAGGTACTCCACCTTGATGCCGCGTTCGAGCAGATAATCGGTCAGATCCTCGGCCATCTTCTTGGTCAGCGTGGTCACCAGCGTGCGTTCGCCGCGCGCCACGCGATCCTTGATCTCGGCCAGCAGGTCGTCGATCTGCCCTTCCACCGGCCGCACCTCGATCTTGGGATCGACCAGGCCGGTCGGGCGGATGATCTGCTCGACCACGCCGTCGGACAACCCCAGCTCGTAGTCGCCCGGCGTGGCGGACAGGTACACGGTCTGGCCGACGCGGTCCAGGAACTCCGGCCATTTGAGCGGCCTGTTGTCCATGGCGCTGGGCAGACGGAACCCGTGTTCGACCAGCGTGCGCTTGCGGCTGGCGTCGCCCTCGTACATCGCGCCGATCTGCGGCACCGTGACATGCGATTCGTCGATGACCAGCAAGAAATCGTCCGGGAAGAAATCCAGCAGGGTGTGCGGCGGGGTGCCCGGGTCACGCCCGTCGAAATGCCGCGAGTAGTTCTCCACGCCCGAGCAGCTGCCGACCTGGGCGAGCATCTCCAGGTCGTAGTTCGTGCGCATCGTCAGGCGCTGCGCCTCCAGCTCCTTGTTCTGCTTGCGCAGCTCGGCCATGCGCTCGTCCAGCTCCTCGCGGATGGTCCTCAACTCGCGCTCCATGCGTTCGGGACCGGCCACATAGTGCGAGGCCGGGAAGATATGCGTCTCGGCCACGTGGTCGATGACGTCGCCGGTCAGCGGATGCAGCGTGGAGATGCGGTCGATCTCGTCGCCGAAGAACTCGATGCGCACGGCCAGCTCCTCGTACACCGGGATGATCTCCACCGTGTCGCCGCGCACGCGGAACGTGCCGCGGGTGAACGCGATGTCGTTGCGCTTGTACTGCATGTCCACGAACTTGCGCAGCAGCTGGTCGCGGTCGATCTGCTGCCCCTCCTTGAGGAACAGCATGCGCCCGGCGTATTCCTCGGGCGTGCCCAGGCCGTAGATGCAGGAGACCGTGGCCACCACCACGCAGTCGCGCCGGGTCAGCAGGTTGGCGGTGGCGGCGTGGCGCAGACGTTCCACATCGTCGTTGATGTTCGAATCCTTCTCGATGTAGGTGTCGGTCTGGGGGATGTATGCCTCGGGCTGGTAGTAGTCGTAGTAGGAGACGAAGTAGCTGACCGCGTTGTCCGGCATCAGCTCGCGGAATTCGGCGCACAGCTGCGCGGCCAGCGTCTTGTTCGGCTCGATGATCAGCGTGGGACGCTGCAGGCGCTCGATCAGCCAGGCCGTGGTGGCCGTCTTGCCGGTGCCGGTGGCGCCCATGAGCACCACGTCGTTCTCGCCGTTCTCGATGCGTGTGGCCAGCTCCTCGATGGCCTGCGGCTGGTCGCCCGACGGCTTATACGGCGACTTGACGACGAACGGCTTGTCGATACGTTCGATGCTGAACCCCATCTCAGGCCTCCTGTTCCTCCGCGCGACGGGACGTGTTCCCGCACTCGGACCGCCACTGTGCCACCAGCATATCAACAGCATCGAACATCTGTTCGAATGGCTGTTCGGAGTCGATGACGGCGTCGGCGATCGTCTCACGTTGCGCACGGCTCGACTGGTGTCGGATCCGGTCCTCCGCCTGCCGTCGCGTCATGCCGCGGGCCGTCATCATCCGGTCGATGCGCGTGCATTCGGACGCCTCCACCGTCACGATGTGGTCGAACCGGAACGGCATCGCGCCGATGACCTCCGCCAGCAGCGGCACATCGTGCACCACCAGCGCCGCATCCGGTGCACCGGCATCATCACCCTCCCCCGCCGGCAGGCGCCGTTCGAGGCGGGCGGCCTCCTCGTAGATCAGCGGATGCTCGATGGCGTCGAGACGCTCCCTGGCTCCGGGGGCCGCATTCGCGCCGAACACATGTTCGGCCAGCCACGCCCGGTCGAGGGCTCCGTCCCGCCCCAGGGCCCGGACGCCGAACTCCTCGACGATTCGCCTCAGGCCCACGCTGCCGGGGGCCACCACCACCCGCGCCAGCTCGTCGTAGTCGATCACCGGCACGCCCAGCGCACGCATCCTTGCGGCCACCGTGCTCTTGCCCGCCGCTATGCCTCCGGTCAGCCCCACACGGATCAACCGTTCGTTCATCGTTCTCGCCATGTACGCCATTGTGCCACGCCCGCCGCGGATGCGGACGGCAACGGAGCCGCGCATCCATGTGATATGCGGATAGCAGAACGGCCCCCGCCGTGGCGGGGCCGTTCATCGAGCTATCGGTTCCTCAGCGGATGAAAGCCCGATCAGTTGTTCTTGCCGAGCAGCTGGTCGCGCAGGGCGGCGAGCTGATCGGAGTCGGCCAGGGTGCCGGTGGAGGTGGACTCGGACGAGTAGTTCGAGGTCTCCTCGACGCGCTCCTGGCGCGGAGCCTGGCCATCGGCGGCGGCGGATTCGGCCGCGTTCTCGATCTCCTTGGCCACGAACTCCTTGTGCTGCTCCCACAGGTCGTGGGCGGCCGCGTACTGGGACTCCCACTCCTCGCGCTGCTTCTCGAAGCCGGCGATCCACTCGTTGGTCTCCGGGTCGAAGCCTTCGGGGTACTTGTAGTTGCCCTGCTCGTCGTACTCGGCCGGCATGCCGTACAGCGCCGGATCGAAGTCCTCGGAAGCCGGGTCAACGGAGTCGTTGGCCTGCTTGAGCGACAGGGAGATGCGGCGGCGATCCAGGTCGACGTCGATGACCTTGACGAACACGATCTCGCCCGGCTTGACCACGGTCTCCGGGTTCTCGACGTGGCGGTTGGCCAGCTCGGAGATGTGCACCAGGCCCTCGATGCCGTCCTCGACGGAGATGAACACGCCGAACTGGACGATCTTGGTGACCTTGCCCTTGACGATCTGGCCGGGGACGTGGGTGCGGGCGAAGCGCTGCCACGGATCCTCCTGGGTGGCCTTGAGCGACAGGGAGATGCGCTCGCGGTCCAGATCGACGTCGAGCACCTCGACGGTGACCTTGTCGCCGACCTTGACGACCTCGGACGGGTGGTCGATGTGCTTCCAGGACAGCTCGGAGACGTGGATCAGGCCGTCAACACCGCCCAGATCGACGAACGCGCCGAAGTTGACGATGGAGGACACCACGCCCTCACGGATCTGGCCCTTCTTGAGCTGCGAGAGGAAGGTCTCGCGGACCTCGGACTGGGTCTCCTCGAGGTACTGGCGACGGGACAGGACCACGTTGTTGCGGTTCTTGTCC